>Ga0180438_10005712_pt1 | contig 17152 bp, 14 predicted proteins | sample SS_ome_12_FD_132455 | JGI IMG/M metagenome (GOLD analysis project Ga0180438, IMG submission 132455) | Hypersaline lake sediment archaeal communities from the Salton Sea, California, USA - SS_3_D_2 metaG | ecosystem: Environmental > Aquatic > Non-marine Saline and Alkaline > Hypersaline >...
GACATATCGGAAGTACGAGAAAGTGATACTGGAAGCATATTGATTAGAGAAATCTCCTGTCTGCATGCAGGACACTGATGATGACTGTACAGATGAGACATCATGCAGGACCTGTGAAATACTGTTCCGCACAATTCGCAGCACAGTACTTCATGATATTTCTTGAGTTCTTTCTTACAGAGCAGACACAGATTCATGGCATTCCTCCTCCATACACGGGTAGAGAGCGTATCATATTCCCACCCGTGGATCCAGATATACATTGATCATATCCACCAGCACCATGGAAAAGAGCAACAACACGGTGAGGAGGAAAATTCCTGCAGCAATTGTGGGATAATAGAGTATTCGCAGTGCATTGAACAGCTGAGTTCCCAATCCAGGCCAGCTAAAGATATACTCGATCAGGATTCCACCACTGAAAATAAGAGCCAGATTGATGGATGCATCGCTCATCAGAGGGAGCAGTGCACACCGGGCCACGTGTTCTGAGAGCACTGCATGTTCTGTGAGTCCCTTTGCTCGTGCTGTCAATATATAGGGTTCATTCATCATAAAAGACATGTGATCCCGCAAGAGCAGAAGGGGTCGTACCAGCCCTATCAACATCAGAATGATGAGAGGGAGGACCATGGCAGGAAGCAGTTCTTTCAGATTAATGAGATGCTCAAGAACAGTAGATGCACTGTGATTAAATAGATTGACAGGGGGAAAAATCTGATATTTAAATACAAGCCAATTCTTAAAGGTTAAGGCAATGGCAAAGGCAGGAATCGAGTATAAGATTATGAAAATTGTCACTATAGACCCTTTTATAAGCCTATTTTTCCATTGAAGCAGTTTCATACTTAGAAAAATTCCAATACAATAGGATGTTATGGTGGCTGTCCCAAAAAGGATAACTGTATAGGGAAGGAAAAAAAGTAATTCATCTAAAGAGGTGGTGGGTTGATCTCCAGTCAGACGATAATCCAAGGTGAACACCTTCCTCATGAAAATACCGTACTGTTCAATGAGTGGCTTATCCAGCCCCCACAAACTCCTCAATTGGGCTTTCTCTTCTGCTGTCCCAAAGGGAAGCATCCGGGTGACCATGTCTCCACCGGCTACAGAATGCAACAATATAAAGAGAAGAGACATCACCAGGAATAGTGTGATCACTGCACCAAGGATCTTTTTAATGAAAAACAGGGTGATTTTCCTTTTCATAGGGGACCCCTCTACCTTTTCCTCTGGTGGGAGAACATGGCAGGTGACATCTGATTGATGTACACTTTTTTTCTGGCAATGCACTGATTCTTTGTTACTACAGAGGATAGTAACATACATATAAGGGTTTCGTTTCCCCCCTGATGATGGTGCTCTCTTTTACTCGTCTTTCACGATGTCCATTCACCTCTGGAGAATGTCATTTCTTGTCCTGCATAGAATGGGAGAATCCCTTTCTCAGTTGCCATGATATAGAAAAGAGTGCTGCATATACAGGGGTGTACAATCTGATGTTGACTACAGGCCTGCCAGTACTTTTTGTAATACTGCCACCGATGTTTCAAATTCAACCAGGGATATGTGTTCGTGTGGAGTATGGTCATACCGTGAATCTCCAGGTCCGTAGGCTAAGATGGGGACCCTGAAGGCCTGCAGTATGTTCATGTCTGAGGTTCCCGATTTCACCTTGAAGGTGGTTTTCCCATTCAGTGATCGAATAGCCCTCAGAAAAGCAGAAACCAGGTGATTAGTTTTTGATGCTTTCACAGGAGGTTCATAGGAAGAGTACTGGAGGTGAGCAGATCCTTTCCGGGATTCAATGAAAGAGGTGAATATATTTTTTTGAAATCCAGGAGGAATCCTGAATATGATGGTCATCAATACAGCATCTGAGAATCCGTCAGTATCAGAATGGAAGGTTGCCACATGCATGCCCAGCCGGTAGAACATGGATTTTCCTTCATTGTATGAATTGCACCAGGCACGGAGGGTGGTAACAAACACCATGGCCTGTTCTATGCAACTTATGTTCTCCAGTGAGGAATGAGTCTTTTCCCTGGTATCTTCATAGGTAATATGAAATTTCCCTTTATATCCCAGCGTTAGGCTATCCCATCCACTGGGTTCTCCAATAATAATAGATGCAGGGTTGTATTCTGTCAGGAGGTGGTGGGCTCCTCTGGAAGATCCCTCCTCATCTACTACACCCACCACCACAAGCCGATTGCGAGGAATAATAGAAGAAGCTGCTTCTAAAAATGCAGCCAGAGATGCTTTAGCATCCACAGCCCCCCGTCCATACAGTATGTTATGTTCTATTCTCACAGGAAGTTCCCCTGGTACCGTATCCACATGACCCACCAGCAACACATCTGCTCCTGTTCCCTTCTGGGCAATGAAATTCCCAGCAGAATCTACATGAGATTCAAATCCATGATTTCTGGCCCATTTCACCAGAAAAGATACTAATGGTGCTTCACTTCCTGTGGGACTGTAGATATTGACCATGTCCTCTAGTAAGATGTCAACACCTCTGCCATGGTGTGTACTGCATGATCGATTTCTTTTCGAGAAATAATCAGAGGTGGGAGCAATCTGATAACATATTTTCCTGCCAACAGCACTAATATTCCCTTTTCCATCAAAGCCTGTACATAGGGTCCTGCTTTTTCGTGCAATTCTACCCCAATCATGAGCCCCATCCCCCGAACTTCTTTGATCACCGGAGGATCCAGTCGCGATAACGCATGTAAGAAATATTCCCCATTCTCTGCACATTTCTGAACCAATTTCTGTTCCTCTATTATGGTAATGGAAGCCAGAGCAGCAACACAGGCCAGTGGATTACCCCCGAAGGTTGAGGTATGACCGTGCTTTGGAATATGTATAAATTCTTTGCACACCATAGCACCCATGGGGACTCCCCCTGCTATTCCCTTGGCAAGGCAGAGGATATCTGGGATCACATAGTGTTCACATCCGAACATGGCACCTGTTCTCCCGAACCCTGTCTGAACTTCATCCAGAATCAACACAATACCCTCTGTATCACAGAGAGCTCTCACTTTTTCAAAAAAGGATAGATCTCCCACCCGGATTCCGCCCTCACCCTGGATAACTTCCAGGAGAATGGCAGCCGTGTCAGCAGTGACTGCAGCTTCCAGTTTTTCGAAATTATTGAAAGGAACGTGCACATATCCTAGAGGCACAGGCCCCATGGATGTCTTATAGTGTATGTCCCAGGTGGCTCCCAGGGCTCCCAGGGTCTTTCCATGGAATCCCCGTACAGCACATATGATATCAGATTTCTGTGTGGTGAATCGGGCACACTTCAGGGCAGCTTCTACAGCTTCAGTTCCTGAATTACAATAAAACACCCGGGACAGCCCCTGCGGTGTTATGTCTATGAGTTTCTGGGTTAACCTGGCTCGCACATTATTGTAAAAAATACTGTAACAGGAGGGAAGCGTCATATACTGGTCATAGATCGCCCTGGCTATTTTCTCATTCCCATAGCCCAGCAGTGATACTCCCACATTGGAGGTACAATCGAGATATGCCTTTCCCTGCTCATCATACAGGGTACATCCCTCACCTTGTACCAGGACAATATCCCGTCGGGAATACACATCCAATTCATGGACTGTTTCGATTTCCTGCACCGTCACTGGATCACCGTTCCTGTTCCCTTCAATGCCTGTGTTACAGGAGCAGCCATGCAGCCATCTGCTATGATCGCTCGATTCACCCCCAGAGACAGGGCATTTTCTGCAGCCAGGAGTTTCTTTTTCATTCTTCCTGCTGCATATGTCATATAGTCACCGAGATGATTTTTTGGAATTTCATCGATAAGGGTGGAAGTATCTGAAGGATTTTTCAGCAACCCAGGAACATTTGACAGAAATATCAGCGTATGGGCCTGTAATGCTCCTGCTATGCAGGCTGCAGCCCTGTCGGCATCCACATTTACTGCTTCATTTTCTGTGCTCAGGGCCAGTGGTGCAATAACTGGCATCATGCCATTCTGCAATACCCAGGAGAGAATACCAACATTAACCCTCTGGATGACTCCTGTATAATCATCTCGCAGGACTTTTTTCTTTCCCTCTTTCTGGACGATAATGTTCTTTCTCCTCCCCTGTAATAGCCTCCCATCCACCCCACTCAATCCAAAGGCATTTACTCCCAGCTGGTGTAATTTTTCCACAATCAATGTATTTATTTTACCACAGAGCACCATACAAAACAGTTCCAGCGTTTTCCTATCTGTCCTCCGGGAAACATATCCAGATGCAGAGGTCACCATCACCGGTGGATGACCGAGTTTTTCAGATATCCTGTTGAGTTCAGCCGATCCGCCGTGGACCAGCACCACATCCTGGATTCTGGCAATGTCTTCCAATGCACTATCATATGCAATACCTTCTGCTCCTCCCAGCTTTATCACCATCATACCGGATGCAGCCCTCCAAATTCCAATCCTGCTCTCTCATCAAATCCACACATGACATTCATGGCATGCACAGCCTGACCTGCTGCCCCTTTCATCAGGTTATCCAGCGCTGCTATGACCACCAGGTGGTCACCCTCCACGGAAAATCCAATATCGCAGAAATTGGTGCCTGCAAGCAGCTTGGGTTCTGGATACCGGTATATTCCGGATTTTCGGTTGATCAGACGTATGAAGGGCTCCTCTCCATATTGAGTTCTGTAGCTATTCCATACCTCCTTCTCGGTGAGGTGTTCCTTCAATTTCAGGTGCGCGGTGATCAATACTCCCCGCACCATTTCCACCGCAGTTGCAGAAAACCAGACTGGATGAGCCAGTTCCTGGACCATTTCTGCTGTATGTCTGTGCCCGGTGGGAGCATATGAACGGACACACCCACTTCTCTCGGGATGATGTGATCCTGGCCAGGGAGCTCTACCACCTTCAGAAGAACCACATTTTGCCTCCACCACCACAGGGAAATGAGGATCTGTGTGCTCTATCAATGGATTGACAGCCAGAATGACAGCTGTGGCATTACATCCTGCTCCACTGATATACTGGGTATTCCGGATTTCTTCTCTGTGCAGTTCCACAATACCATATACAAACCTGTCAAGCAGGTGTGGACAGCAGTGGGAAATACCATACCATTTCTCATACTCTTGAGGAGAAGCTAATCGAAAATCAGCGGAGAGATCTATGATCCTCGGTGAGAGACTCTCATACTGTGTGAAGGTCTTCATGAATGTTCCATGGGGGAGAGCCATGAATAACACATCTGTTTCTTCCAGAGCTTCCATAGGTGAAAAGGTGAGACAGGAAGAAGAGTTCAGAGTGGGATGAGGAACCCAGAGAGGCTTTCCTGCATAGGTGGTGGAAATAACCTGGTGGAGTTCCACTTCAGGATGAAAAAGCACTAATCGGATCAACTCCCCTGCCACATATCCACTTCCTCCCACAATGCTCACCTTCATTGTCGACCCACCTCCATGATATAATCTGCCATTTTTCCGGGAATGTCCACTCCCGTGACCTGTATACTATTTTTGAATTCCGTAACAGAATTGACCTCATTGACTACCAGCCCTCCTTCTGTTTCAAACAGGTCAATCCCCAGAATTCCTCCTCCCACAGCCTGTGCCGAAGCCAGAGAGATGTCCCTCAGGTGAGGAGTGATCGGACAGTTGACAGCACTCCCTCCCCGGGAGGTGTTGGTGATCCAGTGGGATGAGGTTCTGTAGATGGCTCCAATACACTCATCTCCCACCACAAAACTGCGTATATCTCTTCCTCCCTTGGGAATATATTCCTGAATATAGAAAACAGCATGCTCATATCCTCCCAGAATCTTTTTATGCTCTATAATGGATTCTGCTGCATCTCGATCATTGATTTTGGCAATGAGCCGTCCCCATGATCCCCCATCAGGTTTCACCACACAGGGATATCCAAGGGTATCCATGGCAGATAAAGCAGATTCGGGAGAAAAAGCCAGAAAACAGGCGGGTGCGGGAATACCTGCCCGAATCAGGGCCATGCTGGTGAATGCCTTGCTCCCACAGGTAGAGATAGTTTCATAGGTATTGACCGTGGGAATACCACATTCCTGGAAGAATTTCACAGCATAGCGCGTACGCGACTGACTCACAGAACGAGCACAGATCACATCGCACCATACTGGAGATTCCTGCAAAGTAAGAACACATGCCCTATCATCCAGACGGATAACCTCTACTCCGGGCCTGCAGGTTAAAGTTTTCAGCAGTAATATTTCATCCTTGCGCATGAGAGAATGGAGAAATCCGATCTTCATTCTCCCCAATCTTCCTCTTCCTCTGGTCCCTGCTCTATTCTGTAGGGATGTATGGAAATAACCTCTAATTCTGAACCACAGTCCTGACACATGATTATTTCATTGAGTTCTGTTTCCGGCGGAATAGACAATTCTCCACCACATATGATGCATTCAATCATTTTTACTCACCTCATAGATTTATATTCCGGTATCCATCCGATTGTGGATGGACAACAGGGGGAGAACCTTTAAGTATATGAACTTAATGTTATGATAATAACAAAATAATGAGGAAATTGTTATGGTCACCGTGAGTCATGTGGTTAAGAAAATCATCAATTCAAAGCCCCTCCTGCAGGAGTCATTAATAGAGGGAATAGTCAATTTTTCACATCTGGCACAAAAAATTCATCCCCGGGTGGAATCAGAGCTGGGGGAAGAAATCAAACTCTCTGCAGTAATCATGGCATTGAGACGACATGCCCAAACCCTGCAACAGAAAACATACATACAGATACCCTTCCAGATGAGACCTGAAATTATCATGAAGACAAATATCTGTGATATCTGCATCGTAAAGACCCCTTCCGCCCTGGATAAGATCAAGAAAATCCATGATATCATCGAGTATGAGAAGGGAGAAACTCTCAATGTCATCCAGGGTGATTACGAGATCACCATCGTGGCTTCTCAGAAATACCTCACCCGCATACAGCATTTCCTGAAAGGTGAGAAAACCCTCAACAGAGAAACAGACCTGGTATCTCTCACCCTCAACCTCTCCCGGGAATTTTCATATACTCCCGGAGTGCTCTCCTCCTTCACCCGGAAACTGGCCTGGGAGAATATCAATATTCTGGAGAATATCTCCACCATGACCGAACTCATTTTCATCATTTCGGAAAAAGATGCCATGAGAGCCTATACTGCCCTGCATGAACTCATAACTGACCAGGAATCATCCCAGTGAAGAACCATGTACCTGCGTTCACCGAACGGTGTATACCGGTTATACATGGATCATCACAGATGTTCATACGCAGGGAGGATGGCAGTACCAGGAGCACCCTGAGGAGATGTGTATTCCACCTTCCAGTGAGGAAGCCATGCAAGGGCCACCAATTTCACGTTAATATCACTTTTTCGGGGTCGAATGGAAACTTCCTCCAGGTCTTGGAGAGATTGCTCCCATTCTCTGGTAATCCTTTCTGTCTCCTCTTTGAGTTCCTTTTCTAAGAGGTCCATTTCTTCCTGCAAGGCTTCTATCTTCTCCTCTGCCTCCTTTACATCCATCTGGGCAGCTTTACTCTGCCGGTATTTGCTCATGGCTGTGGAGGCTGCTCTAGTGGAACGCCGCCCCATGAACATGCCCAGCACCGATTCACCCACAGATACTGCAATCTCTGTCTTTCGAGCAGATGCTTTTGCCTGTTTCTTCTCCAGGGAGAGTTCTGCCCTCTCTAATTTTCTCTCCATGCTGCTCAATTTTTTCTCATATTTTCTGGTTACCTTATCCACTTCTTCATCGCGATGTTCTCTGGCATCCTGGGTTAACCGTAACTGGAAGTCCCGACGGGATTCAGAAGGATGTGAATGTATCTTCAGTACAGGGCTATAAAGCAGGGTAATGGTACTGGTGCGGTAGATATGATCTGTCAGTTCTTTTTCCAATCGCTTCACTTCACCAGGTTCATTCATAGATGTGGGTATCTGCTGAAAGGAGGCATCAGGTGCAGGAGCGGTGAGGAGTTCTTCGGAGGTGAGATTCAGGGGAGTTGCAGTATCCCATGATACTATATTCGATTCTGCATGATTCAGTAAGAGAATGAATTCCTCTACATCATCTACCTTCTTATTACGATCTGTAAATTGAACAGTTCCGATGCCCAGCATGGCCGGCACATACAGGCATGAATGGGAGATAATCTGACTGCCTGGTGCACCATCTGCCTGGAATGCTGCCTGGATACCTCTCCTTACGGGAAGATACACCTGCTGGATATCCGGTATGACTGGTGGCACCTCTGTATAGGCTGTGGTGTTAAGCATCGTGTCTCCGCCCATGTGTGTACCTGCGCCTGTCTGTGCAAAGGGAGTCTCTACTGGGCTGTCGGGTGCTCTGTCTTCCATCAACTGCCGTATCTGAGGTCTGGTCAGGGGACCTCTCAAATAGCTCATAGCCCATCGAGTCTGAAAAATGATAGGGGCAGGTTCATGAACATTATGCAGTAAAAATACCCGATTCCCCAGAGTGGACAGTATCCTGCTCAATTCTGCCTTATCGATAGTCTGGCTTGCCTGTGATGTTGCACTCTCCAGACCATCCAGTACCCGCAGTTTATCTCGTTCTGTCTGCAGTCTCCCTATGAACCAGGTCCCTGCATTGGTCAATCCCTTATAATCCAGGTCTACAGGATTCTGGGTGGTGAGTACAACGCCCACCCCGAATGCCCTGGCTTGCTTTAACAGAGTCAGCATGGGTTTCTTACTGGGTGGATTGGCAACAGGGGGGAAGAATCCAAAAATTTCATCCATATAAAGGAGGGCACGAAGACTGGTGGTTCCTGGCTGGGTCCTCATCCAGGTGATTATCTGGTTGAGCAGCATGGTGACAAAAAACATGCGCTCTGCATCACTCAGATGCGCAATATAAAAAATCGAATGCCGGGGATGACCCCGGGGTGTGCTTAAAAATCCCGGTATATGGAGGGGTTGTCCCTGGAGCCAGCTGGAAAATCCCGGTGCAGCAATGAGACTGTTGAGATCCATGGCCAGTTGGAACCTGTCTTTTTTAGGGAAAAAGGTATCCACATCGAATACTCCTAATTCCCTGACAGGTGGATCCTGTATGGACAGGATCAATGTTCTCAAATCGACATCTTCCCCCCGTCTCCAGAAGTATTCAAAGAGAGTGGAAAGCAGTATGTGTTCCCGGGAGCGTACTGGATCTGCATCTGCTCCAATGAGTCCCAGCAGCGCACTGACTGTCCCTCCAATCTGTTCCCTCAACAATTCTGTATTGGTATCCCAGGCGAGTTGCGGAGCTGAAAATGACTGGAGGATGGAGACAGGAACGCCTGCATCACTTCCCGGCGTGAATATTGTATAGTCTGCTGATTCCTTCAATAATTGAATCCGCGAACCATCCTGGCCCCATTGTGCTAATCCATTCTTCCACAATTCAGCCTGTTGGGCAGCAAATTCATCCAGATTCAATCCCTTCCTCCTGGCATCGTCCACATTGATCCATTCCTTGAAATCCCCGGCCTGCAACTCGGGAAAGGTCAGGAGCAGATTTGTGATATCTCCCTTGGGATCGATGATCAGAGCGGGTACATGATCCAGGGCTGCTTCTTCTAAAAGATCTATACACAGTCCTGTTTTTCCACTTCCTGTCATTCCCACGCAGACTGCATGGGTGGTGAGATCACGAGCATCGTACATGACCAATCGATCCTTGAGCCGGTTATTATCGATATCATATTCTTTTCCAAGATAAAATACTCCCAGTTTTTCAAAATCCATTCAGATTCCTCCTCATATAGATATGATACAAGACACTGATATGATATCTTTTATGATTACCATCAGATGTATGCCTGTATCTCTGTTCTGCAGCACTATTCACCTGGACATGCTGTGTCCTCACGGTAGTTTACATCTCGATCCGTTTATACTTTTTCATAGATGGTAAGAAATCATGCCTTCTAGAGATTCTGGCTTCTTTTCTCATCGGCAGGTATTTCTACTCTTCTGTAATATATATCTCCCTCTGTTGTAATTTTCTTCTGTTGAATTCTATGATACATCATGTATATGTATCCTTTCAATACCCCCTGGGAAGGTAAAGAATTTTAAGGGATAGGTGAACATATACTGGCGATTTCATGAGTATATTCTGGAATGAAAAAATAGAAACAATGCCTGTGAGAGATTTGCAGACTCTGCAGATGAAAAAATTAAAAGCACAGGTTGCCCATGTTTTCGAGAATAACCCAGTATACCGATCAAAATTTAAAAAAGCAGGTATTACTCCTGATGATATTACCACCCTGACTGACATTGAAAAAATCCCTTTTTCAGTAAAAGATGAGCTCCGTGCCCAGTATCCCATTGGATTGCAGTGTGCTCCTCAGGAACAGGTCGTCAGATATCATATGTCTTCAGGTACCACAGGGAAACCCATCTGTTGCGGGTATACCCGACAGGATCTCGAAATCTGGTCAGACATGATGGCCCGGGCATTCTGTGCTGCAGGGGGTGGACAGAAAGATATCTTCCAGAATGCTTATGGATATGGATTATTCACCGGAGGACTGGGATTTCATTATGGTGCGGAAAAGGTGGGTATGTCAGTCATTCCCACTGCTGCAGGAAATACATCCCGTCAGATCATGATTATGAAAGACATGAAGACAACCATACTGGGATGCACTCCCTCGTATGCTCAACTGCTGGGAGAAACCTTATCCAGAGAAGGATGCGATGTAGAACATGAGCTTTTTTTGCGAATTGGACTTTTTGGAGCAGAACCCTGGACAGAGGAATTGAGGGACAGGATGGACAAGACTCTGGGACTTTCTGCTCACGGTGGAGGTGCCTTTGATCATTATGGCCTTACCGAAATGTGTGGGCCAGGGGTGGCCACCGAGTGCCAGAATCGGTGTGGACTTCATATCTGGGCCGATCATTTTCTGGTAGAAATCATCGATCCAGACAGTGGAGAACCTGTAAATCCTGGAGAAAAGGGCGAACTGGTTATTACCACCTTATCAAAACAGTGTACTCCCTTTCTACGCTACAGAACACGTGATATCACCATTCTTCACGAGGAATTATGTGAATGTGGGAGAACCCATCCCCGTATCGAAAAAATCATGGGTAGATCAGATGATATGCTCATCATCAGGGGAGTCAATGTGTTTCCATCTCAGATTGAATATGTGCTCCTCCAGCATATGGAACTGGCAGAACCCTTCCAGATAATCATCAATAAATCAGGCCCACTGGATAGACTGCTCCTAAAGGTAGAGCAGAGAGATACCATACCTCTCCTTTCCCGAGATGATTTACAGGAAATACTGGAGGCAGAACTGAAGGATTCACTTCAGATATCTGTCCAGGTGATTGTGGAAGCTCCAAACACCCTTCCTCGATTCGAAGGAAAGGCTCGTAGAATTATCGACAATCGCTCATGATGTCCATTTCCATGGTTATCTCTATGGTTATCTCTATGGTTATGGAATCCTGAGATATTCCCATTGTATCGGATACATTTTTCCCTCTAGATTGGAATGCTATAATCATTGGTCAGTGTCATTGGTCAGTGTCATTCGCCAGCTGTTTTTCTGATGGAAATAGTTCCTCTGATGGCACAGCATCAGGGAGATCCTGTGGTACAGCAGATTCTTTTTTAATGTGTAGCACCCTCTGGGGAAAGGGTATGGTAATGCCTGCCCGTTCAAGTTCAACCTTGATTTTCCACAGCATCTCTGTCTTCACATCATACCACATGGCCGACGGAGTCCAGATTTTAATGCCTATGGTAACACTGCTTTCAGCTAAATCACTGACAAAAATACGGGGAACAGGGTTCTGCAATACGAAGGGTTCTTCCCCAATCACGCGTTTAATCGTATCCACAGCTACCTGGGCATCATCTGAATAACTGATACCTACAGTATAATCAATCCGTCGTGCCTTATTGGCAACCAGATTAGTGATTTCAGAAGAAAACACCTTTTCATTGGGAATCCTCACATATTCTCCCTCAAATGTCCTGACAATAGTGGAAAGTATTCTGATATCCCACACCACTCCTGAAGTCTGTCCTACTATAATCTGTTCTCCAATTTTCACCGGCCTTTCAAACACCAGGAAGAGACCCGAAATTAGATTGGACACCACACTCTGACTGGCAAATCCCACCACCAGGCCCACCACGCCTCCTGCCACCAGTAACCCGGTGAGATTGACCCCAATCAGGGGTAAAACACTGACAATTCCGATGAGAAGTGCTCCATAATAGACAATTTTTTCAGTGATGTTGAGAATGTCTTTGGCCACCTTTTCCTGGAGTATGTGTCGAATATTGGACCTGAGAATTCGGGCTATGGCATAGGTGATTCCCACTACAATAGCAAAAATCAGTATATCATAGACTGTCACTTCGCCATACAGTACATAGGTGAGTATATTCATACACCCCACTCCATGAGATATCCTCCTTTTTCCACAATGGGTATTTTCCGCAGCACAAAAAGTTCCACCGCTTTTTTCATGGAGTCCTTCAACGGATGATTCACAAACCCGGTGCGTGCTGTCCCATTGCTGATGATCTCCATGGTAGCGTTCATAGCAGCAAAATCTTTGAAAAAAATTTTCATGGTATAGGCATCAAAGACCATCTTTGTCAATGTTATCCAGTTGTGTGATGTATTGGTGATGAGTACCTTCATGATTCCCTCACATTGTGGATCCACGGCAGGAATGGCAGTGCGCAATGCACTCTTCCAAAATTTACATACTTCCCCCTGTTCTGGGGTGCCATAAAGCGTATATTTGGGTTGTGTGAGGGTGAAAGCATCTATCTGTGCTTTTTCTCCCTTGGCTGAAACATACACCGCGATTTCGATGGGGAAGGTAACATAACAGGTCATATGACTCTTTGGAGCCAGAGAAAGAGATTCTGCCAGTTGAATGAGAAGATGATGAGAAATTTCCTTTGGTTGTGTCACCGGTTCCACAGGATGTACCAGAAAAGACGAAGCAGAGGAAATACGTGTGGACAGAACAATGTCGGAACCTGATTTCCGTTCATAGGTGAAAACTCGCCCGTCCCGATAGACGGTGAGGGAAAAGGTATCTACAGCCACAGATGTTCCAATATCATAGGTTCCAAACATAAAGATATTTGCTGACTCTTCTATATAAATATTGCATTACCCTGATACCGAGTATAGAAGAGGAATCAATGACAACCCCAGAAATATACCTTCCCTGTCAGATCCATTTCTTCTTCCTGAAATAAAGTACCATCACCATTCCAATACATCCCATAATAGAGATCACAGCAAAATACCCCCATTTCATCTGGAGTTCAGGCATATAGAGAAAATTCATGCCATAGATACTGGTAATAAAGGTGAGGGGAATAAAAATTGTGGCAATGACAGTGAGCACCTTCATGATTTCATTCATCCTATTGCTCACTTCAGAGAGGTAAATATCCACCAGGCCTGAGAGAATATCCCGATAGCTTTCCAGAATGTCTATAACCTGTATGGTGTGATCATACACATCTCTGATATACAGGCTGGTAGATTGTGTCATGAATGCTACATCTTCCCGTTCCAGGGCATTGATAACATCACGTAATGGCCATACCGAACGCCTGAGAATCATGACTGTCTGTTTCATTTCCTGAATATTCCACAATGTCTCCGGGGCAGGATGATGTAATAATGCTGCTTCAATATCTTCCAGCTGCTCTCCAACATCTTCCAGAATGACAAAATAATTATCTACAATCACATCCATAATTGCATAGGCCAAAAAATCCGGCCCCATATGTCGTATTTTTCCTTTTCCATTCCTGATGCGATGCTGAAGAGGTTCGAAAATCCCTGAGGATTTCTCCTGAAAAGTAATGAGGAAGGATTTTCCCACAATAATACAGACCTGTTGGGGTTGTACTGGCTCAGTCTGCTCAAATACCTGAAGAATGATAAAAAGATACTCAGGATACTCTTCACATTTGGGGCGATGTCCTGATGATGTAATATCCTCCAAGACCAATGGGTGAATAGAAAAAGCCTGACCTATCTTCTCAAGAAATTCAGGAGGTGCCATGCCAGTGATCTGTATCCATGTCACATGATCGGCGCTGGTATGTGTGTAGGTGGAAAAATCCTGTTCACCTTCATATTCGGAAAATTGCGTTTCATTATACATGGTCACAGCTATCTGTACAGGATGGCTTTCCTCTCCATAATTCTCCAGTGTTCCTGGGGAGAGACCCGCTTTTTTGGACATGATTATTACATTTTTCTTTTTGGGCATGCTATATTCCTCAATCGATGATTCTAAAGGCTGTTCGGAGCATGAAATGCTCATGACTGGGTAATGTTTTGGGATTGATGGGGAGAAGGAGAACAGAACTGGAGGTAGCTACATAATCTGATAATGTATGGAGCATGCGGAGAACCATATTGAAATCGTTCTGAACAATGAGATATTCAATGCCTTCCAGCAACACCACAGCTGGCTGTGCTCTCTTGATAAATTCTGATACCAGATATATGAGCTTGGGAATATCTCTGGGAGATACCTGCTCTACCTGTGCTGTGTCGATTTCAGATAACCACATCATGGGTGTCTTTTCAAGATTATACTGTTCCCGCACTTTGTGGGGATGGGTTCTGCATATCCCGAATCCCCTGAACCCATGTTTTACCAGGTCTTCAAATATATCGAAGACTTTCTCCGGTTTTTCTTCTTCAAGCACATAGGTTTCGTGCAGTTCAAGATTATATTTTGAAGGGGTAGACACCTGATTTTCAGCCTGGGGTTTCACCACCATGCGTGTTCGCTCGATGAATTCTGCTATGAGATTGGCATACAGCTGCAAAATATCTGTATCTTCTGATTCAAGAGTATGTTCCTTTTTTGCATACACTGCCAGAACACCGATAACTTCAGACTGAAAAAGGATGGGAATCCATGCCACTTCTCCTCCTGCAGCTGAAGAGAGAGTGAGGGTCGAATGGGGTGTATCGTGGATTACCAGGGGGGTTTTTTCTGTAACTACTCGTACAGCAGCATGATGTGTATCGGTGAGAGAAAAAACATGTTCACAGAAATGAGAGGGAAAATTGAGCTGACACCGGCATTCTAAAATGTTGTCCCGGGGTTCTATAAAGTAAATTGCTGCTCCTTCAAATCCCAGACCGTGAACAATACCCTCCATGATGATATCTGTTCCCTCTTTCCAGTTGGAAGTGTTTCTCAGAGCATAACTGGTTTTAAATAATGTTTCTGTGCCCTGTGTTTTCTTTTTAACTTTCATTTCCAGAAGAAGGGCGTATCGTTCCAGTTTTTCTTCTGCAGTTTTCTGTTCTGTGATATCCTGGAATACCATCACCGCATTGCTTATCTTACCATATTCATCATATAATGCAGAGGCCCTCACCCACGCAGGAAATCTTTCTCCATTTTTTTTAATGGCAAAAATCTCACCTTCCCAATCTCCTGTCTGAATGTGAAGGAGGATTTCAGAAAGTGTATTAGCAGAACTATTGGAATGTAAAATTGAAGCAGTTTCGCCCTCCAATTCTTTTTTTGAATATCCAAACATGGTATATGCTGTGGGGTTGACATAGGTAATGATTCCATCGGTATCGGTGATCACTACAGCTTCGGTGACTGTCTCTACCACTCCTGCCAGGAATTCAATATCTTTTTCCTGTTTTTTCCGTTCTGTAATATCACGAACAATTCCTTCAGTTCTGATAAATTTCCCATGTTCATCATAAATGGCCCGGGCATTGAGTTCACCGATGCGGATTGATCCTGTATTGGTAAGCAGTCTCAGTTCCAATCCTATGGTTTTATCTCGTTTACTCTTCACCAGTTCTTCAAAGGATTCTGTGGCTTTTTTTATGTCGCCAGGATGAATCAATGCAGAGAAATGCTTCCCCAGCAATTCCTCTCTGGGGTATCCCAGCATCTGGGTGGATGCTGTGTTGACTTCCATGAATTCTCCCTTATTATTCAGTGAATACACTGCATCCGGTACATGTTCAATGAGTTCTCTGTATTTTTTATCAGAATCTTGTACCAGCTTCTGGATTTTTTTCTCCACCTTTTTTACTTTCTCCTGTGTGCCATGGACAGAGAGCACTCTGTCAAGATAAGATTCTACAGACCGTGTAGAATCAATCCATTGACCATGAGGGAGATAATATATATTCTCACATACCTGCCCTCTCACATACACTTCTGGATGAGTGTATAAAGCAGAGAGAAGAAGAGAAGATTGGAGTGTGCTATCATAGACACAGATGCATATGATGGGTGACTCAGAACACAGCCTCTGTAAGTGTGATTCATACTGAAAAAGAGGTTCTACAGAGGGTACAGCTTCTGATATATAATTCATATCGTTGAGAATCCAGATTGTCGAACATTCTTTTTCTTGGAAATCTTCAATTTTTTCCTGAACCTCGGAGAGTAACCCTGAAAAATCAAAAGTATTCTGATTAAAAAATTTTTTAATTTGAATCCATCCCAATTCATATGGACCGGGCTTTGAATTTCTCTTCTTCTTTTTATTCTTTTTCTTTTTCTTCTTTTTTTCAAATGGGTTCTCACAGATATATACGAGTCCTTCTGGATTGATAGTGTCCATTAATACCTGATTAGTTATTGTTTCATCCTCTCTCACAAACAAGACGTGATCTCCTGGTTCAATAGTTCGGAGTGCCGCACCCAACGATAACATAGTACCATAATGTAATGGATGTTCAGCCTTAAAAAGATTTTTGCATTTTCTAAAAAAAGCTCTATTAAAAGCTTTTCTTAAATTTCCATATGAGATAGAGGCCAAAAACTGCAAATATACCTGTCACCGCTTCTGCGAGTATAAATGACTTCTGGTTAGCCAGTACTGCAAAAAAATCTACTGCAGTATGGATAATTACAGCATACACCACATATTTTTTAGTATTCTGTAAAAAAGATTGCAGTACTACAATTGAAAGTCCAATCTGTATGCACAAGGCAAATATTCGTTCCAGAAGCGCGACAAATGGCATGTAGAGTGCCATATTCTGGATCTGGATGGTCACATCCAGGGGTAGAATTCCGGGGAAGAGTAA
>Ga0180438_10005713_pt1 | contig 17149 bp, 13 predicted proteins | sample SS_ome_12_FD_132455 | JGI IMG/M metagenome (GOLD analysis project Ga0180438, IMG submission 132455) | Hypersaline lake sediment archaeal communities from the Salton Sea, California, USA - SS_3_D_2 metaG | ecosystem: Environmental > Aquatic > Non-marine Saline and Alkaline > Hypersaline >...
ACCGAAACGGCACCGAGTGGTGTTGGGGATCTAATTCAGTCGGTTGCGTGTGCGATTAGTGCAGATGTGGTTATATTCAATCCTTCGAACGACATATTGGAGATAACATAATGACGAATAGTGTACTCTGGAATGGGAAAAATATAACTTCCCAAATTTTAAACTCGAAAACAATTCCAACCACAGGTACGCACAGGTACGCGACACACAATTTCAGAGGATTCATAGATTCCGATTTGAATGTTTCCCCATTCGAGAAATACGAAAATAACGCGCCAAATGCTGGCGTTCGTATTATTTCGTTGCAAAGTGGGCATAACGATGTCGTAGAGTTATTCAAATCTGTAACAACAACAGACCCAGCGACATACGCAGGACAATTAATCCACTTTGAAGAGCAATCGGAGAATTTCACGATAGAGTTTTTTGTCTATCACACGAACACATATTGGCTATTCGTGGGTTTCCGCGACGCGAGTGATGGACAACTGGTAGATATTCGCGTGACTGAATCAACACTGTTTGCGTATTACAACAAGACGAATTTCTACTCACCCTCATACACACATTATAATTCGTGGGTGCTGTGGCGATTCGATTTTAATATGTCCGCGCAAACATTCGATTTTTACATTGGTGGGAGCCAGATTGTATCGAATGGGACTTGGCGGACAGATCCACAGACCGGAAGGGCTGTTGAGTATATGAGTTTCGCCGGAGGGAACTATCCGAGCACACTTAGTTCGTTTATGAATGTCGTCGGTATAACAAGCAAGGGATACGCGATTGGGGAAAATCTATCCCCAGCAATCGCCAAAATTAACGGGAGGGTGTTCGATTGAGCGAGACCTACTCGTTTAACTGTGTTGGGACTTGTGCCGGAAGTGTAGATATTACTGCGCAGGATGTCACGCAAACTAATATTCAAAATTTTAATTACTGTACTGTGAAGTGCCCAGTTTGCAGTACACAAATCCCATTCACAGAATTAGAAAATGGAGAAGTTTATATTGAAGATAATAAATTTTACGAGGTGTAAATAAAAGATGGGATTTCCAGCAAGTCCTGGCGACGGGGAATACTATACTAATCCCGCCGGGACGAAATTCAGGTACATTGCCGCAGAGAAGAAGTGGCGGGTCGTTGGTGGGCCGACGTACCAAGAAGTGAGCGATGCCGAGAACATCGGGACTGGTGGAGTCGGTATTTACAAGGAAAAGGCCCTTGGTATCCTAAAACTAAAGAAAATCAATGGATCGACTCAAATCGGGATTACAGACGACACCGGAAACGACGAGGTGGACATAGGAATTAACACGGAATCAATTACAGACAACGAGATTTCCCCATCGGCGAACATCGCACAATCTAAAATCGAGGATCTCACTACAGATTTGAGTAACATAAAAAATCTCACCGATCTTTTTGATCCCGATTTGACATCGAGCGAGCGAGGTTGTATTGTTGCGATAGATCAGACGGACGAGACGAATCTGAAGGTCGTCGGATTGCTCAAGTTTAATGCAGGTGGAAACATCGCGGAGTGGATCAACCCAAGTGGAAACTTGGAGGTAGTTCTCGATCCACAAGATGGTAATAATGTTAGCATCTACTTCAAGGAAAGTGGGTCGAGTCGTGGATCAATCGAATATCAAGCCGCGAATAATAAACTTTATGTGAGAATGACGAGTGGTCCGATCGAGTTAAATGGACAAACAGAATTAATTCTAAGGTCCGAGAATGGAAACATAAAGATGGAAGCACCGTCTGGTCAGATAAATTCGTATGCAAATATCGTGATGCAAGACAGCAAAAAGGTTACGGGACTTCCGACGCCGACGGACGACTCGGACGCGACCAACAAGGCGTATGTCGATCAATTAATTAACGGATTGGACTGGCAGGAGTCCGTACTCGACCGCGTGACCGCCCCGATTGGTGGGGAAACTGGTGGAGAAAGGTACTTGGTAATAACCACTGCGACCGGGGATTTTACCGGAGAAGAGGATTCAATAGCCGAGTACAACGGGACGAGTTGGGACTTCTACACGCCAACCGAGGGATTTGCTTGCCTCGTCGAGGACGAGAATACTGCTTATATCTACATAACTGGAAGTGGGTGGGTCAAGATAGCGAGCATCCAGAACCACAACGACCTTGCCAATATACAGGGTGGTGCGAGTGGTGACAGGTATCACTTGACCCAGGCAAGACTCAACACGCTCACATACGCCGATGCTTCAATCGATAACGCGGACGGGGAACACAAGCACGCCCACAGTGCGACGACGGGAATAACGGTAAACGACCACCACAACCAAGTTCACGAGTTGAACGGAACGGATCACTCGGTTGCCGGTGGAACCCTCGACTGGACGAAGGTCAACAAGACCGGGTCTAAACTGGACGACATCGGGGATGTGAACATTCCCACTCCGACTGACGGGGATATGATCATTTACGACGGTGCAACGAGCAAGTGGGTGTCACACAAGTGTCCATTTTCCCCAATCGAGTCCTCCGTGATCGCAGGATTTTCCGAGGCCGACATTGGTGGTGATTATGGATTCGTGTGGGAGGTCTCTTCGACCGATTCAGACGCGTCCATCAATTGTCGATTCAGGGTTCCTCCGGGGAACTACAAAATAGGTATTTCGTATGGAAGCAGTGGATCGTCTTCTACAAATCCAACATTTGACATTTATGCGAACGACAAAGGAGTGGGAAATTCGATGAGTTCGTGGAACCTGTTAAATCCCGAGAGTGCCACACCAGGAGCGACTGTGGCCGATCAGATATATAATTACAAGACAGCACAGATTACAGTAACGAATGGACTCGTTGGAGTGCGATTTCACAAGACGAACTCGCTCGGAGTGGGATCCGGGACATTTTATGTGTTAGAAATAGTGTTAGAACGACAGTAGATGATTTAGATGACAACCTATGACACACAATGCATGGTCGAGGGAGAAGTAGTCTCCATACCATACAAGACCCAGGTCCGTGTCATAGGTCACACAAAGATTCCATTTGTGAATGTATCGTCTGACAAACCAAAAATGGAAGGCAATATAACAGGGTTTCCGTATGAAGACAATGGAGCAAGACGAGCAACATTTGACTTTCTTGACAAGACAAGTGGTGCGTTCCCAAATTATCCAAATTGGTACGATATCAGCAGTGGATCTTCGTATGTGCGTATTGTTAATAATTATGATGGTCACAAAAAAGTTATGCATATGTACGATCCGAGTGTTTCTTATCAATCGCGAATGGAGTATTATTATTCTATACAAAACACTGGATTTATCGAATTCTGGTTCAATATAGATTATGTATCAGCAGGAAGGATCGAGATTTCAATTTCGGACACTTGTCAGATAGAATTTAATAGTGATAACTCCATCACAGCAAACGATGGAACATCGTTCAGTCTAAGTACTGGGGCCTCGTTCACACCGGATTCTTGGTTTCATGTCAAAATCGAGTGGACTCTAACTACATATAATCTTTACATAAACGATATATCAGTTTTCACAGGATGGGACACAATAAATCCGTCTCTTGGAGCAGCATCGTTAACAGTTTTCTCTTCCGTTTCTTCGAGTAGCGAGTCGTATGTGAATGCCATTGGTGTATCGTGGGATAGTGGGTATTCCGAAGGAGACAATAAAGATCTTGTTCGTGGATATCCTCGGATGGAAGGTGATGTCGATGGTTTCATGAAAAATGGTATTGCTGCCGCTGGATATGTTAGACCCATTTATCTCAACGAACAAATTCGACTGGAAGGGTTCCCCGCTATTCCATATACATCTCAAATCGGGATGAGAGGTGTGCCATACGAATATGGTAATCGGATCAGGTTGGAAGGGATATATAGAGAACCAACATGGCAGATGCGCATGCAAGGTCGGTCTGTTGGAAATTATATCAATCAAATAAAGATAGAAGGAGACATTCTTCCTATTCCATTTCTCGGAAATCCTTATCAAGATGCCACAGAGAACTTCAATAATAGATCTGTTGGTACATTTCAATACACAGGAGGATGGACACAATTAAATGTTCCTCCAGCGACAAGTACAGTTGATATTAGAGAATTTACATATCCTGTATATAGACATATGGATATGGAAGTGGGTGTTGGTGGTGCAGGAACTTGGATTAGTCTAAAATATGACACTGGGTCAACAACATCATCTAATGCAAACATAGAATTTTGGGTTAGAGTTGATTCCAGCAATCTCCCAAGTATTCAAATTATATTTTTCGAAATATTATCGTCAACAAATGGTGTTCACATGGCTCTGAAGGTAGATCCAACAACACTACAAATTGTTGTTTCTACATATGCAACAGGTATAAACATGGTTGCAGATACTTGGCATCATTTTCGTGTGTTTCAGAGAATATCTGGGAACACTGATGTATGGATGGATAACATACAGATTGCATCTGGTGTTGGCCCTGTCTCATCCGAATCAGATATCCGTTCGATAAAAATTGGGATTGATGGAGGTACAGCGAAACTTCTTTTCGATTCGTTTGGGTTTGATTGGATCGGTGGTTATTCTGTTGGGGATAACAGAGTATGGACAAATCCCTCTGGGATAATGATGGAGGGAATAACCAATGGAAATTACACAAAAAGAATGAAAATGACAGGTTATCTTGGTGGATCTTCGTATACACAACGAATCAGAGCAATTGGTCAACTCGGATTCTATCACTGGGATAACATAAGAATCGTAGGAACTCCAAGTTTTCCTATTACGGAACAGATTCGGATGGCAGGAAATCTTGCTGTCATTGTGTCCGATCAAATTAAGGTTAATGGGTTCGTACCAAACAGTGTGTACGAACAGATACGAATGGCAGGTACAATTGGAGCAATCGCTCTATCCGAAGGAATAAAAATTGAGGGAACACTTTCCCAAATCCCATATTTTAAGAATATTAGTGTAGACGGAGATGTATATACACAATATAAGAAACAAATTCGTGTACAAACAGAATTACAACCTATTCCATTTCCGAGGTGGATCTTTGACTATCTCTCAAGTGTGTCATTTAATTCACCATGGGATGATAGTGAATGGAGTTGGAACGAAGGTGTATTCGAGAATGTGGAAATAGTAGATTCGTATACAGACGGATATGAAAAGACCCACATAACTACACTTGAGATGATTGATGATATCTCCTGGGATTATCTGAACATAGAGTGGGATTTCATATACGAATTTGGTGGTAGCAAAGATCTCTTTATCGAATTTTGGCTGGCACCAGTCTCGATAAGTGTTACAGGAACACAGAGTAATGGTTATTTCTTCTTTGCAATAGAAGACGATTCTGGTGTTCAATTAATATTTTGGATAGACGGGAATAATAATTTGTGGGCGTACAACTGGTCCATTGGGCCTGTAAATCTTGGCTTGTTCATTATGGACAAGTGGCAACATATGCGAATAGAAGCACACGAGACAGGTGGATGGAGTCTGTGGATAGATCTTGTACAAAAGATAAACGCATGGCCTGTGCTTTCTGATGGTGGTCTAACTGGTGTATTCAAACGATTAAGCATGGGAACAGGGACATTGACTTCGGAAGAGGTTCAGGCAGATTTTTATATTGATGCGATTGGAATAACAACAGATACAGAATACTCTCCTGGAGATAATTTAACTCAAATAAAAACAGAACCATATGATCAAGGAAGTCCTTGGGTGCGTATGGAAGGAACAAAGATAGATGTTTCTATTCTGGATAATTTGATAGTCGAAGGAGAAGTTAGACCTATTGACCACAAATCTCAAATAAAAATAGAATCAGAAACAGAAGGATTGGCACTCGAAGAAAAAATAAAGATGGAAGGAAATATACCAGCAACAGGAGATATTGTACATCGTATGAAATGTTCTGGATGGTTTGGCGAACGACCACGTCGGCCTCCATACGACATGCGTATGACTCTCGATCACTTCATTCGTAGAATGCGCGGAACGGTGCGTATATATCACTATAATGTGGAAGAAGGGACATACGATCATCACGAATATGTCAAACCGGATCCAGTTATATACGATCTTACAGGATATGCCTTTTTCACTCGTAATAGAAAAATTCGTGTGGAAACTCAGAAATTCGGGATGGCAGATACATTTCAAGCCTATCTTGTTGTTAACACCGCCAACCTTCCTCCAGGTCTCGATATGATAGACGAACGCCACGACATTATCGAATACAACGACCCAGAACTCGGTATTCTCAATTATCGATTTAAAGAACATGGAATTGCCTTCGAGGAGTGGCACGGACTTGTCGAATATAGCCTCGAATCTATGCATCCTCTGCGTAGGTTCAATCTTTCTGTGCAAACTCAAATCGGATGCGAAGGATCTGTTATTGGAGAATTATTCGATTTTGGTGTTCGAATGAGAGGTTATGTAGAAGGAAGTATCAGAGAGCAGATCCGAGTAGAGGGAGATGTAGGCTATGCTGTTCTTAAGGATGGAGTGCGATCGAAAGGAACAGTGGAAAATATTGATGTCCAAGAACCGACCAAAGTAGAAGGAACAATTAGAGCAATAGATCACGAAAAAAATATAAAAGTGGAAGGGGAGGTCGATAGTCCGTGAGAATTTCAAATCGGAAGGCGATCCAGGATATCGTTCCAACAAAATTTGTAACAGAGGACGGGAGAGAGTTCACAGTACAAAAAATTGTGGGTGCACGCGAGGATCCCAATGCGGAGATTCCTTTCGTGGCCATGACCTGGGGTGAACCGACTCCAGATCCTGGATTTCAGTTCATAGACAAGGAATTGAATACTGTCCGTGTGCAAGGATTAGTAGCACAACAAGGAGGTGCTATTGATTCGTTTAATTTCATTAATGATATAAATGAGACAATAGAATTCACTTTCACAGCAAATACACAATTTATTGAGAAGATCGGGATATATACCGATCAGATTGGTGCAGGGAATAGATTGAGATTAACTTTAATGAAATACGAAAATGAAAAATGGATAACACTCAGATCAATGTGGAAGTGGAATCATTCTGTCGACTTAAAGAATTATACATATTTTGTCGTAGGACAAAGTATAAGAAGAGATACTCTCGTAAAAGTAGTTATTAGCATTTGGGATTTCGATAACAAGGGAGCATATCTCAAATTAGGCGCAAACCAAGGAAATACACTCTACAAGGTGTATGGTGAGAATGGACTGAGGAAGAGATTCGGTAGAGTCGAAAGGATTTCTCTCGATTTTCTTCTCACACTTGGTGATATCGGCCTTCTCGGTGGAACCAAGATCTCGAGTACAGATCAAGCATGGACTATCTATCAACAAATACAAAACGATGCATGGGAAAGATGGGATGCAGTTATTGTTGGTGGATCTGTAGATGTTATATCTGGACTCAGAAAGACTGGTAGTGCTGGAGAAGAAACAAATTGGAATTTCACGATAGAATTCCGATTTGAACAAGGGACTCTGTCCCAACAGGAGACGATCCCAATAGAAAGGGTGAATCTCACAAACATATATCTATCTACAGAAAATGAAAATTAGGAGGAAATAAAATGGGTCTGAAATTTGTGAACATAACGGTCGACACGACCGCTTTGCAGATTCCACCGCGCAGATCTTTTGGCACTGCGGGAATTGTGGGATTTGCACCGAATGTGACGACTGGTGTTGCCCAACTCTTTCGTGGTCTTGCGGATGCAGAAGAAGTGTATGGTGAAGACTCTGGAATAACTCGAAGTCTTGGTATGTTCTTCGAGAATTTTGGTCGAGATGTTTTTGCTATTGTACACGAGGCTACCACTGAAGTTCAACGAACATTTAGTGGTACAGGAGCAAAGCGCGATTTCGAGTTGCCGTATTTCCCGCTCCCTCCCCTGACAGTTCAGGCAGACCTTGGTTCTGGCATTCAGGCAGTCGAGGAGGGAGTCCACTATGATGTGGATTATGGGAATAAAACCATTTGGTTCAAAGAAGATTACATCCCTGTTACTGGAACAGACAATGTTCTTGTCGATGGTTATTCGGCCACTCCTGCTCAAATCGAAGAGGCACTTGACGAGTTGTTGAAAGAAAATATTCAACTTGTGTGTGTATCGTATTGCTTCGATCCGTCTCTTTTGGCAAAACTGAAAGATCATCTCGTGAAGGCGAACAGTGGTGGGCACTATCGGTCTGGGATCGCTGCACTCCCGAAAGGAGAGTATGACGAGACCAATGTGACGACATTTTTGTCGGGAATAAAAACAGACGATCTTATTGTGGTAGGACACAACATGATCGAGGATGCTGCTGCTGGTGTTCTCGGGATGGCTGCGTATTATCCACCGAACCAACCTCTGACAGCGAAAGCATTTCGTGGGAGTAGTCAAACAGAGTACTTTTCTGACGACGAATTGTATACACTTGCTGGGGATGGTGGTCTAACGACAACTGGTCTCAATATTTTTGTGATAGACAGGTCTGATCGTTCGAATATTGCCAATCTGACCGGATGGGCTTATACAGTTAGCGATGATAGTGCATTACGATATTTCGATACAGTTCGTGTTATACAAGCGATTCGATTTGAATTGGAAGCACAATTGACATCGAGTCGAGTAATTGGAAATGCAGAATTGAATGTATCGAAGACTGGAATGGCTGCACTTCACAATATTCTGGATGGAATCATGTACCAGTTTACTGTGAGACCGAAGAAATGGCTGGAAGGATTCACAGTGTTAATTCCACTCGAAGAGGTCGTAAATAACGAACCAAATTTAACTGCTGGAGAGGCTGCTTTACGGACAAATGCAATACTTGCTCGGACGGCAGATTTCGAAGTCGAAGTAGACTATCGAGGTTCGTTGAATACTATCACAGGAAAAGTTCGAATAGTACCAGGAGGTACAGCAACTGCTGTATAGGAGTGATGAAAAATGAGTTCAGAATTAGATTTGATTGATGGTAGCGGAGATATTGGAGTCAATTGGAGTGGTCGGTTCAGGATTCTGGTTGACAGCAAGCCAATTATCGGAAAAACAACATTCACCTCGAATTTGAATGTTAGCGAGGAAGACATTCTCGATACGGATGCAGAGATGCCAATTGGAAAGAGTTTGAATACCAGATCTATTAACTATTCGATAACTATCAAGAACTTGAGTGGTGGAAATGCAAACGATCCGGAATCGAGTTTGGAAGGGAATTATATCCTCATAACCAAGGCTCTGGCGAACGAGCAGTTTGATTTAGAGATTATCGAACGGAATCTGAAACAGGGTCGCTCGGACTGGATGTTTCGCACCTTCATCTTGAAAGGGTGTACTCACAGGGGAAATCTACCACTTGTGAACATCAGAGAACGAGGTGGTCCTCCCGATATGACAATTTCGGGGACTGCACTTTCTGCAATTCTAAAGGTTGGAACAAAGACATACATATTCACTGGGCTGAGATAAGACGATGGCAACATTCAAGAACACTATGAAAAAGGAAGTCCCAATAACAAATGTGGAGGACTGGATATTACTTGGGAACAAAAAGACAGTAGAGGTCACACTCCACTATCGGGACTTCCCCCAATTTTATCCAACAGGAGAACCAAAATCGGAAGAAGAAAAGATTGTGTTTCTTCGTGGGTTGTCGTCGTACGAGTTTAACACGTGTCTGTTCGACGCACTCATAAAAATTGGAGACGATAATCTAACTGAATATGTTGGGAATGCTGGAACGATCTCACTCGATCCGAGAAATTCACCAATCGGAGTGAATCCTGCAATATATCGAAAGTTTATTTTCGAGTTGGATTATATCCTTGTGTGGAAATCTATGAACGATTTTCATGTTAGGAGCAGAACAATAAATGGTCAAACATTTTCGATGAATATAACCGTCGACGATGTTCGGAAGTTCGAGGGAATCCGAAAATTGGCCATCGTAGTGTATTACCTCAGTGGTCTCACGAAAGACATTCCCAAACAGGTGAAATTTTTTCGCGAGATCGGAGCGGGGGAGACTAATCGGCTCGCTCCACTTCCATCGGAAGATGAAAATAATAAAGAAACAAATTAATATTACAAGGACACAACAGATCTTCCTCTCGTCCTACCTGGAGGACTATCGGAAGAGATTGGAAGATAGGAAAGAAGAAGAAAAGGAAGAAAATATGTCTGCAGGTTTAGATACCTTCGCGGCAGCAATAATGAGATATGGAAAAGAGGTGACAAATACAAATGTCAATAGTAGACATCCGGGAGTTATCGATCAGGATTTCACTAATAGACGAAAACTTGAGCGAGAAACTCCTGTCCATAAACCAAATTATCGAAACCACTAAAACACACTTCCAGGATGTTGCAGACATAATTTCCGAGTTCGAAGGAAGAACTGTCGATTTGAATGTCATTCCACAAATGCAACTCGGAGAAATAGGAGAAGTCCCAGAAGGAATTACAGGTGAGATTGAAGGTGTGACCGTGTCTCGTGTGGCAGAGGAAGGAGAGGAAATCATACGCACACCACAGGGGATTTTTGTTGCAACAGCCCCACTGGTCGGAGCACCAGAAGCACGAACACGCGAACCGTTAATGACCGAGGAGATGTTGACAGAACAGGAACGAGTGCAAAGAGAACGCATAGAAGAAGAGAGGCAAAATGCACAGGAAATGATCAAGGAACTGCGAGAATTACGCGAAGTAGTTAGACCAACACGAACTGGGGAACGAATCGTTGAACAGACAGCAGAAAATATACAGGAAACATTACAGAGAACATTCGAACTTGCAAGTGAAGCGAGAAGGACAATCGAGACAGAAGTTGATCCAGAAGTGAAATTTGGACTAATGAATGTGTTTGAAGATGTGTTCAAAGTACTCAGTGCAATCCAAGGATTTGCACAAACTCAATTTCAACGACTCGAAGTGGTTCCACGTCCCGGTGAAGAACCACTTGGCGAGTTCAAAGAATTGTTTGCTCCTCTCGGATCTGTAATAGAAGCACTTGGTGCACAAATCCCAGAAATGATTAGAGGAGAACTGGTTGGATTACCGGGTCGTGTTCGTTCGTTCGAATCAGAAACTGGAGCGGACATAACACAGTTACTCGAGCAGATTAGAGAACAACAATCGAGGCGTCGCGAAGCGAGAGAAGAACTTGAACAACAAGAAATGGAACCAGTAGAAGAACCTACAGAAACATTGGAAACAATACCTGCGGAAATCCCTGGTCCAACTGCCGGAGAAGAGACAATGGAAGGAATGACAGTCACAAATATCGAACGAACAGAAAATACGGTCGATATCAATCTAAATGTCGGTGGAAATACAATAGAAATCAAGGTAGAAGCAGAACTCAATGTGGAGGATGTTCTCACGCGTGTTCGAGAGATGTTAGAAATGAATAATGTGATTGTGGACGAAAATATGGAAGATAAACTCGCCGAACTTGCAACATCGCTAAAAAATATTCTTGGGAGTGAAATATAGTGCCGCTGACTCTGTATGGACCATTTGTGTTCCCATCTGTTCAACGAAAGAACCACAGCAAAGGCTATCATCAGATGGTTCATAGAACAGACGAGGGATTTGCTGTTGGTCAGCATGGTGGTGAAGATCTCGACAAGATTGTTGTGTCATTCACACTATTCGGCTCACTCAAAGAAATAGCGAAGCAGATACTCGAATATCTTGCAAACACTGGTGTCCCCCGTGTGTTCATTAGTACACTTGTTTCGTTCAGAAATGTCCGTGTATTGAGTTTCGATTTTTCCGAAAACTCCGGTAAAACAAACATAATAACTGGCACATTGACACTACAACGAGTAAAAATTGCGAGCAGAGATCTGTTATTAGTCGGTGCTTTCATAGTCGCAAGACTCGTTGGAAGATATGTCTTCTCGCCAGATGGCCCAGTGAATATGTTATTGAGAGATGTCGAAACGAGTATTGCAAGTCCATATCTCCGCCCAGTATCAGTATATACATACACAAGTTTAGATGTGAGGACTGGATAATGAGCCAAAGAACAGCAAATCCGAGAATTGTCGATTTTAGTTCCACAGTCCCAATCGACGAGTTAGAGGAAACTCATTCGACAGAAGTGAACGAGTGGTTAGAATTGCCATTTAGTCTCGACGAAGGATTTCCACAAGATAAATCGTTTGTGATTCAAATCGCGAATAATAACAGAACATACAGAATAAGATTTGATTATAATTACTCGTTTGGCGAGTATTTCATGTCGGTTCGTGTGTGGGACATAACTAATATTCAGACCCAGCAGTCTATTTTTGTGCGGAAAATAATTCCAAATATCATCTACAATGTTGGATATATGTATATGTTATTCTTGGAAGTGAATATAACAGAAAAATACATACGCAATGGGGACGACCCATTAGCGAACATACAGGGAGTTGTGAGAGCAATTGAGTAGTGGTATATCTGGAATCGGAGATCTAAATAGCAACGATCTCTATAAACTAACACACGAAATAATATTCACTCGAAAAACCGGGACAGGAGCAGGAAATATTTTTCTCACAATAACAAGTGGATTGAATGTAAAGATTGATGTGACATACGATTTATCCACAGGGAAATCGTCGTTCAAATTAATTGTGTATAATCTCGACGAGAGTAAATTCGAAAAGATTAGGCAATTTAGAAAATCTGGAGACATTATGGTCGAGATAAAGGTTGGATATACATTTCTTGCTGGAAGTGAATTCGAAGGATATGGCAATGTCAATAGAAATAGGAGAAATGTAGAAACTGTAATGATAGGTATCATTACTAACATAACAGAAGGGAAGAGTGCAGAAACTCTTGGCGATGTTAATTATATAATCTCTGGAGTGGATATTGCAGAGTGGGAATTGCGCAAATACACGAGAGGATACAATAGAAACTTCAAGAATGTTGCCGGAGGTCTTATGGACATCTCGAATGTTGTACTCGATATTGTAAATTCGATTCCAGAAATTCAAATTGGGTTGCTGGATCTGATTGGTCACGATGTACCGGGATACACGAGCAAGAAAGGCCAGAATGGTCACGACATAATCGCATCCATTGCAAAAGCATATAACATTTATTTCATTTGTCGTCTCGGAAAAGTGTGGTTCGTGAACGATCTAACGACACTGAACAATTTACAACGCATCCCAGACATAAATTACGATAATGCACTAATCATGTTAGATAAGGTAGACAAGAGCGAACCGATCAATATATTCCGCTCGCAAATAATAGAAGAGGGAAACGAAAAACAACAAATTATAGAAACTGGAGAAAAAACTATCACATATTATATGTTCACGATGCTTGGTATTCCTGGAGTAACTGTAGGGACATCGATTGACTTTCGAAAGAAAGAAGACATAAACAAGGACTCGAAACTGAAGCAATTTGTGCAAAATCTTGGACCTGACATGCGAAAGAATACAGATCCGATCAGACTTGTTGTATACGATCTGACTCTTCATTACGAAAATCGGGTCAATGGATACAAAATGTCCGGAACTGCGATCATCGAAAATCCAAACATGAACGAACCAAAGATCGTGAATTTGTCGACTGGAAAGGCAGGAATTGCGAAAGGAGTAGCCAATATTGCCAAGAATGTAGCAGAGGAAAGCAAGGGTGAAATTGCGGAGATAGATACAGAAGGAATTGTTCCTGGGGAGGCACATGTGAAGAGTGGTGTGACCGAGTTTGGAGCACAAGAAGAACCGGGAACTATCCCGATTGCAGATCTCCAAACACACTATAATGTTCCATTCACACTCCCATATGCTGGTCCAGGTGCTGGGATTATTTCACCGTTGGTTCCTGGAACTCGAGTGCTCCGTATGCCATATCGTGGCAATCAGAATCCGTCTTGTATGATTGGTCAATTCTGGAGACAGGGGTGGCCAAGACCTGCTCCATATAACACAGAATTGGCAAGGAACACAAGCATAATTCTCCAGAATGCCAAATCGGAAAAAGTAGGAGAGAAGGTTGTCACCTCGAAACACAATCGTATCGAAATGGACAACGATGGAAAGATCGGGATGCGATGTAATGGTATGAAGATAATTATCGATCCCACTCTTCAAAATGCGACAATAGATTTCACAGGAGCAGGTGGAAAGTTCGAAATTGAAATTACTGGATTTGGTGGACTCGAGTTCGATCCGACAACTCAGAAGTGGAAATTAGACACTGGTCATCCAGGGATCCTGGAAGATATGTGTCCCCTGAACCATACACATAATGTTGTAGCATTTGGAGTCTCGAGTCCTCCAGATAGAACTCCTCCTACTAATCCACCACTTATACCTATTACAAGTTCAAACATAAAGGGGAAGGGATTTCCATAAGCGAAACAAGCGGCATAGAAATAGACTACGGAAAGAGTATTAAGATAACAAGGGATGGAGCCATCTCCTTCAGGAATGGGGATATAGAACTGGTAGATGGTCCAGCAAATGTGGCACAACGAGTGTTAATTGCTCTAACAACACAATTAACCGAAGATCAGTTCAATCCAGATTATGGAATTGATCGGTTTGCAATCTTCGGGTCGGATCTGGGGATAGACGAGCAGGTCGAAGTATTTAAATTACAAGTGAAAGCAACACTTCTCCAAGACAGTCAAATTGTGAATGTTCCGGACATACAATACGAAATAGTAGATTATGTGAACAGACTATACGATTTTGAGATTCAAATCGAGATTGTTGGAGGAGAATCTTATGTTGTAACAGTAGGAGGTATTCAAATATGAGTTATGGGATCACACAAACAGGATTTGTCAAGAAAAATTTTATTACTATCTTAAACGATAAATTAGAAAAGGCAAAATTGTATTTTGGACAAAGTATCGATTTGAGGCCGACCAGCACAATTTACAAATTTATGCAACTCCAAGCATTTGAGGAAGCAAATCTGTGGGATATGGCAGAACAGTTTTGGTACAGTATGTTTATCAGTACTGCTTCTGGAGTTGCCCTCGAATTGATTGGTGAGGATCGTGGGCTTCGCAAACAAGATCCGACAAAGGCAATTGGTACGGTAGAATTTACAGGAAATAATTATGCAAATATTCCAATTGGAACAATAGTGACAACATTCAATCTCGAACAGGGTGTTATCCGATTTAAGACGACAGTTCAGAGATATATCGGACAAGTAGATAACGAAGTTATTGACGAAGATACATATGGTGCAGGGCCAACATTCACACTGGCAAATGTTCCAGCAAATCCACTTATTAGTGTGTTATGGTGGGATGATAGTGCTAATGGAGGATCAGGAGCATTTATAACCATGTCTGAAACGACAAATCCAGATCCTGGAATGCACGAGTTCTATGTTAATTATACAACAGGAGAAATAACTATTGATACGACAGGTAGCGATGGTGGACTCGACACAGATGATTTTTTACGCATTACATATGTCGCTGCAGCGGAAACTACGACCGAGATTGGTATCGAATGTCTGGAATATGGTGGAAAGGGAAATGTTCCATCCAACACAATAGTCAATCTCGAGACTTCTGTGAGTGGAATTAGTGCACTCACAAATCCAGAAGCAACGAGTGGTGGAAATGACATAGAGAGCGACAATTCATTCCGTCGAAGATTATTGGAACAACCACGCACAGTATTTTCCACGGAACAAATCGAATCAGAAGTAGAAAATGTACAAGGTGTCAGATCTGCCCTCATTATCGAAGGAGTCAGACGGGAAGTATTTTATGGTCAAACTGGTGGTATATCATCCGTTACACTCGATCGCATTCCCCAAGATCCTCTGCGAGAAGTCAAATGGTATGATTATTCTACATTGAGTTGGAACGAATTGAGCGAGGGAACTTCTCCACTTGGACCATTCGAATACGAACCAAATTTTGGGACGGGAGAAATAACACTTGGGAGCGATCTCGACGAGGGAGACCAGTTAACCGTGTTGTATGTAGACAATGAGATAGGCACAGGTGTGTTTTTGGTACTTATCGATCCTCTTGTTAGCCCATTGACGGCAGAGGTAGAAAACGAAATCGCTGCTGCTCTCGATAATGTTAGACCTTCGGGAATTGCATATGTCATTCAGGAAATTGACAAAATTGGGATATTGGTAGATGTTGACATAACACTGGATGTTGGATTTGTTCTCGAAGAGGTCGCAGAACAAATAGACAAATTTATAAGATATTACATTGATGGCCCAAGTTCTCAATCCGAGGAGGAAGAAGCGGGAGAATACACAGGTCTTGGAGTTGGAGAGACTATTGTCCGCAACGAACTTATCCGAATTATTATGTCGAGAGATGGTGTTTACGAATTAACCGACTTGACAATTCAGATAGAGGACGAACCAATCGAACCAAACATAATTTCTGGGAATACTATTCAAATCGCGACAGTTAGTGATGGATATCCATATGGGACAAACGAAAAGATCTATGGTGGGAAGGGAAAAACAGGAACGGAATATGTCGAGGGAACAGATTGGTCGCGAAGTGGAAACGACATAACTTGGATTTCGACACCAACCGAGGCTGTTGTTTATTTCAATTACAAATCTATTGTTGGTAATGCTGAAATTGGTGAGACACAGGCACCAGATTATCGTGGAGGTGTAGTATCATAAGCGAACTCGTACCGGAAGGTCTCGAATGGAACAAGAAAATAATAACAACAAATTGGGACGAAAGTGGAACTCTCGATGCTGGTGTGGTAAAAGAACCAGTAGATGGTGAAGGAGCAGGAGTTATTCGTCTAAGATCTAAACGAAAAGCGACTTTCGATTTTGATGTTCACGACGATGGGGACTATGTCAGATATTGGTCTAATAACACTGCTCCATATCCAGACGAGGAAGGTGGAAGATTTTGGGATGGTGCAGGACTTGGTGGGAGTTCGACTATTCGTGCTTATCGATTCGATGAGACAAATTATAGAACAGTTATGAAGATGTATCTTCCTGCTGTTGACACACAGCAACCTCACACATTCCACGAGACTCTTTACACAGAATCTCCAGATGCTCCATTCCAGCAGGTTCCGTGGTACGACGATGACGATCCTGTTGGTTCGGATTATGGATTGTACACACCAACAATTCGCTCTGGTCT
>Ga0180438_10005714_pt1 | contig 17147 bp, 10 predicted proteins | sample SS_ome_12_FD_132455 | JGI IMG/M metagenome (GOLD analysis project Ga0180438, IMG submission 132455) | Hypersaline lake sediment archaeal communities from the Salton Sea, California, USA - SS_3_D_2 metaG | ecosystem: Environmental > Aquatic > Non-marine Saline and Alkaline > Hypersaline >...
CAGCGGAGGAGGTGTGGATGCCGCACGTGTACGTGAGTGAGATCGGCGAGTACGAGGGAAGCGCCGTCACGGTCAAGGGGTGGCTCCAGAACCGCCGCGCCGGGGGCAAGGTCCAGTTCCTCCTGGTCCGAGACGGCACCGGTGTGATCCAGATCGTCGTCTCAGAGGGGGAGGTCGGGGGGGACGTCCTGGATCACTGCGACCACCTCGGGCAGGAGTCTTCCCTGGTCGTGACGGGTACGGTCCGCAGGGACGCCCGCGCTCCCGGCGGGTTCGAGATCACGGCCCGTGAGGTCGAGGTCGTCCAGGACGTCGAAGGGTTCCCGATCACGCCGAAAACGCACGGCAGCTCCTTTCTGCTCGACCATCGGCACCTATGGCTTCGCTCCCGCAGGCAGCGCGCCATCCTCGCCGTCCGCGCCGAGGTCATCCGGGCGCTCCGGGACTTCTTCGACTCCAGGGGGTTCGTGCTCGTGGATGCGCCCATCCTGAGCGGCGCAGCCTGTGAGGGAACGACCACGCTGTTCGAAACCGAGTACTTCGGCGACAAGGCCTACCTGACCCAGAGCGGCCAGCTGTACATGGAAGCGGCCGCCATGGCCTTCGGCAAGGTCTACTGCTTCGGGCCGACGTTCCGCGCCGAGAAGTCGAAGACTCGCCGTCACCTGACCGAGTTCTGGATGCTGGAGCCCGAGGTGGCCTACGCGGATCTGGACGACATCATGCGCCTGGCCGAGAACATGGTGGCGACCGTCGTGGCGCGGGTACTGGAAACCCGGAGGCCGGAGCTGGACGTCCTGGAGAGGGACGTCTCGGTGCTCGAGAAGGTCGTGGCGCCGTTCCCGCGGATCTCCTACACGGAGGCCCTGGAACGTCTGGAGGAGAAGGGGGTTCACGTAGAATGGGGGAACGACTTCGGGGGGGACGATGAGACGGTTCTCGCGGGGCTGTTCGAGAAACCGGTCATGGTCCACCGTTACCCTCTTGAGTGCAAGGCCTTCTACATGAGTGCCGACCCCGAGGACGAGAAGTTGGCGCTCTGCGTGGACATGCTGGCACCCGAGGGCTACGGCGAGATCATCGGCGGCGGGCAGCGTCTCGACGACCTGGCGACCCTGGAAGCGAGGATCGAGCGGCATGGCCTGCCCCGGGCGGCCTTCGAGTGGTACCTGGATCTTCGACGGTACGGCACGGTCCCCCACTCGGGGTATGGGATCGGTTTGGAGCGGACGGTGTCGTGGATCTGCGGGATTCGACACCTGAGAGAGAGCATCCCGTTCCCGCGTCTCATCAATCGCCTCTACCCGTAGACCCGGGCCGGGGTCGAACAGGCAGGATGGAGAGCTAGCGTGATGTACCTGTGGGTGCTGATGGGTCTCGTAGGGTTCGCCGCATCGGTCCTTGGCTTCTTCATGCTGGGGTGGAAGGAGCCCAGGGGATGGAAGACCGGAGGTCCATACGTGATCTTCGGGTTGTGCTTCTTTCTCTTCGCCCGCCATATTGCCCCGGTGTCCAGAGGGTGGTCCTGGCTCATCTACGCCGCCGGGGTGTTCTCCATCCTGTTTGGCCTGGCCGTCCTGGCCCAGGAGAACCGCAGCAAGTCGTGGTTTGTGGCGCGGTACTTCCTCTTGGGTGTCTTCTGGCTCGTCATGTCCGTCGTGGTCCCGGAAGTGACGTCGTCGATGAGGATATTCCCGGTCCTGATCGGGCTCGGCTATGTCGCCATCGCTCTGGCCGCCTCGAATGCCCGGCAGCTCACGGGCGGCCACGTCGGGTTCGACGTGGCCTTCAACGGGATCTGTTTCCTGTTCCTCGGCATCCTGCTGGCCAGCGTGCCCGATTTCTTCAACAACCCGGGACCCTCGATCTGGACGCCGTAGGCGTGGGAAGACGCCGCCGGTCGGCCCAGTTCGCTTCCCCGTAGTTTCCTGACCTCCGCGTGGGTGGGTGGCCCGCGAATTGCGCCAGCGGGCCGGCGTGAGAGCAGACCCCGTCGATCGCCGCCACGCGCTGCCGGTGCATCCCCTGTCCCCGAGGCGCGCGCCGCTTCTCAAGATCGTGCCGTGGTTCGTGCTGGGCCTGGCGCTGGGAGACCGGGTGCGGATCGAGGCGCCGGTCCTGGCGACCGTCCTGGCGCTCGTCTGGGCAGGCGCCGTGGTGCTCACTCTCGCCGGGCGGATGCGACCAGCGCGGCTGGGAGAAACGCTCGGAACGCTGTGCCTGGCTGCGAGCCTGATCCTCGCCGGTGCCCTGCGTCTGAGTCTGGCTGGCTCGGGCCGGGAGGACGTCGGAACGCTGGCGGACGTCTCGGTGCCCCAGACCGTCGCCGGCCGGGTCGTGGGGGTCCCGAAGGTGCGCGGCGACGGGGTGCGGTTCGACCTGACCGAGGTGGTTTGGCGGACGCCCTCGGGATGGATGAAGGCCGGGGGCGGTCTGCGGGCGTGGGCTCGGGTGGACCCCGGGAGCGTCTCAGAGGGGGACCGGGTCCGGCTCGTGGGGAAGGTACGACGCCCGGACGGTCGTCGGAACCCCGGGGGGTTCGACTATGGGGCCTACCTGGCTCGCCGAGGGATCTACGGGCTGATCTCGGTCTACGATCCGCAAGGCCTCGAGCACCTCGGGCGGACCTGGCACGGCTGGTTGGGCAGAGCCGTGCTGGGGCCGACGCGGGATCATTGCGACTCGACCCTCCGACGACATCTCCGCGGACGTCCGCTGGGACTTGCTCGCGGCCTGCTCTTGGGCGAGCGGGACCGTCTGGCTCCCGACACGATCGCCTCGCTCAGGGACGCCGGCGTCCTTCATGTCCTGACGGTCTCCGGACTCCACGTGGGCCTGGTGGTGGGCATTGTCCTCGTGCTCGGCCGGGTGCTGAGGTTTCCCCCGTGGGCGCGGGCGGCCGCCGCCCTCCTCGCCTGTTTCTTCTACGCAGGGGTGGCGGGAAACCGGGCGCCCGTGGTGCGGGCGTCGGTGATGGCCGCCGTGGGCCTGGGCGGCATGATCGCCGAGAGGGACAGCCCGCCGGTCAACATGCTGGCCCTGGCCGCCCTGGCTCTGCTCCTGGCTCGCCCCGGGGAGCTCTGGAGCGCCGGATTCCAGCTCTCGTTTGCGGCGGTCTTCGGCATCGTGGCCTTCTTTCCCATCCTGAGGGACAGGGTCCGATGCGCTCGGCGGGGTCTTCGGAGCCGCCTCGTCGATGGTCTTCTGGTGTCGCTCGCAGCGCAGCTCGGGGTGGCCCCGTTCGTCGCCTACCACTTCAACCAGTGGACGCCGGTCTCACTGGTGGCCAACCTCGTGGTGCTCCCCCTGGTGGCGCTGGCCATCCCGACGGCCGCGCTCTCGATCCTCCTCTCGTCCGTCTCGGACCTCGCGGCCGCAGTGCCCTTCGCCGCGCTCTGGGCCGTCCTGAAGGTCCTATCGATGGCAGCCGCGCTGCTGGCCCGGGTTCCCTTTGGATCGCTGGTCGTCAAGCAGCCGACGACCTGGATGGTCGCGGCGACCTACGCCGGGCTGGTGGCCGGCTTCTCGGGTCTGTCCGCGCGCCGGTGGAGAATCACGGCCGCCAGCGCCGTCGGTCTCCTTCTTCTCGCCGTCCTCTACGTAGACCCGGCGGCGCCCAGGCATCTGGAAGTCGCCGTCCTGGATGTCGGCCTGGGGAGCGCGGCCGTCGTGCATCTGCCGTCCGGGAAGAGCGTCCTGGTCGACGGGGGGGACCGCTCGCCCTACCGGGACTACGGCGCCCAGGTCGTCGTTCCCTACCTTCGATCCCGGGGCATCGGTCGGGTGGATCTCGTCGTTCTCAGCCATCCTCACAAGGATCACTTCGGCGGACTGGGCGCGGTGGTTCGGGAACTCGGGGTCGGGCGGGTTCTCGACCCGGGAGTCCGGGTCGACTCCCGGGATTACCTGGAGTGGCTGGGGTCGATCGAGGAGAGAGGGGTGCCCCTCGAGATCGTGACGCGGCCCTGGGCGATGGACCTCGATTCACGGACGCGGCTCGAGGTTCTCCCCATCGATCCGGGGAGTCGGTGTTGGGTCCTGGGGGCGGAGTCTGAGCGGACCAACAATGCCAGCCTCGTGGTGCGCGTGGCCCACGGCGGAGTGACGACCCTCATCCCGGGCGACATTGAGACGTGCCGGGAGATCGATCTCCTCATGGACCCCGACGGTCTGGACTGTGACGTCCTGGTGGTCCCGCATCACGGGAGCGCGGGCTCGAGCACGCCCGAGTTCGTCGGGGCCACCTCGCCGCGGGTGGCGGTCATCTCGGTCGGGAAGGGGGGGGCTCGGCACCTGCCCTCGCGGGAGGTCATCGAGCGTTACCGGGCGGCCGGGGCTCGGGTCCTCAGGACCGACGAGCGGGGGGCGGTCACGATCGAGAGCGACGGCCGGTTCCTCGGGACCCGGTGGGTCGTCCAAACCCCGCGCGAGCGTCGCCGCGATGGGGCCTGGTGGCGGGCGCTCCTGGGATCCGGACTGGTCCGACTCCCGGGGACCCTGTAGCCCGATCCATTCCTGAACATCGACCAGATTCATGAATGGACCGGGCCAGAGCAGGAGAGAAGTAGACGGTAGATTGAACTCTGGAAACGGGCGTCGCAGAGGATCCGCCGAATTCTTTCTTGCGATCCATTGTCGATTGTGTCGGCAGCACGCCCGCAACGTCCCGGCGGAGCGTTGCCGCTCTCCCTGCCGGGTGGGACGGGTCGGTGGTGGGGGTTCTGCGGCGGACCACAGCGGGGAGACGCGAAGGCGGTGCCCCAGCAACAAGAACGCCCGGTCGCGAAACCGGGCGCCCCGCACGAAATCGTCGAAGGTCGCTCGAACGGATGGGACGACTGCCGGCCCGCAATCAGTCCGGCAGCTTCTTGAACCTGCCCTCCAGCTTGGCCTTGACGTGCGGGAGGGTCGTGTACTCCATCTCCGAGAGGGGGAGCCGGTGGGGTTCGAAGGGCCCGTGGCGCCGCATGTACTCGGCCACCTCCATCGCGCGCTGCCGTGTGTAATCGAAACTGGGTTCGCCGAAGAAATCGACCGGTCCCACCAGCTGGCCGTTGTTGAGTTGGAAACCGTAGGCGATCACGCGCGGGGGACCGTCGAAGCGGGTCGGGTTCGCGTCCGCACATGAGACCGGCATGAGCGGACCGTGGTGCGACCCCCGCATCCACCCCTCCACGAGGTGGGGAAACGCGAACCCCTCGAGGGCTTCTCCCACGGCCGGGAAACCCGACTGCGTCCGCACGATGAGAACCGGGTCATCCTTGCCCACGTACCGGCCGGCTATGAGGTTGAGGCGCTGCGTGGAGGCGGTGGCCGCGATTTCTCCGTCGTCCTTCCGGTAGACCGAGTGGACCATGTAGCGGGACGGCGCCCCGAGGAAGACCAGAAGGTCGTACATCTCTTCGGGACAGGTGAGGCGCACCTCGCTGTTCTCCAGGACGTCGAGCACGCCGAACGAGAACCCCCCGTGCATGCTGGGATCGATGACGAGGCCCGCAGTGTTGAAGGGGTCGGCAAAGATCCGGAAGATCGGCAGGTTGTAGGCCCCCGGGGACGTCTTGTCCGCCATGAAAACGATGATGGGCTCGCTCTTTCGCTCGATGAACGTCATCTCGGCGCAGCCCGGCCCGAGTCCCTTGATGTTCCCGCTGAAGGAGTCGGCCAGCATGTCCTGGCCGGCACCGTACAGCTTCAGCTGCTGGGCCTTCTTGGTCCCCGCCATGAAGACGTCCCACGCCAGCTTGTGGATGCGCTCGCTCTCGTTCCCCTGGCGGTGGGTCATGATCAGTTCCAGGTCGTCCCCGCAGTGGGTGACGTGGAAGTCCAGCAGCAGATTGGACTTCTTCGCCGTGAGGAGATGACGCTCGGCGACATTCATCAGCTCCGGATGCATGGTCGCGTGTCCTACGTACCCCCCTACATCGGCCTTGATCACGCTCACCGTTATCTCTCTGGCTTTCGGCATCGGACCTCTCCTGGCTTTCGTTGGCAGGGTGTCGCGGGCACCGGGATTCCGGCCTGTCCGTGTCGGCAGACGTAGGGACATGGTAGTGGTCTGGCGTGGATTGTCAAGGACCGGTTGCATCCGCCGTGCCCGGCGGGCCGCGCGCTCACATCCCTGCGGGTTGACCGGTGCCCCAGACGAAAGGGCGTTGACGGAACAGACGGCCTGCTGCTATGGTACGCGCCAGCGGACAGTCGGGGACGCGTTCTTCATACACAACTTCATGAAAACTTGGTAATACGCTGTTAATACGTGTATTACACATTCATACAAATGTCATCCTGATCCCCAGCCATGGAGGGAACCCATGAGGCCGCTGGCACTGGGCGTGATGGCTTCCGGGCGCGGTTCGAACCTGCGCTCGATTCTGGAGGCCATCCGGCGCGGAGAGTTGGACGCCGAGGTCAGGATGGTCGTCAGTGACGTGGAGGACTGCGGGGCACTCAGGATCGCCGAGGATGCCGGCGTGCCGGGACGCTACCTCCCCCCGGGCAAGTACCGGACCCGCCTGACGGACGAAGCCGAGCGTACCTACGTACAGGTCTTGCGCGAGCATGGGGTGGAGGTCGTGGCCCTGGCCGGTTTCATGCGGATGCTCCACGAGACCTTCCTCAGGGCATTTGCCGGCAGGATTCTGAACATCCATCCCTCGCTCCTGCCCTCCTTCGCCGGCCTTCGGGGCCAGAAGCAAGCCCTGGAGTACGGGGTCAAGATTGCGGGGTGCACCGTGCACTTCGTCAACGAGGGGATGGACACCGGCCCCATCATCGCGCAGCGGGCCGTGCGGGTGGAGGAGGACGACACGGTCGATACGCTCTCGGCCAGGATTCTCGAACAGGAGCACGGGCTGTACCCCGAGGCGCTCCAGCTGGTGGCCGAGGGGAGGTTGAAGGTGGAGGGCCGGCGCGTCCACGTGCTGAGTCCGGAAACCACACAGGGAGGAGGGCCGGCGTGATCGAGGTCGTGGAGGAGACGAGTCTGGGCGGCCTCCGGCTGCTTCGCAGGGGGAAGGTGCGGGACATCTACGATCTCGGTCGGCGGCTTCTGCTCGTGGCCACGGACCGCGTGAGCGCCTTCGATCGGGTCCTGCCCACGGCGATCCCCGACAAGGGGCGCGTGCTGACCCAGCTGGCGCGGTACTGGTTCGAGAAGACCGAAGACATCGTGCCCAACCACCTGGTCTCGGTGAGCGTCGAGGAGTTCCCGGATGAGGTGCGGGCCCACGAACGGACGCTCCGCGGCCGGTCCATGATCGTCCGGAAGGCCAAGCCGGTGGAGGTGGAGTGTGTCGTCCGGGGCTATCTGTGCGGGACGGCATGGCAGGAATACGGGTCCACGGGGGGCGTCGGGGGAGAGAGACTGCCCGGGGGGCTCGGCGAGTTCGAGCGCCTCTCTGCGCCCATCTTCACGCCCGCCGTGAAACGCCACGAGGGGCACGACGAGAACCTCTCGTTCACTGCCCTCCGGTCCCTTGTCGGTCGGTCGCTGGCGGATCGGCTGAGGGACCTGAGTCTCGAGCTCTACGACCGGGGCCATGCGCATTCGGCCGAGCGGGGTCTGATCCTGGCCGACACCAAGTTCGAGTTCGGTTGGGAGGGCGCCCGGCTCATTCTGATCGATGAGGTGCTCACTCCGGATTCCTCCCGGTTCTGGCCCGCCGAGTCCTACGGCCGTCCGGGGGGGCCCGAGTCGGCGGACAAGCAGATTGTGCGGGACTACCTCCGCGGGGTGGGCTGGGATGGGCAGCCCCCGGCCCCGGTCCTGCCGGATGCCGTGGTGGCGAGGGTGAGAGAGCGGTACCTCGACCTCTACCGGCGCACGGTCGGGGAGCCGTTGGGGCGGTGAGCGAACACCTGACGCACCTGGGGAGGGGGGACGTCGGATGGACTCAGGAACGGTTGGAAGAGGCACGGGAGAGATGACGGCCGCGCGCAGCGACCGGCGGTCCGTTCGCGTGGCACTCGTCAGCGCCTACCACAAGGAGGGCCTCCCGGAGTTCGCCCGGAGGCTGGCGAATCTCGGCATCCGGATCCTCTCCTCCGGAGGGTCGGCCGCCGCCATCCGCGGGGCCGGGATCTCCGTGGAGGACATCGCCACCTACACGGGGTGGGCCGAGATGCTGGGGGGACGGGTGAAGACGCTCCACCCGAAGGTCCATGCGGGAATCCTTGCCCGCCGGGACAACCCGGCTCAGGTGGAGGAGCTGGAGAAGGCCGGGATCGTGGCCATCGACCTGGTCGCCGTCGATCCCTATCCCTTCGGGGAGATTGCGATTCCGGGGGCTTCGGAGCTCGAGGCGATGGAGGCCGTCGACATCGGCGGCCCGGCGCTCGTGAGGGCAGCGGCCAAGAACCACGAGTTCGTCGTGGCGGTAATCGGACGTGAGCGGTACGGAGAAGTCCTGGACGTGCTCGAGTCCTGCGGCGGGTCGACCGACCTGGAGAGCCGGCGCCGGTGGGCGGCCGAGGTCTTTCGTGCCACGGCCCGGTACGACGCGGACATCGCGGCGCACCTGGCGGGGCCGGGGGAGACGGACTTCCCCGAGACCCTGGGGGCCGATGCCCGGCGGTCCGAGACCCTGCGCTACGGCGAGAACCCCCACCAGCGCGCGGCCCTGTACCGGTACACGGGACAAGACCTCGGGACCGTCGTCGGGGCGCGGCAGGTTCAGGGCAAGGCGCTTTCCTTCAACAACGTCATGGACCTCGACGCGGCCCTCCGGCTCGTGGCCGCCTTCGAGGAGCCGGCGGCGGCCATCGTCAAGCACGCCAACCCGTGCGGCGCGGCGCTGGGCGGCTCGCTCTCCGACGCCTTCCGCCGGGCCAGGCGAACGGACGAGAAGTCGGCGTTTGGGGGCGTGATTGCGGTCAACCGGACGCTGGATCGGGAGACCGCTTCGGCCATCGCGGAGTTTTTCGTCGAAGCCGTGATCGCACCCGAGGTAGACCGGGATGCGCTCGAGCGTCTCCGGAGGAAGAAGAAGCTCGTGCTGCTGGAGTCGGGTCCCCTCCCGACGCGCCCCCCGCGCTCGTGCGAACTCCGGTCCGTCTGGGGCGGACTGGTGGCGCAGGAGTGGGACCGGGGGGACTTCTCCTGGGACCAGGTCCGGGTGGTGACCCGCCGCCGGCCGACCCCCGAAGAGGTCCGGAAGCTGACGTTCGCGTGGAAGGTGGCGCGCTTCGTGCGCTCCAACGCCATCGTGCTTGCCGAGGCGGACCGCACGGTGGGCATCGGCGCCGGCCAGATGAGCCGGGTGGACTCGGTGGATCTGGCCATCCGTAAGGCCGGCCAGGCGGGGCTGGAAACCCGGGGGACGGCCATGGCCTCGGACGGGTTCTTCCCGTTTTCGGACTCGCTCGAGCAGGCCGCCCGGGCGGGGGTCGGGGCCGTGATCGAGCCGGGAGGATCGATCCGAGACGAAGACGTGATCGCCAAGGCCGACGAGCTCGGAATGACCATGGTGTTCACCGGGCGCAGGCACTTCAAACACTAGCCCGGATCCTGCATGAACGCGCGTTGGCGGTCATGCAGGATCCAGACAGAGCAATGGAGCAATCGATCAACACAGGAGTCCCAGGTTCCGTAGAGCGGGCAACAGAGTGTCCTCCGTTGCGGTCTGTTCTCAACTCTTGACTTTCGTGCTGTACAGGCACACACAACCTCCGACCCGAACACGCGTGCATCGTGCAGGCCGGTGAGGGGTGGCGGGGGCGAGAACCCGAGGACCCGGTCGCCGGCGGACCGTACCCTCCATCCGACGAGACTCATGATCGCCATCCTCGACTTCGGATCGCAGTACACGCAGCTCATTGCGCGCAGGATTCGCCAGCTCGGTGTCCTCGGCGAGATCTTCCCGTGCGATGTCCAGCCCTCGGTGCTGAGCGAGGGGGGCGCGGTGGGCCTCATCCTCTCGGGCGGGCCGGCCAGCGTGTACGCCGAGGGGGCGCCCGCGCTGAACCCGGGTATCCTGGAGCTCGGGTTGCCTCTCCTGGGGATCTGCTACGGAATGCAGGTCCTCAGCAAGACGCTCGGCGGCGAAGTCGTCCGGTCCGGCGCGGCGGAGTACGGGCCCGCCGAGGTCGAGGTGGACGCGTCGTGCCCGGTGTTCCGCGGTCTCCAGGCGCGCCAGCCCGTGTGGATGAGCCACGGCGACCGCGTCGAGACCCCGCCGCCGGGGTTCCGGCGGGTGGCCTCCAGCGAGGGCAGCCCCGTCGCCGCCATCGCCGATCTTGACCGACGGTGGTACGGGGTGCAGTTCCACCCGGAGGTCAGCCACACGCCGGCCGGCATGGAGATGCTCGAGCGGTTCGTCTTCGGCGTCTGCCAGGCGCCGGCCGACTGGACCATGGAGCACTTCGCGGAACGGGCGATCCGAGAAATCCGATCTCGGGTCGGCTCGGGAACCGTCATCACCGCCGTCAGCGGCGGGGTGGATTCTACGGTGACGGCGGTCCTGGTCGAGCGCGCGGTGGGGGACCAGCTCAGGTGCATCTTCGTCGACAACGGGTTGCTCCGGGAGGGTGAGCGGGACCTGGTTCTGTCGATGGTCCGGGAGCGGCTGGGTCTTCAGGTGACGGCGGTGGACGCCCGCGCGCGATTTCTCGACGCACTTCGCGGGGTCACGGATCCGGAAACCAAGCGCAGGCGGATCGGCAATCTGTTCATCGAGGTGTTCGAAGACCAGGCGCGGCGGATCGGCGCGGCGGACTTCCTCGCCCAGGGGACCCTCTACCCCGACGTGATCGAGAGCGTCTCCCAGAAGGGGCCCTCGGCCACGATCAAGACGCACCACAACGTGGGCGGGCTTCCGGAGTCGATGCGGCTTGGACTCATCGAACCGCTCCGGGATCTCTTCAAGGATGAAGTTCGGATGCTCGGTACGGTGCTGGGCATCGGGCGCGACCTGCTGCGGCGTCACCCGTTCCCCGGACCGGGGCTCGCCGTGCGGGTGGTCGGGGAGGTTACCGAGGGCAGCCTCCGCATCCTCCGCCGAGCGGATGCCATCTTCCTGGAGGAGCTCGAGCGGGGGGGCGTCTACGACGACATCTGGCAGGCCTTCGCCATCCTGCTCCCGGTGCGAGCGGTCGGCGTGATGGGCGACGAGAGAACCTACGAGAGGGCCGTGGTGCTCCGGGCCGTGACGTCGGAGGACGCCATGACTGCGGACTGGGCGCGGGTCCCCGAGAGGGTCCTGGCCCGGGCCTCGGCCCGGATTGTGAACGAAGTGCGGGGCGTCAACCGCGTGCTCTACGACCTGAGCTCCAAGCCTCCGGCCACGATCGAGTGGGAGTAGGCGGGATGGCTTGCGCGCCCGGACCCGCCGGGCGGTGGGTTGTGGGGGTCGACCCACGGGCATCGGCGGTTCCGGCGCATCATGAAGTGAGACCCGCTGCAGAGTCAGCGAGCAGAAAATTGAAGAAAAGGGTTGACAGGTTCTTGGGATTCTACTATGTTTAAATTAGGCTAGATGTACCGGAGGTTCGGCAGTAAGAGGAGGGTACGGAAGAATGCCGCGTGGAAGAGTCAAGTGGTTCAACGAGAACAAGGGCTACGGATTCATCGAGCAGGAAAACGGCGCCGATGTGTTCGTTCATTTTTCGGCGATTAACCAGGAAGGATTCAAGACTCTCTCGGAAGGCGAAGAGGTCGAGTTCGACGTCACCGAGGGAGAGAAGGGACCTCAGGCGGCCAACGTCGTGAGAGTCTAATGTCCCCGGGGGCGTGGAGCCTCCGCCGGACACGCAGTCGATCGAGAAAGTCTGAAACACTGCCAACGCCACGAAAGTCTAGCTACTGGGGCTCCGGTTTCCAGGCAGAACCCCCCCGGGTGACACCCGGGGGGGTTCTGTATGTCGGCCGCCGTCGTGGGACGTTCTGAGAATTCACTTGCCAGGGGCGACGCGCGACCTTAGATTCGAAGCAGGTTGAGGGTGCATTACCCACCGCGAGAGTGTGACCCCAAGATGATTACTCGTTTGGCTGCAAAGGTATTCGGGACCAAGCATGACCGCGACGTCCGGCGGATCCGCCCGATCGTCGATGAGATCAACCGGGTAGCCCAGTCGTACCGGCTCATGGGCGACGGAGACCTCCGCCTGAAGACCGATGAGTTTCGGTCCCGCCTGGCCCAGGGCGAGACGACGGACGACCTCCTCCCGGAGGCCTTTGCCGCCGTCAAAGAGGCCTGCCGGCGTCTGGTGGGGAGCTCGTGGAAGGTCTGTGGCCTGGACCTGAACTGGGACATGGTTCCCTTCGATGTCCAGCTGGTCGGCGCCGTCGTGCTTCACCAGGGCAAGATCGCCGAGATGGCCACGGGCGAGGGCAAGACGCTGGTGGCCACCATGCCCCTCTACCTCAACGCCCTGCCGGGCAGGGGCACGCACCTGGTGACCGTCAACGACTACCTCGCCCGGCGGGACGCGGAGTGGATGGGCAAGATCTACGAGTTCCTCGGGCTCTCGGTCGGGTGCATCCAGCACGACATGGTCTCCGAGGAGAGGCGCATCGCGTACCAGGCGGACATCACCTACGGGACGAACAACGAGTTCGGCTTCGACTACCTCCGGGACAACATGGCGGTTCGCGCCGAGGACCGCGTCCAACGGGGCTATCACTACGCCATCGTCGATGAGGTCGACAGTGTTCTCGTCGACGAGGCGCGGACGCCGCTCATCATCTCGGGACCCGTTCGCCAGAGCGACGACCAGAAGTTCTCGAACCTGAAGCCCCTGGTCGACAAACTGGTCAAGAGACAGACGCTGCTTGTCAACGAGATCCTGAGCGAGGCCGAGGCGTTGCTCAAGGAGGGTCAGGAGTACGAGGCGGGGATCAAGCTCCTCCAGGTCCAGCGCGGTTCGCCCAAGAACAAGCGGTTCATGAAGGCGCTCCAGCAGCCGGGCATCAAGAAGCTCATCGCGCGCGTGGAGGCGGACTACATGAGGGAGCGCCGCCTGACGTCGCTGGACGAGGATCTCTACTACAGCATCGATGAGCGAGCGAACATCACGGGCCTGAGCGACAAAGGACGGGACTTCCTCTCCCCGGGCGAGAAGCAGCTGTTCGTGCTTCCGGACCTGAGCGTGGGGCTCCAGGAGATCGATACCAACGGGGCCATGGGTCCCGAGGAGAAGGCCCGGCGGAAGGAGGAGCTCCACCGGCTGTACGCCGAACGGAGCGAGACGGTCCACTCCCTGGGGCAGCTGCTGAAGGCGTACTCGCTGTTCGAGCGCGACGTCGGGTACGTGGTACAGGACGGCAAGGTCCTGATCGTCGACGAGTTCACCGGACGCCTCATGCCCGGACGGCGCTTCAGCGACGGTCTGCACCAGGCCCTGGAGGCCAAGGAGGGGGTCAGGGTGGAGGGGGAGACCCAGACCTTCGCCACCATCACCCTGCAGAACTACTTCCGCATGTACGACAAGCTGGCGGGCATGACGGGGACGGCCGACACCGAGGCCGGGGAGTTCTGGCAAATCTACAAGCTGGACGTGGTCGTGATTCCGACCAACCAGGCGGTCCGCCGGATCGACGACGACGACCAGATCTTCCGGACGAAGCGGGAGAAGTACAACGCCATCATCGAGGAGATCGCGAGACTGCACGAGGGGGGGAAACCCATCCTGGTAGGCACGGTCTCGGTGGACGTTTCAGAGACCCTGAACCGCATGCTTAAGATGCGGAAGATCGACCACAGCGTGCTCAACGCGAAACACCACCAGAGCGAGGCCGAGATTGTCGCCCGGGCCGGAGAGCGGGGCGCGGTGACCATCGCCACGAACATGGCGGGCCGGGGCACAGACATCAAGCTGGGTCAGGGCGTGGTTTCCTGCGACACGTGCTGCCTGGTGTGTGAGACGAAGGACTGCGAGAATTGCGGCCACGAGCCCAAGGACTGCAAGGACGACGTGCCCTGCGGGCTGCACATCATCGGCACCGAACGGCACGAGAGTCGACGGATCGACCGGCAGCTCAGGGGGCGGTCCGGCCGACAGGGCGACCCCGGCGCCTTGCGGTTCTACCTGTCGCTCGAAGACGACCTCATGCGCCTGTTCGGGACCGAGCGGATCTCGGGGATCATGGACCGGCTCGGGGTTCAGGAGGGCGAGGTGATCACCCACTCGCTCGTGACCCGGGCGATCGAGCGCGCGCAGAAACGGGTGGAGGCCCACAACTTCGATATCCGCAAGCACCTGCTCGAGTACGACGACGTGATTAACCAGCAGAGGAACGTGATCTACGCCCGACGGCTGCGGGTGCTCGAGGGGGCCGACCTCTCCGGTGAGGTCGAGGAGATGATCACGGAGGTCGTGAACCGGCGGTCCGACCTGTACGCCCCCGAGGGGACGTACGCCGATGAGTGGAACCTGAAGGGGCTGGAGGCGGACCTGTTCGGCCTCACGATGACCGAGATCCAGCTGGACGGGCGGTGGACTAAGCGCGAGGACCTCGAAGCGCTCAAGGGCGCGGTGCTCGAAGAGGTCATGGCGGCATACCGGCGGAAGGAGACCGACGTCACGCCCGAGCGGATGCGCGAGCTGGAGCGGATGGTGATGCTTCACGTCATCGATTCCTCCTGGCGCGATCACCTCTACGAGCTCGACGAACTGAAGGGCGGGATCGGCCTCAGGGCCTACGGGCAGAAGGACCCACTTCTGGAGTACAAGTCCGAAGCCTTCAAGCTGTTCCTCGAGCTGGACAACGGCATTCAGGAGGAGACCGTCCGACTGCTCTTCCGGGCCCAGATTACGACGGCCCCGACGCCCTCGGCGCCCCGAGGTCGCCCGGTCAAAGAAGAGCACCAGGCCGCCCCGGGTCCCCTGCACCGAACGGTCCCCGAGCCGGAGCCGGCGACCCCCGCCGGGCGCCGGGCCAAGCCGCGGGGCCGCGCCCCCGCAGGCCGGCCGGAGCCCGTGCGGGTGGAGACGAAGGTCGGGAGAAACGATCCCTGCCCGTGCGGATCCGGCAAGAAATACAAGAAATGCTGTGGTCGGGCGGTCACCTAGGGCCACAATGAGCTTGATCCAGGATGGGGCATGTGCTAGCCTTGGGCTGGCAGGAGCCTGAACAGGATCCTGGAACGTGGGAGACACCTGATGGACGATCGGACCAGCTGGCTGCTGATGCAGATGATCAACCGGATTCTGGCTGAGCCTGGCTCTGTCGAGGACATGGAGTCCCTCGTCGAGTACCTCTCGATGCTCGGCTTCTCGACCGCGGAGGTAGGGCACGCCGTGGGTTGGCTTCTCTCGGCAAGGGCCGACACGGAGCTCAACTCGCCGGTCGGGCGCCCGAGGCGGAGACCGTCCTCGATTCGCGTGTTCCACGACGCGGAGGCCTGCATGCTGACGACCCGGGCTCAGGGCTACCTCATCCAACTCCGCGAGCTGGGCCTTCTCAGCGACAGCATGGTGGAGAAGGTCGTCCAGGCGGCGTTGGCCAGGGAGGACGATGTCGTCGACCGAGAGGCCGTGGCCGAGATCGCAGCCAGTGTCATCCTGACCTCCGCCGGGAAGTCGGCTCTGGCCTCCCTCGGGGCGCTGCCCATCGATCAGGGGACCGACCGGGTTCACTAGATCCTCCGTGGGGTTGGGAGGTGTGGGGATCGTCGATCGCACGTGTGGCCGTCTTCTCCGGACGGCCTTGATTTTGTGACGGGAGGGTCGGGCGTACCCGGGGCATTTGCAACCTTCAGGATGGAGCGCGAGCGAGTGAGCAAATCGTTGGTCATCGTCGAATCGCCGGCCAAGGCCAAGACCATCGCCAAGTACCTGGGGCCCGGCTACCAGGTCAAGGCTTCGATGGGTCACGTCCGAGACCTGCCGATCCGGAAGCTGGGGGTCGACGTGGAGAAGGACTTCGAACCCAGCTACGTCACGATTCGCGGCCAGGGCAAGACGGTCCGGAGCCTGAAGGCCGCCGCCGGCAGGGCGGCCCGGATATACCTGGCGCCCGACCCTGACCGCGAGGGGGAAGCCATCGCCTGGCACCTGGCCTATCTCCTGGGTGACGGCAAGCGGGACATCCGGCGGGTGCTGTTCAACGAGATCACGCGGCAAGTCGTCCGCAAGGCGTTCGAAGACGCCGCCGAGATCGACCAACGCAAAGTCGACGCCCAGCAGGCCCGGCGCGTCATGGACCGCCTGGTCGGGTACCAGGTCAGTCCCCTGTTGTGGAAGGTGGTCCGGCGCGGGATCAGCGCTGGCCGTGTGCAATCGGTGGCGCTAAGGCTGGTGTGCGAGCGCGAGGAGGAGATCCACCGGTTTGAACCCAAGGAGTACTGGTCCATCGACGTCGTGCTCGAGGCCCCGTCGGGGGAACGGGTCCAGGCCAGAGTTGTCACGCGCGACGGAGAGAAACTCGAGGTAGGAAGCCAAGCTGAGGCCGAAGCGATCGTCAAGGAGCTCGAGGGTGTCGACTTCGTCCTCCGGGAGGTGACGAAGAAGCAGAGACAGCGGCGCCCGAAGGCTCCCTTCATCACGAGCACCCTGCAGCAGGAGGCCTCGCGCCGCCTCCGCATGAGCGCCCGGAGCACGATGAGTGTGGCCCAGGAGCTCTACGAGGGCCTGGACATCGGCGAGGGAGATTTGGTCGGTCTGATCACCTACATGCGGACGGACTCGCCGCGGGTCGCCGCCGAAGCCTCCGCGGAGGCCTCGGCGTGGATCGCCAAGCGTTTCGGCGACGACTACGCGTACGCCAAGCCTCCCACCTACAAGGCTCGCAAGGGCGTCCAGGATGCGCACGAAGCCATCCGGCCTACGGCGGTCGCCAGGGAACCGGAGAAAATCAAGGGAGCGCTCACGCCCAGGCAGTACAAGCTGTACCGCCTGATCTGGGAGAAGTTCGTGGCGTCCCAGATGAGGCCGGCCCGGTTTGAAGTCACAGGGTTCGAGATCGAAGCGGGGCGGTACGGGCTCAGGGCCACCCGTTCCAAGCTCGTGTTCCCTGGGTTCCTGGCGGTCTATAAGGAAAACGGCGAGGACGAGGAAGAGGGGCGGCTTCCCGACGTCAAGCCCCGGGAGGCTCTCTCGCTCTCAGAAACCCTGCCCGAGCAGCACTTCACGGAGCCCCCGCCGAGGTACACCGAAGCCACGCTGATTCGCGAGCTGGAGAGCAAGGGGATCGGCCGGCCCAGCACGTACGC
>Ga0180438_10005715_pt1 | contig 17146 bp, 10 predicted proteins | sample SS_ome_12_FD_132455 | JGI IMG/M metagenome (GOLD analysis project Ga0180438, IMG submission 132455) | Hypersaline lake sediment archaeal communities from the Salton Sea, California, USA - SS_3_D_2 metaG | ecosystem: Environmental > Aquatic > Non-marine Saline and Alkaline > Hypersaline >...
GCATTCCTTGAAAAGCTCATTAAAAGAGGAGCTGATGTCGAAGCTCTTGGGAGGTTCATAGGATATATCGGAAACCAGGCAAAAACAACCGATTCTGATTTCCAAAAAATACTTAAAAGAAAGGACTTTCTGCATGCTTTGGAAACCTGTGGCATTGAGAAAGAAAGGGATTATTACATAAAAGTTCCAAAGAGCAGGTATGCAACCGTATTGGAAAGAACCAACCCCATTCATGCTGAAGAAATGAAGGAATTGCGCAAGGAAGTAGTTGAAAGAATAAAAAAAGGAAGATTCAGTGAACTTTTCCTGAAAGGAGGAAATGAAAGCACTGATATAGCAGACATGATTATCATAGTATTCTCAAGACTTTACGGGGATGAATTTTTCAAGCACATGATAAGGTCGGCTGTTGATGCGGAAGCAAGAAGCGACCGCAAAATCAAAAAGGGAGTTGAACTGGGAAAACTGGCAGCAACGCTTATTATCAAAAACACGTGCAGAACAGAAGATGTGGAGGCAGGAGGAGAACAGCTTATACCACTTGAAGTTGCCAAAAAGGTAGAGATTTTGGGCGATATAGGGAAAAGATATGCCATAGATTACGTAAAAGCAGAATTTGATTTGCTCGGCGACCTTGTGGATGAGAATGACAGGATAAATGCTTCAATGGTATGCGAAGATGCACTTGAGGATAATGAATCGGATCTTCCTTATGCAGAACCGGATAATGAGACTGTAAGGAAATTCATTAACAGGATAGAAGCTCTGAAAAAGAAAAAGACTGACCTTGAGCAGGATGAGATGACACGCACTACCGAAGTAAGGCTCGACACCGCTTTGGGAAAAATAGAAGAAAAGATAAAAGACAAGATACAAGAAGCCGATGCTGAATTGGATGATATCAAGAAAGACATAGAAAATGAATTCGGAAAATCTTCGGACAATGTACAGTATGAAAAATATCTCGGAGTATCTGGCAAGGCATCGGATGACTTCGAAAAAGAAGCAGGAATATCTGAAACAGTTGAGCCGTATGAAGAAAAATTATCTGCTCTGCTTCTCGGGATGGTTGATGACGTAAAGAACAAGAGATATCATTTTTATGAAGAAAAGAAAGGAGAACTGGAAAAAGAAGATGAAACATATGTAAGGCCTCTTCACCTGGCATTCAAGCAGGGATTGAAAAAACTTGACAGGGAAAGATTTGACGAAAAGACCTGTATGAGGTATATCGATGAGCAGTGCCTTGAATTCGACGATCTGGTAAAGCTTAAGGAACAGATGAAAACTGATGAAGAGCTTGCTGAAGAGTATAAAGATGTTAAAAAATTGATAAGGAAGGAGGATGGAGGGGTTGTTTATTACTTTGAGAAATACATGGATAATCTCGAAAATATAACCAGCGAAGATATAAAGAATGACATAAGAAGGTTTGAGAAAGTAATACCCGGCGACATTGATGAAAAAGAAATTATGGCAATGGAAGACAAGGGAGTAATCGAAGAAGACAGGAAAAGGATCAAGAATGCCGCTGTTTGCCTTATATGGATGAACAGGCACCTGAAGGATATACAGAGGACAAATATTGACGGCATAAAGGCAATAATACATAACAAGAAACCCAGCATGGGCGAAAAGATACTTGCATTGAAAACATTTGATATAGAACTTGAACTCAGAATGGAGAACAACAATAAGAGATATGCCAATATAAAGGACAAGATGGATATTACATCAGAAGAGGAAAAATTGCTGAATGCTGCGCTGGAAGGAAACAACCTGGCGATGCTTCTTGATGACAGGTCTGAAAGCTTTAAATTCGTGGAATTCCTTGGTGAAAAAACAGCCCTTAAAATTTTAAGAACCGTATTCAAGGTAAGTGCTGACGATATAAAGGACAAAAATCCGAAAAAGCAAAAGAAGCTGGCTGAAAAGCTCCAGTACAAGATGGATGTGGCATTATACAGATATGAGAAGAAAAGGGAAATGGAAGTTGAGTATAAAAATACTGATGGTTCGAAAACCACTAAGAAATTAAGGACTCTCAAATATGATAACATAAGCCAGCTCGAAACAGATATCAGGGTTGCAATAGAAGGAGAAGAAAAGCTTAAGCCTGAGAAAAAAGCACAGCTTCTGATGTTCTTGAGAACAGTACATCTGAATGAGGAAAAGAGGCTGGATATAGAAATAGCGCGGACCACTGCTCCGGTGATGAATGAGCCTCCCTACCTGTTCGTAAACGACTATCTCGCAGCATCGAGGAACTATCTTGGCGGAAGAATGAGCAGGGATCAGTTCCAGGATATCGGAGAAAGGAAAAAAGGTCTTCATAAAATGTATTATCTTACTGATTTAATGGAAAAATCTACCGGCAGAATAAGGGATGGTTTAAGGGAATTCTCTATGGACATAAGGCCCTGGCGCTGGTTGGAGGGGACAAAAAGCTTCCCGACAATGAGAAGGGGAGGAAAAGTTGCATTGGTATATGGCATAGGAGGTACTTTTGTTGCTCTGAATTTAGTATCTCTTCTTGCAGGACAGCCTGAAAGACCTCCGCTAAACCATAGAGGGAATGTTGCCGGGGAATACGTAAAATCACTCGAATGGCATGCGTCCTATCCGGGAGGATATATTCACGACCTGTTTACAACCAAAAAAACAGCTGAAAGGCTTGAGGGGGAAAGATACGTAAGCAATGAGCCAACAAGAGTTATCTGGGATGGAAAGAGATTCTACTTTGAAATCGATGGTGAAAAGAAAGACCTAGGTGAAATCACCATGGTGACGCCCGGAACATGGTTGAACCCGGGACAAAACTGGGAAACTGACAAATATGGATATTACAAATCAGCATACTTCGGAAACAGCCAGGCTGAGCCGGGAAGCGATGTGCTTACGTGGATAGACAACAGGCCTGAAGTTCTCAGATTCCTGGAAGAAGTTGGAATGAAGCACAAATGGGTTAATGAAGAAGTTGAAAGAGAGCCTGAAATAGCAAAAGGCATGATGGAAAGCGGATGGCAGAAAAAATCAACAACAGATGCCGGAACTATTATGCTTGAAAGATGGATGCTTGTACCCTATGAAGGAGATTATGTATTAAACAGTGAAAAAACAGCAGATTTCATTAACTATCTTAAAGGAGAGGAGAATGACGGTAAGGAGATTACATACAAATGGCTGGATGAAAATAAAGAATCTTTCAAAGAGAAAGAATACCTCATACCAAGAGTGATGGATAGGTATATGACTACATTCAGGAACGATAATCTTACAACTGCTGAGGCAAAATGGATTCTTTCAGATAGCGGAAATGGAAAAATAGCCAGCAACTTGTTGGATGAATTGCTGAAAGGAAAGCAAATTAATGATAAGACATTCATGCTTGATGAGAGGGAAATAGGAAAGGCGATAAAGAAGCTATATGAATTGGAATTCTCTGAAAATTCTGAAATAATGGAATTCAGTGAAGAAAATATGCTAACTGTTCTTAAGAATGAAGGATGCATAGGGGATTCGAGCACCAGGCCTCTTGTTGACAGATTCGGGCTTAGTTATGCGAATGCAAGTTGGGTGTCGGAAAGACCTGAGATTCTTGAGTTATTGTATCATCTTAAGGCAGAGAGGGTTACGGATGCAGACCATAACAGATATGGCATTGCAGATGCGAATAAGTTCATAGATTACCTGAAAGACAAGAACAGAACAGAGGTAAGCGGAGATAATGTAAATACCGCCCTTATAGGATACAGTCTTCCGGGTTATGCCGCAAACGGATATCTAAAGAAAGTCTCAGATAGGGAATATCTCGGAGTAACGCAGGATGAGAACTGGGAGTGGCTGCAGAAGCATTCTGACATCAAGAATGTATTGGAAGGACTGCGCACAGGCATTGAAAATGAGGGAAAAATATATTATCTCTCTCCTGAACATCTGCAGACCGACAGGTTAATACAGGATTTGATGGACAAGGAATACCAGCAGAATAAAAACAGCAAGAAAGAGCAAAATCTGACTGCCAATTACCTGGATAACAGGGGTACTCTGGAAGGTTATTGCGGCAAGGAAAAAGGATATCTTCTGTTAAAGAAATATAACGACTATCCTGGTACCGGTAACCCGATAAATGGCGTAAAATCAAACCTTGGCTGGATGCTGCACTTCGGAGTCCAGGAACCTCATGCAAACGATGTTATATACACTCCTGAAATACGCGGTGCATTCGATGAGATATACAAAGGTAACGAGGTCTATGCTGCTTTCAAGGAATTATACAAATCAAGCGACAACAAGAGAGTAAAGGCAATATGGTCGAAGAACTACCAGCTGGTCTTCTATGAAGTGGGGTATTACATATCCAACAGCAACAAGGACAGCGGTGCTGGAATCGAATGTGACGGCACAACGGGCCAGTGCAGTTTCACGGACTCGAATGCTGAAAACAACAAGAAAAAACTGGCAGCAGTTACGGTTTCAATAATAACACAGATGAAGCAGAGAAAACAGCTCAATGAGAATGTCACAACTGCCGAGCTTGAAAAATTTGAAGAGCCCGCCGTGGAATCTGCAAAAGATGCACTGGGAGATGCGCAGGATGCAATTGATTCTGCCAAAGCAGCAGGAAAGGATACTTCCGCGGCTGAAGAAAAGCTGAAGGAGGCGCAGGATGCATATGATGCAGGAAATTATGAAGTTGCTGCAAATGAAGCAGAAGCTGCAGAAGCTGCTGTAACGGAAGGAACAACCGTAAGCCCGCCGGCTGCACCGGAAAAAGGTGAAGAAAGCGGAGAGGACGAATCCACAGGCAAGAAAGGCAAGAAAGGCGGCAAAAAAACAGGCGGCAAAAAACCTGCAAAGAAAGCTTCAAGTTCAGGAGGAGCAGGAGGAATCTAGCAGTTCCTTTATTGAAACATCTGAAACAGGAGACGGAATGCTGTCTGTGACAAAAACGTGGTCGCAGGCTTGTTTAAGCTTATCCAAAGATCCCTTTAAGAAAAAACCATGGGTTGCTGCGCATAATACTTTCGCAGCACCTCCTTTTTTTACATTTTCAATCGCCTTAAACATTGTTCCGCCGGTTGAAATCATATCGTCGAGAATAAGTATGTTTTTTCCGTTTACTTCAAAGTCCATTTTTACTTCTTCGATTTTCCTGTAGGCTGTTTCTCCCTCAACATATTCCCCGCGTTTTTTCTCCATGCTTTTTCCGCCGAAATCCTCTACTAGATAGCTTGCACCCATGTCAGGGCTTATCACTTCAACATCGCCCGCAAGCTTTTTTGCATGCTCGACAAGGAGTTTATTGGCTGACAGATTGACGATTTCAAGACCGCCGTATGTGAAAGTCCCCTCCTTTTTAAGGAAATGGCAGTCAACGGTTATCAGTTTCTTAGCACCTGCATATCTTATAAGATCGGATATTACTTCGGCGCTTATTGCCTCTCCTCCCTTGAATGTCTTATCCTGCCTTGAATAGGGAAAATAGGGGGAAACCAGTATCGCTTCTATTTTTTTTCTCTTAAGTGTGTCAAGTATGAGTATTGCCTGCATTATTGCACTGTCCTGCTCAGGATATAGTCTGTGATAGACCTCTGCAGAGTTGCCGCCAATCTCAGGAAGGCAGATGTAGTTGTCGCCGTCCGGAAATTTTTTCATCTCTATGTTCGGCTCATACAAGTCTGAAAAATTCTGAGAGATTAGTTTCATAATTAACCTATATTGTCATCTCTTTAAAAAGCTTAATCGAAAAGTAGATTCAATGAAAAGTGATAAGAAAAAAGCCATAGATTACATAATTTCCCAGGTTAAAAAAGGAAGAACGGACATGGATAAAATAAAGAGGGAAGCGGCAGCGAAGCACCAGGTTGAGATGATCAGGAATTCCGAAGTGCTTAAAGTTGCAAAAGAGAAAAAATTACCCAAGGAAAAGCTCGATATTCTGCTGAAAAAGCCGATAAGGACGCTTTCAGGAATAACAACCATAGCAGTAATGATAAAACCTGAAGCATCCTGCATACACGGCTGCATTTACTGTCCGTATACCGGAAAGGCTGCAAAAAGCTATACCGGAGAAGAGCCGGCGGCACTAAGGTCCAGGAATGCGGGATTCGACCCAGTAAAGCAGGTAAAATCAAGATTAAAGCAGTATAAGGAAACAGGGCACCCTACAGATAAATGCGAAGTAATAGTAATGGGCGGGACATTCCTTGAAACCGAAGAGAAATACAAGCAGGATTTCATAAAAAAATTATACGACACGCTTAACGGAAAGGCATCGAAAACAATCGAAGCCGCAAAAAAACTCAATGAAAAGTCAAAGCACCGGGTAGTAGGCTTAACCATTGAAACAAGACCGGACGTATGCGGTGAAGAGCAAGTAGATGAGATGCTGGGATACGGGGCAACAAGGGTTGAACTTGGTGTGCAGCATCCGGATAATAACATATACAAGATAATCAACAGAGGACACCGGGTAACGGAAGTTGTAAAGGCTACTTCGCTGTTAAAGGATTCTGCTTTCAAGGTGTTATACCATATAATGCCAGGATTGCCCGAATCAGACAGAAACATGGATATAGATATGGCAAAAAAACTGTTTCATGAAGAAAGATTCAAGCCTGACATGCTGAAGATATATCCGACCCTCACAATCCAGGGAACAAAACTGTACGATATGATGAAAAAAGGAAAATATACTCCGTATACCTCTGAAGAAGCAGCTGATATAATCGCGGAAATGTTCAGGTATATCCCGAAATACTGCAGGGTCATGAGAATACAAAGGGACATACCCGCAAATCTCATAGATGCAGGAGTGAAAAAAAGCAACCTAAGGGAATTGGTAGAGGAAAAAATGAAAAAGAAAAGAATAAGGCCGCTTGAGATAAGAAGCAGGGAGATAGGCCTTCAGGAATACACGAAAGAAGATTTTGAAATCAGAAGGCTGAACTATTATGCAAGCGGGGGGAAAGAAAGCTTCATATCATATGAAAATGATGAAGTCATAGCAGGATTCGTAAGATTAAGAATGCCCGGAACAAGCATATACAGGGATGAAATAACAAGAAAGACAGGATTAATCAGGGAGCTCCACGTTTATGGAAAAGAAGAAAAATTGGGTTCTAAAGGAGAAGTCCAGCATACGGGAATAGGAAAACAGCTTCTTAATGAAGCCGAAGAGCTTGCAAGAAAAGAAGGGATGGAAAAGGTAATAGTGATAAGCGGTGCCGGAGTAAGGCCTTATTACTACAAACTCGGATATTCACTGGAAGGCCCTTATGTTTCAAAGAAACTATGAATTGGAAACTATTTCCTCTTTTTTGTAGGATTCAACAAGGTTATCGCGCGCATTCAGCAAATCAAGATATTTCCTTTGGATATCAGAGAATTCATTCTCTTCCTCTTCGCTGAAAGTCTTTATCTGGCGCTGGGCATTTTTCCACTGCAGCTGAGGTTCAAGAGCTTTCAGCCCGGAAAGAATCTCCTCCATCCTGTCAGCCGTCTTTCCGTTCAGCCAGACAACATCCCGCTGTATAACGAATTTTTTATCATCGCATGGACCGTAAAGGCCAAGCCTTGAAAAAATAGTAAGTATCCTTTTGACTTTTTCCCCTTCGGCATGCTTGATGAGCATCTGTTTTTTTGCCTTTATCGAATTAAGGAATTCTGTTTTCATTTCAACACTGTCAAGCGAGGAAATGACCATTAGCGCTTTTGCAAGCTCACCCCTCACATCATAGTTTTCCTTCAAAATCTGGAGCCTTGTTCTTATCAAATCAAAGAGCTCCCCCGTCTTTTCATCTATCGCTTTTGCTTTTTCTTCAGGAGAATGTTCTGATATCTTTTCGGTGTCAAGAAGCCTTTCAAAATCAAGAAGGTAGAAGTCGATTCCGGCAGATTTCAGGAGATTTGAATTTACGGATATCTCTTCATCAATTGCTTTTATTTTCCTAAGAAGCCTATCTGCTTTTTCCGGTTCCTTTTGCTTTGTATAGTCTGCCTTTAGAAGTAGGCTTTCTTTTTCGACCGTAAGCTCTACCAGCTTTATTATCCTGTTCTTCATACAATCGCCTGAAAATCTTTGGGAGAATGTAGACTAAAACGAAGAAAAACAATATAAAGCTTGCTGAAATCAGAAGAATATCATTCCAATCAGCAGGTTCCGCGGATTCTTCGGAAGCAGGCTGCATTTCTGATTCGATTATCTGGATTGCCTCATCAAGGTATGCGGAGAAAAGCAGAAGTGAATATGCGGTTTCATATTCGGGATTGTCCTGTTCTATAAGGTAGGCCGCCTGGCTTCTGTAAATATTGCCCCACAGGGATTCCGGTTCTATGAGAAACATTTCGTCCACTGCATCTTCTATTTCCTCCTCTTCCATATCTGAAAGCTCAAGTTCGCTCAAGTCCATGGAAGCGACATAAATGGAATCGAATATCGAGGCGGCGTATTTTCCTTCATTATAAAGCGAAAGCGCGATATTGAATCTTCTCTGTGTTTCCGCATTGTGTTTTGTCATGTTTGCAGTATCAAGATATTCTTCTGCAAGCTCTTTCAATGAGCTCTCATCAAGAATTTCCCCATCAGTATGAGTAAACGCCACTTCGGACAGCGCCTTTGCGGCACGGCACCATGCATCGGCATACATTATTTCATGATAATACGAATATTCCTCTTCAATAAGGTGTTCTTCCCTTATATCGCTTGAGTTCAGCTTTTCCTCAGCCCATGCTTTTCTGAGGTCAGAACCGATAATCCATTCAAAATTATCCGAAGTCACTCTTGGGCGCTCTATTGAAGCAAGGCAATCGGATACTTCTTCTGTTTTTTCTTCATAACTAGGTTCACCGGTATAAACAAAAACGATTGTTGAAAGGTCTATGTAGCCCAGAAATGCATTATTTGCAGCAGTATATGCATATCCCAAAGATAAAATCCGGTTATTTTCCAGAAGCGAATCCTCAAAGTATTCTACAAGCCATTCTTCAGCACCGTCATTCCTGAGCTCTTTAACCGTATAATTCTCAAATTCAATGATATCTGCAGCTACAACTGCAAACTCATCCAGGCTTGGCCCGTAATAAGGCGTAATATTTTTGGCAGGGGATTCGAAATCAGGATATTCCGGGCCCGCAGGTATTTTTTTTCCTGTTATATAACCCACCGTTTCCTCAATTGAAGTGACGACGATTATATCCAGCCCATGGAGTTCCTCAAGCTTTTTCAGCATTATATAATCATAAAGATTGGTCTTGGGAACAAGAAAATGCTCAATGCCCGAAGCAGAGGATATAAGCGCTTTTTCATATATTCCCCCCACAGGAAGTACAGCGCCTGAATTGCTTACTGCTCCGGTAATTACTGGCTTATTTACTATCGGAAGGCCGTTTGCAAGTATATACGAAATGGATGCTATCGCAGCACCGGCGCTTGGCCCGTCTACATATGAGGTACCCGAATAATCGGTAAACTCAACAAAGACATCGCATGTACCTACGTCAGCGTATCCGACGGCCTTGGATATGGATTGTTGTAAATCTATTCCCGAGTAAGGAGGTATTCCAACGAAAACACTGCCATTGCCGGGAACCACGCTAATCGTAAGCTCCATTATGGTGCCCTGGCCATCCTCAGAAACAGCCGCAACAGGAAATGTAGCACTTCCGTTGCATGCAAAGGACAATGAAAAAACAAGCAGCAGTAAGATGAAACGTCTCAGCTACTCACCCATCCTCTTAACAGCAAGCACACCTTTGCTTGTCCTGAAGAATTCATAGTCTTCAGAAAGATACAATTTTTCCAGCTGTGTTCCACCTTCTTTTATGTAATCAACAACATTTCCGTGGGGTATGTCTTCTGACAGGTAGGCAATAGTATATTTGTAATTTGAGGATAATGCGGATCTTTCCCTTGCCTTCAGGAGTATTCTTCTTATTCCGCGCCCTTCATACATAAGAAGTACTGCGGGTTCCTCAAGATAAAGACTATTTGGTTTTCCGGCAACTATCAGTTTCTGTTCATGATTGTATGCGGTGGGCCAGCCAAGCCCAACACCAATAAGCATTCTGTTAACATAGCAGCCAAAGCTTGTCCCGTAAGAGATTACCTTGTTTACTTCATCTGCAGTGACTTCGAATGAGCAGCGCTGCATTATCTTAACTGCGTCCTCAATATCCTCCCCGTCAAGACATTTTATCTCAACCTGGTCTTCGTCAAGAAGGTGCACAAACTTTGCTTTTTTCTTCTCCTCTGCCTCTGGTTTTTCCTCTTTTTTGACCTCTTCTTTTTTTCCAGCAAATGCCTCTTCCATTTTCTCTTACCCTAACAAGTATAATAGATACGTAAAGCATATATGGTAAGTATTTTATTACTTCTGACATGTTTTAGATAACAGGTAATTTTTATGGAAACCGCCCCTATGAGAAGACTCGAAAAGCACCTTACGGGAGGAAATCTCTGGCTTTACATACTGTCTCTTCTCAGAAAAGGGAAAAGGCACGCCTATGCGCTGGATCAGGAAATATCGGAGAAATTTTCCTTCAAGCCTAACAAGATTATGGTATATATGGTATTATACAAGATGGAATCTGAAGGGCTGATAACTTCGGAATTTGAAGGAAGACGAAAGTATTATAATATTACAAAGAAAGGAATACAAACCATAAGTGAGGGAAAGAAATATTTAAAGGAATTATCAGGCAGATTATAGGTGAGCGCATATGAGGATACTTATTACAGGAACTCCCGGAACAGGTAAAACAGAAGTGGCAAGAATACTGGCAAGCATTCTCAGCATTGAGTATATATCGATTGCAGAGATTGTTGAAAAGAAAAAGATATATGATATTGAAGGCGGGGAGAAGGCGGTCGGGCTTAAAAAACTGCAGAAGGCAATCACTGATGAGTTTATCGGTAAATGGGGCTATGAATACGTAATTGAAGGCCATCTTGGATGCGAAGTCGTAATTCCCGTGGATGTAATATACGTTCTTAGAACACACCCCGATGTTCTTGAAAAGAGGATGAAAAGCAGGAAATATCCTAAGAACAAGATAGATGAGAATATAGAGGCAGAAACACTTGATTACTGCTATCAGAGGGTTAAGCAGGTATACGAAACAAGGCCTGTTGAGATAGATACCACGAACAGGACCGCTGTCCAGGTTGCCGAAAGGATTGCCAATATGATAAAATACAATAAGAAGGTAGGGGACAGTGTTGATTTTTCGGGTGAGTTAAAGAAAAAACTGGGGCTGAAGCATGGAAAAGGAAAAAAGGTACGTTGAAGCAGCCCTTTTCATATCCTCACGGGCGCTTTCACTGGATGAATTGAAAAGACTGACAGGCATAGGCGCAGCAGGATACATAAAGAAAATGATAGATGAGCTCCAGCAGGAATATGTTGAAAGGGGAAGCGCGATAGACATCATTGAAACTGATGGAAAATATGAGATGAGAGTGAAAAATGATTATGTTGACAGGATCAAGGAATTCGCCCAGGATACCGAAATAAGCAAAGCCGCCCTGAGAACACTTGCATACCTGTCAAAACATGACGGGGTATTGAAATCAGAAGTAGTAAAAAGAATAGGAACCCAGGTTTACCAGGATGTCAAGGAGCTTGTTGATGCTGGTTTCATAAAGCAGAAGAAATCAGGAAGAAGCTCGAAACTAATTCTGACTGAAAAGTTTAATAAGTATTTTGAAAAATAGAATGGGCCCGAGGAGATTTGAACTCCTGACCTTTCGATATCCAAGATGAATACCTATCAGTCGAACGCTCTAGCCGGGCTGAGCTACGGGCCCTTAAGGATTTCTTGTAAGGAGATACGTTACAACTAAAACAGCCGCAACTAATAGTGAATAAAGTGCTATCTCCTCCAGCATAATGATAATAAACTGACCAATCAATTTTTAAATATGTTTTCTAGATTTTTACTCCATGAAAATAGGCATAATTTCTGACCTGCATCTGGGTTATTCGAGATTTGAAGATGATTCGTATTCGCAGGCAGAAAAAATGATAGAGGACGCTTCCGAAAAAACAGACATCATAATAGTGGCAGGCGACATCTTCGACTCAAGGATACCGAAGCTTGAGGCCATAAAGCATGCCGTAGAGATATTCAAAAAAGCAAAAGTTGACGTAATAGCGATACATGGCAACCACGAGAGAAGAACAAGAGGATTTGAAAACCCTCTGGGAATTCTTGCCTCTGCGGGAGTTATAAGATATCTGGACGGCAGTACGTATGATTTTGAGAAAAACAGCGAAAAAATAGCAATATTCGGAGTGGGAAGCATTCCGGAAGAGTATGCCGAAGAAGAGATAAAAAAAGCCGTTGAGGAGTTCAATGCCCCGGCGGATGCCAGAAAGATACTGGTTATTCACCAGAATGTTGTGGAACTGGTGGAGCAGAACGGCGTTTCATCGGATTTTCTCGATAAGCTGCCTTTCGACCTTGTGATAAACGGCCATATACACAAAAGAAATATCAAGCTGGACGGCAAGCTGGTGATTCCGGGAAGCACGGTCATAACCCAGCTGAAAAAAGAGGAAACAGAGCCCAAAGGCTATTATATATATGATACCAGCTCAAAAAAATCAGAATTCATCGAGATGCCGACAAGAAAGTTTTTTTATGAAGAGCTTGAATTCTCCGGAGCTTCCGAAAAAGACATAATGGAAAACATAGACAAAAAGATCGGGGGAATAAGAAAGGATTTTCCTGGCTGCATAATTTCGATAAAACTTAAGGGAACATTACGGGACGGCCTGAAAGCATCGGATGTGAGGATACCCACGGACTATCCGCTTGTATTCATTTCAAACGAACTCAATGTTACCGACATAAAAGAGAAAATAGAAGAAATAAAAAGAATTAGGGACTCTAATATGTCTGTAAAGGAATACGGCCGCGCAGAGCTTGAGAAAAGATTGAAGGACAGGATAAAGCTTTTCAATCCTTCCGAACTGTTCGAAAAGCTGATAGAAGATTCCGATGCGGCTTCCAAATATCTTGAAGAAAAACTAAAATGATTTTGCAGGGGTGCCGGAGCCTGGTCAAACGGGCAGGACTTAAGATCCTGTGGCTTTAGGGCCTGCGCAGGTTCAAAGCCTGCCCCCTGCATAAAATTCACCTGTTTTTTAAAATTTAAGTTAACTTAAATTTACTGAAATAAGTCAAAAAAAACAAAAAATACAGGGTTTTTTGCAAAAAAAGTAGAAACCTTTATAAAAGTGCTTTTTATTGTAGTAATTGAAAAAATAAAAAAGAGGTGAAAAATATGGCAAAGAAGAAAAAAGCAACAAAAAAGAAAGCCAAGAAGACAACCAAAAAGAAAGCAAAGAAAAAAGCAAAGAAGAAAAAATAATTAGATAGATATTATAAAAAGTAGCGGCTTTCTTGGGGCGGCTTTATGGTCGCCTGATTTTATTTTTGGTTTTCTTTTTTCTTTTTTAATAAATCGGAAATTTTTTGCACAAATCTTCTGTTTCTCCTCTGACTTTCAGCTTAAGCTCTGTATCATTGGGATTTTCTATTACCTTTGAAATCATTTCTCCGATCATCTTCATCTCCTGTTCTTTCATCCCCCTGGTAGTCAATGCAGGAGTTCCAAGCCTTAAACCGCTGGTAACAAACGGGCTTTTCGTATCAAACGGAATTGTATTCCTGTTTACTATTATCCCTGATTCTTCAAGCGCCATCTGCGCATCCTTTCCGGTAATGCCTTTTTCGGTAAGGTCAACAAGCATAAGATGGGTTTCGGTTTTTCCTGCAACCAGCCTTAAACCATGCGATAACAGTTCTTCCGAAAGGGCTTTTGCATTTTTCACTATTTGTGCAGCATACTCCTTGAATGAGGGCTGGAGTGCTTCATGGAAGCAGATTGCCTTTGCTGCTATAACATTTTCCAAAGGACCGCCCTGCATTCCGGGGAAAACTGCTTTGTCAACCGTTTTTGCATTTTCCTCGCTGCAGCTCAGTATCATCGCGCCCCTGGGCCCGCGAAGAGTTTTGTGTGTCGTAGTAGTTATCACGTCGGCATATTTTGCAGGAGAAGGATATGCATTTCCTGCAACAAGACCTGCGAAGTGGCTTATGTCCGCCAATAATATAGCCCCAACCTCATCGCATATTTCCCTGAATGCCTTGAAATCTATTATCAATGGATATGCAGTATAGCCGCATATAATCAGCTTCGGTTTTTCTTCAACCGCTTTTTTCATTATCGCATCGTAATCAAGGGCTTCGGTTTCCCTGTCGACACCGTAGGAAACCGGCTTGAACCATTTTCCGGAATAATTAACAGGAGAACCGTGCGTAAGATGCCCGCCATGCGGCAAATCAAGCCCCATGAACTTGTCTCCGGGCTCAAGAAATGCGAAAAATGCCGCAATGTTTGCTGAAGAACCGGAATGCGGCTGGACATTTGCGTGAGGAACGCCGAATAATTTCTTGGCGCGCTCTATGGCAGTGGTTTCTATCTCATCAACATACTTGTTTCCCGCATAATATCTTTTTCCCGGATAGCCTTCCGCATATTTATTGGTAAGAACAGAACCTGTCGCCCCCATAACTGCTTTGCTCGTATAATTCTCCGAGGCTATAAGTCTCAAAGTGGATTTCTGGTAGACTTCTTCTTTTTTGATTAGATTAAGGATTTCTGAGTCTGGCTCATTTGACATTTCCCCACCTGATGGTCTTTCGTAAGCAAAGATTAAAAAGGAGTTGGGGGTGAGAAATAAACACAACGCTTTCTTCAGCTGAAGAGAGATTATTCCGCAGGGGTCCCGGAGTGGTCTAACGGGCAGGGTTTAGGACCCTGTGGCTTAGTGCCTTCGCAGGTTCGAAATATAATACGAAAGTCCTGCCCCCTGCATTATAACAATTTTGCCGAGGTTGTTTTGGCTATGGCCAAATCACTCAGCTTTCGCCGAGGTGGCAGAATCCGGTAACGCGCTAGACTTGAGATCTAGTCTCCGCAAGGGGTTAGGAGTTCAAATCTCCTCCTCGGCGTTCTTATTCAGCCTCCGTAGCTCAGTGGTAGAGCGCTCGCTTCGTAAGCGAGATGTCAGGGGTTCAAATCCCTTCGGGGGCTCTTAAAAATAATAAAAACTTTTTTTAATTTATAGAAAGAAGCTTTATTGGGATATATATGAAGAATATATTATTGGGATTGGTAATACTTGGATTGGTTTTCGCTTCTGCACAGGATTTTATCGCAGAGCCTTCGGGATATTCTGTATACACGTATGCCATGACAAGCGATGATGCGGGATGCAATCTTATTGATGGGACTGAATTCGAGGGTATAAACTACAATGAGGTAATATTTTACGGAGGAACCGTAATGAAATGCCAGGAAGGCGCAAGCTACATAAAAAGCATGTTAATATCGGATATGGATGCTTACATTGCATATGATGACATGATGCCGATGATAAAAAGCACGACTTACCTGAATGGCATTGAAGTAACAAAATACGAATTCGAAGATGAAATGTATCAGATGTACAACGGAATATACATCTATTCTTCTGATGATTATGTAGTATTCCTAAGCTGTCTCAATGAAGAGGGAGGCAATGCTGCATATGGAAAACAGGAATGCACGAAAATCCTCACTGAGCATACGGCAAAAGCAGGAGGAGGAAGCGCTGACAGCTGCTGCGGTTCGGTATTCATCCTGCTGGGAATAGCATTCGGGGCATTTTTGATAAAGAGATAATCAGAAACAGGGCTCATCAAAGGCTTTTGCTTCCTGATAGGTTATCGTTGCGAAATCGACTGCGTCCAGTTCCAGGCCTTCAACTGTCAACTTGCTTCCGCCGGAATTATAATATCTGACCAGGTCTGCTTCTATTACCCATTTCTGCGTGCCGCTTGTTGTTAGACTGAAGCAACAGAATTCGATTGACAAACTATCAACTTTATCCGCACCAACCACCCCACATGAGCTTCCGCAATATTCGAAGCTATGACGCTGCGGATTATGGCCATGCACACATACAAATTCTTCCAAGCCGTATGCTCTAATATCATCTGCATACCTGTCAGGAATATCAACAATACCGCTGGTCCTGTAAGGAAACGCTGAATTTGCATCGAAATAGGCTATTGCAGTTTCATTGCCGAAGCGTCCTCTCAATGCTAAGAAATAAAATATTCTAAGGCGAGTAGTAACATCCGCATATGCCAAAAGATCATCATCACCATATTTTGCAGTAGAAAATGTTTCAGCAAAATCCAAAACGGCAGAGTGTATAATATCTAGAGGAACACCTCCTGTTGATTCCATAAGACCTTGGTATTCGCTTCGTAATCTTGCAAAATCTCCACCATTACTCAATAATCCATTGTAGATGTATGCACGGGATTTCTGATATATATTTATTTCTTCAGCAGAAAAATCAGAGGCATATATTGCAAGTATCAGGTCATGTGTCTTGGCAAGCCTGAAGGTATTGCGGGAAGCCCAGAGCAGAATATCATTAGGATTGTCTTCCTGCCTTGAGAATAAAACAAAACCCATAAGGTCCTGCTCATATTCATTTATCTGCGACATGACTTCCAAACCATTTCCGGGCTGAAGATGACCTATCTCATGAAACGTTACTCTAATATCCCTGAGATTTATTGGGAACCCCAGAAAAAAACTACTGGTGGAAGGAGAAGCATAACCTTCGCAACTACCATCAAAACAATAATGCGGAACAAGAGTTGCTCTTACCTCAACAGGAAGTCCTTCGGTTGACAAAGCATGTGTTTCGTTAACAAAATCAAGAAGCTCCGGGGTAATTATAACTCCGTCCGGTTCTGCACTTAGAGCATCATAGCCCGGGATTACTCCATCAGTAGAACGATTAATTACAATTGTAGTTTCGTTATAGCTACGGCAGGGGTCAGGAGGGGAAGTATCAATAGGGTCGGTAGAAGGAGTATCTTCTGTTCTTGTATCTTCGACCCGTGTATCAGTTCCGGTATCTTCAATACGGGTATCAATTCGCGTATCAGAACTTGTGCTGGAATCATAGGACCCATCAAGAGTTCTCGTATAACAGCCTCCGCTTACTGCAGCAATCAAAGGAAGAGCAACGGCAAAAGCAGCATTCCTTACTTTTCTTGATAGATTATTCAA
>Ga0180438_10005716_pt1 | contig 17142 bp, 14 predicted proteins | sample SS_ome_12_FD_132455 | JGI IMG/M metagenome (GOLD analysis project Ga0180438, IMG submission 132455) | Hypersaline lake sediment archaeal communities from the Salton Sea, California, USA - SS_3_D_2 metaG | ecosystem: Environmental > Aquatic > Non-marine Saline and Alkaline > Hypersaline >...
CTACCGCACAGGAGCGTGGCGCCGACATCATTGCCCTGTCCAGCCTGATGACGAATGCGCTTCCTTACCAGCAGGAGGTTGTCGACATCCTGACGGAGATGGGTCTGAGAGACCAGTACTACGTGATCATCGGTGGGGGACCGGTCACGCCAGAGTTCGCCAAGGAGATCCAGGCGGATGGCTGGGCTGAGAACGCGGTTGGGGCAACGGAGCTGTGCCGGATTCTCCTGCAGTCGGGCGAGAGACCCCCGGTGGCGAACACGGTCGTTGTGATGCCCGGGCAGGGGGTGGAGTGATGACACTCGACCGGCAGCGATTGATGCTCGTTCTGGAGAGGGCACACAGCGGTCCGATCTGCGACACCTTCACATGGGACACCCAGATGATGACGCGCCCCATCTCGGCCAGCCTGAAGAAGTACGGCCTGCAGAACACGTACAACGCGGCCAGGCCCATCAACCAGGATGATGATCTGGCCGATCGTTTCTTCGAAGCTGCAATGGATATGGTGCCTGAGGTGGGCTTGCTGTGCATGGACACGCAACGCGTGATCAAGTTCACGCGCGATGAGATACGTGAGGCGCTCCAAGCTGCTCCAGCGCGTTTCACGCTGGGGGAAGGCAAGGACACCGTCGAGTATCGGCACAGAATGCCCGAGGACACGTATCCGCCCATTTGGGCAGCTCCGCTCAGCATCGTGGTCACCGAGGATCTGTTCCTTGCCGTGGCGGAAGGCATTGCCCGCATTCCCGAGGTGGACTGCATGGAAGGGCCCTCCATGGAGACCATCTGGGGAACAAAGCTCCGGGCTGGATCGCCCCTGGAACTGCTGGGCGGCAAGGTGCAGGCACAGCTAATGCAAAAGGTGCTGGATCGCGTGGGGCGCGAGGGAATGGGGCGATACGCGGTCTCAACCTCTCCCACGCACTATGGCATTCTAGGTGGCTATGGAGCTCCCGGTGGCTACGTGCCCGGGAGGGATCTGGTTCTGGTGCTCTCGCCAGCAGAGATGAGAACGTCCTACGAAGTGCTCCACAAGCTGTGTCACGCCTACAACCAGGGTGGCGAGGCAAAGATCTACGCAGGCAACTGGTCCTATATCGGTGGATCCGGGGGCGGTCCGGAGGGCGCGGCCCTGGGGTGCATCGCCTGTTCGCTGCTCCTCTATGCAGCTTATCAGCCTTCCACAGCGGCGGCCTCGATCCTCGATTTCAAATACATGGCGAATTGTGGGCGCCGTGCGCAGTGGGCCTTGTCGGTCGTCTTCCAGGCGCTGAGTCGGAACACGCACACGTGTAGCAACGTGGTCCTCAGTCAGTCGGCGGGTCCCGTCACCAAGATGCTGCTTCAGGAGTTGGCCGTAGGCATGATGAACGTCGCTGTGTCTGGAGCATCGACGTGCATTGGTCCGCGACCCAATGGCGGGAAGTACACCAATCACATCACCCCGCTGGAAACCCAGTTCGGCGGGGAAGTTGTCAAGAAATCGGCTGGAATGAGCCGCGAGCAGGCCAGTGAGATAGCCGACCGGCTGCTGTCGCTGTACGAGGACCGGCTGGTCGACCCTCCAAAGGGCAAGAGCTATCGTGAATGCTATGACCCAGAGACGCTGCAACCCAGTGATGAATGGAAGCGCATCTATGACGAGGTCAAACGTGAAGTGACCGAGATGGGCATTCCGCTGGAGTAGGGGGCCGATTGCGAATGGGCACTGCGGGCATCACAAGGGCATTGGCTCGGTTCGTCACGAGCACGAGGCAGGAGGATCTGCCGCCTGATGTGATGGAACTGGCAAAGATGTGCTTCCTCGATTGGCTTGGATGCGCGTTGATCGGGTCCACCACCGAGACAGGGCACATCTTCTTCGGCCTGGCACGAGAGTTGGGAGGAGCGGCCGAGGCCACCATCGTGGGTGGTGCAAAGACCTCCAGCCTCAACGCGGCGCTGGTGAATGGTGCCACATCACACGAGCTGGAATTCGATGACGTGCACCGGGCGTCCATTTCCCACCCGGGCGCGCCGGTGATACCGGCGGCCCTGGCCGCAGCGGAGAGGATGGGCGCCAGCGGGGCGGAGTTCCTAGCGTCGATCGTTGTTGGCTACGACGTGGCCCTGCGCATTGGCGAGGGCGTGAACCCATCGCATTATCGGTTCTGGCACACGACTGGCACTTGCGGGACCTTTGGCGCCGCCGCAGCAGCTGGAAGACTGCTGGGGCTGGATGAGGGGCCAATGCTGGACGCCCTAGGCAACGCCGGAAGCCAGGCGGCGGGGCTGTGGGAGTTTGTTGCCGATGGCGCCATGACCAAGGTCCTGCATACCGGAAAGGCGGCCATGAATGGCCTGCTGGCGGCGCTGCTGGCTGCCAGGGGCTTTAGCGGTGCGACCCGCATTCTGGAAGGCGAGCGGGGATTCTTCAAGGCGACATCGTTGGAAGAGGATGTGGGCGGGATCACGAGCGGGCTGGGCTCGCACTACAAGATCCGCGAGGTGGGGATCAAGGCCTTTCCCTGCTGCGGCCACACCCACACCACGGTGACAGCCGCGCTCGACCTGGCGAATGCACAGGGGCTGGCCGTTGACCGTGTCCAAGGCATGAAGATTAGGACCTATTCCACAGCTATCAGAGTGGCCGGCAATACCAATCCCAAGACGCCGAGGGAAGCCAAGTTCAGCCTACCATACTGTGCCATGGCCGCGATGGAATACGGCAAGGTTGGACTGGATCAGTTCGCACCTGCTGTGGTGACTGACGAGTCCATGCGGGAGCTGTTGGATAGGGTCGAGCTGGTGGTCGACACGGAGCTGGAAGCAGCCTATCCGGCCAAGTGTCCAGCGATTGTGGAAGTGCAGACCACCGGTGGCGAGTTCTTCGCAGCCCGAGCCGATTCCGCACCCGGTGATCCAGAGACGCCAATGGATCGCGGGCAGCAGCTGGCCAAGTTCAGAGATCTGGCTGCCACAGCACTGGCGCCGGATCGAATCGAGCAGATCATAGCCCAAGCGGCCGGTCTCCATATGGTCGAGGACATGCGTGACATCACACATCTCTTTCAGGAACGCGCTAGCGCAAGCTGAGGATCGGTGCGGCGGCCTGGGGCGGCGAGCCTCTAGTGCAGGCGTTGCAGACGGGTGAGGATGGTCGTCAGGAACTGGGTGAGGAGAAACGAATACCGCGACTCGGTCATGCTGATGAAGGCATCAGAGGACTTGAGGGCGGTGTCAGGGGTCATGCACGCTGCGCTGATGATGGGCACTCAGGCCAACAAGAGCGTCCTGGAGGGCCTAGGGCTCTTGGATGAGCAGGGACGTACCGCTCGCGCCAATGATCTGCTGGTTGCCGTGCAGGCGCTTGACGAGGATGCTCTGGGAAGGGCTGTGGATCACGTAGAAGCGTTCCTGGGCGGCGACAGGCAAGGCACGACCTCAACGAGCTTCCATTTGCTGGACTCTGCCGTTCAGGCTGTTCCAGATGCGAATCTGGTGTTGATCTCGGTGCCAGGGCAGTTCGCTGCCAGAGAGGCGCGGAAGGCACTGCAGCACGGCCTGCATGTCTTCCTCTTCAGCGACGATGTACCGCTGCAGGAAGAGGTCAGCCTCAAGACAACCGCATCGCAGAAGGGACTGCTTCTCATGGGGCCCGAGTGCGGCACGGCGATCATCAATGGCGTCGGCCTTGGCTTTGCCAACGCCGTGCGGCGGGGTCCAATTGGAATCGTCGCTGCTTCAGGCACTGGGCTGCAAGAGGTGTCCGTGCTAATTCATCGTCAGGGCCAAGGTGTCTCGCAGGCCATCGGCGTCGGTGGACGCGACCTCTCGGACGCCGTGGGTGGCATCTCGACCCTGCAAGCGCTGGAAGCACTTGATGCAGACGTCGATACGAGGGTGATCGTGTTGCTGTCCAAGCCGCCCTCGAAGGCAACGATGGACAGGGTCCTGAAGCGAGCAGCGAGCTGCAGCAAGCCGGTTGTGGTCTGTTTCTTGGGCCAAGATGTGTTGGGTCCCTCGGATGGTGTCCGGCTTGCCAAGACGCTCGAGGAAGCTGCAGGGATGGCTGTCTCCCTGGCCAACGGACAGACCTACGAACCACGGCTCTTTGGCATCTCGAGGGAGGATGTCGACGAACTCGTTGCTGAGGAGCTTTGCGGGTTCGCGCCCCAGCAGAAGTACATCCGCGGTCTTTTCTCGGGTGGCACCCTGTGCTACGAGTCGATGCTGGTGCTGAAGGACTCTGTCGGAGACGTGTACTCCAATGCGCCGCTTGATGACGGCTTCGCGCTTCAGGATGTCGAGACGAGCCGCGCGCATACGCTCGTTGACATGGGGGAGAAGCACTTTACCCAGGGGCGACCGCATCCAATGATAGATCCAACGCTGCGCAAGCTGAGGATCCTGCGAGAAGCCAGAGATCCGGAGGTAGCGGTACTGCTGCTGGACATCGTGCTTGGATACGGAAGCCATCCCGACCCCGCTGGTGCTCTGGCCAGCTCCATCAGCGAGGCCAAGGACCAAGTTTCCGACTGGGGAGGCCATCTGTCCGTGGTCGCGTCGATCTGCGGCACGGCAGAAGATGCCCAGAACCTGGCGCTTCAGGAGGACGTCCTGCGCCAGGCTGGAGTGCTTGTGATGCCCAGCAACGCCCAGGCGAGTCGTCTGGCTGGTGCCATTGCGCGGTGCATCAGTGTCAGCGAAGGGTGCGTCGGATGACCCAGCCTGTGTCGGGCTTGATCGGGGCTCAGCTGACGGTGATCAATGTGGGGCTGTCCCTCTTCGCTGAGTCGTTGCGCCAACAGGGGATCGAGGTCGCGCAGGTCGACTGGCGGCCTCCGGCCGGCGGCGATATGGTACTGCTGGGGCTGCTTGACCAGGTGACCCAGATTGACAAAGGGGACGACGCCGATGACAACTGACCTTCGCTCCAGGATTCGCGCGGCCAACGAGAGCACGGTTGAGATCATGCTCAGCGCCTGGGACAATGTGGTCTGGGTCGGCAACGAGACAGCCATTGACGTCATCCCCGGGATGACGCCCACGACGGTGATGCACGCCGGGCCACCGATTACCTGGGTGGACATGTGCTCCTCCATGCGCGAAGGCGTGATTGGTGGGTTGCTGTTCGAGGGCCTGGCCGACACGGCGGAAGAAGCGGAGAGCCTGATTGCGGGGGGAGGGATCACACTCGCTCCATGCCACGAACATCGAACGGTGGGAGGTATGACGGGCATCACCACTGCCTCCATGCCCGTACACGTCGTGCGCGACGACCAAAATGGCGTAGAAGCCTATTGTCGATTGCATGAGCGAAAGCGCGCTCTGCAGTGGGGAGAGCGCGACCAGCAGGTGCTGGAGCAACTGCGCTGGATGACCGACGTGTTGAGCCCGATGCTCTCGGCGGCGGTCAGGGCCAAGGGCGGTCTGGCCGTGAAGAGCATCACCGCGCGCGCTCTGCAGATGGGTGACGAGTGCCATAACCGGAACGTCGCAGCGACCTCGTTGCTCGTCAGGGAGATGATGCCCGATCTGATAGCCCTGGACTGGGGCAAAGATGACCTGGAAAAGGTCGCCCGCTTTCTGCAAGAGGACGACGGCTTTTACCTGCATATTGACATGGCTGCAGGTAAGGCTATTGCTGAGGCGGCCAAAGGCATCGAGTATAGCACCATCGTCACGACCATCGCCAGAAACGGGGTGGAGGTTGGGATCAGGATCAGCGGCCTGGGCGATAGCTGGTTCACCGGCCCGGCTGATCTGCTCAGAGGCTCCTACTTCCCCGGGTTCAATGACGACAACGTGGACGCAGACATGGGAGACAGTGCCATCATGGAAACAATGGGCCTGGGAGGACAAATCCAGGCGGCCGCTCCCGTGTTCCAGCAGATTGTGGGGGGCACCGTTCAGGACGCCATCAACCATACCAGGGAGATGATGGATATCTCCTTTGGCCGCAACCCTGCGTTTGTGCTGCCTATGCTTGACTTTCAGGCCGGCCCCATCGGAATCGATATGCTCAAAGTGTTGGAGACCGGCGTGACACCGATCATAGACAGTGCTATGGCCGCCAAGAAGGGTGGGTTTGCTGGAGCAGGTCAGGTCCGAGTGCCTATGGAGTGCTTCCAGAAGGCGTTTCGGGCCTTTGCAGAGAGGTATGGGCTGGGACAGTGACAGCGGGCCTGCCAGTAGAGCACTAAGGAGGCTTTCAAATGTGGCTGCAGGTGATCATCAACGGACTGTTGATCGGGGGCTTTTTTGCCTCCACCGCAATGGGCTTTTCCATTGTTTGGGGCGTGATGGACGTGGTGAACAGCGCTCACGGTGCCTTCATCATGCTTGGCGCCTATGTCACGTATGGGCTTCACACCATGCTCGGACTTGACCCCTTTCTCTCCATCCCCATTTCGATGCTGGTGCTCTTCATCATCGGGTTCCTGACGCAAAAGTACATCGTCAACCTGATCATGAAGACAGCGGTCTCGATGAGTTTTGTTTTGACATGGGGTCTGGACATCCTGCTGATCAACATCGCCCTTGTCCTGTTCACCGCGAACTGGCGCTCGGTGTCACCTTCCTACGCCGGGGCGCACTGGGCGATCGGTACGGCTACCGTGTCCTACATCAGGGCTGGGGTCCTGATCGTGTCCGTTCTGCTGATGTTCGGGCTTTCCTACTTCATGTCCAGGACCAAGATGGGCAAGGCTATCCTGGCAACGGCCTTCGACAAGGATGCAGCGCGCCTCGTGGGTGTAAACATCGGGCACATCTACGCGGTTACGCTGGGTATTGGCTCAGCGCTGGCAGGAGCGGCAGGCTCGTTGACCAGCATGATCTATCCCATCTCGCCGCAGCTGGGCGTGACGCTAATCGCCAAGGCCTTTGTCGTCACCGCATTGGGTGGTCTGGGCGACATGCGTGGCGTGATCGCAGGTGGGTTAGTTCTAGGCTTTGCCGAGTCGCTGGGCGTGGCCCTGCTCGGGCCGGAGTACCAGATGGCTTTGGATGTGCTGATGCTGGTGGCCATGCTGATCCTGCGCCCGCAGGGCATCCTCGGAAAAAAGTACTATGGCTAGCGTGCTATCAAGCGACAGGAGGGTTAAGAGTCCATGAGCGCTGATCAATCATCCTTGGTCTCCAGGTGGAAGACGGCCATCTCCGATCTGCGGCAGGGTAGGGCAAAACGGCGCACCTACGTGATCTTGATGGTTGTGGCACTGGCTTTCCTGGCTGTTCTACCCTTTGTTGCCGGCAACTACTGGGTTCGCGTCGTGACCGGGATCTTCATGTTCGCCACGCTTTCTCAGGCCTGGAATGTGATCACGGGCTATACGGGCTATTTCGCCTTTGGCAACGTCGCCTTTCTCGGTACAGGGGCCTATGTCACCGCCGTGCTGGTGGTGCGCTACTCGGTGCCGGTGCCAGTTGCCATTGTGATTGGTGCCGTGGTTGCGGCTGTGTATGCCATGTTGCTGGGCTTTCCGCTGCTGCGCATCACGGGCCACTATTTCTCCATTGCTACCATTGGTGTGAATCTCGCCACTCGCGAGATCGCCTTCAACCTGCCCTCCATCACCGGCGGCGGCATGGGCATCACCATGCCGTTGATGAGGGTGTCCATACAGACCTTTTACCGGTACATCTACTTTGGCATGCTAGGCTTGATGTTGCTCTGCACCGCGGCGGTGTACCTGTTGATGCGCAGCCGCACGGGATTCGCCTTTCGTGCCATCGGCGCAGACGAGTCCGCCGCCAGGTCCATGGGCATCAACACCACGCTGTACAAAGTGTTGGCCTGGGGCTTTAGCGCTTTCTTCTTCGGCCTGGTGGGCGGGCTTTACGCCTACTGGTTCTCATTCATAGAGCCACCGATGGTCTTTAACCCGGCCAATGCGATCAAGATCGTGGCCATGACCTACCTTGGAGGCATCGGCACGCTACCAGGGCCCATTATTGGGGCCTTTATCTTGGAGATCATATCCGAGACTGTATGGGGTAGATTCCTGGAACTGCACCTTGCCGTTCTTGGCTTGATCATTGTCTTTGTGACCGTCTTTATGCCCAATGGGCTACTGCCGCTGATCCGGGGTGAGTCGTCCCTGCGTGCGCTGGTCCAGAATCTCAGAGAACGTAGGCTGTGAGGTGATACATGGCAATCCTTAGCGGAAAAGGCGTGAGCAAGCGCTTCGGAGCCCTGGCTGCTGTCGACCAGGTTGATTTCGAGATTGCTGAAGGGGAGATACTCGGTCTGATCGGACCCAACGGAGCGGGCAAGACCACACTGGTCAATGTCATTTGCGGGAGCCTGCCGATCACGGCCGGTACGGTCCATTTCAAAGGCCAAGACATCAGCGAGTGGACCGCAAACCGCGTGGCTGAGAGCGGCATTGCCCGCACTTTTCAGATCCCCAAGCCGCTACCAGGGATGACGGTACTGGAGAACACTATGGTTGGTGGCCTCTTTGGCCGAGCTCGCCGCTCCAGAGATATGAACCATGTTCGAGAGCTGGCACGGGAGACGCTGGCCTTTGTAGGCTTGGAGGCCAGGGTTGATGCGCGGGTAGAAGCGCTTACGGTCGCCGACCGCAAGCGCGTCGAGCTGGCCAAGGCGCTGGCCATGGATCCAGAGCTGCTGCTGCTCGATGAGGTCATGGCGGGCCTGAATCTGGTGGAGATCGAGACGGTGATGGACCTGATCCGCCAGATCAAGGACAGGGGCGTAACCGTCCTGGTGATCGAGCACGTGATGAAAGCGGTGATGGGGCTTTGCGACCGTATTCTGGTCCTTCACCATGGGAAGCGCATCGCCTTGGACACGCCGCAGGAGATCTCCAGGGATGACCGTGTGATTGAGGCCTATCTCGGTGAGCGCTATGCTGCCGCAAAAGGGCAGAGGGTGAATTGATCCAACTACCGTCGCAGCGCAATCACGGAGTTGCAGTCGTAGAGGGAGGCTTGGGGAAATGTCCATGCTAAAAGTCCGAAACCTGGATGCAGGATATGGGGACATCCAGGTGTTGTGGGGGATCAGCATTCAAGTCGAGCCTGGGGAGACCATCGCGCTGGTCGGCCCAAACGGAGCAGGGAAGTCCACGCTGCTCAAGACCATCGCCGGTTTGATCAGGCCGATGAAGGGCGAGGTTCACTTCGACGGGCGAAACATCAGCCACGATAATCCCGATGTCAGGGTAAAGGCCGGTCTTTCGCTGGTCCCAGAGGGTCGAAGGCTCTTTGCGGGGCTCACTGTGGAAGACAACCTGATGATGGGAGCCTATCTGCGCCAGGACAGGGAGGCCATCTCCCGTGACCTGGCATGGGTGTACGAGCTGTTCCCCGAGGTAGCCGACAGAAAGAACAGCCTGGCCGGCGACCTGAGCGGTGGGGAACAGCAGATGTGTGCCATTGGCCGCGGGTTGTTGGCTTCGCCAAGGCTTTTGCTGATTGACGAGCTTTCCCTCGGTTTGGCACCGGTTGCCGTAGATCGGCTGCTGAAAGCCATCGAGAAGATCCAAGAGCAAGGGGTGGTGATCCTGTTGGTGGAGCAGGATGTTCAGACAGCCTTTGAGATAGCCGACCGCGGCTATGTCATTGAGACTGGGCGCGTGTGCATTGAGGGCACTGCCCAAGAACTGCTGAGTGACGACTATGTCCGGGCCTGCTACCTGGGCATATAGGGCGCCATCCTGTGGAGGGAGAGCGCTTGCTCAACAACCGACAGGATTCAGACGGAATGCACTCCAGGAGAGGTGACTGTGGAGCTGATTGATCTCAGCCAGAAGATCGTGCACCGTGGGCCGGCCCGCCCCTTTCATCCCACGCCGACCATTTGGACGCACGTGAGCCATGAGGAAACGAGGGCCAAGGTCAAGCACGGCGATATCTCGTTCATGACCAAAGGGATCACGCTGTGTGACCACACATCGACACACGTCGACGCCTTGTGTCACTATGACCCCAGCCCGGAAGCCGAGTGCATCGATGAACTGCCTCTGGAGATGTTCTACACAGAAGCGATCTGCCTGGATTTCTCCGACAAAGGCGCTGGTACGGACATCACAAGACAGGACATCGAGTCGGAGCTGGAACGGACGGGCCTGCAGATTCAGGAGGGGGACACTCTCCTCTACTACACGGGTCACTATGAGAAGCACTTTGGGACGCCAGAATGGTGGACGGCCTTTCCGGGACTGGATCGTGGGGCCACAGAGTACTTGGCCGACAAGGGTGTCATCAATATCGGCTGTGAGGCTTTCACCATCGACAACCCGGTGCAAGCGCGGCTCGATGCCGATCCTCCCTATCCCGCCCACACTGTATGCCGTGAGCGGCGCCTTCTGAACACCGAGAACCTGGTCATACCACGTAGGCTAGTGGGCCGGCGGTTCCGCTTTATCGGGTTCCCGCTGAAGATCGAGGGCGGCACTGCTTCACCGATCCGCGCCGTAGCCCTTGTTGAGGATTGAGCTGCGAGGAGCGCATCCAGAAGCGATGGCTATCTGCTTATGACTGGCTCGATACTGGTCAAGAACGGCATTGTCCTGACGGTTGACCAGCAGAATACCATCATCAAGGGCGGTGCAGTCTTCATTGAGGGCGACCGCATCGCGGACGTGGGCCCCAGTGCCGGTTTGGAGGCTCAGCACGAGGCCGAGGTCACGCTTGACGCGGGTGGCAATCTGGTGCTGCCAGGCTTGATCAATGCGCACACGCATGGCTTGTTCTATCTGACGCGCGGTCTGGGAATGGATGGCTCGCTGCTACAATGGCTGAGAGAGTATGTTGGCCCATTCTTCATGGCCATGTCCGAGGAGGATGCCTACTGGGGTGCCCTGCTGAGTTTCCTTGAAAACATCCGCATGGGCAATACGCTCGTTGTTGACAACTTTTACGCCCCAGGTTCGCGGAAGCACAACGCTGATCAAGTCGCCAAGGCCGCGGAGCAGGCGGGCATCCGCGCCGTTCTGGCGCGGTGTTACGTGGATCGTGAGGGTCGCGCTCCCCCAGGGTTTGTGGAAGACACGGACGAGGTCATCAAGGAGTATGATCGCCTGATCGAGACCTGGCACGGGCGGGCGCAGGGCAGGCTGCAGGTGTGGGTTGCACCCATCACGCTGCCGTCGTGCACGTTGGACTCGCTCGTGCGGCTGCATGAGCTGGCGCTCCACCACGGTGTGGGCATGCACACGCACTGTGCCGAGACACGCGAGTCCGTGGAGATGGTGCAGCGCCAACATGGCAAACCGTTCGTTGAGGTGTTCCATGAGCTAGGCGTGCTGTGGCCTGGTTTTCATTCGGTACACTCAGTATGGCTGAGTGACAAGGAAATGCAACTGCTGCGCGAGGCCGATGCCAAGGTGATTCACAATCCTGTCGCCAACATGCTGCTGGCAGAGGGCACTGCCCCGGTGGCGAAGATGCGAGGCTTGGGCCTGACGGTTGCTCTGGGCACAGATGCACCGAACAATCGTCAGGATATGATCCAGGTCATGAAGACTGCCGTGCTGTTGCATCGGGTGGTATCGCTGGACACTGACGTTTTGTCGGCGCGTGATGCACTGCGAATGGCCACGATTGAGGGCGCGCGTGCGTTGGGCATGGAGCACGAACTGGGCTCGCTTGAGGTTGGGAAGAAGGCGGATCTGGTGATTGTCGATGTGCAAACGCTTCACAGCACGCCGCTGCATGACCCGGTAGCTGCTTTGGCCTACTCTGCCACGGGCAGTGATGTAAACACGGTCATTGTCGATGGCCAGGTGTTGCTGAAGGACGGGCAGTTGGTGTGCTGGGATGAGCAGGGCTTGCTTGAGCGCGTACACTCAGGTGCGATCAAACTCGCGGAACGGGCTTTGCCCACGGTCTGAAGCATGATTAGAAGCGACCCCGGCCTGAGATGCAGGCTCACACGAACACTGACGGGAAGAGAGGAGGTGGAGAGGGCAACCAATTCAGGGTGGCAGAGATGTCGTGCTGGAGAGTGTTTCGAGATTTGGAGATCGTAGGAAGAAAGGAGCAGGAAATGTTGTCGCGGAAGAGAGTAGCGGTTCTGGTTGCGGCACTGGTCGTTGTGGCCACGGTGTTCTCAGGCTGCGCGCCGCAGCAGGCAGAGCCGGAGAAGAATGTGATCACTCTGGGCGCCGCGCTTTCCCTAACCGGGAGCATGGCGGCTGAGGGCAAGCTGACCCAGGAAGGGTACGACCTTGTCGTGGACAAGGTCAACTCCCAGGGCGGTGTCGACGTCGGCGGCAAGAAGTACACGCTTGAGATCAAGTACTACGACGACGAGAGCAACGCGCAGCGCAGTGGCAACCTGGTTGAGAAGCTGATCACTGAGGACGGGATCAAGCTGATCCTTGGACCCTACAGCAGTGGCATCACGGTGGCTTCCAGCGTGATCAGCGAGAAACACCAGGCGATCATGATCGCCACACAGGGCACGGCAAACAACCTCTATGAGCGGGGCTTTAAGTACTTCTTCGGCACCATGGGCACCAGCTCTGCCGGTCCGATACCGGGCCTGAGAGCAGTGCTGGAGCAGGATCCGGCGCCGAAGAACGAGGCCATCATCGCTGCCGATTCGCTGTTCCCCTTGGCTTCTGCCCAGGGCAACCGCGACTATGCCAACTCGATCGGCCTTGAGATCGTGTACGACGAAAAGTTCCCGCAGGATGTCACCGACCTGTCCCCGATCCTGAGCCAGGTGAAGGCGCTGAATCCGGACATCCTGGAGGTGCATGGGTTCTTCGAGCATTCAGTGCTCGTGGTCAAGCAGTTGAAGGAGCTCGGCTGGGCCCCCAAGGCGCTGATCATGGACGTCGGCCCCACCATGCCGGACTTTCCGAAGACGCTGGGCGACGATGCCGAGTACTGCATGAGCTCGCAGTACTGGGGGACGAGCTCGAACTACGACGACCCCATCTTCGGAAGCACGGCACAGTACATGGAAGAGTTCAACGCGAAGTATGGCAAGGAACCGGACTATCACAACGTGTCTGCTAGTGTGGGCGCGATGTGCTTTGTCTTGGGCATCGAAAAGGCTGGCTCGCTGGACGTTGACAAGATCCGCGATGAGATCGAGAAGCTCGAACTCGATACCATCTATGGACCGCTCAAGTTTAGCGAAGGTCACGCCAACATCGGTGTCCCCGGTGTAGTGCTGCAGGTTCAGAACGGCAAGGCGGTCAGCGTTTGGCCTGCGGAGGCAGCTGGCGGCGACATGTGGTATCCCATGCCGGCTTGGAACGAGCGCTAGGGTTCTCGCTCCACTGAGCTGCGGAAATCTGGCGGGACGAGGCGCTGAGGCGTCTCGTCCCGCCACCGATGCACGACAGGGCGCTCCGCCGGTGGTTTGCTCGGCCGCATGCGCCATCAGCCGGTCTGCATTGCACGAACAGGGAGGCAGCTATGCGTACATGGATAAGAAACGGTCTTGTTGTCAGTCTGGACGGCGAGGATCACATCTACGAGGGCTATGACATCCTGGTAGAGGACGAGCAGATAGTGCAGATCGCCCGCGACATCCCCTTCGTGCCAAGCGATGGGGACAGGGTGATCGATGCTAGCAACAAGCTGGTCATGCCCGGCCTGGTGAACGCACATTTTCACTCCTACGACGGCTTTATGAAGGGGCTGTGGGAAGATCTGCCGCTCGAGGTGTGGTTCCCGTACGCCAATCTGGGCGCTCGCAGGCCCTTGACGCAGCGTGAGATCTATGTCCGGACTGTGTTGGTGGCCACTGAAATGCTGCGCACGGGTACCACGTCAGCCTATGACGTGTGCACACTCTTGCCCTTTGACCACCAGTCGGTGGATACGCTGATGTCCGCCTATCGCGATTCGGGCATCCGGGCCTTTGTCTGTTCTCAGGTCGTCAACAAGCCACGCACCGAAACGATGCCGTATCTGGACGAGATGATGCCTCCTGAGGTGCGCGAGATGGCCAATGGCGATCCGCCACCGCCGGCTGAGGAGCTTCTGGAGAGGCTGCGCTGGATGATCGACAAGTGGCACGGCGTCGACGGCCACCTGCACGTAGCGCTGGCGCCCTCCGCTCCGCAGCGCTGTACAGACGAATTCCTGCTGTCCCTCGATCATCTGTCCCAAGAAAAGGGCCTGCCCATGAACCTGCACATTCAGGAGACCAGGGTACAGGCCGTCACCGGCCCGGTGCTGTACGGCAAGAGCATCGTAGAGCACGTAGCGGACATCGGGCTGCTGTCGCCACGCCTGGCCATTATTCACGGTGTTTGGCTCAGTGACCGCGACATCGAGCTGATCGCCGCTGGCGGCACCTCGGTGGTACACAACCCCATATCCAACCTGCGCTTGAAGAGCGGCATCGCGCCCATCCGCGATCTGCTGCGAGCCGGGGTCAATGTGGCATTGGGCAATGACAACAACTGTGCCAACGACGCCCAGAACTTGTTCCAGGCCATGAAGTTCGCGGCGCTCTTGCCCGAGGTCGAAGGCCCTGACTACGGTGGTTGGAAGCCTGCCCGCGAGGCCCTGCGAATGGCTACGGCCGGGGGAGCCAAGGCGCTGCTGATGGAGGACGCCATTGGCTCGATCGAAGCTGGCAAGCGTGCCGATCTGGTCCTCTTGAATCTGGACACACAGGCCTTTACCCCGCTCAATGATCCGGTGCACCAACTGGTGTATTGCGAGACCGGAAGCTCGGTCGACACTGTTCTGGTGAATGGCAACGTGGTCATTGAGAACGGGGCCTTTGTCAATCTGGATGAAGAGGCGCTGCTTCAGGAGGCCAAGGAGATCGGCGAGTCGCTGCAAGAGGAGCATCAGAAAGCGGCGCAGTGGGCGGACGAGCTGCGGCCTTTTTTGGAGCGCATGTACTGGCGCTGCCTCGAACAGGATGCGGGCATCAATCGCTACACGCGGCCGCCCAAGCAGCGCGAGGTCTGAGCTTGACCTCGCCAAGGGCTGGGCTTGGAAGGTTCTTGGGGATCGTGCGGTGGGGTGCTAGCCCATGCCGTGCGGCGTACAGGAGAAGAAGATGCGGCTACTGATCAAAAGGGGCCTGGTGCTGACCATGGACAGCCAAGGCCAAATCCATGAGGACTGCGATGTGCTGGTCGAGGACGGGGCCATCGCGCGCATCGGGAGAGGGCTCGGCGAGAGTGCGGCGCAGGTTGACAAGGTGATTGATGCCAGCGGCAAGCTGGTGGCGCCCGGCTTTGTCAATGCCCATGCACACTCCTACGACGTCTATGGCAGGGGACTCGTTGAGAGCGTGCCACTGGAAGTGTGGTTTCCGGCTGCCAGCATGGGCCTGCGCCGGCCGCTGACGCAGCACGAGATCCACGTGCGGACTGTGCTGGTGGCCAGCGAGATGCTGCGCAGCGGCATCACCGCCGGGTACGATGACTGCACGCTGGTACCGCTCGACCAAGAGTCGGTTGATACTGTGATGGGCGCCTACCGCGACGCCGGGATCCGGGCCATTGTGGGCACCACGGTGCTCAACCAGCCGCTGACGCACAGCATGCCCTTCCTGAGCGAGATCATGCCACCGGAGGTCTTGGAAAAGGCCAATTCGGCTCCCATTGCTCCTGACTCTGAGCTGATCGAGATCTGCCGCTGGATGATCGAAAAGTGGGATGGCCAGGCCAACCGCCTTCACGTTGCACTGGCGCCATCGGCGCCGCAGCGCTGCAGCGACGAGTTCGTGCTGGCCATGGACGATCTGTCAAGTCGCTGCGGTGTTCCGTGGAATACGCACGTCTTGGAGACGAAGGTGCAGGCCGTTACCGGGCCCGAGTTCTACGGCAAGACAATTGTGGAGCACCTGGGCGACCTGGGCGTGCTGTCGCCTCGCCTGGCGCTGATCCATGGCGTGTGGCTCAACGATCGCGACATGGAGCTGCTGGCTGCCGCCGGCACTTCAGTGGTGCACAACCCGGTTTCCAATCTGAAGGTAGGAAGCGGGATCGCCCCCATTCGGGACATGCTCAAGGCGGGCGTGAACGTGGCGCTGGGGTGCGACAACAGCGGTGCGGTGGACACACAGAACATGTTTGAGACCATGAAGTTTGCCGCTCTGCTGCCGGAGGTCGAGGGGCCCGAGTTTGGCGTGTGGGAACCGTCCCGGGAAGTGCTGCGCATGGCTACCATGGGTGGTGCCAGAAGCGTCCTGCTCGATCGCTCGATCGGGTCGCTCGAGGTGGGCAAGAGAGCGGATATCGTGCTCTACAGTCTCCAAGCGCAGCCCTTTGCACCGCTCAACGATCCCATGCGCCAGTTGGTCTACTGTGAAGCTGGCCAATCCGTGGACACGGTGCTTGTGGATGGTAACATCGTCATGGAGAACGGGCAGTTCCGGACTTTTGACGAAGAGGCCATGCTGCGTGAAGCCAAAGCCATTGGCCAAGCCTTTCGGCAAGAAGATGAAAAGGCTGAACAGTTCGCCAAAGCGCTTCGCCCATACTTGGAGCGCATGTACTGGCGCTCTGTCGCTCAGGACGTCGGTATCAATCGCTACTCACGGCCCTATCCGGCCAAGTGAGTTGCAGGCCGGAGCGGGCTCTGTCCAGAGCGGCTGTCATGCCGGTGTACTCATCAAGGAGAACGAGGTGACTCAATGAAGATCCTGGTCATAAACCCCAACACCACGGTGGAAATGACGAAGCAAATCGAGACGGCGATGAATGCTGCCAAGCGTGCTGACACGGTCCTCGAAGTGGTCAACCCAGCGGCTGGAACGCCCGCCCTGGCCTCTGGCTATGATGAGGTCGTTGCTGGCTACGAGTTGGTCAAGATGGTGCAGGCCGCTCGCGAACAGGGCTATGATGCCATTGTCATTGCCTGCTACTCTGACCCAGGCATCGTTGCTGCCAAGGAGATCTGCGACTTTCCTGTGGTCGGCATCGCCGAAGCGGCAATGCACATGGCCTGTTTGCTGGGCCGCAAGTTCACGGTGCTCACCACGTCGAAAGCGCGCATCCCGTCCAAGGAGGCCTATGTCCAGCACATTGGCCTTGGCAGCCGTCTGGCTTCCATTCGGCCGCTTGGCGTCACCGTTGTCGAGACCTCCCATGACCCCACAAAGACCAAGGAGGCCGTTCTCGCTGTGGCACGAGAGGCCATCGAAGACGACGGTGCGGAGGTCATTATCCTAGGATGTGCCGGCATGGCCGGCTATGC
>Ga0180438_10005717_pt1 | contig 17141 bp, 12 predicted proteins | sample SS_ome_12_FD_132455 | JGI IMG/M metagenome (GOLD analysis project Ga0180438, IMG submission 132455) | Hypersaline lake sediment archaeal communities from the Salton Sea, California, USA - SS_3_D_2 metaG | ecosystem: Environmental > Aquatic > Non-marine Saline and Alkaline > Hypersaline >...
CCATGACCTCGGTAGATACGGCGTTCTGCCCGGAGACACGGAATTCGAGTGGCCGTATATTGAAGGCACGGATGGAAGGAAATGGGACCTCAGCCGGGTGCCGCCCCCGGATTCCAAGATCTACCAGATGTTCTACCTCCACGACCTGCCGGAAGGCCGCTACGGGCTGTTCAACAGCAAACTCGGAATGCGCTTCAGCCTTCGCTGGAACCGCAAGATCTTTCCCATTCTCTGGGTGTGGGCTCCCTACGGCGGCGCCATGGGCTACCCCTGGTACGGCCGCAACTACAACCTGGCTCTGGAACCCTGGTCTGCGGTGCCTCCTAATCTGGTGCGGCTTGCCGAAGAAAACCGGGGGATCCACATCGGCCCCGGACAGACGATCGCAACCGGGCTGGAAGCCTCGATCTCAAAAAGGTAGAGCGCCGGTCGCTTCGCCACTGTCAGTGGACTGTACATGCCCGAGGGTCCTGCCCTCTACTCGATCAGCCCGTCGAGGTCGCTGAAATCATGGATCGTAAAATCCGGATGACTGCTCATCAGCCATACCGGATCGTAGAATACGCGGTTTTTCTCCGGGAAGTACAGAACCGTGGCGATGCCGGCGCTCTTCCCCATCTCGATATCCTTGATGCTGTCTCCCACCATGACCGCCTGCTCCTTCGGGATACCCATGGAATCCAAAGCCTTGAACACCGCCTCGGGATGTGGCTTGTGTTGCCGCACGTCATCGAGGCAAACGAGCAGGTCCACCAGGAAGTCGATTCCCTCCCGAGCCAACACCGGCTCGACAAAACTACGTTTGGATCCGGTTAGAATGGCCGTTTGTTTTCCTCGTTGCCTCAAGCCCTCCAGCACGGATCGTACATTCGGATTGAGCACCACCGCGGAGATCCGCTGCTCCAGACCACGGATGATCTCGCCAACGAACGCCTCCGTATCCCGCACCCCGAAGCGAGCCGGTCCGGACCAGTCATTGAACAGTTCCCGTACGATCGCCCGCTCCTGCGCTTCGATCTTTCTCCTTGAAAGAGACAGCTTGTAGAGCTCCATCCATATTCCCAGGGTATCGGCCAAGCAACCGTCCCAATCGAAAAAGACGCCTCTAAACCGTCTGTTTCCTCTCATTCACCCACACCAACCGTTTTGCTCAAAATAGTCAATTTGTGCTTGACTTAGAAACATAGTGTACTATACTTGTTTCAAACAGTCAGTCCTTTTCCGGCGGCCAGCGTGCACCGGTGCGCATAATTTGTATTTCAGGAGAATCAGCATGAAAACGTCAATCCAGAGTCCGCTTCTGTCTCTAAGTGACCTGTTGGGCAGAGCGTACACCAAGGCGGTGAGTGCGGCAAGGGCTTTCACCTCTACAGAGAATGTGGAATCGCTCCTGTCTATCGCCGAAGAAAAGGTGGATTTTTACCCGAAGACCTTCGAAAAACGGGTGGACGAGCTGATCGAATCCGTCGGTAAGAAGGTCTGTCCGGATTTCAAGACCTCCGCCTGCGGCGCAACCACTGATGCTTTCCTTAAAGCCAGCAACTTCGCCATGGCTCCTCTAAGCGGATACGGCTTCATCCGCATCGGGGAGAACGGGCGGGCCTATCTGATTTCAAAGAGCGAACACTACCATGCTTCCCTGGGTCATGGATTTCCCGGGTATCGGCTGATTGAAAACGCCAAGAAACTGGGCATTGCCAACATCACCCACAACAACACCCGCGGGCACATCACCCGCCTGCTGGAGGAGGAACTGATCCGGGCAGCCAATGGGATCGCCCGGGGAGATCGCAGGAAGCTGGAATCGGTACTGTCTTCCAAGCAGCCCCATGTTCTCAATCGGGTTATCAACCTGGAAACCGGGAGCCTGGCCGTGGAAGCGGCCCTGAAGATGATGCTGGGCCGCTTCTTTAAGCTGGACAAGACCTTTGCCGATCCTCCCTACGCGGGGCGAACACCGGTTTTTCTGGTCATCGCCGACAACGAGGGAGGCAAGAGCGCCAACTATCACGGCACAACCATCCTAACCCAAGCGATGCGGGGCCTATGGCCGGGGATGTACGAGAAACTCCAGGAGTACGGGCTTTTCGTAGTACAGCCGGTGCGGATCAATGACGGCAGCCACTTCGAAGAGCTGCTCGGTCGCTATGACAGGGGAAAATACAAGGTGGCCGGTTTCTTTCACGAGTTGATCCTCATGAACTACGGCGCGATCCGTTTGGAGGAGGCTTTCCTGCAGAAAGCCTACAAACTCTGTCGCGATCACGACGTGCCGACCTGCGTGGACGAGATCCAGAGCTGCATCTGGAGCCCGCAGCTGTTCCAGTTCCGGGAGTACGGCCTGGAGCCGGATTTCGTGTCCGTGGGCAAGGGCTTTCCCGGCGGCCAGTATCCGGCCTCCAAGATCCTGACCACCGCGGAGATGGACACCCTCAACCAGTTCGGAGCACTGGTCACGAACGGCCAGGAAGAGCTGGCCTCTCTGGCCTATCTGATCACCATGGAGTTTGCCCGGACCAATACGGCCCATACCGAGGATCTGGGCACTTACTACGAACGCGAGCTGAAAGATCTGGCGAAACGGCACTCTCAGTGGATCGACAGGATCGAAGGCCGGCGTCACCTGTCCTCGATCTTCTTCAGAAGCGAGGAAAAGGCCGTGGAGTTTATCAAACACATGAACGGTGCCTGCATCGACATCAGCGCCCACACCTACAAGCCCAAATGTCCTCCTTCGGCTCTGACGAAACTGCCCTTGACCTCCACTGCGAAAATGGTAGACTTCCTGATCAAACAGATGGATCGGGCTCTTTCCCGCTTGTGAGACGTACTACGGGAATCTTCAAGACTCGAAGCTGCGATCGACGAGGAGATTGTTCAAATGGCGCGTAGAAAAGTGAAGTTCGGGGTGATCGGTTTGGGCCTGATGGGCCGGGAGTTCGGAAGCGCGGCCGCCCGCTGGTGCCATCTGCTGACCGACGGTCCCGTGCCGGAGATCGTGGGAGTATGCGACACCAACCGGGCGGCCAGAGACTGGTTTACCGACAATTTCGCTAACGTAAAGATCGCCACCTCCGACTATCATGAGCTCCTGGCCTCGAAGGAGATAGAGGCGGTGTACTGCGCCGTACCCCATCACCTGCACGAACGGCTGTACGTAGACATCCTCAAGGCCGGAAAGCACCTGATGGGGGAGAAGCCCTTCGGCATCGATCTGAAGGCCAACACGGCGATTCTGCAGGAACTGTCCGGGCATCCGGAGCTGGTAGTACGCTGCTCCTCGGAGTTCCCCTTCTTCCCGGCCTGCCAGAGGCTGATCAGTTGGATCCGGGAGGGCCGCTTCGGGCGCATCATGGAGGTGCATGGAGGTTTCAATCATTCCAGCGACATGGATCCGAGCAAACCGATCAACTGGAAACGCATGATCGAGTTCAACGGCGAATACGGCTGTCTCGGCGATCTGGGCATCCATACCCAGCACATCCCCTTTCGCATGGGCTGGATTCCCAAAAACGTGTATGCCGTCTTGTCGAATATCGTGCCGGAGCGCCCCGACGGAAAGGGCGGCCGGGCTCCCTGTCTGACCTGGGACAACGCCTCCCTGATCTGCCGGGTGGATCACGCCGACGGCTACAGCTTTCCCATGACCCTGGAAACCAAGCGTCTCGATCCGGGAGCCACCAACCGCTGGTTCATCGAGGTCTACGGCCTGGAGGCCTCCGCCAGGTTCACAACCGACGATCCCAATGCCTTCACCTATCTGGAATCCAAGGGCAAGGAGCAGGCCTGGGCTCGCGTGGTGGTGGGACACAAAACAATGATCCCTTCAATCACCGGGGGGATCTTCGAGTTCGGCTTCTCAGACGGGATCCTGCAGATGTGGGCGGCATACCTTCACGAGCTGGCAGGAATGGACGTGGCCTTCGGCTGCTTCACTCCGGAGGAATCCAGGCTGTCCCATGCCCTGCAGACAGCAGCCCTGATCTCAGAGAAAAACAGCTGCGTTGAAGCGGTCCTGGTCTGAACTGGCGGGACCATGACCCATACAGAATAAGAGCGCGAACAGGAGAGAGAAGCATGAGCAGCCAAAAACCGAAAATAGGGCTCCTGCCCCTGTACTTGAAGTTGTACGACGACCGGGAGCAGGACAAGCGTTCCCGGGTCGAAGCCTTCTACAGACAGATCGCCTCGGAGTTTGAGAAACGGAAACTCGAGGTGCTGACCTCAAAGATCTGCCGCACCAGTCCCGAGTTTGAAGCGGCGATTCGCTCGTTCGAGGAAAACGGAGCGGAAGCAATCGTGACACTTCACCTGGCCTATTCACCGTCCCTGGAATCGGTCGATGCACTGGCACGAACCAACCTTCCGATCATCGTGTGCGACACGACGCCGACATACTCTTTTGCTCCGGACCAGGACCCCGCCGAAATCATGTACAACCACGGCATTCACGGGGTGCAGGACATGTGCAACCTGCTGGTACGCCGGGGCAAAACGTTTCACATAGAGGTCGGCCACTGGCAGAAATCCGACGTCCTGGATCGCATCGTGCAGCTCCTGGCATCGACCCGTATGGCGCATCACCTGCGCACCCTGAAGGCCGGCCTGGTGGGTGAGCCTTTTGAAGGCATGGGGGATTTCTACGTTTCCACATCGGACCTGAAGACCACCATCGGGGTGGAGACCCGGGTTCTGAATCCCAGGACATTCAAGGCCCTGCTCTCCGAGGTAACGGAGCAGGAGATCCGGGATGAACGGGAGCTCGATGAGAAGCGATTCAAGATAGAAGGGATAGACGAGGGGACCTATCACCGCTCCCTGCGCAACGGGCTGGCTCTGCAGAAGTGGATCGCCAAAGAGAGAATCGGGGCCTTTTCCTTCAATTTCCTGCAGATCGGCAAGGCAACGGGACTGGAGACCGCCCCGTTCCTGCAGGCCTCCAAGTTCATGGCTCGGGGCGTGGGCTTCGGCGGCGAGGGAGACCTGCTCACCGCCTCCCTGGTCTCTGCTCTGGCCGCGGTCAATCCGGACACCAGCTTCAGCGAGATGTTCTGCCCGGACTGGAAGAACGGTTCGGTGTTTTTGAGCCACATGGGCGAGATGAACTGGAAGCTCGCCGCTGAAAAACCCCGCCTGCTGGAGATGAACTGGCAGTGGAGCGAGGCGGCCAATCCGGCGTACGTGGCCGGACGCTTCAAAGCCGGGGATTTCGTCCTGGTCGATCTACTGCCTCTGGAACCTCTGAGGGAGGGCGGCTACCGCTTGATCGTCGCTCCGGCCAGGATGTTGAACGTCCCCGGCAGGGACAACTTCGGCAGAAGCATCCACGGCTGGTTCAAACCGCAGATGCCCGTCGAGGAGTTCTTGGCCGAGTACAGCCGGGCCGGGGGCACCCATCACCTGGCCATCAGCTACGGCTTGGAGGTGAAAACCGTGGTGGCCTTCTCCAAGATGATGGGCTGGGAAACCGTGGTGATCGGCTAAAATCCAGCAGACGTGACGCTGAGGATAGAAGTTCACTTTCCCTTGCAGCGAAAGATACGCTACAATTAATACTGATGGTGTCTTTTGGGAAGCTCAATCTGAAGTACAGGGCGTTGATTCTGCTTCTGCTTGTCGGCCTGTTGCCCCAAGGGCTGATTTCGATCATCGAAGATAATTTCCTGAAGCATTTCGTCGACAGGCAGGTCGAAGTGACGGTCAACCAGTCACTGGACCACTTGATCAACGGGGCTTCCCAGCTGCTGCAGAGTTTTATCAACTTCACGGCCAACACCGCCTACAACCACCAGATAATCTCACTGCTCTCCCGGGAATTTGAATCGGAAGAGGACCGTGAGCTCACTTTTTTCAAAATCCGCAACGAAATCGTAAAGAGCGAACGGATCCTCAACATCAACTATCCCTTTCACTACTTCGTTCTCACCAGAGACGGGACCGTTTTCTCCAACCTGACCTATATTACCCCTGCTTCGGCCCAGTTTGACACTTCGAATCTGCTCTCCCGGCCTTGGATCGATACTTTCCTAACTTCAAGATCTCCGGATTTTACCGTGGACTTCAACGCTCACTACCTCTATCCCCAAGGAGGAGAAAAGATCTACTTTGTGCGCAACATCGTCAAAGACTGGGAGAACTACGGCGTCATCGCCATCGGCATCAGCGCCTCCAGCATCTCCCGGCTGCTCGACTCTCTGCATATCGACGATTACACGAGCGTGTTTCTGCTGGATGAACGGGAAGGAGCCCTTGCCGAGGGGGAGTCAAACTATTGGAGCTACAGCGCGTTCAGGGGAGCAGGGGGTCTGCCTGCTGCAGGAACGCCGGGTGTGAACAGCGTCCTCACCATACCGGTGGGCAAGCGCGACTACTATCTGTTCTCTCGGAGCCTCTCTTTTCCCGCGGTGGGTCGCTCTTTCCGCATCCTGGCGGTTACCCCTTGCCTCTCTCTGTTGCGCAGTCTGATCATCGTACGCTATTTCTACCTGATAAAACTGTTGGTCACCGTCGCTTCCATGGCTGTGCTAATCCTCATCATCGAGCGCCAAATCGTATTTCCCGTGGTACGACTCAATGAAAAGGTTCGGGAAATCCAGGCGGGGAACTGGCAGGCACCCCCGGATGTCCCCCGGGGGGACGAGATCGGGGAGCTCGGCCGCAGCTTCGATACGATGGTGAAGAATCTGAACAGACACGTAAGGGAGATCAGGGAAGCGGAGGCCACGAAACGAGATCTCGAGATTAGGTTTCTCCAGTCGCGAATGAATCCCCATTTCATTCGAAACACCCTCAACACGATACGCTGGATGGCTCAGATTCGCGGAGCCCGAAGCATCGCGGGTGCCATCACCTCCTTCACAAAGATGCTCAACTACCTGCTGGTTTCATCGAGAGATCTCGCTCGCGTACGTGAGGAAGTCGATTACATCGAGCAATATCTCTACCTGCAGAAAATACGTTACCAGAACAAACTGAATATCTCTCTGAACATTGATCCGGGGATTCTGGATCAACGCATCCCCCGCCTGATCTTCCAACCCGTCGTGGAAAACAGCATTCTCCACGGGATCGCTCCGAAGAAGAAGCAGGGGAACATCACAATCAGCGGCGTTTCCGATAGAGGGCGGCTCGTGTTTCAAATAGAGGATGACGGTGTGGGAATGGGGGAGGCAAGGCTTTCGGACATCCAAAGCAAACTGGAAGCTCTGCCCCCTCCGATCGACGGACACGGCCTGGGGCTGGTAAATGTTCAGCGCAGAATCCGTTATTACTTTGGAGCTGAGTTCGGCATTTCCGTTGAAAGTGACCACGGTGCGGGAACACGGGTTACCCTCTGTCTCCCCCATGTCGCAGAACCGGCTGCGCAAAAGGCTGGCGCAAGATGAACCTGCTCATCGTCGATGACGAGCCGCTGGCAAGAGTCGGCATGCGTACAATTATCCCCTGGCACGAAAAGGGTTTTGAAATCCTCGGAGAAGCTGCCAATGTGAACGACGCTTTAGAACTGGCCCGCAGAACGCCCCCCGATCTTGCCCTTGTGGACATCGTCATGCCGGAGAAAAACGGTTTCGAGCTGATCCGTGAAATCCAGAAAATCAACTCGGGCTGTAAGTTTATTGTAATCAGCTGTCGCAGTACCGTCGAGTTCTACCGGCAGGCGATCAGTATGGGAGTATCCGAATATATCCAAAAAGGCACTCTTGAGGCGGAGGAGCTCGAGGCCGCGGTGGAGAAGGTGCGGCAGCAGATCGAAAAAGAACGATTGAAAGAACGATTGATCGATGGTTTTCGAACTGGTGCGGCAAACGAGCAGAGCCGCTCCTCGGTAGCCGAGTTGCTCGACAGAGCTGTCCGGGCAGAGGGAGAAGAGAACGACCAGATCGCTTTGATCTTGGAATCGTTCGGTTTGAAGCTGGGAACAAAGCCCTATTTCACCATCATCACCGGGAACGCCGTGGTGCCGGATATCGACGAGACCGGTACATTTGATTCCGATTCATCCATAGCCAGCTTGTGCGAGGAAATCGTCCGTGAATCCGGCTCGGGAGTTGTGTTTAAGAGCAACGAGAGTCGTCTGGCCGCCGTCTACTGCCCGGCGGTGGATCAGCAGCCCGAGGCCATGGTCATGGAGGTTTGCCGCAGGATGCAACTGACGCTCCAGCAGCTTTTCGATATCGACGTGGCTTTCGGTGTCAGTGCCAGGAACACCAACCCTGCAAGGATGGCTGCCTCCTTCAAAGAGGCGAACCAGGCTCTCGAACAGAGTTTTTTCGACATCACTCCCGGGATCTACCTGTATGGAACACAGAAGCGGTTGGAACTGGAAGCGCAGCAAGAAACTGAAAAGCTGAGAGAGGCGCTTTTCGATATCCGGACGTTAGGTGACAGTGCAGGTCTGGGGAAGCTTGTGAAAGCGATTACACGGAGTGTATGCAAAACAGGGACTGCCGTACCGATAAAAACCGTGAGAGGACTGTACCTCGACATCCTATATCACATCATCGAGCTGCTGCGCACTGAAAAGATCCCTGTAGAGAAAGTATGGACCGAAAACAGGACACTTGCCGAAGCTCTTTCGGTTGCCGAGAACTTGGAAAAAACCCACGCCATAATCGAAGAGCTCTTGAGGCGCGTAGAGCGCTACATCCGGGAGCGGGAAGCCGATAGACACGGTCACGCCGTCGAGATGATAAAAAAGTATGTGGCCGATCACCTTTACGAAAAAATTTCGTTGGAGGATGTGTCCCGTTACGTAGCTCTTTCCCCCAACTACGTCTGCCGTCTGTTCAAGCGAGAGACAGGCGAAACCTTGATCGCCTACGGGCAGCGGATGAAAGTGGAAGCGGCTAAAGCACTGCTGCTTCGCAACCGGCGGGCAACCGAGGTGGCGGACAAGCTCTGTTTCAGCAGCGAAAGCTACTTCATCAAAGTATTCAAAAAGTACACGGGAATGACCACGAGCGAGTTCCTCCACGGCCGCTAGTGGGGCAATGGCGGATTGGTCAAAATACTGCCATAGAAAGATAACATCCATCCTTGCTCTGTCATTCCATAATGCTATACTCGAGTCGCCGAACACAATCGACAGATAATGGAGGAAGCGAATCATGGAAGCCTTGAAAGCGGGGTACGTACCCTTTGGAACGATGTTCTACAAACCCGAGAATCTGAAAAAAATCAGTGCCCGCGCCGAGAAGCAGCTCCAGGATGCCGGCATCGAGCTGGTAAAGACCGATCCCGTATTCGGAGAGGACAAAGAACCGCAACGGGCCATTGCCGAGCTGAAGGCCGGCGATTGGGATTTCCTGTTCGCAAACGTAATCAACTGGATCGACGTGCGCGGTGTGACCCGGGTCCTCCTCGAGTTCCGGGACAAGCCCATGATCCTCTACAGTCTGGGCGGTTTCACCGAAGGGGATACCCTGATATCACCGGCCGCCGGCGCCGGCACTACGGCCCTGCGCTATCCAATGGAACGATGGGGGATGCGTTTCAAATACCTGTTCAATGCGCCCGACTCACCCATGGACATTCAGGGAATCCTCTCCTTCGGCCGGGCTGCACAGGTTGCCCGCCGGCTGCGCAAGGCTCGTTTGGGAATGATCGGGTTCAACGACATGGGGTTGTACTCTACAGATTTTTCCGTGGTCAAGCTCAGAGATCAGATCGGGCCCGAAGTGGAGAGCCTGGACATGCTGCAGCTGCAGCGCAAGATGGAGGCGCTTGAGGCAGCGTTGGTCGGCAAGGAGACCAAGCGGATCACTTCAGATTGGGAATACCCCCTGGAACGGCCCAAACCGGAAGTGGTGGAGCGAGCCGTCCGCATGTACCTGGCTACGGTGGAGTTGTGCCGGGAAAAAGGCTTCGACGCCTTCTCCTACAAATGCGTCGACGGCGTCGACCTTGCTTTGGATGTGGTGCACGCCCTGCCCGCATCCCTGGTTGCCTCAGCCGGCTATCCCTACGTGGATGAAAACGATATCGGCAACCTAACCGCCGAGTTGATGTTGAAATGGATCAGCGGCAAGCAGGTGATGTTTCTCGAGCACTACGAGCATCATCCCGAGTGGATCCTGCTGGGAGAAGACGGTTACTGCCCTGGCGATTTCATTGAGGGCAAGCCCCAGATCAAGCCCGTGGAAACCGTGCTTCTCGGCGGGATCGTGCAATGCTCGCGAATGAAGACAGGCAGACTGACGCTGGCCTGTCTGTCCGAAGACAACCAGGGCTACCGGATGCACATCGTTTCCGGGGAAGGCAAAGAACCGCCCCAGTGGGTCGAGATGGGCGTACCCCTGCCACCCTGGCCGAGCGTGAAGTTCTATCCCGACGCCGGTGTCCGCAGCATTCTGGACCACGTACAGTCCCAGCACTTCGCGGCTGTATACGGGGACTACGTTCAACCGTTACTGGATCTCTGCTCTTTGCTTGATATCAAGGTGGTGGCTGACACATAGAAGACTTCCCGGTTACAGCGGTCCTCCCTGAGGATAAAATAGTGCTAGCCTGAGAGAAAATAACGGACCCTCTGGATAATTCTGTCGTATAGAAAGTCAATTCTCTTTCTTGAAGGCGGCACTGGAGGCACCCTACACTAGAGGAAAATCATACACTAAGGAGGTGTTATGAAAGCAAAAACACTGTTCATCTGCTTCTTGACTCTGACTCTCCTGCTGGCGGCGACGACCTTGGTATTCGCCGGGGGGGCCCAGACGCCGAAGAAGGAAGCGGTCAAGCTGACGGTCTGGATCAACGGCAGCGACAGCTACATCGGTCCGGAGGAACAGAAACTGCCTCAGGATCAATGGTACATATCACAAGCCTTCGCCCGTTTTGAGGCCGCGAATCCCGGTGTCACCATCGAACTGACGGTTCCCCCGGATCAGGAAGGCGCCCACCAGTCCTTCAAGGCGGCCGGTCTGGCCGGAACCGCTCCGGACATCGCCAATCTCTGGACCGGCCAGGCTACCTTCAACCTGAAGGACGTCATTCTGCCCCTGGACGACTACGTCTCGGCGGCTGACCGGAAGAACATCTGGGGTTGGGACAGCGTGCAGCTGGACTTCAGGGCTGATGGAGCCATTATGGGCTACCCGGCCAGCCAGAACCAGATCTGCTTCCTGCTGTACAACAAGAGCATCGTCAAAAAAGCGGGGATGAACTGGGACTCCAATCCGCCGCGGGACTTTGCCGCTTCCGATGCTGCCATGAGGAAGATCAAAGCCCTTGGAGTGGATCCGATCGTCGTGGATGAAGCCTTCCCCTGGTTCTTCGCCTGGATCGGTGACTACTGGTGGGCCCAGGTATCCGGCTCCGACGGTATTCTGGCGGCCAGCCGGGGCCAGAAGGAGTTCAGCAAGGACAAGGGCCTGCTGGACGCCCTGGCCTACTACCGCTCCATGTACAAGAACGGTTTCTTTAATCAGGACATGGGGACCTCCGCCGATTCCTGGAATCGCTTTCTCCAGGGACAGGGGGCAATGACGCCGGTCGTTACCAGTTTCTTGAGCGACGGTGAGCGAGCCCTGGGCGCGGATGCCGGCGTATTGATGCCGCCGGACATCAGCAAGAGCGCTCCGATAACCGATTCAACAATCGGCGGTCCCGGCCAATGCCTGGTGGTGGCCAAGAACACCAAGCATCCCGAGATGGCGGTCAAGCTGATCTCCTTCCTCAATTCCAAGAAAGAGGTCATGGAGGCCCAGAAGATCCAGCAGGTACCGCCGGTACGGGTGGACCTCTCCGTATCCGAGCTGGGCTATAAGGCAGGTTCGAACATCGCCTTCCTGTACGAGAACTACGCTAAAAATTACATCTACTGGCCGGACAACCTCCTGGCTCCGGGAGCAGCCGAGGTGTTCTACAGGCAGACTCCGCTGGTTGCCCTCGGCAAGATGACCCCCCAGGAACTGGCGGCGGAGATGGACAAAGCGAAGTAACTGGTACAAACTATTTTAGGCACAGAACAGCTCTTCCGGCGCTGTCCTCGCGTTTTTCGCACGAGGCGGTGCCGGATTTTTTCCCGCAAACCCTGCAACACACTGCAGCGGGGGAGATCCTCAAAAGAAAGGGATAGGAGAGAGGGTAGGTAGAGGTGCAGATAAATACGAGAAGAAGAAGGGTCCATATACAGGCTTTTCTCTCGCTATTGCCTTTGATTTTGATCCTTTTGGTCCTGCGGGTCTATCCGATCGCGGTGGCAATCGGCAAGAGTTTCACCAACTGGGATGGACTATTCCAGAGCGATTGGATCGGTCTGCAGAACTACAGAGATTTCATAAGCGGCGGTCCCTTTCTGATGATCTTGAGAAACACTCTCATCCTCCTGCTGAACGTACCGCTGCAGGTCTTCATCGGGCTGCTGATAGCCCTGCTGCTCTATGAGCGGGTAATCGGCTGGAAATTCTTCCGGGCCGTGATCTATACCCCGCAGATCATCTCCGCGGTGATCATCGGCTATCTGTTCCGCATCTTCTTCGGCTTTCGAGGTCCCGTGAACATCGTCCTTACCGCGATCGGGCTGCAGCGGCTGGCTATCGAGTGGTTCGGCACCCCATATACCGCTCTGGCGGTTATGGTGATAAGCATCGCCTGGTACGGGATCGGCTGGCAGGCCATCGTCATGCTCGGCGGCATGTCCTCGATCAATCCCTCGGTGTTCGAGGCGGCTATCATCGACGGTGCCAATTACTGGCAACGGGCCTTCAAGATCGTGTTTCCCATGATCATCCGGGTGATCGAGTTCGGAGTGATCGCCTCCGGTGTCTGGACCCTCACACAGCTGTTCCCCTTCCTCCACTCCATGACCCGGGGCGGGCCCGGCTACGAGACCACGACCCTGGACTACATGATCTACCTGAAATCCTTCGGATTCAGCTTCGGCATCAACTTCGGCATGGCCTGCTCCATCGCCGTGATCCTGTTGTTCATCATCCTGGCCCTCACTCTCCTGGAGATGAGAATCACCAACAGAGCGGAAATGGGGAGGCAGAGGTGAAACCCTCCAAACAGGTGAATCTGAAAACCCTCCTGGTATTACTCTGCCTTATCCTGCTGACCGTATCGTTTCTCTATCCGCTTTACTACATGCTGATCAATTCACTGAAGACCAGAAACGAGTATTTCGTGAATCCCTTTGCTCTTCCCCACGAGGGTCTTCAGCTGATCAACTACACGACCATGATCAGTCAGTTCAAAATCCTCACCCTGTTCAAGAACACCTTCATCATCTCCGCCGGCACGGTGATCCTGATCTTGATCGTCGGAGTTTTGGCCAGCTATACCTTCGCCAAGCTGCGATTCAAGGGCAAGGCGGTGCTCTTCGTGGCGGTATTGATGACCATGTTCGTACCCAGCCAGGTGACCATCATCCCCCTGTTCGTTTCCTTCTCCAAAGTCGGCCTGGTGAACACCTACCTGTCGGTGATACTGGCCTACCTGGCGTTGTTCCTCCCCGAAGCGGTGCTGCTGCTGACGGCCAACTTCAGAGGAATCCTGGATGAGATGGTGGAAGCAGCCGAAATCGACGGCTGCAGTTATCTACAGAAAATTTGGCATGTGATAGTTCCCATGGGCCGGGCGGCGATCTTTCTGTCCATTATTTTTTACTTCATCATGTCCTGGAACGATCTGTTTACCCCGATGATCTTTCTCACAAGGATGGACAAGAGGACCGTGATGGTGGCCCTGGCTGCGTTGATGGGACGCTACTCGGGAACCCCGACCTACCAGTTCGCCGGACTGCTGCTGAGTGCCATTCCGGCACTGATCGTGTACTTCATTTTTCAAAGGAATATCATCCGCGGCTTGTCCATGGGGGCCATAAAGTAAGCTGCGCCGTGTATCGAAGGAGATGGCTATGCGCAATGTGAAAGCAGGTTTCGTAGGTTTCGGGGAGGTAAACACCCCGGTGGAAATCATCCGCAAGAAAGTCGGGGAGGCTGTGAAGCTGCTCGAGGATCTGGGACTCGATCTGCTACGCACCGATCCAGTCAGTGACGATCCCAAAGGAGCGGAGGCGGAACGGGCGGTTCGGGAGCTGAAGAAGCAGGAGTTCGACCTGCTCATCATATGTATAGCCGGCTGGATCCCCTCGTGGGCGGTGATCCGGATCACCGGGGAGTTCGCCCACAAACCGATGCTCCTCTGGGGTTTGACAGGATATACCCAGGGCGGCCGGCTGGTCACCACCGCCGACCAGGCCGGGACAACGGCTCTGCGTAAAGTGTTCGAGGATCTGGGGTATCGATTCAAATACGTCTACGAGAGCCCAGGGGCAAAGCCCAAACTCGAAGCAATTCGCAGCTTCGCCGCCGCGGCCAGAGCCGAAAGCCTGCTGAAGCAAGCCAAGGTGGGGATGATGGGCTACCGGGACATGAGGCTGTACGGCACCATGTTCGACGGACCGTCCCTGAAAGCCCGCACCGGAGCGGAGGTGGAGTTCTTCGAGATGCTGGAGATGGTGCAGCGCAGCGAGAAGCTGGATCCTTCGGCGGTGCAGGAGGTGATCCGGGACATGGAGACTAATTGGCAGTTCGAGAACAAAGCGCAAGCCCAGACCCTCGAGAAAGCGGCCCGCTACTTCCTGGCGGTGCGGGATATCACAACGGAGCGGGGCTACGATGCGGTCTCCCTGATCGACGTGGACGGGATGAAGAAGCTCCTGGAGTATCCGCCGGCGCCGGTCTTCATGCTCCTGGGGGAGCAGCTGAGGGTATGTACCATCCCGGAGAACGACACCCTGGGAGCGATCACCCAGCTGATGGTGAAATTCGTGAGCGGTCAGATCGCCCCTTACTTCGAGTTCTACGAGCTGTTCGAGGATCGGATGCTGATGGGCGTGCCGGACTTCGTGCCTTCCGAGGTTGTCGAGGGCAAGGTCAAGGTCTTGCCCACCGCCTTCGGCGGTTTTGCCGAAGGCATCCTCAATGTCTCCAAGGTCAGAACCGGCAAGGTCACCTTGAGCAGGTTGACTGCGGCCGGGGACCGCTACAGCCTGCACATGGTCACCGCTGAGGCGGTGACGCCACGCTCCTGGGAGGAGGCTGGCTGGCAACCCCCGGCTCCACTATTGCCCAGCCTGGAAATCGTACCCGATATTCCCGTGGAGGAGTTCGCCCAGAAGGTCCTTTCCCAGCACTACATCCTTGCCTACGGAGATGTCACCAGGGAGTTGAAAGATCTCTGCAACCTTCTGGGAATCGGGATGTACTGAAAACATGATCCGTCGCCACAGCGGGGAACAAAGCCGATGACCTCCCGAGAGCGGGTCCAACTGGCCCTCGAGCACAAGGAACCGGATCGGGTCCCGATAGATCTGGGTTCCAGCCTGGTGACCGGCATACAGGCCAGCGCTTATGCCCGTCTGAAACAAGCCCTCGGCATCGGGGAGGGGGAGGTGCGGGTCTACGAACCCTTCCAGATGCTGGCCGAAGTGGAGGAGCCGGTACGCCGGGCCCTGGGGGTCGATGTCTACGGCATAATGCTGCCGGTCACGATCTTCGGCTATAAAAACGAGAACTGGAAACCTTTCCGCCTGTTCGACGGCACCGAGGTGCTGGTCTCGGAGCACTTTGTCTGGGACGAGCTTCCAAACGGGGACCTGGTTCAATATCCGGGGGGAGATCGCAGCGCTCCCGCCTCCGGTCGAATGCCCAGAGACGGTTTCTACTTCGACGCCATCGTTCGCCAGGAGCCGATCGACGAATCCCGTCTCGATCCCAAGGAGTGGGTGGAGCAGACCTACGGGCTGTTCGGGAATGAGGAGCTGCGTTTCCTGGAAGAGCAGTCCCGGTGGTACTTCGAAAACACCGATTACGCCCTTTTCGGTAACTTCGGCGGCGGCAGCTTCGGGGACATCGCCATCGTGGTTGGACCCCATATCCCTTATCCGAAAGGGATTCGTGATCCCGAGGAGTTCTACATCTCCCACATCACCCGCAGGGATTACATCAAAGAGATCTTCGAGCGAACCCTGGAGATCCAGATGAAGAATATCGAGATGTACAGGCAGGCGGTTGGGGAGCGGATCCAGGTTATCGAGATCAACGGTAATGACTTCGGTGCCCAAAACGGCCCCTTCATTTCCCCCCGGATGTACCGGGAGCTGTACAAACCCTGCCACAAGCGGATGAACGACTGGGTCCATGCCAACACCGGCTGGAAGACCTTCTTCCACTCCTGCGGCTCCAATGTGGCCTTTCTTGACGACTTCCGGGAAGCGGGGGTGGACATCCTCAATCCGGTACAGATCTCGGCTGCGGGAATGGACCCGGCGTTTCTTAAAAACAACTACGGAGATGATTTCGTGTTCTGGGGCGGGGCGGTGGACGCCCAGCACACCCTACCCTTCGCCACCGTCGAAGAGGTGCGCCGGGAGGTGGAAGAAAACATAAGGACCTTCAAAACCGGCGGCGGCTACGTGTTCAACAACGTGCACAATATCCAGGCCGGGATACCGGTGGAAAATATCCTGGCTCTGTTCCAGGGGCTCGCGGAAGCCGGGAGCTATGCTCACTGAAGCGAGCACCTCCTGGAACGACCCTGAAAGAAACTGAGAGAGGAGCGACACAGCCTTTTATGTATCTGACCTTCGATGTGGGAACAACCTCGGTGAAGACAGCCCTGTTCGACACCCGGGGCAAACTGCTGGCTAAAGCCATTGAAAACTACTCCCTGGACACCCCGCAGGTGGACTGGTACGAGGTGGAGGCGGAGGTGTACTGGCAGGCGGTCCTGAACGGCTTCGGGAAGACGATCTCCGACAGCGGTGTGGACCCGAAACGCATCCGGGCCGTATGCGGGTGCAGCCAGGGGGAGACTATCGTTTTTCTGGACAGGCAAGATCGCTCGGTGCGTCCGGCCATCGTCTGGATCGACAACCGGGCCCGGGAGGAGACCGAGGAGCTGAAGGCCCGTATCTCCACCGACGAGTTTTTCCGGACCACCGGTTGCGTGGAGATCGAACCTTCCTGGAGCGCCCTGAAGATCGCCTGGCTGAAAAAGCATGAAGCGGAAAATTTCCGCAACATCGACAAGATCATGCCGGTGGAGGACTACATCGTCTACGCCCTGAGCGGACGTTTCCTTTCCACCCCGACCCTGCTGCACTCCACCGGACTGTTCGACATCCAGGCGGGGAC
>Ga0180438_10005718_pt1 | contig 17140 bp, 18 predicted proteins | sample SS_ome_12_FD_132455 | JGI IMG/M metagenome (GOLD analysis project Ga0180438, IMG submission 132455) | Hypersaline lake sediment archaeal communities from the Salton Sea, California, USA - SS_3_D_2 metaG | ecosystem: Environmental > Aquatic > Non-marine Saline and Alkaline > Hypersaline >...
TGAGGCCGAAAGTTAGCCGCGGCGCCGCGCGGCGGCATTCTGATAGCTCCCAGACCGCGGCCGCAATGTTGAAGGCGCGCGGTCCTGCCCGGGTGTGCAGATAGCGCGGCTTGACACTTCGCGCGGCTGCATACACCATGCAACCAGAGGCTGGCGAATCGGGTAACGCAGCGGTGTAGCGCTCACCGTATATGATTTCGCCACATGATCTCCCCCAGAGACGGCGCTGCCACCTACACACAACGAAGAGCCGTGTGAGCACTGCGTGCACCGATTCTCCCTGTTCACCTGATGGCCGGGCCGATCGAAGGCGCACGACTCGAAATCGCGTAAGCCCCCACCAGGGGTCTCGTTGGTTCGAATCCCACATTCTCCGCCGCAGCGCATGCAGCCCGTCCCCGCACACGCCCCGCCTCTACCTCCTTGCCCCTCCGGCCGGCCGGTGCTATGCTTCTCTTGGACAGAATCCGGTATTGCCGGCTCCTGACGCGTCAGGCGCGCATCTCACATATTGTTGGCGGTGTGGAACAAGCCCCTGTACGACGCTCGGGACCTGCGGAGGCCCGCGTCGCAAGCGCTCGCCAGGGCACACGCCGCTGGCGCGCAGCCCGAGCTGGCGCGGGGGTTACCGGATGCGCGGTACAGCTTCATATCTTTTGGTACCACGCAGCAGCGCGACGCGTGGGGACCGGCCGGGGCTTCGCCCCTGGCCGTTCCTTCGCGCCACCGCCATCTCATTTGCCCTCCTCGTCACCGCTCTTCTATGGGCCTGGGCGGCCCCCCCGCAGCGTCCCACGATACAGCGAGTCCAGGCCGCGCCCGTGGACGACGGCCTCCGCGTCGAAGTCATCACCAACGCGTCCGATCCACCCGCGTTCGACACTTTCACACTCGCCGACCCCGAGCGCCTCGTCCTCCAGTTGCCCGGCTTCCGCTTCGACCTCAAAGCTCTCGGCACGCTCCAGGTCGGCCGCGCCGGCGTGAAGCGCATCCGGCTCGGCCAGTACCGCGCCAGGCCGCCCCTCGCCCGCATCGTCTTCGACCTATCGGTGCCCGCCGGCACATTGCGCTACCGCACCGTCTCCTCGCCGGGTGAGGGCCGCCTCAGCCTCGAGTTCTCGCCGCCGAGCGGGGCCCCGCAGCCAACGGCACCACCTGCGGCCGCTGCCAGGCCTCTCGCGCCTCCGCCCGAGGCCGCGCCGCAGCCATCGCCGCCAACGCCCGAACCCACAGTCGAGCCCGCACCTCCACCCCAGCCGACCGCGGCCGAACCCAGGCCCGCGCCCGCCCCACGCCCGGAGCCGGCGCCTCCCGAAGCGCTCGCGCCTCCTGCACCGCCACCGCCGCGGCCGACTGCCTATCGGGGCGGCTTGCCCGTCGCCTGGGTGCTCGTGCCGCTCTTTGCCGCGGCGGCCCTCATCTTCGCCGGGCTGTGGCTCCGGGACCGCGTTGAGGCGCGGCGGGCCGAGTCGCGCACGCTTGAAGCGCTTCGTTCCGAGGACCCGGCCGAGCGCCTCCGCGCGCTCGACGCCCTGGAGGGGCGGCCCGCGGCCGAGCTCCAGGGCCTCGCGCATCTCCTGCTCGCCGCAGGCGAAGATGCCTCCGAGGAAGTGGCGGCCAAGGCGGCCGAGATGCTTCGCACAGCCTTCCCCCTGGACTCCCTCACGGCCCTCCTCGCCTCCGAGAGCGTCGAATCCAAGCTCCAGGCGGTTCGCATACTCGCCCTTCACCCGGCCCATGCCGCCTCCGAGCTTCTCTTCGAGGCGGCCCTCGCCGGACCCGACGCAGTCTCTCGGCCCGCCGTCGCCGCGCTCGCCGAGCAAGCCCGTGGGGGCGCGCTCGGCGAGGCGCTCACCGCGCTCTGCTTCAAGGACGAGGCCCGCCGCGGCCTGGCCCGGAAGATCGTCGAGGCTGCCGGGCGAGGAGCGGCCCCCGTGCTTCGGAGCGCGCTCAGCGCACCCGATGAGCACGCCCGCCGCGGCGGCATAGCCGGACTCGTGCTCCTCGCGACCGAGGGCAGCGCCAAGGCGATCTCCCATCTGCTCTCAGACCCGGTGGCCCAGGTCCGCGCCGACGCCGCACGCGCCCTCGGGCTGCTGGGGGCCAACGGCGCCCACCGAGACCAACTGCTGTCCGCGCTCGACGACCCCGCAGCCGACGTGCGCCTCGCCGCCGCCGAAGCCCTGGCCCGGCTCGGTGGCGACCAAGTGGATGCTCTTCTCGACGCGCTGACCGACGAAGAGAAGCGCCCCGATGTCCCGGTCTCCGCGTCACTGCTCGATGCCGTCGGGCAGGGGTGCGAGCGGCCGTCGCCGGCTCTCGCGAGAGCCCTGTCGGCGTCGAGCCGCGAGCTCGCCTCCGGTCTCGCACGCTCTCTCGAGCGCGCGGGAAGGCTCGACGCGTGGCTGGAACTCGCGATCGGCGAGCCGTCCGACGAGCGGGACCTGATCCTCTCCGTCCTCCGTGCGGCAGGCGGGGCCGGCGCCGCCGAGCCGCTCCTCCGCGGCCTCGCGCGGCCTGATCCGGCGACCCAGGAGGCCTGCGCGCGGCTGCTGGGCGACGCCGGCGAGCAGACCGCCGTCGAGGGATTGGCTCGACTGCTCTCGGCTCCCGAGGAAAGCCTTCGTGCAGCGGCCGCCGAGGGGCTCGGCAAGCTTCACAGCGATGAGGCCGTCTCGGCCCTTCTCCAGGCGGTTGAAGATCCGGTCGTGGCCGTGCGGGAGGCGGCGGCTCGGGCCCTTGCCCAAGCGCTCTCCTCGCGCGGTGGCGATGAACCTACCTCCGGGGGCGACGAGGCCCTTCGCGACTCGGTGATCCGCGCGTTGACCAAATCGCTCGAAGATCCAGCCCGGGAAGTGCGGACGGCGGCCGTCCTCGCACTGGGTGCGCTGGGAGTCCCGGAGGCGGCTCCCAGCCTGACCGAACTCGCGCTCGGCGACTGCGAGGCGGACCTGCGAGAGGCCGCGATCGCGGGTCTGGCGAAGCTGGCAGCCGGAGAGGTGCCGCCATCGCTTCGCCGGGCGGTGGAGGACCCCAACCCAGATGTGCGGATACGCGCCATCGAAATGCTCGTCGCCATCGGCGATGCCGTGGCAACCGACGTCCTCGTCGGCCTTCTCGCAGACGACGACGAAGCCGTGCGCCAAGCGGCCGGAAGAGCGCTCTGGGAAATCGCCTCAGAGGGCCGGGTCCAGGGCCTTCTGCCCTACCTCAAGAGCCCCGACCCCAAGGTGCGCTGCGCCATCGCGGGCGTGCTCGGCAAGGTCGGCGCGGTCGAATGCGCCGGCGCGCTCGCGGCCGCCGGAGCCGACCCAGACCCCTACGTGCGAGCCAGCGTGGTCAACGCCTTTCGCCGCCTCGGCGAGGAGGCCAACTACTACCTCGACACTGTGATCGCGCGCACGGCCGACGCGGACGCCTACGTCAGGGCGCGCGCGCTCGAGGCGCTCGCGGCCATCGCGCCCGACAGCACCGACGTCGCAAGCCATCACCTCTCGCTCACGGCCGACCCCGACCCGGAGGTGCGTAAGGCGGCGGCATCGTGCCTCCTTTCCTATGCCGAGCGCGGCGTCTGCGAGCCGCTCGTGGATCTGCTGAGCGATGTCATGCGCCGCCCTCAGGCGCTGGAGACGCTCCAGGTCGCCGACGAGGCAGTGCTCCGCAAGGTGCTCGCAGCGGTGCAGCAGCGGCCCGCGGATGTCGCCCGCGCCGCCGCTGAGACCCTATCCTACGTCCTCAGCAGACGCTGGACCGTGGAGGACTTCCGCGCCGACCTCGACTCCCTCGATCCGAAGGCTCGCCTCGCCGGCCTCGAGGGTCTTGCGCTGGTGGGCAGCGCCGAGGCCGTGGCAGAGATGTGTCGCCTGCTCAAGACCGACCCCGCGCCCGAGCTCAGGCGGAGAACCGTCGAGATCCTCATGCCGTTCAGTGCGCCCGCCGCGCAGGACGCGGTCCGAATCGCCGCCGAGCAAGACCCCGACTCCGAGGTGCGACACGCCGCAATGGCCGCCCTCGCCCAGGCCCCCGAGAACGGCTCCCCCGCGTAGCTCTCAGGCTCCCTACGCGGCCGCCTGCCGGTTCGCACGCGCGCCGAGCACGAAGTCCAGCCGGCTCAACAGGTCCGCGCTTCCCCCGGAGCACTCCACCTCCGTCGCCGGCTCCCCCGCGGGCGCTGGCGGCCCCTCCACCTCCGAGGTCTGCTGGTCTTCCGCGGGCTGCAGCTCTGGGGCCGCCGCCTCCTCGGAACCATCGCTCACCGACTCCCGCGGCGCTTCCTCAACGGGGCGGACGCAGCGCAGCAGCTCCGCAAGCGGAGCGTCCGCCCAGCCCGGCACCTCGAGAAAGCCCGGCCCGGCCTCGCCCGCGCTCTCGCACAACGCACGGCCCGCGCGGCGGGCGCGTTCATCTCCCGCACACCAGACCACCAGGTCGGCCCCCAGGCTGGGGCGCGCCCCGGAAAGCCCTTCCTCGGGCGTCGGGGCCGTGCGCCAGGAGCGCACCTGGCAGCTATAGCGCTCCGCTCTGAGTTCGCCGCCCAGAATGCGTGCCAGCACAAACTCCGCTTCGGCCATCTGACTGCCTCCCTTACTGTTATTCCGTTGAAAACAGCCAAATCCTGCGACACCGCCTCTCCGGCCGCCCTTCCCCCGCTCATGGAGGCGCGCGCCGGGCCTGCACAGAAGTTCACTGGATGACCGATCTCGAGAGGAGCGCCAGATGACAGTTGCGCGGCGGCCGCGGGTGGGCTTCGACAAGGTGAAGGTGACCCGGGCGGGTCGCCTCGGCTCCCTCGGCGTGCACGACGACCTGCACGCAAGGGTAATGCACCTCGCTGCCGACGACGGCCCCGCCCTGGTCGTCTCGCTCGACCACATGGGCCTCTCGCCGGGACAGAGCGTCGCCGTCAAATCGCGCCTCGCCCGGGCCTGCGGCATTGCCGCCGACCGCATCGTGATCTTCTACACCCACACCCACGCAGGGGTCGAGTTCCGCGCCGCGGCGCTCGCGGAGCTGCTGGCGCGGGCGGCCGAACGCGCGCGCGACAAAGCAGGTCCCGCCGAGATCGCGTACACCAAGGTCGACGTCGACCGCCGCTACAGCGTGAACCGTCGCGCAGAGCTCGCCCACGGCCTCGGCGCGGTCAGCATCATCTTCAACCGGAACATCTCCGTGGACCTCCGCAAGGGCACCGAGGAAGTCGGCCGACAGATTCGCGACCTGATCACGAGGGGCGTCAACATCTGGGGGACGAACTACCTGGAGCCTGACAAAGACCCCGACCGGCCCTCCCGTCCCCTCTCACCGAAGCAAGCCGACCTCCTCGGCGAGCTTCCGGAGCAGATCTACCTCGATGGCCCGGTGGACTCAGACCTCGAGTGGCTCGCGTTCCGAGGCGAGCGCGGCCGGTGGCTCGGGAGCATCGTGCGCTTTTCGGCGCATCCCGTCATCTGGCGCAAGACCATCACCGGCCTCATTTCCGCCGACTACCCTGGCGTCTTCTGCGCGCACATGGAAGATGCCACCGATGGCGCCCCCGCGCTCTTCGTCAACGGCCCGTGCGGCAACGTCAAGCCCCTCTACCCGCGCAACACCGAGGAGGAGATGGACCGCGTCGGAGGCTCGCTCGCGCGGGAGCTCTTGAGGCGGGGCTCCCACCTGAGCTGGCGCGCCCTCGGGCGTGCTCTCCTCGTCGAGCGGAAAGAGCGCTTCCCGGTCCACGACGACGTGAGAAAGCACGCGGGGCGATGGCCCGTCGAGGAGGCCGCCGCGCGCTTCCATCACCTTGCGCGGCGGGGCGACGACCCGATTGCGATGAAGCGGGCCCTCGACTGGAGCCTTCGCTGCTGGGGCAACGCCGCGGTCGGATGGCGTCGGCCCACCATCTCTCTGCCCTTCCACCTGCTCGCGTTCGACGACATCGCGCTGCTCGGCATGCCCACCGAGGTGTGGTGTGAGGTCGGGCTTTCCGTCAAGGCCGCGACGCATGACAAGCGCGTGATCGTCGGCGCGTTGTGCGACGCATGCACCAACTACGTCCCGGTTTCGGGCGCGCTGTCGAATGGCGGCTACGAGGCCGTGAACTCCATGCTGGATGACTGCGCCGCCGGTCGGTTCGCCGCAATCGGCACGGCACTCGCCAACGATTCCATCTAGAGGAGGAGCCATGAAGTTCGCCACCGACTACCTCTGGTTCAACACCAGCGAGCCGCGCGACTACATCAACATCACCGATGAAGTCGCGCGCGTCGTCCGCGAGGGCGGCATTCAAGAAGGTATGGTGCTTGTTTCCGCCATGCACATCACCGCGGGCGTATACGTGAACGACGCGGAATCCGGCATCATCCAGGACATCGACGAGTGGGCCGACCGCATCGCTCCCCAGGGCCCCGACTACCATCACCACCGCACCGGTGAAACCAACGGCGATGCCCATCTCAAGAGCCTGTTGGTCCACCACCAGGTCGTCGTTCCGGTCACCGACGGCCAGCTCGACCTGGGGCCGTGGCAGCAGATCTACTACGCGGAGTTCGACGGCCGGCGCCGCAAGCGGGTGATCGTCAAAGCGATGGGGGAGTAGCCCTCTTCGCCCCGGCGGCCGCGCTCTCAGGGAGCGGCCAAGCCCCCGGGCAGAACCTGCGTGCCCCTCACCACGTATTCATGCAGAGCGGCGGCCCGCCGCCAGGCCGTGCTGTTCTGCCCTGCCGGGTCATAGCCGCAGAGGCACAGCACTCCCCCCGCCCTCAGAATGGGCGTGACCCGCCTCTCGTATTCCCACCAGCCATCTGCGTCGTACAAGTGCTTGCTCGCATAACCGCAGGCGCGTACGCCTCCCACATCCCTTTCGCCAGGGTTGGCGAGATACGCCGCGCTCCGAACGAGCTGCTTCTCGGCTGAGAATCGCGATGGCCTCAGATACACGTCGACTGTGCTGGCAACTCGCAGTCTCTGCCCGGCAATGGCCCGGCACACATTGGCCCCGAGCTGACGCACGGAGCGGCGGAATCCGCTGTGCCAGCCTCCCGGGAGCACACATATGCACCTGTCTCCCGCGTGGAGTCCAGCCGCCACATACCGCGCAATGACCTCCACGGCCTCCGCCCGTGTGCTCGGCAGCAGACACATGTGGGTGCCGTACGGTACACTGGAGTCCCCGAATCCCAGCTCACCTGCGGCTTCCCCAGCTCCCTCCTCGCGCGGGTCTTCCTCTGGTGCAGCAGTGAGCTGGTGCCGCGCGTAATAGGCCTGACGGCCATCCTCGAACCGGACGACGATGAAGAGGCGCCCGACTTCCTTGACCCTACCAATCGTACCGATAGGTATGCCCGGCAGCACTACGCCGGTGCGAACTCGGTCTCCGACATTCATGTCGTTTCCGCAGGAATCTCAACTATCTCCTCAATCGGGCGAACTCATTCGCCCGCGGTCAACTGTATCGTCGAGGCTTCCCGCCGTGCTCTTGCTACCACACCCGACTACGTTCTGTCTCGGCGCCCACCTGCCCGAACCTCCTGCGATCTGTTCGCGAAACGCGTCATTCGCGATCTTCTTTTTCGTCGCGGCTCGTTGCATGATGCGGAACAGGACTGCCCCGCGGTCCGCCGGCGCGGTCGCATGATTGCCCGCTGCCGGGTACTCCCAAGAGCGAGGGATGTCTAACTATGCAGCCGCCGCCTCCCGCTGGAAAGAGCCTGCGAGCGCTCCGCGGGGCGCGGCATTGTTCATCGCTCGCCACATCCCCGGCGAGTTGTGGCACAGATTGCCACACTACCCAGACCCTGAGCTTGCATTGCTCCGATGCGGTGGCTATTCTTGTTGCGTTCAGCGCCCGCGCGCTGCGGCGGCGATCAACCAGTTGGGCCGCGACGGCCTCCAAGGCGAACCTGGAGGCCGCCGCCGCGTTGGGGGGTAGTTGTTCAGGAGGGGAGGGGCATGGAGACCCACATCGTACGCGACCGTGCTGGCACTGCGGTCGAAGCAGGTCCCCACGAAGGGCAGACCGTGACTGCCGTCTCACAGGCGAGGGATGCCATCAACCTTCGTCTGCTGCTGGAGCTCAGGCGGCGCCTGAAGGCGGCCGCCGAGAGAGAGCTTGCGGTCGGCGCCGACCGCATGCGCAGCCTGCGCACCGAGCTGCGCCGCGCCGAGGCCGAACTCCGCCTCAACGTTCGCTCTCTTCACACGCGCGCACGCCAGCTTGCGGCCACTGCATCGCGCATGCAGAATGCCCAGGCCCGCGCATCGGGGGCCCGCACTCGCCTCTGCGCGCTCGAGCAGGAGCACCAAGACCTCGCACAGCAGCTCGCCGAGGCCCACCAGGATGCGGACAAGCTTCAGCACTCGGTCCGCGCCTGCCAACCTCACCGCAACGGCACCCTCGACTCTCTGGTCCTCGCCACGAGGGCGCTCATCAACGACCTCGAGCAGGCCACACGCGACGAGGCCGGCCTTCGGCAGCGCGGCAGAGATTTGATAGACGAGAGCGAAGTCTTCACGGCCCGCTGCGAAGCCCTTCACAAGTGCTTCACCGCGGCCGAGAAGGCAACGAGCTCCATCTGTGGCGAGATCGACGCCGCGCTGAACGGCCTGCCCGAGCGCGCCCGCCCGAGGGCCTCGCAAGCGCCGCACACGGCACAGGGCGGAGGCACATAGCACCGCCGTCATTCTGCAGCAGGGGGTGATCGGTTTGGGTATCGACGTCGGCTCCCGCCGCGCCCGGCGCGGCCTTTCGACCCGGCTTCTGTCGGCCGTGCTGAGACCGCTCTCTCGCAAGGGGCGCGCCGAAAACTGGTGCTCCTACGCGCGCTGGCTCATGCGCCGCCGCAGGCCGAGCTGGGCGCTTTCCCTCTGCCGGCGCGCCTGCACGCTGGCGCCCGGCGACCTCCGCCACTGGCGCTACCGAGCCGCCGCTGCTGTACGCTCCGGGCGCCTCGATGAGGCCGGCCTGTGCTATCGCACGATGGCCAGGCTCGATCCCCGCAATCCCCGCGCGCATGCCCGTCTGGCAGGCCTGTACGAGCTCCTCGGCGCGCCCGAGGCGGCACGGCGCGTCTGCCTGGACGCCGTCTGCAACCTGCCCGACGCCGCCTGCCTCCACCGCATGCTCGGCCGTATCTTCCTCAATCTGGGCTCCATCGAGGATGCCCTCCGCGCGCTCCATCGCGCCGCCGAGCTCAACCCGTTTCACTGCGACACCCAGTACTACGTCGCACTCGCCCTGCGCAGGGCCAACCGGGCCGACGACGCACGGCGCGCCCTTCGGCGCGCCCTCGCGCTCCGCCCCGACGACCCCAAGCTGTACTACGCGCTGGGGCTCTGCTGCTCCCCCGATCGAGCGGAGCGGGATGCCCTCGGGCTGCTGCTCGAAGGGCTTGCACTCGAGGAGCTCGCCACAAAGCTCGTCCCGCCGCGCTGGCCGGAGCGCCCCGACTGAGTCGCACCCGCGACGTCCGCCGTCCCCTCCCCGGCCCTCTCCCCCGCCGGCCACCTGCACCTGCGCTCCAGCGCGACCCGGGTCCGCAGCGCCCCGCAGAAGTCGCCTATCGCCTGCTCCAGCTTTCGCAGCCGCTCCTCCGCCGCTCGGGTGCGCCGGTGCGCGGCCACCGCGAACGCCGCCCCACCCACGCCCACCGCCAAGGCCCCCGCAACCAGCCACGCAATCGCCGCCAGCGCGCCGTTCGTCCCGTCTAGCGCAACCATCGCCAACCCCTCCCCACGGCCGACCTCGCACATATCTTCCCCATCGCAGCCCGCGACCTCCACCGCCCCCGTCGGCTCTTGTGTTCAGCCGCCCCACATACCCCCCCGGTGCGATCCCCTGTCACGCCGCTCAACTCATCTCAAACTCGCAAGTATTTGTGGAATACTGCTCGACGGTGCTCACAATCATGAACACCGGACCAGGAAGGCACGGATTGCCAGAGGCGAATCGAGGCACGAAAGGGGTGAGCGCGTGCGAACGCCGAGCCGCGTCCCGCTCTACCCGATGCGGACGGTGGCCAGGCTCACCAGCGTGGAGCCACATCGTATCCGCTTCTGGGAGGCGCGCTACGGCCTCATCGCCCCCGCGCGCGACGAGTCGGGACGACGCCTATTCTCAAAGCGCGACATCGACCGCATCCGCCGCATCGGCGAGCTGGTCGATCGTCAAGGCATGAGTCTGTCGGCAATCCACAGTTTACTGCGCGAAGAATCAGCGTAGCAGACCATCAGCCTTCCGGGCAGCAGGTGTAAAAGGGGGACTGCTCCCGTGGACTGGAATCTGCTCTCAGATCGACCCAGCCAGGCCCTCGCGGCCGCTCTCCGGGGCGCGGCCGCACGACACCAGGCCATCGCCGACAACATCGCAAATGTGGACACCCCGGGCTTCATCCGCACCGATGTACGCTTCGAGGAGGCGCTCGCTGGTGCCCTGCAACGGGCGCGGCGGGCGCCTCGCCGCGCCGACGGGCTTTTCTCCGCGCTTCCCGTTCGCGCCCGCCCCGACCACTCGCTCCCGGCCCGCGCCGACGGAAACAACGTGGACATAGACCGCGAGGCCGTCGCGCTCGCCAAGAACGCGCTGCGCTACCACGCGGCCAGCGAGGCCCTCGCGGCTCGCATCCGCATGCTGCGCACCGTCATCCAGCGCGCCGCACGCTAGGAGGTGCGACATGGACGCCTTCGACATCAGCGCATCCGGGCTCTCCGCACAACGCAGCCGCCTCGACCTCATCGCAGCCAACATTGCCAACGTCGAGACCACCAGGACCCCCCAGGGCGGCCCCTACCGACGCCGCCAGCCCGTCTTCGCCTCCCGCGCCGGAAACCCGGGCGGCGTAGACATGATCGGCGCCGTCGAGGACCCTCGCCAGCCGCGCCACGTCTACCAGCCCGGCCACCCCGACGCCGACGAGGACGGCTTCGTCTCCTATCCCAACGTCAACGTGGTCGAGGAAATGGTCGACCTCGTCTCCGCCACTCGCAGCTACGAGGCCAACGCCGCCGCCTTCAACGCGGCCAAGAGCATGGCCCAGCGCGCGCTCGACCTCGGGCGCGCCTAGCGTGGATCGAAAGGACCGAGCCTGAGCCATGAAGACAAACCCAGTCACCGGCCCCGGCGCCTCCGCGATTCCCGCCACCGCCCCGACCGACCGGAAGCAGCCTGACTTCGCGGCCGCGCTTCGCCGCAGCATGTCCGGTCTCGCCGACATCCAGCGCGCGGCCGACCAGGCGGCCCAGTCCATCGCCGTCGGCGACCTCGCCAAGCTGCACGAGGCCATGATCGCTATCCAGAAGGCCAGCCTCGCGCTCGAATTCGCGGTCGCCGTACGCAATCACGTCGTCGAGGGAGTGCAGGAACTGCTGCACACCCAAGTCTAGTTGAGGAGCGGATGGGGTGAGCGAGAGGGGAGCATCGCCAACTGATCTCGGCCGGCTCTGGCGCAGCGCGACGCCGGCCCAGCGCGTCGGCCTCGGCGCCTTCGCGATCATCTGCGTGGGCCTCCTCGCGCTCGTCGCCACCTTCGCGCGGCGGCCCCACTACGGCGTCCTCTACGCGAATCTCCAGCGAGAGGACGCGGCCAAGGTCGTACAACAGCTCCGAGACCTCAAGGTCCCCTACCGCGTCGGCGGGGGCGGCACCGTCGAAGTGCCCGCCGATCGCATCCACGAGCTTCGCCTCGACCTCGCCGCCGATGCCCTGCCGAGCGGGGGCCAGAGCGGTTTCGAGCTCTTCGACAGGACTCGCCTCGGCCTCTCCGACTTCGGCGAGAGGCTCAACTATCAACGCGCCCTCCAGGGCGAGCTCGCCCGCACGGTCGCCCACCTGGAGGGCGTCGACCAGGCGCGGGTACACATCGCCCTGCCCACCGAGCGGCTCTACCAAGACGAACAGGAGAAGGCGACCGCCTCCGTCGTGCTCGGCCTCCGCGGCCCCGCGCGCCTCACCGCGGCTCAAGTCCAGAGCATCGTCCACCTCGTCTCCGCTGCCGTCGAGGGCCTCGCACCGGAGTCGGTCGCCGTTCTCGACACCCGGGGGCGGCTGCTGTCCAACCCCGACGATTCGGAGGTCGGTCTCGCAGCCGCCTCCAACCAGCTCCAGCTCCGCCGCGACTACGAAAGACAGCTCGAGGCGGCCGTCCAGTCCATGCTCGACGGCGTCCTCGGCCCCGGCAAAGCCGTCGTGCGCGCCAGTGCCGAGCTGACCTTCGATCGCGTCGAGCGCGAGCGCGAGACCTATCGCCCGGCCGCCGACGGGACCGGGGTCCTCACCTCGCGTCGGGAGGCGCGGGAGAGCTACCGCGGCTTCGCACAAGGCCCCCCCGGGGGCGTGCCCGGCGTCAGCTCGAATACCGGCACCTCGCCTCCGCCCATTGCCTTCGATGGCAAGCCCGGCGCAGACCAATACGAGCAGACAGACGTGACCTCCGAGTACCAGGTCTCCCGCGAGCGCGAGCGTACGCTCCAGCCTCCCGGGCAGCTTCGACAGCTCTCCCTCGCCGTGTTCATCGATCAGGCCGCCGAGCTGGGCGAGGTGGCGGACCTCAATGCCGCGGTCGCCGCCGCTGCCGGCCTCGACCCCGATCGCGGCGACAGTGTCGTCATCACCCACATACCGTTCCAGCCCGGCCCGCCGGCCCAAGAGGGAAGCAAGGTCTACGCCATCCGCGACTTCTACTTCCGCGTCGCCAGAGACTTCGTCGCGATCCTCCTCATGGTGCTCTTCCTGCGTTTCGTGCTTGGGCTGCTGCGGCATCACCGGCGCGATCTCCGGACGAGTCCCGCGGTCCCCGCGCAGCCGGACGAGCACATCCCTGAGGCCGCTCCCGCGCCCGCGCCCGAGCCGCCCGTCGACCCGGAGAGCGCGGCGGCCGTCCTGCGCACCTGGCTCGCCGCCGAGGATCAGCCGGGCGGCGACGGCGAAGCGCGCCGCGGCCCGCCCATCGCCTCGACCTAGCGCGAATCCCCATGACTCGCATCATCAAAGCTGCAGAGATCGCCGAACCGCTGCCGCTCTGGCGGCCCGAAGAGGCCGTCGCCCGCCCGCCCGAGCCGGCGAGCGAGCCCGCACCCTCGCCTCCGACTCCCACCCCCGATCCCCGCGAGATCGAGGATGCCGCGCGCAGCCGCGGCCTCGCCGACGCCACCCGCGCCGCCGAGGAGGCCTACCGCGCGAAGCTGGCGCGAATCGAATCCCTCGCCGCCGCCGTCCAGCGGGAACGCACCGAGTTCTTCGACCGCATCGAGCCCGAACTCGTCCGCCTCGCCGTGGCCATCGCCGAAAAGGTCATTGGTCGCGAGCTCGAGCTGCGACCGGACGTCGCCGTAGACATGGTGCGCACTGCAATGAAACGCCTCCGCGATCGCGAGGCGCTCCGGGTCAGCGTCAACCCCCGCGACCTCGACCAGGTCAAGGCCGCCCGCGACGACCTCGTCAGCGCGGTCGACGGCGTCCGCAAGCTCGAGGTCGTCGAAGATCGCCGCGTCGGCCCCGGCGGCTGTGTCATCGAGTCCCCGAACGGCACCCTCGATGCTCGCATCAAGACGCAGATCGAGGAGATCGAAGCGGCCCTCGACGGCGTCATGCCCGATTCCGGAGAGGAAAATGGGAGTGGATCTAACCCGCTATCGCAAGGCAATCAACCGGACTGACGCGCTCCGCTTCAACGGCCGCGTCTCCCAGGTGCTCGGCGTCATCGTTGAGTCCGTGGGCCCCGCCAGCCGCATCGGCGAGATCTGCCACATCCACACCGGGCGCCACCGGCCCCCGATTCCCGCGGAGGTCGTCGGCTTCCGCGGCAATCGCGTCCTCCTCATGCCCCTGAGCGGGATGGGCGACATCGCGCATGGCAACGAAGTGGTCGCCGGCGGCCGCGCTCTCTCCATCCGCGTCGACGAGGGCTTGCTCGGACGTGTCCTCGATGGCCTCGGACGGCCCCTGGACGGCCGCAGTCTGGTCGTCGCCGGCGCCGAGGTCTCCGTCCTCCAATCGCCCCCCCATCCGCTCCGTCGTCAGCGCGTCCGCGACCCACTTCCGCTCGGCGTGCGCGCCATCGACGCGTTTCTCACCTGTGGCAAGGGCCAACGCATGGGCATCTTCTCGGGAAGCGGAGTGGGGAAGAGCACGCTCCTCGGGATGATCGCCCGCAACTCCACCGCCGACGTCAATGTCATCGGCCTCATCGGCGAACGCGGTCGCGAGGTGCGCGAGTTCATCGAGGGCTGCCTCGGGGATGAGGGAATGAAGCGCTCTGTCGTAGTCGTCGCCACCTCCGATCAGCCCGCCATCCAGCGCCTCAAGGCCGCTTTTGTGGCCACCGCCGTCGCCGAGTACTTCCGCGAACAGGGCCTCCACGTCCTGCTCACCATGGACTCCGTCACCAGGATCGCCTGGGCGCAGCGCGAGATCGGCCTCGCCATAGGCGAGCCACCCACCACCCGCGGCTACACGCCCTCCGTGTTCGCCGTCCTCCCGCAGTTGCTCGAGCGCTCGGGCGCCGGCGAGCGCGGCAGCATCACGGGTCTCTACACTATCCTCGTCGAGGGGGACGACCTCAACGAGCCGGTCGCCGACACCGTTCGCGGAATCCTCGACGGCCACATCGTCCTCACCCGAGAGCTCGCCGAGCGCGCCCACTTCCCGGCCATCGACATCCTCGCCAGCGTCAGCCGTCTCATGCCCCACATCACCGCCCCCGAACACCGCGCCGCCGCCGACTCCGTCCGTCGTCTCGCGGCCACCTATCGCTCTGCCGAAGACCTCATCAACATCGGCGCCTACACTGACGGGACGAATTCCGACATCGACCGCGCGAAAGCCATGATCGGAGACATTCGCACCTTCCTCGTCCAGGTCGCCGACGAGCACTGCCGCTGGGACGACATCATCGCCCGTCTCCACGATCTCAGCGCCCGGATTCCCGAGTGAGAGCCTTTCGCTATCGACTGGCCCCGGCCCTCAAGCGCGCGCAGTACGCCGAGCGGGTGCTTCAGATGGAGCTCACCCGCCTCGAGGACCAGCTCCATCGCGTCGACCTGCGCCTGAAGCGGCTCCGCTCCGTCCGCGACGCGCTGCGCCGACGGCTCCGCGCCCTCCACGGCGAAGATGTCGACCTCGGCCGCGTCAACCTTGCTCGCCAGGACCTCGACCAGGTGGACTCCCTTCTGCAGCGCGCCGCACGCGCCCGTCGAGACCTCGAGGATCGCATCTCCGCCGCTCGCGACCGCCTCCTGCAGGCCGCCCGCGAACGCCAGAACTTCGAGAAGCACCGCGATGGCCTCGCACAGCACCACCGCCGCGCCGAGCTCGCAGCCGATACCAAGCGCCTCGACGACCTGGCAACCCTCCGCTTCTCCCTCCGCGGCGGGCACAAGGAAGAGCTTCGATGAGGCCCCTGCTTCCGCCCATACCTTGCGGGCTCGCCCGCGTCGCCGCCAGGATCGCTCAGATCAAGGCGCGCTTCCGGGATCTCCCCTGCCGCTTCCCGGCGGCGCTCGCCTCCGCGCGAGCCTCCACCCCAGCCGACCTGCCGGAGATCATCGCCGCCGCCGCGGCGCGCCATCGCGTCGACCCCGACCTCCTGCTCGCGCTTGCGCAAGTCGAGTCCGGCCTCCGACCCGACGCCGTCTCGCCCGCCGGAGCCCGCGGCGTCATGCAGCTCATGCCCGACACCGCTCGCCGCTTCGCGCTGGCCGATCCCTTCGACCCCTGGGGGAGCGCCGACGCGGGCGCCCGCTACCTCCGAGAGCAGCTCGACCGTTTCGACGGCGACATCGCCCTCGCGCTTGCCGCCTACAACGCCGGCCCCGCCGCCGTCGCCCGCTTCGGCGGCATCCCGCCATACCGCGAGACGCGTGCCTTCGTCTCGCGGGTTCTCACACGGCTCCGCACTCGCACAGAGGGCGCCCAACCTCCACCTCCTCGCTAAAGTCGCGGCCCCGGCCTGTCGTTATCTACTCTGGCGCAGCGTTCTTCGCGCCGCCCGTATGATCCAAACACCGACCGCGATACCGTTCGACCGAACCGCCTGTGCGGAGCCGGAGACAGCGGCAGACCCTCGCAGCGGCGCCTCCTGTTTCCTCGGCGTCCTGCTGCAGGAGATGGCGCCCGAATCCGACCCCGCAAGCGTGCTCCGCGGCAGCCTGCGCACCCAACTGGCGCGCGCGCCCTCCCAGTCGCCCCCCGGCGACTGGGAGAGCGTTCACCAAGAAGTTGCCCGCGCCGAGCCGGCCGCTCCGCACTGCAGCGCCCCAGAGCGGCCGCTCGCGCGGGCGCCCATCTCCGGTGGGCCGCCGATCCCCTCGCCTCACGCTGCCTCGCCGCCCTCTCAGCCCCTCGCGCCTGAGCCGCCTGTGCCTGCGCCTATCCCTGATGCTGCGCGCACGCCGCTGCCCCCGGGCGCGTCGGAGCGACCTGAATCGGGATCCACCCAGCCCTCCGCTTCACCTACCGACCCCGGATTCGCCGTCGGGCCGGACGCCGCTCGCCTCGACCGCATGCGTCTGCTCTCAGACCGGAGCCCCGATCGAGCCGGGGTTGCACCTCTGCCGCTGGCCGAGCCGGGGCCCCACTTGCCTCCGCCCGCGAGCCCGGAATCAGCCGCGGCCGGTCGCTCACAGCCGGCCGTTTCCGGGCCGCTTATGCCTCCGCCAGTCCGAGCCGAGGGCCCGCCTATGGCGGTCCGCACGCCCTCGGCTCGGACACCCTTCTCGCGCGAAGGATTCCCTCAGAGCGGCGCGCGGCACTCACCGCACAGCGGACCTCGCTCCACCCGGCTCCCGAAGAAACCGGCCTCCGGCCCGGCCGTCGAACCGCGATTCGAGAATCGCACTGAGATCGTGCGGGGATCGGCGCCGGTTGAGGGCCCGGAGGCCGTTCTCGATTCGCGCCCGCCGAACGCCGAGACGGCGGCCCGTGCGCTCGCGCCGCGCGCGGCCGAGCCGCATCCCATGCTCGGCCGCGCACCCGTGCCGCATCTGGCGGCAGACCTGCGCGCCGCATTCTCGACCGGCGACCCTCCCGTCCGGGCCGCCACGCGGACGCAGGTGGGCGCCTCCCCTGCGACAGGCGGGGAGCGGGGCGACAGCGGCCCCCGCGCCGCCGGCGCGCACACCGACCGGCCGGCGCTCCCGCCCGTGACACGGCGCGACGCGGGCGAGCCCA
>Ga0180438_10005720_pt1 | contig 17137 bp, 15 predicted proteins | sample SS_ome_12_FD_132455 | JGI IMG/M metagenome (GOLD analysis project Ga0180438, IMG submission 132455) | Hypersaline lake sediment archaeal communities from the Salton Sea, California, USA - SS_3_D_2 metaG | ecosystem: Environmental > Aquatic > Non-marine Saline and Alkaline > Hypersaline >...
AAAAAACCAATGGGCGCGTCGGTTCAAGGGCATTGTGCCTGCGCCAGAGATCCCGTTTCTTATCTTCGATCGGGCGGGCTGATAACATCGCCACTTCTCCAGCCAAACGACGTAACACCTCACGATCAGCCTTACTGAACGTCAAGTCAGAGGTGGTCACTCCTCCCTGACAGGGCATCAGCCAGCCGCCAACAATGACAAATTCGCGTAACTCATCCACGAGTACTTCACTCCTTCTCCTGGCTCTAGAGGTAGCGAACCACTGACTGCGTGCTCTTGTCGTCGCGCCGGGCTCAGGCAGTTGTGTGTTGCTCGCCGAGGGACTCAACCGAGACTCTGGCTGCTGAAGCCGCATCGGGCGCGTAAAGGTCAGCACCGATGCTTTTGGCATACTCCTGCGTTACCGGTGCCCCACCCACAATAACCTTGACCCGCTCACGGATTCCGGCCTCATTAAGAGCTTCAATAATGATGGGCATCATCTGTATGGTCGTCGTCAGCAACGCCGATAGGCCAACCAAGTCGGGCTTGTACTCCTTCACCATAGCGACAATTCGCTCAGGGGCCACATCAACGCCCAAGTCAATCACCTCAAAGCCCGCGCCTTCCATCATGATGCCCACCACGTTCTTACCTATGTCGTGCATATCGCCGCTCACGGTGGCTAAGAGAATCCGCCCTACAGGCTGCACGTCGGCTACCTGGAGGTGTGGCTCGAGAACAGCGAGAGCTCCTTTCATAGCTCGTGCGGCGATCAACATCTCAGGAAGAAAGAGATCCTTATGTTCGAACCGTTTGCCAACCTCGGTCATAGCCGAGATGAGCGCGCTGTTGAGCAACTCGGTGGGGTTCGCACCATCAGCCAAGGCTCGCTCTACCGCGCTCTTGGCACCGGCCATATCTCCGCTGACCACAGCGCTGTGAATGTCATCCATCACACCCATCGTGCTTCTCCTGGCAGTATAATATTTTGGACAAAGGAAGTAGCTATGCACAGTAAGAACATGGCAGAAGGAGACCGCGATTCATGGCTATATGACCACAGCCCTGATCCAGCGAACTACCCAGGCTGGTATCGTTCGACATATTGTCGGACCCTCTCCCGGTAGTAGAGGAAGTTGTCCCACGACACGTCGGGCGGCACCATGTGGTCGCAGAAAGGGATGTATCCTCCTCGCGATAGCATGAACGGTAGCTTGGCTTCGAGTTCAACGTCAATGGCGCGTCTGCCCTCCGCTACCTTAGTCTTATCAAGACCTCCCTGCATAAGCAGCCGCGGATACTGCTTGCGAAGCTCTACAATATCCATGCCCGCCCGCACCTCAAGGGGGTACAGCCCAGTCACCCCAGCCTCCAGGAAACCAGGGATGAGCAATTGGCAATCGCCATCGGTATCTACAAAGATGATGTCTATGCCATGCTCCTTCAAGAAACCGGTCACCTGCTTATAGTAAGGGGTTATGAACTCTTCAAATAAGCGTGGCGAAACGAGAGGTCCGTTATTGAAAGCTATGTCTTCCCATACGTAGACAAAGTCCAGGTCCACTTTCGAAACAACTTCTTCGAGCATCGCCAGCCAGACGTTGGCCAAGTGATCATTGATATCATGCATCAATTGTGGATCGTCGTAGTACATCATCAACTGCCTTGTGACGCCTAGGAGTTCTCTAGGTATGCTGAAAAAGCCATCCATGACCAATCCCAGGGGATAATCGCGGTCACGATAGGTCGTGACCAACGCCTCCCAGCGAGCAGGAAAGCGAGCCATGATATTTGGGCCAAACCGTTCTTCCTTGACTTGCTCCCAACTTGCGGGGTCATGTACTGGCCAATCTAGGTACTGAGGCAAAGAATCGCTTTCTTTGCGCACACGAACCTTCACGCCACCAGTGTTGATCATCAACCGCGTGGTCCCATCCTCTTCCAGAATTGTCTCCCTAAACGATGGGCAGTGGCGCCAGTTCAGAGGAATACGCACCACGCCGTCATCGAAACCGAGCGAATTATGAATGTCGAGATCCCGGTAGCAGACAACGCTTGGATCGCGATGTGGGTATGCTAGTGCCTCGGCGTACACACCGTCACCAGACGGGAGGCCAGGCGGCAGCGAGTACGAAGTGCGCCGCAGCCCTTCCTGGTACCAGCGCTCGACAACCCGAATCCAGTACCCAAACTCCCAAAGCAGAGTCCGCACACCCGGTTCGAAGCGCATTACCGCGTGATAGCGCTTACGGGCACTCATTTCCTGCATATTAGGCTCTCCTAGTTTCTACATGGCTCTCTGCTGCGCTACGAGCCTACTCAACCAGCGCTCGCTTTCCCTATCAGAGCAGTATTGCATCTAATCTCGTCCTTATCCTTTCAGTGCTCCAGCCGTCATGCCTTGCATGATCTGCCGCTGGAAAAGGAGATAGACGATGATGATCGGGATGGTGGCGATCATGAGACCAGCCGCCATGGCCACCCAATCGGTGTGAAACTCGCCTACAAAGTCCATCAACCCGACTGGCAAGGTCTTTAGGTTTCTTTTGTGGATGAAAGCCAGAGCGAAAAGGTACTCGTTCCAGCAAGAAACGAACTGAAACACCGTCACGACAGCCAGCACAGGTTTGGAAAGGGGCAGCATGATCCTATGGAAAATGCTGAATTTGGAGCAACCATCTATCAGAGCCGCATCTATCAGCTCGCCAGGGATACTGACCATGAAACCTCGTATCAAAAGAGTGGAGAAGGGCAAAGCAAAGGCCACATAGGGACCGATCAGCACAAAGTAGGTATTTTGTAGGCGCAGGGCCTTCAATACAAAAAAGAGCGGGATCAGAGCTATATGGGGAGGTATAAAGTAAAAGGCTAAAAAAGCGTAAAAGAGGACGTTGCTGCCCGGAAACTTGAGCCTGGAGAAAGCATAGGCGGCCATAGAAGACAGCAAGAGGATGAGAAATGTGGAGATACTGGAGACGATGAAGCTGTTTAGAAAGTAGGTAGGAATAGGGCTGGTCTCCCAGACCTTGACATAGTTCTCCAAGTTCAGCTTGGTGGGTAGACCCCAGGGGCTGGTGTACAATTCCGGGTTTGTGCGCAGAGATGTGAAACCCATCCAAATGAGAGGATAAAATGCCAACACAAGCAAGGAAAAAAGAAAGAGATTCAAGACAACGTGGGGCGAGAGATCTTGGAGACGAACGAAAAAATTCCTCTTTTCCCCTTTCCGCCGGGAACTCTCAGTTTCAGTAGGTAACTGTTTCACCATAATTTAAAACTCCACCGCTTCCTCTCTTCGCATGGATTGGAGCTGTATGACCACCAGAGCGAGGGTTAAGAGAAACAAAAAGAAAGCGATCGTACTGGCATAGCCCATGTCGAAGGAGAGGAAAGCCTTCTTATACATATAGGTAGCCAGCAGCTCGCTGTCATGGACAGGTCCACCCATCGTCATGACGTAGATCAAATCAAAGCGCTTGATAGAGGCTGTAATGGCTATGGCAATGGTAACGATAATGACCTCCCGCAACATGGGAACCAATACATGGATCCCCAGTTGCCATAGATTGGTGCCGTCAAGGGTGGCTACATCATAGATATCCCGCGGTATGGACTCCAGTGCAGCCATGAAAACGATGATATAGAAGCCAGTGAACCTCCAGACGGTGACGAGCAGCACGGCGGGCATAACCAGCTTGGAGTCACCCAGCCACGGTTTGGCCAATTGGCCGAGGCCTATTGCTCTGAGGCCTTCGTTCAGCAATCCATACTGCGGATTATAGACCCACGACCACAACACGCCCACCACCGTGACCGAAAGCACCACGGGAAAGAAATAGGCCGTCCTGTAAAGACTCCGACCAAATACCTTGGCCCGCGCCAGAACCAGCGCGATGGCAAAGGCCAGTGGAATCCCGATCAACACCGCCACAGCCACCAGGGCCAGGTTATGCCAAATGCACTGCAGAATGACCGGGTCGGAGAACAATTGCTGCCAGTTCTCCAGCCCTACAAAGGTACGGGCTTCGGACATCCCTCGCCACTGGTACAGGCTGTAATAGGCCGACATGAGGGCTGGATAGGCGATAAAGACCACGGTAAAGATAAAGGCCGGGGCTACAAAAAAGATCACCAAAGCGGGATGATCCCATTTCCTCTTACGTTGCTTAACTTTCATCTTCCTGATATTCTCACGAGTCTGATGCTGGGCAGTATGGGCATCGGGGCGACCAGCAGACGTTGATCTGCCGGCCGCCCCTGATGACCAATTGGTTTATTGGCCGTACTCTTTCTTGGCTGCTTCTTCCATCTTGGCCACTGCTTCTTCGGGGGTGATGCTCAAACCGAAGGTAGCCTGGGTGGCGTCGAGGTACGCCGTCCAGACGGGCGGCAACATGGCATGGTCACCATACCAGATCAGATGCTCCATCCCAGCCACTTCCTTAGCCAAGCTGAGCAGCAAGGGACTGGCGTCGTCGGGAATGGTGTCCTTGGCCGTCATGACCCAGTTGGTGCGCCTGGACAGTTCCGTCAAGTTTTCCGGGGTAAAGATGAAGCGATAGAAGGCAGCCACCTCATCCGGATGCTCGCTCTTGCTGTTGATCACAAAGGCCGAGCCCACTCCACCGTGGTAATCCTTGGCGCCGCCCTTGCCCCCCTCTATGACAGGGAAGTTGAAGTAGCCCAGGTTGTTCTCCAGGAATCCCTCCGGGGCCAGGCTCTTCACTTGATCAACGAAGAAGGTGCCGTTGAGGATCATGGCTGCCTCACCGGTGAAGAAAGAGTTGTTGACGTCCATGGCCCCCACACCGTTGGTGCCCTCGGTGAAGGCTCCCATCTCCACCAACTCCTGCAGCAAAGCCAACGCCTCCACATGGCTCGGATCGGCCCAGCCATTCCCCTCGCGGGTGACAGCATTGTACCAGGCTTCGTAGCCCCCCACCCGGGCAAACAGATAATTGGTCCAGAAACTGCCTTGCCAGCGCTCCTTGTTGCCCAACGCAAAGGGCGTCACCCCGTTGTCCTTGAGGGTCTTGATCATGTCCTTCAGTTCAGACATGGTCTCCACAGGCTCCAAACCGTACTTGTCAAAAACCTCCTTGTTGTACCAGATGTGGACGGTGCGCAAAGCAAGGGGGAAGCCATAGGTCTTGCCGTCCCAGGTCAGTTCATCGAAAGCAGTGGCGGTGTAGTTGTCCCGCCAGCCACCCTCATCGAGATACTTGTCCACAGGCAAGATGGCCCCATCTCTGGCGTAGGGCTCGGTCCAGCCGCCAGCATAGACCATGAAGCCATCAGCCGCTTCGCCGGCAGCGATGGCTGTCATCAGCTTGACCTTGTAGGGGTCATTGGGAGTGATCTCCTCTTCAATGTGGATGTTGGGATACTTCTCCTCGAAGGCAGCAATGCTGTCCTTGAACCAAGAGCTGGCCCCCGCCATATCTGGCCCATAGATGTGCCAGAAGGTGAGCGTCACTTCCTCCTCAGTAACCACAGGAGCAACCGCAGGGGCGGCCGCTTCTCCGGACGGCGGTCCCAGTTCCTTGGTAGCCGCCTCTTCCATTTTGGCCACTGCTTCTTCAGGGGTAATGCTCAACCCGAAGACAGCCTGGGTGGCATCGGCGTACGACTCAAAGACAGCCGGCACCATAGCACTGTCAGCGTACCAGACCAGATGCTCCATCTTCTCCGCTTCCTTGGCCAAGCTGAGCAGCAACGGACTGGCATCTTCAGGTGTCGTGCCCTTGACTGTCGTTACCCAGTTGGTACGCCCCGACAACTCTTTCAGGTTCTCTGGTTTGGTTAAGAAGCGATAGAAAGCAATCACCTCATCCGGATGCTCGGTCTTGCTGTTGACCACAAAGGTCCCCGCCGCTCCACCGTGGAAATCGTTGGCGCTCCCCTTGCCCCCCTCAACAACGGGGAAGTTAAAGTAGCCCAGCTTTTCCTCCAGGAACCCTTCCGGAGCCAGACTCTTCACCTGATCGACAAAGAAGGTGCCGTTCAGGATCATGGCTGCCTCCCCGGTGAAGAAGGAGTTGTTGACATCCATCGCTCCTACACCGTTGGTGCCCTCGGTGAAGGCTCCCATCTCCACCAACTCCTGCAGCAACGCCAGCGCTTCCACATGGCTCGGATCGGCCCAGCCATTCCCCTTGCGGTCAACGGCGTTCTTCCAGGCTTCGTAGCCCCCCAGACGGGCGAACAGATAGCTGGTCCAGAAGTTGCCTTGCCAGCGCTCCTTGTTGCCCAGAGCAAAAGGGGTCACCCCATTGTCCCGGAGAGTCTTGATCATCTCCTTCAACTCGGCCATGGTCTCAGGAGGCTCCAGGTTGTACTTCTCATAGACCTCCTTGTTGTACCAGATGTGGACGGTGCGCAGAACTGTCGTGATACCATAGGTCTTGCCATCCCAGGTCATCTGGTCGAGACCTCCAGAGATCCAATTGTCCCGCCATCCACCCTCATCGAGATACTTGTCCAGAGGCAAGATGGCCCCATCCTTGGCGTAGGGTTCGGCCCAGCCGCCAGAATAAACCATGAAGGCGTCGGCGGCCTCACCGGCAGCGATGGCTGTCTTCAGCTTGACCTTGTAGGGGTCGTTGGGAGTGACCTCCTGTTCGATGTGAATGTTGGGATACTCCTTCTCAAAGGAAGCAATCATGTCGTTGAACCAAGAGTTGGCTCCCGCCATCTCTGGCCCGTAGACGTGCCAGAAGGTGAGCGTCACTTTCTCCTCAGCAGCCGCCTCCGTGGGTGTAGCGGCCGCTGGCGCTTCGGTCGGTGCTGCCGGGGGGGCCTCGGTCGGTTCCGCCGGCGCGGGCGTGGCTTTTGGCCCGCACCCACTTGCTACCACGCTCAAGACCAACATGAGGGTGGCCATCACTACCACTATTCTATTGACTTTCATTTTCCGAACCTCCTTTTTTAATTTGGAAAATACTTTCCACACCCAATCAGTGAATTTGATTTGACCACCTCCTTTCTACTCTTCAAAGAGCCTATTTTGAATCGAACTCTGGCTAAAATGGTTTAGGGAGCGGAGCCTTCAGGCGGGAAAAACCGGCTGAAGCCTCGACTCCGGAACCTTAACTGAACCGTATGGGTTTTAGCCACACCCAATCGAACTCAGCCTCTGACCCGTTCCATGAACCGACGCACTCGATTTTCATCCACAGGGTTTTCGATGATCCCATCCACCTTGAAGTGGGTGCCAACGATAGCCCCGTCGGCGTGCTTGAGTATCTCGGTCACATTATCCATGGTGGTCCCACTGCCAACCAGCAACAGCTTGTCCGGCACCGTACCTTTGACGGCGATGACATCGTCTAGACTGGCTGCCAACCCGGTACGCTGCCCGGTGACCACCAGGCCATCGGCCATCCCTGAATTGGCAGCATCGAAAGCCGAATGCTCGACAGGCCGATAGGCCAGCGGCGCAGCGTGTTTGATACGCACATCGGCCAGTATCTTGACCTGCTCGGCGCCGATCATCTTGCGATAGGTGACCGCCTCGTAGGCGCAACCCTCTATGACGCCAGCCATGGTCACCATGGCGTCGGTATACACCGATACCCTGACAAAGTGGGCCCCCGTGCAATTGACGATGGCCAGCTCGGCTTTGACGTCGTTGAAAAGCACCTTGATACCGACCGGGATGTTGACTGCCTCAACGACCTCCTTAAGGACCAGAGTCATAGGGGCGACCGTCTCTGGCCCGACGGTCTTTTGTCGGGGGCGGTTGAAGATGTTCTCCACAATCAGACCGTCCACGCCCCCTCTCTCCAGAGCCCGTGCATCGTCCAAGGCATGTCGGATGATGGTTTTCATGTCACCGCTCGAGCCCGGAAAACCCGGCATGGGTTTCAGGTGAACCATACCAATGATCACTTTCGGTTGTTCGAACAAACTCCACATACTCTGACGACTCCCTTCTTCTAAGTTACTACTGGCACAGATGACAGCCTGTCCGCTCTCCGTTCCTCGTAATACTGCCCATAGGAGATAATCGTCACCCCCTTAGCCTGGGCGTGCCCGATCAGGCGGGCCATGACAGTCATCTCCGGGTCCTCCCGTATGCTGCTGTGGTCATGGGCGCAGTAAGAAAAGACCGAGTCCTCTGTGGCCGCCTGGTCAACGTAGGGTTTGACCACCGCCAGATAACCCTCGAGGTCGGTCCAGCCGCAGCGCGGGCGGAGCAGACAATCGTGCCAGCCGTGGGTCATGACTTCCAGCATCCCGGGAAAACCCTGAGGCTCGTACCAGAAAGGTTGCCATTGCAGGGGGACGGGCATCCAGTCGTGCTCATTGCGGCCAAAGGCCCGGGTATAGCGAATACCCAGCTCCCACAGGATTTCCAGGATGTCGGGCCTATCACTCAGGCCGCGATAGTAGGTGTAGGGACCGGTCAGAGCGATGCACTCGATCCCCAGATACTCCCTGAGCAGGGCGCTGGCCCTGGCCACATCGGCCTTGATCTCTTCCACAGTGCCACCCCGAAAGACGGTAACGCCTTCTTCGTTGCGTTGGCACACGGTCTTTAACAGCGTATGGGAGTAGGTATGTTGCTGCAACTCTAGCAACGGATTCGCTGCCACTTCCTCAAAAGCGGCCGGGTTTCTTTCCAGGTTCTGCCCGCGGATGAAAAGGGTAGCCGGGACACCCAGGGAAGCATGCAGCGCACTGGCGCGCTTCAGGAAGGCGGCCGTCACTTCGTCCTCTTGGGATTCGACATCGTAACCGATGAGCATGTAGGCCATCTCTCTTCTCCCAACCCCCTCAGGCCATGAGACCGTACCATCTGCATACTTTGTGGATGGCTTCAATGGTCTGGTCCATGTCGTCCTCTGTCAAGAGGGGACTGATATCCAAATGTACCGCTCGCGACAGCCAATCCAGCGTCTGGGGACACATACCGGGAGTGTATCTTAACTTGCCCCGGTACAGCGGACAATGATAAGGACAACCCTCGTCGGTAATGGTCTTCTGAGCCAGGATGTGCTTCCAGTTTATGTAAACGTGCCAGTTGGACACATTCGGTTCATAGAGGACGCTGGCCCCCACATTTTCGGCTTTCAGAGCGGTCGCGACTTGTTTGGCCAGATCCGCTTCGGGCAGGTAGAAGACCAGACACACGGCCGTGTCGCCTGCCTCGTCGTTTATGTGCCGGAAGTGGAACCCATCGAGACCCGCCTTCAGCCGGGCTTTGAGCCCTCTCATGCGCGCCAGCAGATTCTCCAGGCGGCCGAGTTGGACCAGGCCCAGAGCGCCGGCGATCTCGCTCATGCGATAGTTGACGCCGGGGATGGGCAATCCCCCCAGATGTTCCATCCGCCAGAAGCCGGCCGAATCATGATACATCCGGGCGCGATGGAAAAGGGCTTGGTCATTGGTGACCACCATGCCACCTTCGCCAGTGGTGATGATCTTGTGGAATTGCAAGCTGAAAGCACCGACGTGGCCGATGGTGCCCAGCCGCCTTCCGGCGTAGGTCCCCCCTACAGCCTGGGCGACATCCTCGATCACCATCAGATCATGCCTGCGGGCTATTTCCATGATTTGATCCATGGCACACGGGGCCCCACGCATATGAACGGGCATGATGGCTCTGGTATGGGGAGTGATCCTGTCCTCCAAGGCCAGGGGATCGAGGGTCAACGATTCGTCCACCTCGGCGATGACCGGCACCGCCCTGGCTGCCAGGACAGCAGTGGCGGAGGCAATGAAAGTATAGGCGGGGACGATCACTTCGTCGCCTGGCCCTATCCCCAGGGCCACCAAGGCTGTAATGAGGGCCGCCGTGCCCGAGTTGACCGCCAGGGCGTAACGTGCTCCGAAATGGGCAGCAAAAGCTTCTTCCAGCCTGGACACCCTGGAGACAAAGTCGGTGGGGCCATAGTAACGGAAGAGGGTTCTTTCATCCAGCACTTCCATCACGGCCGCTTTCTCCTCCGGACCGATTTCCATGCCGCCGGGGAACATAGGCGGGATCGGGTTGGTCCTCGCCGGGGGCCCACCAAAAAGGGCCAGCTTATCTTTGTCTACAGACATATACTCTCCGCCATTCATTTCCCTTCGCTGTGGAGGAAGACAGTCTCCCCTGTATCAATGGAGCGCTGCACCGCCAGGACCAAGTCCAGCGTCCGCAGGGCATCGGCATAGGTAGAGCGGACAGCAGAGCCATCCCCTCGGCGCACGGCCTCGATAAATGTGCGGTCGAGGGCAGCAAAATGGGAGGGCAGTTTGGATGATACCTGGTTCTCTACTACCGTCACTTCCTCGCCATCGGCGATGCGCAACTGCCCCATGGTCAACTCCAGGACCAGGCGACGCCCCAAAAAGTCTATCTGCAGGGAATAGCCTCGCTGCACCATACAGGTCGCGCTGACGTTACCGATCACGCCGTCTTCAAACCGCAGGTTGACGGTGCTGACATCGTCCAGATTGTAGCCTTCTACATCGTTGATCAGGCCCCTGTGGCTGAGGCCGCCGCTGACGCTTCGTACCTCACCCAACACGTAGCGCAGCAGGTCGAAGAAATGGCCGATCTGTTCGACGATCTGCCCCCCCGATTTGGTCCGGTCCTTCCACCAGGGAGCATCCCAAATGCCTCCCATCCAGCGCCCCAGGACCATACCAATGGGCCGCTCGGCCAGGACTTCCCGCAGCCGGTCCACCGTGTTGTAGTAACGCCAGTGATAGCCAGAAGAGGAGAGGACCCCAGCCCGTTCGATGGCCTCGGCCACCCGACGGCCCTGTTGGGGGTCAAGGGTCACTGGCTTCTCGACCAGCAGATGAATGCCCCTCTCGGCGGCCGCGATCTCTTGCTCAGCGTGAGCGAAAGGTGGCAGGCAGATATAAAGGGCGTCCAGGTCCTCTTTATCCAGCATCTCTTCGTAACGGGTGTAAGGCTGCCCCCCGTATTGGGCGGCCATGCTGGCTGCCTTCCCCTCTGCCGTATCGCACAGGGCGGCTACCCTGACCCCTTCCATGGTCACCAGGTTTTCCAGATGCCAACTGGCGGCTATGCCCGCTCCCAGGAAACCAACGTTGACGGTCATGTTCTGGGCTCCTTGCGATTGACCGCCGCCGCGATCTCGGTGATCGCCCTCAGAGATTGAAAGGAATCACCGCTGGGGCGATATTCCAGGCCGACATAGCCATTGTAGCCAGCCGCGCTGACCTGGCGCATCACGTTGGCATAGTTGATCTCGCCGGTGCCCGGTTCGTGCCGGCCGGGTACATCGGCCGCGTGCAAATACCCTATCCCATCCAGGTGCCCGGTGATGTTGGCGATCAGGTTGCCCTCGCTGACCTGTTGATGGTAAATATCAAAGAGCACTTTGACGTTGGGGCTGCCTACCTCCTCGACCATTTGAAAGGCCTCTTGCGATGAGCTGAGATAGAAACCGGCGTGATCCACGACCACATTGAGAGGTTCTATCAGCAAGGTCACCCCGGCCTCTTCCGCCAGGGGGGCAACCTGTTTCAAGCCACGGATTACGTTGTCGTGTTGCTCCCGTCGGGACAAGGCCGACGACTCGCGCCCCACCAAGACGATCAGATTCCGACACCCCAGAATCTGAGCCGTGGCGATGGAGCGGCTCACGCCCTGCCTCAATTCGGCCCGGGCATCGGCGTCCACCAAACGACCTCTGGGCTCCATGACGAAGGCAGCCACCTCCAGGTTGTGACGCTGGCGGCGCTCGTTGATCCGTTCAATGTCCTTGCCAGGCCAGTCCCAGAACTCGAAGGCTCCCAGGCCAGCCTGGGCAACGCAACCAATGCGTTCCTCGAAAGGACGGTCGGCAAAGATCACTTCGATGCAGACAGACAATTGGATCATCCCATCCCTCCTGTATGCTCGCCCAGAAAGGCTTCCACCTCCGCCTCTGTGGGCAGTCCGGCCTGGGTGCCCGGGTGGCGGAGCTTGAGGCTGGCCGTGGCATTGGCGAAACGTGCCACCCGCTCGAGAGGCCAACGACGCAAGCAGCCATGCAGAAAACCACCGTTGAACGCATCGCCCGCACCAAGGTAGGCCCGCACCTCGGTCTTGAAAGCGGGCATCTCGACCTCTTCCTCCGGCGAGCAGACCACACACCCGGCCTCACCCAGCTTGACGGCGACCACCCGTGGCCCCTCGGCCAAAAGGGCGCGGGCCGCTGCCAGGGGTGAGGCGCAACCGGTCAAGAGTTCCGCTTCATTGGCGTTGGGCAACAGGACATCGGCCCCGGCGATGGCCTGGCGAACGATAGGGGTCAGAGCCGGATTGAGCCAGAACTTGCTGGGGTCCACCGCCACCATCACCCCCCGCCGCCGGGCCTTGAGCAGGGCTTCCACCACCGAACGGCCTGTCACCTCGTCTTGGGTCAGCATGTTGCCGGAGAGGAAGAGCAACCGGGCCGAAGCCAGATACGCTTCTGCCAGGCAATCGGCGGGAATGCGCCTCGGCCCCGGGCAGGAATAAAAGACAGCCTGGCCAGCGCCGCTCTCGAAGCAACAGAGCAACGACGTCCGGTGGCCGGGGATGGTCCGCAGGTAACGCAAATCTATCCCCCAGGCCATCAGGTTCTGGCGCAGGGTCCGACCCAAATCGTCATCACCGACCACGCCGATAAAACCGACACGGTTACCCAACTGGGCCATGACTGCGGCCATATTGGCCGCCACGCCCCCTGGCCCCAGGTGGTACTCGCTGCCCCGCACCCCCGATCCCCGGTCACCGTCGGGATTCAGATCAGGATGATGGGGCACGCTCATCAGCAGATCTATGTTGGCATCGCCCACCGAGACGACGTCCAGCGCCGGCATTTCTGCCATAACTGCCTGATCCCCCCTATTTCACTGGGTATGAAACGGCTGTGGCTAAAATCTGTGGGTAGTGACGGCTTTAGCCGTTCCTGGCGACTGAAGTCGCTACTACGTCCCACAAATTTTAGCCAGGCTTATATGAAACGGAGGGGCTCCACCACTTGCGGCCCGTCTTCCCCTTATCGGCGTCCCATTGGGCCAGCAGGGCGATGGCTTCCAGCGCCGTGCGATAGGTGTTCTCAATGGAATAGGGATAAGAGGGCTTGTGCTCGCCGGACACAAAGTTACGCCCCACGTGGCGGACCGAGCCTCCTCGCAGGCCAAAGAGGTTGCACATGATCAGGTTGAGGGCCGTCTCTCGCTGCACGTTGATCACGCCAGCCTGCTGCCAGTGCTCAGCCACTCCCCGCTGGTGACGGGGCAGGTAACCGCGCACGGGCGCTCCAGAGCCCAGGTAAATCGAATCGTCGGAGCGGGTGATCCCCACATGGTAACTGTAGCCCAACTTTTCAGCGGCTTCAATCAGGGCTATGACCACCTCGTAGTGGGCCACGGCCGGGTAGCCGAGGTCAATATACTCCTGCGTCGTACCCTCGTCACGCACCTCGCCCAGGGAGATGGTCAGATCGCCGATCTTGACGAAATCCTGGTAGGTGCCACAAGAGCCGATGTCAATTACCGTGTGGGTCTGGGTGTCGTTGTTGATCAGGTCAGCCATGGCCAGCTCACGGGAGGGCCCACCCGTCCCGGTAGAGATAATGGACACGGGCGTACCCTTGTAATAGCCGGTGGAGACGCTGTACATCAGGGTTTTACCAACCATCCGGCAGTCCTCCAGCAAGGCGCCGATCTCCTCGGCTGGATCCACAGTGAAATTGAGGGCATCGCGGACGGTCATGATCACAAATGGGCCAAAGTCCTCTGGCCTTACGCCGGTGAAAATCGTCCGTCCTTCAGAATCCAGATACATGTTGCCTCCCTAATCTCTTTGTTAAGCTGTAGTATTTATTATGAACATTTTTGTATGAGGCGAATGGCAAACTCTAGGTCCTTTCTGCCATCCTCACCATCCGTGCGTGGTTGCACGTCATTGACCACGCAATCGTAGAAATGCTTCAGTTCCCTTTTGTACGCTTCATCGCAAGAAGCGACGATCTCTTGCTGGATCAGTGCCCCTCCCACCGTTTCCTCCACGCGCACGATGGTGGGGGCGTTCTTCAGATACGGGAAAGGGAAGCGAACCCTGACCGTGCGTTCGTTCCCGAACAGGGCCAGTTCCTCATCCCACCATTCGTTGGCCACAAAGGCCCTGGTCTCCCACACGCCGGCCACATCGGGGCCGTAATCCAGGACGGCCAACACCTGCAAGGCTGGCAGCGGGGGAATGGGCGTGCCCGCCCGTACCTCGGCATACCGCACCTGGTGCGGCTCTCCGAAGGCTCCGCGCAACAGGTTGATGTCGTGGGACCACAAGTGCAGCAACAGAGAATAGGCACTCAGAAATGCTTCTCTTTCCGGGCCTACCGCCTGCAGAAAGCCAGCCTTTTCCCTGGCCCTGGCGGCAGCCAGTTCCCCTTCCGGCATGTCTGACGCGCCGATCAGATCGTACATCTCCTGGGTGACACGGCTGGGCGAACCGACCGAATTGTGGACCCTGATCAACCTGCCCCCTTCCATATTTTGGAAAATCTCCTGGGCGCGTTCAAAGCCTGGGTCGTATCGCTTCATATAGCCCACCATGAGTTTGACGCCATGCTGGCGGGCGCAGTGGATCATCTCATCGGCCTGCTCCAGGTTGAAGCACATCGGCTTTTCCACAAGGACGTGTTTCCCCCTCTCAGCCGCAGCGATGGCCACAGGGGCATGGTCTCTGGTCAGGACAAACACGGCGTCGAGGTCGTGTTCCAAAAGCTCCCGGTAATCCAGATACCTGCCCGGTACGCTGTACCGCTGGCCGAGCTGGTCAACCAGGCTGGGGGAGAGATCACACAGGGCACTGATCTCGAACAAGTGGGACAACTCTTGTAGATAGGGCAGATGGGCGATCTGGGCTACCAGGCCACAGCCTACAACTCCTACCCGTATTTTCATCATCGCCTCTCCGTGTCTCAGGGTTCGACCAAAACTTTGATTTGGTCATGGGGCTTTTGCAAGGCTTTGACGGCCTGGCCGATATCCTTCAGGGAGACGACATCACTGATCAGAGACTCGACATCCACCTGATCCCTGGCCAGCAGCTCGAGAGCGAGGGGGAACTCGTCCCGGTAAGCGATGCAGGCTTTTAGCGCGGCCTCTTTGCGTCCCCATACGATGGGAATGATGGGGACCGGCTCCATGCTGACGCCTACCAACATGATCTTGCCGTGAGGCCGGACCAATTCAGCGGCATCTTGCAGCGTCTGCACAGCACCAGCACATTCAAAGACCACGTCCGGCTCCGCCCCCAGGGACCGCACTACTTCTGCGACCAGATCATCCGAGCCAGGGGCAAAGACCCGGTCCGCCCCAAGACGGGCGGCCAGTTCGGCCCGTCCCGGTGCGCCCTCGATCACGCCCACGGCGCGGGCTCCGGCGACCCGCAAACATTGGGTGACGAGCAGCCCGATAGGCCCGGCGCCGATCACGACCGCTGTGTCGCCCAGGTTGATATGAGCGGTACGGACGGCGTGAAGGGCAACGGCCAGCGGTTCGGTCAAGGCGGCGGCCCGATCGCCCACCGGGTCGGGGACGCGCAGCAGCATGGTGGCGCGGGCTTTCACGTACCCGGCAAAGGCCCCCGGATTGGCCCCCAACCCAATCCAGTACTTGTTGAGGCACAACTGGTATTCACCCTGCTGGCACCAGCGGCACTGTCGGCAGGGGTCGTAGGCGATCACCACCACCCGTTCACCCCCTCGCCAACCGGTGACCCCTTCCCCCACCTCGGCCACCACGCCGTATGGCTCGTGCCCGAGAATCGCCCCATCGGGAAAGCCGCCGGCTGCGAAGCGGTGGACGTCCGATCCGCAGATTCCGCAATACCTGACCTGGATGACCACCTCACCCGGCCCCGCCTGGGGCTGGGGGACATCTTCTACCCGTATATCCGTTTGCCTGACGACGGCTGCTTTCATTGTGGTCGTTTCCTCCATTCTGAATTCCTGCGAGTATCTTGTCCCTGTCTCAAAACCACCGTCCTTTATCTCTTTAACAACCCTTACGTAATGGTAATATGGAATGGATTCCACATCTGTTAAAAAAAGAGACGGCCCCAGGGCACAAATGGCCTCAGCACGCCCGGGTCGAACCACGGACCACGAGTTCGGGCTGCACGGTAACGCACTGCCCGCTACCGCGCTTGCCTTCAGCGATGCGACGGAGAAGAAATTCGGCTGCGGTACGCCCGTACTCGTAATGCGGCCAGGCGACGGTGGTGAGTCCATTGCGGATGAGGGATGACATGGGGATATCATCGAATCCGACCAGCGAGATGTCGTCCGGGACGCGCAGGCCCTGCCTCTCCAGTTCCATCCAGGTCCCAATGGCCGTCACATCGTTGTAAGCAAAGACAGCTGTGGGGAGTTTGCCCTGATCCAGCAGCCGTCGCACGACGGTTTTGCCTCTCTCAACCTCGGGGGCCGCGTATTCCCGAAACACCAGGGTCTCATCTGGAGTGAGGCCATACTTCTCCATAGCCATCCGGTATCCGCGCTCCCGTTCTCGGGTAAAGTCAGTTGATATGAAGGCGATGCGTTTGTGCCCCAATTGCAGAAGGTGTTCGGTAGCTATGTAGCCCCCCCTCACGTTGTCTATGGTAAACACGTCAAACCCATGTCCCTCTGGGGCACGTCCGAGGACGACGATGGATACCCCTTTTTCTTCCAGGGCCTTCAGCTCGTCCCATCCCTCTCGCAACCAGGGAAAGATGGCACCATCCACCTGCCTGCGCTGAAACCCCCTGATAGCGGCCAGTTCGCGCTCGGGGTCTCCCGCCGTGTTGCGCAAAACCAACTCGTAGCCTTTTTGTCGCACGGCATCCTCCGCCCCTCTGGCCACTTCTGCCCAAAAGGGGTTGGTCAAATCTACCATAACGAAAGCGATGGTCTTGCTCGCTCCGGTGCGGAGGCGCTCAGCATGGACGTTGGGGACATAACTCAATGCTTCGACCGCGGCCAGGACACGCTGGCGGGTTTCCTGGCTGAAATAGCCGCTGCTATTCAACACCCGGGAGACCGTAGAGGGGGCAACCCCGGCTCGCTTGGCGACGTCGGCAATAGTGGCCACAAGCGCACTCCTTGATCAAGAAAAGAGGTACCCTGCCAATGTGGAATCGATTCTACATACAGTATACCACAAAAGAGAGCGG
>Ga0180438_10005721_pt1 | contig 17137 bp, 11 predicted proteins | sample SS_ome_12_FD_132455 | JGI IMG/M metagenome (GOLD analysis project Ga0180438, IMG submission 132455) | Hypersaline lake sediment archaeal communities from the Salton Sea, California, USA - SS_3_D_2 metaG | ecosystem: Environmental > Aquatic > Non-marine Saline and Alkaline > Hypersaline >...
AATCGGTCGGGTGCACGGCCCGTGCCGTTCCCTGGTAGAGCATGCCGAGGGCGCGACGCACGGAAGCGATGTGAACGGCCACCCACGACCGATTCAGCACCAGTACGTGCCCATGAGTCATGCTTGTCTCCTCAAGAGAACCGCGTGCGGCGTCAAGAACCGTGCGATCCGCGGCGCCTTGTCGCGGCAACGAAGGTCGCCGCCTGGATTCCGTCAAAGTATAGAGACCTCGTGCGGCGCTGTCAAATCAATTTTCTATGGCGCGATTGCGCGAGGCATATAAGGCAGAGGTCCGTTCGGATTGATTCGGGAAATTGACATTTGGCGGCGTTGCCGCTATAATTTTTTGCGATATTCAGCGTGCCACTTGGTGCCTTCCAAGGGGTAAGAAGAGTCCGCGTCAGCGATCGCCTTGTGGTGGTCGCTGGTTTTTTTGAGGAGAAACGGGGAGCGGCCTGCATATCGTGGGCCGCAGCATCCACGCGCAATGCCGGTGGCGGTTTTCTCGTGTTTGCCTGTTCGGTTCTGGCTTGGTTGCGTCGTGCATGGGGCCAAGTCACATTTGTGAAGGAGTGGGGGCTATGAACGCCAAGATCGTCGCAGGCGACTTGCAGGGCCGGGTCGCCATAGTAACGGGGGGCGCACAGGGCATAGGCCGCGCGATCTGTGTGGCGCTTGCACGTGAGGGCGCGGATGTCGTTGTCGCCGACCTGAATACGTCAAAGGCAGCGGTCGTTGCGGCGGAACTCGAGGCCATGGGGCGAAGGAACTTGCCGATCCGCGTCGACGTAGCATCAGAGCAATCCGTCCTCGACCTTTACGGTTCGGTAACCGCGGAGTTTGGATGCCCGGACATCTTGGTCAACAGCGCAGGGATTTGTCGGATGATCCCGATCCTGGACATCGAGGTCACGGAATGGGACAGGATACTCGCCGTGAACTTGCGCGGCACGTTTCTTATGAGTCGGGAAGCGTTTCGACTTATGAGAGAGAAGCAATATGGCAAGATCATCAACATTGCGTCGGCGGCGGCAAAGATCGGCGGATTGGCGGCGGGCGCCCACTATTCGGCATCCAAGGCGGGCGTAATATGTTTCACCAAATCCCTGGCGCTTCAAGCTGCGCCGTACAAGGTCAACGTCAACGCGGTTTGCCCAGGTCCGACGGCCACGGAAATGACCGACGCCTGGGGCGAGGAAACGAACGTCGCCTTCGCGGAAAAGATACCGTGGAAACAGTATGGGCAACCCGAGGACGTGGCCGAGGCGGTGGCCTTTCTTGCCTCGGACAAGGCGCGCTACATCACGGGGGAAATCCTTGATGTAAACGGCGGTTTGGTCATGGATTAGGCTTCTTTGCCCTCGGCGGGCACGCCTGTGAACGGCGTGCCTGGCGGTGTCGCAAATTGGCCAAATCGGGGACACGTAGTCGCGGCGAAGACGCCGCTTTGAACATGTCCCCGATTTGCGGTGGGACACGTAGTCGCGGCGAAGACGTTGCTTTGAACATGTCCCCGATTTACGGCCGAGGACGTTGCTTTGTCCCTGTCTCCGGTTTGGCTGGCGGGTACGGCGTTCTAAACATGTGCTCGATTTGCCTAAGCTACCTTGGAGGACAATGCCCTGCGATGAAAAGACAGGCCTTCTCGCTGAATCAACGTTGGCTGTACAGCAAGCATTTCGAGCCCGCGCACACGCGGGCCGATTGCGACGAGTCCGGCTTTGTCGAAGTGACGATCCCGCACAGTACCCAGCGCGTTCCATACAGTGGATTTGACGAACGATGCTACCAGTTTGTGTCGTCGTATCGACGGCACTTGCGTTTTCCGCCGGAGGGCGACGGCTGGCGGGCGCTCGTCACGTTCGACGGCGCGATGGCGGCGGCCAAGGTGTATGCCAATGGCGCGTTCGTTGCCGAACACAAGGGAGGGTATACGCCATTTACCGTAGATATCACGGATCAGGTGGTCTGGGGCGGAGACAACGTACTGGTCGTCGAGGTGGACTCGCATGAGCGCGCCGATGTGCCGCCCTTCGGCGGCCAGATGGATTACTTGGCCTACGGCGGCGTGTACCGCGACGTGTCGCTCGATATCGTTCATCCCACGTTCATCGAGCGCGTGTTCGTGAAGCCCAAGGGCGTAACGGGGAAGGCGCCCCGGCTCGAAGTCGAGTGCCGGCTGCGAAACGCACACGCAATCGCCGACGACGCAACACTGACCATCGACGTAATGGACAATAACGCAATCATCCGCCGCTGTGAGCAGGATGTTCGCGTACCGGCGGCGCTCGGGCATTCAGCGACCCTGGTGTTCGAGGATCCTCGGCTCGACCTGTGGGACATTGCCAGGCCGGTTCTTTATCGCGCAGTCTGCACGTTGTCGCTGGCCGGCGAGCCGGTGGACCATTACGAGACGCGGTTCGGGTTCCGGGAATGCGCGTTTCGGCCGGAAGGATTCACGCTGAACGGCAACGTTGTGGCGCTTCGCGGCCTGAACCGGCATCAGTCATTCCCGTGGGTGGGCTATGCGATGCCTGCCCGCGTGCAACGGCGCGACGCCGATATTCTTCGAAAGGAACTCAAAGTCAACCTTGTCCGCACATCGCATTACCCGCAATCGCGGCATTTCCTCGATCGGTGCGATGAAATCGGTTTGCTGGTCTTCGAGGAGATTCCGGGGTGGCAGCACATCGGCGACGAGGCTTGGCAGGAGATAAGTTGTCAGAATGTCGCCGAGATGATCGAGCGCGACTTCAATCACCCCTCGATTATCCTCTGGGGCGTTCGCATCAACGAGTCCGCTGACAACGATGCGTTCTATGCGCGCACGAACCGGATTGCCCACGACCTCGACGATACGCGGCAAACCGGGGGCGTGCGGGCTTTCGAAACGTCGAACCTGATCGAAGACGTTTTCACGTTCAACGATTTCGACCCGGTTACCTTGAAAACGCCGCGCCACCCGCTGCACCTCGTGACGGAGTTCTGCGGGCACATGTATCCGACGAAACACGCCGACAACGTCGAACGCATCACCGAGCACGTCCGGCGGCATGCCCACATTCAAAGCCAGGCCGCGGAACGGGAAGGGATCGCCGGGGCCATTGCATGGTGCGCGTTCGACTACAATACCCACAGCGATTTCGGCTCGGGCGATAGAATCTGCCACCACGGCGTTGTGGACATGTTCCGAATCCCGAAATTGGCTGCGGGACTCTACAAGGCGCAATGCGATCCGTGCGAGGAAGTCGTGTTGGAGCCGGCGTTCCACTGGTCCTGCGGCGACAAATCGGGCGGGGGCGGCGTAGGCGAGGCCCTGATCAACTCGAACTGCGATACCGTGCGAGTCTGTCTGGGGGACACATTCGAGACGGAGATCTTCCCGGCGCGGGACGAGTTCCCGGGCCTGCCGCATCCGCCGTTCCGGCTTCCGGCCGCGCTTATGGCCTCCTGGGGGGATCGATGGCCGCCATTGATTGTCGAAGGGTATCTGGCCGGCCAGAAAGCGATCTCGCGCACCTTGTCAAATACAGGCATTGACCATGCATTCCTCATATCGGTGGACGATAATCAACTTGTCGGGGATGGGATTGACGCGACGCGCGTGTCGTTTATGGTCACGGATGAATTCGGCAATCGCAGGAACTTCGCCGTGGGCGCCATTACCTTCGAGCTTTCCGGGCCGGGCGACCTCATCGGCGACAATCCGTTCCCGCTCATCGGCGGGTGCGGGGCCGTGTGGATCCGGACGCAAATGGACACCGGCACAATCGTACTCAAGGCTACCCACCCGACCCTCGGCACAAGACACCTCGAGATCGACGTTTTGAAAAGCCCTCGAGAGCCGGTGTAGGGACGCGGGATCTCGATCGGGGATTGCGTGAGAACAACCGCTTCGTGGTGCAAGGAACCGGCGGACGTGCCTATCGCGGCAGGGCCGTAAATACGGAATCTGGAACCGGCCATTGGCACCTGACGGAACGCGTGCACGGCATAAGGTTCGCGGCGCCTAAGGACGGCCTGTTACGCCCGCCGTGCCCGGGCAACGAAGCGTCGTCCGGGTCGCCCGTTACCGTTGCTTGGCGGCCGTGAACGTTATTGGCCCAGACAACTGCCGCAGCGCGATGCCGGGTCGGTTACTCGAGTATCAGGTCTGCGAAACGCGTCTTGCCGAGCCGTTGGAGCGTGAACCGCAGCGTCGCTTCGCCGTCTTGTTCTTTTTGTTCTTCAGCGGTTTTGACGAGTTCCTCGAAGGTGCCCACGCCGCTGATTTCCGTGTTGCCGATCTTCAGTATCAGGTCATATACGCCGACGCGGGCCACCGCGGCCGGGCTGCCTTCCTCGACCTTCGCGACGACGACCGCGTTGAAGGACTCGGGTAGCATCAACGCGTTTCGGACTTCATACGTCAGATCCTTCACGGTCAGGCCCACTTCTTCGTCCTTGAACTTCGGCGCGCCGTCAAAGTCGGCCGGGGCGCGCTCGACAGTGAATTGCACGGTTCTCTCTTCTGTGCCACCTGCCAAATACGTCAGCTCGGCCTGCTTATCCTCGCCGACGGCCCCGAGAAGCCGCGTGAGGAAGTTGTCGCGACTCCGCCACTGTCTCATTGGGGGCATGTCAAACCCGAACGTATCTAATCCCGCGGGCAACTCGAAGTCCATTCCGCCGAACGGGTCGCGATATTCCTCGCCCGCGCGCAGTTCTGTGGGTTCCTTCTCGCCGGGCTCCTGAATCTTGAGCAAGATGTCGCCTGTTCTGAGCCCGAGGCCTTCGGCCGGGGAATCGGGATAAATGGTCGATAGAACCAAGCCGATCGCGCCTTCTTTCGTTGGCTTCTCGATGGCCATGGACTCGGCAAGCTCCTTGGTCATAGGCTCGTACTCGACGCCGAGCCACATTTTCCGGTGCTCTTCTTCTTCCGACAACGCGACAATGGTTTCGTCGAAACGCGCGTCGGGCGCCCCGAAATGGCCGCTCAGTTCGGCCGCCGTATACACGCGGATGAACTTGGCGAACGCGCCGATCGAATAAGGGTCAAATGCCTCGGTAAGCTGCTCTTTCGCCTCGTCCTCCTTCCGTTGCTCGAGGAGTAGCGCAATCACGGCGCCGGCCTGGTCGCAATACAGCGTCCCGATGGACTGATCGCCCATGGGGACGGGCTCCAGGATGTCTTTGTATCCGCGTTCCAATCTCGACACGCGGGTGTGGGCCACCTGGACGTGTTTCCCGCCGTATTTCCGCTCGGCCTTGACGCCCATGATCGGGACGAAGCGAGGTAGTGCCGCGTCGGCGGACCAGTTGACGGGAGCGGCCGGCAGCTCCCCTTCCGCGCGAACCAGAAAGGCGGCGATGTCCTCGAATGCGCCGGCGAATTGGCCCGGTACGCGGCGGCCCTCGCACGCGACGGATATTTCATCGATGACCTTGGCGTGTTCCCGCGGTATGCGCTCGGGCACAAAGAGGAGCCCCGGAGAAACGGGCAGCCCGTAAAAGTACCGCTCATTGGGCACCGCGCCGCCGGCTTGATCGAAGAGCATCTCAGGACTGAACATTGGCAACCCCGCCCCCCTCTCCTTAGCGGGCTGGCGAAACGTGATTCGAATCTCCGGCATGGCGGCCTCGAATTGGCTCTTGAGCCGGCCCTTGACCGCCTCGAGTTCGTCAAATGGGATTCGTTTGTCAGCCATCAGATCCCCGCCGAGCCAAAAAGGTGGTTTCCCTGGTTCGGCAGGAAGCGCCGCAGTTAGGGCCACCCCGAGAGGCTTGCACTCTTCACCTAGGACGAGTCTTGCGCCGCGGGCGGCGGTTTCGAGCAAGGAAAACGCTGCTCGCGCTATCGAGGGGACGCTGCCGCCTATCGGCCCGGCCATCAGCATTCCCTCGGCGGCTTGGTCGTGCGCGATCTGAACCGCGTACGTCAGAGGCGTCGAGGATAAAGCGTACCAACCGTTGAACTCGTTGGGGCCAACGAGAACAGCCGTGGACTCAGCCGTGAATGGCGCAGGCGGGGAATCGAATGGCACAGGCGCAATGGCGAGCTGCTCAGGTTCGAGAACCTTTACAAGCAATCCCGGCGTGTGTGCAAGGAGGGCTAACCGTTCGGCCTTGCTCACGCGCCCGCGCAGATCCGCTACCTCGATGTAGTCGACGTAGTCCTGGTTCAAAATGGTGTCGGCGGTTAAGACCACGTCAGGCGCCATTACAATCCCCGTCAGCTTGAGCGGCTTTTTCTCGGTGATATAGCTTTGATACATCATCGAAGACGCGCCGTCCTCATCGACCCAATCGAAGAAAGGCCGCGTCCTCGAGGTCTCTTCCTTGCTCCGTTTCAAGTGGATCCGCACCTCGGCGAAGAAGGGCGCCAACGCGCTGAGATCTGCGTGGGAAAGATGTACGGATTCTGTTGCGGCGGACGTCGCATCACGCCCCATGCACAAGGCGGCAAAAACCATCACAATAGGCATGATCCGCAAACGGTGGCGATAGGTATACGGCTGCATGGCTAATCCTCCCTTTCGTAGTCCCTTGAATAGTCAAGAACGATCCATTTCTTGTAGCCCGAACGAAGGACGTCGATAAGCACTTTCTTCTCGCGGGCTTCGTCTTCGACAACCGCGTTATAGATCTCCTCAACATTGTCGAGCGTCATGACTTCCTGCTTGTCTATGGAGGTGATGATGTCGTTGCGGGCCAGGCCGGCGCTCTGGGCGTTTCCGGGGTAGCGGATCCCGTGCACAAAGACCCCGGCCTTTCTGTAATAGTACAATCCAGGGTCCTTGTGCTTGTTGATCTGTTTGATGGTCATGTTCCAGCGGCGGCAGTCGAAGTAGTCGTCGGCCACGCTCCCCTTGCGCGTGAGCGTGATCGACAGCGGGACTTGCGCGCCGTCGCGCAACACCAAAACGTCGAGGGCCGTGTCGACGGGCATCTCGGCGACAGCCCATTCAATCCCCGGCAAGTCTTCCGCATAGGCGCCGTCGAGCGGCTTGCCGCCCAGCGACAGCAACATGTCGCCTTTCCGAATATCGGCAGCCGCGGCCGGCGAGTCCTGCTCGACGTGTGCGACTAAGACGCCGCTGTCGCCCTTGGTGAAGGTGTTCGTGAAAAAATCATTGCGTGGCTGGAGTCGCATGCCGCTCCAGGCCCGCTGTACTTCCTCATGCTCCTCGAGTTTTTCGACGATTCTCTGGACGACGTTTGATGGGATAGCAAATCCGACGTTGTCGGCGAGAAAAACGCCGAGCGTGTTGATTCCTACGATTTGGCCGTCGGTGTTGACCAAGGGGCCGCCGCTGTTGCCGGGATTGATGGCGGCGTCGGTCTGGATCCAGGTGTTGTATTTGTAGTCGGACTCGAAGCCGAGATAGCGCTGCGTGTTCGACACGATGCCGAGCGAAATGGATCGGGTAAACCCGAAGGGGCTCCCGAGCGCCATGACAAAATTGCCTTCCTCGAGTCGCGCGGAATCGCCGAACGTGGCGTACGGCAGGGGAAGTTTCTCCGGCGGCGGCTCGAGTTGCAGCAGCGCAAGATCCGTATCCGGATCGCGCCCGAGTACTTCTGCGGAAAGCTGTTGCTTGTCTGAAAGCACGCAATACACTTTGATCGCGTGCTCGACAACGTGGTTGTTTGTCACCACCAGACCTTCTGGCGAGATGATCACCCCGCTGCCGTAAACCTCCCGCCGTCGCTTTTCGCCGTCGCCGTACTCCTCGACAATGGGCTTCACAAAAACCAACGCCGGAAACACCTGCCGCTTGGCTTCCTCGAGGATTCTTCGGAGGTCGATGGAATCAAGGCGCCGAGCCGTCTCGCTCATTTCCACCTCGCTCATTTCCACTTCGGCGCCCAAGACGCTCGTGCAGAGCGTCAAGCCTGATACGGCCGTAACCGCAACGACGAGGCCCATAAATCGCCTAGTCCCGTGACGTGGTTGCCCAGATCTTCGCGTTTTTCCAGCACCGTTATATGCCATGTCGTATCCTTTCCGGTGTGTTGCGGCCGCGTCAACGAGACTCCCCCGAGTATATAGCCGCTCGGTTTCATTTGCCAGGATAAAGGTGCTAGGATCGCGCGGCGGAGGGCGCCGCCACTTCAGTGGACATACACATGCGGCGAAATCTGAAGCGGAAACATTAACCATGTCAGAACAGCCATTGCAGGTCTGGTTGGACGCCGTACTCGGCCGCGAGTCGGCGCAAGCGGCGCCTGAGCCTTATGGTCTCGAGGTGCTCCGGCACGACGTCGGTACGCTCGCGTTCAATAGGTCAACCTGGGGCACGCCCATCCAGATCGGCCGGAAACACTACGCACACGGCCTGGGCACGCACTGCGTCAGCGAAATCATGGTGCGACTTGACGCGCCCGGCAGGGTATTCGAGGCCGATGTCGGTATGGACAGCGACCCGACGGCCTTGGGCCGGGCCGGTGCCGTAGTCTTCGCCGTGGATGTGGACGGCGAGGAGGTTTTTCGCGCGGGGCCGTGCCGATTGGGCGACGCGCCGTTGCCGGTGCGCGTCGAACTAGGCGGGACGCGCGCGTTTACGTTGCGCGCGCTTGACGCCGAGCCGGGCAGCAATTACGCCGACTGGGCGGACGCCGCCGTAACGCTCGAGAATGGCACGCGGCTCCGGCTGGACGCGATGCCACTTCTACGCCGCGCCGTGTTCGCCCCGGATCTCCCTTTTTCATTCGTTTACGCCGGCCAGAAGTCTGACACGCTCCTCCCTTCATGGAAAGGCGCCGTGGCCGAGCAACGGGATGAACGGGGTAACGACCGCTGGCTTGTCACGTACATCGACCCCGAGACGAAACTCGAGGTGGATTGGGATTTGACCGTTTTCAACGAACACGCGGCGATCGAGTGGGTGTTGCATTTGCGCAACACCGGCCTTGAGAATACGCCCATCATCGAGAATATCCGTGCTCTAAGCCTTGGCATTACCACACCGGTCGGCGGCGACATCGTACTTCACGGCGCCCACGGCAGCTCGTGTTCCGAAACGGACTTTTTGCCCGTTGATCTGCCTGTACCTCCGGGTTCCGAGGCGCGGGTGGCCGCGGCCGGCGGCAGGTCGTCGAGCGGCCAATCGGGCGGCCGAGGGACAAAGGACGGCCGGTTGCCGTTTTTCAATCTCGAGTGGGGCGGGGGCGGCCTGGCCGGGGCGGTCGGGTGGTCCGGCCAGTGGGACCTGAACCTGCGCCGCGAGGCGCGCACGAACTTTGCCCGGCAAACCGAACGAACGATCCGGCTCGACGCGGGGCAACAGACGACCCGTCTCAAGCTTCATCCCGGCGAATCGATCCGCACGCCGCGCATCCTCTTGGCAGCCTGGGAAGGCGAGCGGCAATGGTGCGGCAACAACGTGCTACGCCGCGTACTTCTGGATCATTACGTGCCGCGTCGCAACGGCGAGATCGTGACGCCGCCCGTGGCCGAGACGTCTATCCCTCGTGCGCAAGATCTTACTGCGACGACGGCCGAGAACCAATTGGAAGCGATCGAACGGATGGCGCCGCTCGGCCCGGAAGCCTACTGGCACGACGCCGCGTGGTTCGACGGCGGGTTTCCTGACGGCGTCGGCAACTGGGAACCGCGAGCCGAAGCGTACCCCGATGGGTTAAGGCCCCTGGGTGATGCGGCGCGCGAGCGCGGCCTGGGTTTTGTGCTGTGGTTCGAGCCCGAGCGGGTGCATCGCGGCACGCAAACCGAGCGGGAACACCCCGAATGGCTGTTGCGTGTGGCAGAGCCGAGCGAGACGTCCTATTGCTCGCCGGATGACGCGCTGTTCGATTTGGGGAACCCGGAGGCGCGCGCATGGCTCACCGACCGGCTATCCGAGCGGATCGCGGACTGGGGCGTGACGATACTGCGCCAGGACTTCAACTTCGACCCGTTGCCTTATTGGGAACGCGCCGACGCCCCGGATCGACAGGGGATTACGGAGATCCGGTATATCGAAGGTTTGTACGCGCTCTGGGACGAACTGCGCACCCGGCATCCCCATCTCGATATCGACAATTGCTCGAGCGGGGGGCGGCGTATCGACCTCGAGACCATCCGCCGAAGTTGGCCGTTGTGGCGCAGCGACACGCAGTGCTGGGGCAAGCCGGTGCCCGTTTGGGATCAAGTTCAGACCGCCGGCCTGAGCCTGTACGTGCCGCTCCACACCGCAGGCGTCTGGGCTTTCGACCCGTATTCTTACCGAAGCGCGGCGACCATGGGCGCCGTAATCTGCTCGGACATTCGCAGCGGCGTATTTCCGGTCGAAGACGCCAAACGGATGATCGCCGAGGTGAAGCTGTTGCGGCCGCTCTGGCTGGGCGACTACTACCCGTTGACGCCGATCACCCTCGACGAGGCGCATTGGTGCGGCTGGCAATTCGATCGGCCCGACTTGGGCCGGGGATTCGCCATGCTGTTCCGCAGACCCCGCAGCGGCTACGCGACGATGGAACTCGGGCTCCAGGGCATCGAGCCAGCCGCCGAGTACGACGTGAGGTTCGTTGACACGGAGAAGCGGCAACGCATGTCTGGCGCGGAACTCGAACAATTGCGCGTCCACGTCGACGAACCTGCCAAAAGTCTTCTGATCGTGTACGAAAACCGATCCTAAGAGGGCAGGCAGGGGCTCATTCCGCGCTTTTCATCTTGGCCATGGTCACGTTGAGCAGCAGCGCCGCCAACAGAATAATGCCGCCGACGGATTCCTTGATGTACATGTTGATCTTGACGTGGTTGAGTCCGTTGTGGAGTACGCCGAGCGTGAGCAGCCCTACGACGGTGTTTGCAACCCCGCCTTTGCCGCCGAACAGCGAGGTGCCGCCCAACACGACGGCTGAAATGCAATCGATCAACATGTCTTTCGGGACTTCGGCCTGCGCGCTGCTGGTTCGGCCGATCAACAGGATCCCCGCTAGTCCCGCCGTGAATCCGCAGATAGTCAGGCAGGCCGCGCGAACCGCCTTGACATTGATGCCCGCCAACCGCGCGGCCTCGCTGTTGCCCCCGACCATGTAGACGGCGCGTCCGAAGCGCGTGTATCGGAGCACTACGAAACCCACCGCGAGCACGACGACGGCCACGAGGAAGATGTGGGGAATCCTGAGGAGAAAGGTTTCCTTGCCGTCGGGGCGCATCGTTGCGATGAGGCCGATTGTGCCCGTCCCCAGCGATTCCGAGACGACGGGAATCTCGAAAATCGGCGTCCCTTTGGTGATGCTCAACGCCAGGCCTTGCGTGATGAGCCACATCGCGAGCGTAATCATGAACGACGGCAAGCCGAGCCACGCCGTGCCGAACCCGTTAACGAGTCCCAGGGCCGTGGTCGCGGGGATCACGGCAAGCATCGGGAGCGTCTCTCGGAGAACTGGCGGCATACCCGGAAACCACGTGCCGACCTGCACATACAAGAAAGCCGTCAACACGCCCGAAAACGTTGCGACGGCCGCAATGCTCAGGTCGATCTCGGCACATAACAGCACGAACGTGACGCCTACGGCCATGATCGCCAACACCGAATTCTGTTGAAGGATGTTGACGACGTTGTCCCAGGTGCGGAAGGTCGGGCTTGCCGATGCAAAGAAGACGATCAGCGCCAAACAGGTCAAGACCGGCGCTAAGTCCCCGAGTCGTCTCAAAACGGCGCGGACGTTCATGCACACCTCATAAGTTCGTCTTTGCCGACGGTTGTGTTGGCAAACTCGGCGGCGATCTTGCCCTTCGATACCACGAGAATGCGATCACTGTTTGCGAGCACGGTCTCGGGTTCTGACGAGATCAGCAGAACCGCGACGTTTTGCTGCTTAAGTTGCTTTACAATGTCCATCACTTCCTGTTTCGCCCCCACGTCCATGCCCCGGGTCGGCTCGTTCAAGATAAGCAGTCGAATCGGATGCGCCAACCATCGGGCCAGCGCAACCTTTTGCTGGTTGCCGCCGCTCAGGTTCTGCACGAGCGTTCGGCTCGAGGGCGTCCTGATCTTGAGTCGTTCGACCATGCGGTCGGCAAGCGCAATTTCCCGGCGGGTCCGCAACGGAAATGACACGAGCTGCTTCAGAAACGCCACCGTAACGTTCTTGAAAACCTCGCAGCCGACAAAGAGCGATACGGTGCGGTCCGGGGCCACGTAAGCGATGCCCTGGGCCTTGGCCGTCGTGGGCCGTATCCGGCCCAGCGGCTCTCCGTCCAAGATCGCCGTGCCCGTATCGAACCGCCTGAGTCCGTACAGACACTCCCCGATCAACGAATGCCCCGACCCCATCACGCCGTAAAGGCCCAGAATCTCGGCCTCGTGCACGACAAACGAGATATCGATTAACCGGTGGCCTCGGCCCGCATTGACGACCTCGAGCACGGGACGCGCCGCGGCGTTGCTCCGCAGTGCCATTGCTTGTTCGTAACCTTCGCCGAGGCCGACGCCGCCGGCCCCGAGCATATGACCGACCAGATCGTGTTTCGAGACCTCGGATGCATCGAGCGTGGCGACGTTTCTGCCGTTGCGCAGCACCGTTACCCGGTCGCATATGGCCAGCACGTCGTCCAAGAAATGGCTGATGAATATGATGCTCTTCCCTTGCCGCTTTAGCGTGCGGACAATGTCGAACAGCCGCTGCACTTCGGGTGGCGACAAGGCGCTGGTCGGCTCGTCCATAATCAGTATTTCGGCCCCCGAATACACCACCCGGGCAATCTCGATCAACTGCTGGAGCCCGAGCGGCAATTGCTCGAGCGGCGTGCGGACGTCGATGGTCATGTCTAGCGTTTTGAGATGCGCCTTGCCACGACGAAACATCTCGTTCCACTTGATCATGCCGAAGCGGGTGCGAGGCTGGTCCCCGAGAAACAGGTTTTCGGCAACGGTGAGCGGCCCAATCGAACTGAGTTCTTGGTAAATCATGCCGATACCGTGCAGCTTGCCCGACCTCGGCGAGGCAAGCCGCACCGGTTGCCCGCGCAAGAACATGGCCCCCTCGTACCGGGGGTGCACGCCGGCAAGCACCTTCATCAGGGTGCTTTTGCCCGCACCGTTTTCACCGACGAGACCGTGGACCTCGCCTCGCCGAAGCTCAAAATCGACGCGGTCCAGCGCCTTGACGCCCCCAAACGATTTCGAGATACCCCGCAGCTCGAGCAATGTGCCGTTCGTCGTCACGGTGCCAATTAGACGTCCTTCAGATCATCCGCTCTTTCATCAGGTACTGATAACTGGCCGCGTTGTCCTTGGTCACCACCGGATGGTCGATGTAGATCACGTCCGGCACATCTGTCTTGGGCTGGCCCTGCGCGGCGAAATACCCCAGCATCAGCGCCGTCCAATGAATCCGGCCCGCCGGATTCATGACCGACACGACCAGATCGCCTTTGACGACCCCGTTGATCCCCATCTCCTGGGCGTCGATACTGCCGAAAACGATATCGCGCTCTTGGCCGGAGCGTTTAACGGCCTGGACGGCCGCCATGGCCATATCGTCGTTGTGCAGAAACGCGCCGTCGATTTCCGGGAATTTCACCAGCCAGTCGTCCCAAATCCGGGCCACCTTCTCGATGTCCCAGTCGGCGGGTTCTTCGGCAAGGACCTCGATCTCCGGGTACCGCTCGACGACGTTGCGGAATCCTTTTGCGCGGAGCCGTGCGCCCGAATGCGCCAGTGCGCCGAGAACATGGACGATCTTGCCTTTATATCCCATCGCCTTGACGATGGCCTCGGTCGCTTCTTCGCCCTGTTTCTCGTGGTCCGGCGTAACAAACGTCCACAGCCCGATGTCATCGCCCTCGGGCACGATGCGCGTGTCCATGTCGATCACGGGAATGCCGCGGTCTATCAATCTGCGCACGGGTTCTCTCAACGTCTTGATGCCATACGCCTGAATGCAGACGAAATCCCAGTCCTTGACGGCCATGTCTTCGACGTCAAGTAATTGTTGCTGAACGCTGAATTCCGAATCATAGACCTTGATATCAATCCCCAGCCACTCGCCCCAGCGTTGTGCTGTCTTCATACCGTGAGCGCACCACGTGGCTTTCAGGCCGGCATTCGAGAATGCCGCCTTGTACTTCTTCTTTGGCGTTGCATTTGTGGTCGGCGACGGCGACGGCGGAACGGCGCCGCAACCCAACGTCCCCCCGAGACCCATCGCGCCGGCCCATTCCAGAAAACTTCTTCGAGACGTTTTTCGTGCCATGGCAGGTCCCCTCCCTTCCTCAAAGCCCGAGTCTAGCATCAACTACGCCGACTTGGCAATTCGGCAATCTGCGATCGGGCAGGGGCAGGCCGGGCTCGCCCTCAAAAGTCTCCCCTCAACGAATCACCCCGCCCGGGGCGCGGTCAGGCGCTCGCAACGAGGGTGGGGGGAAATGTCACGCTGTGAATTGCCCCGCCACCGGCGGGGTTTGAGGCTTACAATGACCTGACCGTTCGGCGGTCCTTCAACCGGGTAATCTACACGGCGATTAGAGGCGATATAGAATATGGACTATGCGGCCCGAGTTCGCTAGAATTGGCCTGCCCAACGGGGACGCGACAGGCACGGATGGCGGGGGCTAATGCCATCCGACGGTTACGCCAGCGGCCGGCGCCGTTTCATTGGACGCGTGGCGTCTCGTATCGGCATACGTGGATCTTCGCGAAAGGGGAAACGATGAGTAGAACATATGACGTGATGGTTGCCGGGCACTTGTGTTTGGATATGATCCCGCGATTCAGGGCTACGGGGGCAACGCGCATCGACGAGATCATGCGGCCGGGGAAGCTTGTGCAAGTTGAGGGGGCGACGCTCAGCACCGGCGGACCGGTATCGAACACGGGCATCGGACTGAAAATCCTCGGCAACGACGTCTGTTTCAGCGCGCGCGTCGGCGACGACGTCCTCGGCAAGCTGACGGTTGATATGCTCAAGGGCAGCGGCAACGCGGCCGGAATCCGGCCCCAGCCCGGCAGCGCCAGTTCGTACACCGTCGTCGTGGCCCCGCCGAACATCGACCGCATATTTCTCCACAATCCCGGCACGAACAACGAGTTTTGCGCCGATGACCTCGACCCGAACCTGATCGCCCAGTGTCGCTTGTTTCATTTCGGGTACCCGCCGCTCATGCGCCGGATGTACGAGAATGAAGGTAAGGAACTGCAACGCGTGTTTCAGATCGCCAAGGAAGCGGGCGCCACGACGTCGTGCGACATGGCCCTGCCCGACCCCGCCTCAGAGTCCGGCCAGGCGCCCTGGGCCAGGATACTCGACAACATCCTGCCTTATGTCGACATTTTCCTGCCCTCGGCCGAGGAGGCGTTCTACATGCTCGAGCCGGACGATTTCCTTGATATGAAGCAGCAGCACGCCGGCGCCGACTTGATCGATTTTTTGGGTCCCGACGATTACGGACGGCTTGCCGACAAGTTGCTCACCATCGGCGCCGCAATGACGTCGCTCAAGTCAGGCCATCGCGGTTTCTACCTGCGAACCGCCTCAAAGAAGCGGTTCGACGAGATGGGTGCGGCTCGCCCGGGCGATGCCGAAGCGTGGGACAACCGCGAACTATGGTGTCCGGCCTTCAGCGCCCCGAACCTAGCCAGCGCGACGGGTTCGGGCGACTCGTCCATCGCGGGGTTCCTTACGGCGTTCCTCAAAGGCCTGCCGCCGGAAGACGCCCTGCGGTATGCGAACTGCCTCGGCTGGGAAAACGTCCAGGAACTCGACGCCATCAGCGGCGTCCAGACATGGGAGCGAACGGCCGAAATCCTCGCCACGGACATGGCGCAGAACGAACTCGATTTGTCGGGCGCCGGCTGGCAATTCGACAAGACGCTCCGGCTCTGGGCCAGCCCACGGGATAGGCAAGCTCTGGCTTGACGCGGCACTGCGTCAAAATCCGATACGTTTCCGACGGCGGATCTCCCTCGGGCTAAGAACCTTTCTTCTGACGCCGAGGAGGCGAGACCACGGCCTGCCCCGAGGTCTTCTGCCGGGACTGCGCGTCTGCGACGATCCGGCGGATGTCGAAGCGGAATTTTTCCGCAATCTTGGTCCGCTGGCTTCGGACCTCCTCGACAATGGGGTCTTTCCACATGTCAGCCAACTCCCATCAATTCTTCGGGGGTACAGATAGTCGGACACTCATAGCCCTCAGCGGCACATGCCGCTCTTGTTCTTGACGAAATCTCGGCGTTGGCAAGGTGCGTACAATTCCACGTCATTAGATAGTCCATTTGATGAACTGCGGAAACAGCGACGTGTGCGGCATCGATTGGCGCACTGCCTGGGATTGCCCCGGAGGCAAGCAGGTATTCGGCCAACCCCGTTACGTCGTCATTGATGTCGAGTTGCGAGAAAACGCGCACAATGTCGAGCCGCTTTTCAGCCAGCGCCGGATCCCCCACTGCGGCTTCGTCGAGAACGAACTGCGAGACGTATATGTCGAACGCCATCCTTCGCACTTCCCACCACTCCCGCGTAATTTCCTGGTGCGCAGCTACGATTAGGTCCCTGCTGGGGCGCGCGGCGAGGTAGCTGGGAACCGTGGTTTCAAGATATAGTCTCGGCCTCATAGGTCCAATTGTGTCAGACAGCGCCCGCGATAGCAAGACCCCCGGAAAATGTCCTCGTTTCCGCGTTGAAACGTTGTATTATGTGAAGGAGGACGACGGGCCATGTTCAGGTTTGGACGCACATCGGACGGACAGGTCATTAGGCAGGTACTCGCCGGGGATCGCGCGGCGTTTCGCATCCTCGTCGACCGGTATGCGGGCATGGTGCAGGGCGTCGCCTATGCGCACCTCGGCAACTATGCCGACGCCGAGGACGTCAGCCAAGACACGTTTCTGCGCACGTTCGAATCGCTCGGCAGACTCCGCGACACGACCCATCTGGGCGGATGGCTTACCACAGTTGCGCGGAATCGCTGCCGCGACCTATTGCGCAAACGCCGGCGCGAGGCCCGCGCTACGGAATCGGCGCAGGACCTGGCGGATGAGGCCGGCGCCAAGCCGGATCAGGAAGAGATCCATCGGCTCGTGCGCCAGCATCTCGATGCGATGGACGAGGATGCCCGCGAAGTCCTTGTGCTGCACTATTTCATGCGCAAGAAGACGCGCGAGATTGCCGCTGCGTTCGGCATCTCGCGGAGCGCCGCGGCGAAGCG
>Ga0180438_10005722_pt1 | contig 17135 bp, 24 predicted proteins | sample SS_ome_12_FD_132455 | JGI IMG/M metagenome (GOLD analysis project Ga0180438, IMG submission 132455) | Hypersaline lake sediment archaeal communities from the Salton Sea, California, USA - SS_3_D_2 metaG | ecosystem: Environmental > Aquatic > Non-marine Saline and Alkaline > Hypersaline >...
AAAGGCTGCTACACGGTTCTTGGCAAGATTGAATGCAGAGACAAGGGAAAGCGTTTCTGTTTCGTTGTTGCCGTCAAAGATGAACCCAATGTCACTGTCTACATCACTCCTGACGATGGCACCATTGAGTCGTTCCACAAAGCGGAGACATCCGACGCGATGATTAGCTTTTTGAAGGAATACGTGGGTGACAGCAGTAAGCAACTACAGCCAAATCTCCGTACCGAACTTTCGAGAGCAACTTTTGTCTTGTCACAGTCGACCCGCAGAGTACTCACCCACGTTAAATACGGGCTTAACCAGAAAGACCTGGATGAGCAACTGTTTTCAGTACGTGGTGTGTACTGGTCGCTGGATAATGACCATTGGGAGAGTTTGCCCATGCTTACCAGCGTTGTGGGGAGTGTAGATGTGTTTCTGTTCCTTACTGACAACACCGCACAGGCTATTCAAGAATACCTAAAGGTTGAAGCACCGGAACCGTTTCTTGCTCTACGGCACCTCCACAGGGCTAGGCGGGAAGGCAACCCTCGCCACAAGTGGATTGATGCTACCATCGCAGCTGAGTTGGGTATCAAGGAGTTCTTACTCAGAAAGAAGCCGGATCTGGAGACACTCTTGTTGGAGGTGCCCTCGCCTCCGTTAAACAAACTGTACGGAACTGTCTTGCAACAATATGGAGGTGAGAGCTCTCCATGGAAAAACAAGATCGCTAAGGGCGCACAAGTCAGAAATGAACTCCTCCACATTCCCCATCATAAGGCTATTGACCCGTGGGAAGCAAACGAATACGTGGATGATGTGCAAAGCACAATATATCCTTTACTAGCACTTCTGTATCCAGAAGATCCACTTGTAAATGCTTTTCACAAACCAGAGAAGACTATAGGGGTGAAGCCATTGAAGACAAAGAACGATTCTCCTTAGATAACAAGGCAAGAGCGTGGTAGCCCTGCAGTCACCGAGAATTATACGGGCACTAGATTAAGATACCTAGAAATGAGGCTGTCTCCGCAACCTGTCGAACAGATAGAACTCCAGACACGATTTTCAGAGCGGTTTTTGCTCTTGTCCAGACTTAGCTCAGTCTGCCTTGCACAATCCACTAGCTTGTGCAACTAAAGCGATTTATCTCTGTCTTTCAGCGCCGACGGTTTAACAGAATGAGTGAATGTGCAATGGCTTGTCAGCTAGATCGGTAAGAAGTCACTCCCGCAAGCTTTGCGTGATTTTCCTGCCCAGGTTAATCGCTTCATCGACTAGGCTACTGTTGTTCTTGACGTCTCCGGGACCGGTGGCATAACCCGTGACAATGAACCTTCTTTCCTTTGCCAAGCTAGTGATGGAAGCAGTAACCAGCATGTTCAGGGTCCGGAGAGCAGCCTCAATCCCGGCGCCGCCAGCCACCACGATCATCCCGACTGCTCTAGACTTCGCCTTGATGCCGTGCTGGAAAAGAAAGCAGTTCCGATCGATGAATATCTTCATCCAGGCAGTAACATCGAAATAGTAGACGGGAGTTGCCAGAATAAGACCGTCGGCTTCACAGAACTTCCTTAGAATCAGCATCCCGTCGTCTTTCTGTAGACAAGAATCAAACTCACTGCAGTTCTGGTGGCCGAGACAGGGGCTGATTTTGTACTCGCTGAGCACGATTTTCTCGGTCTGCACTCCAAGTTTCATCGCTTCCTGAAGAGCCTGATCCACAAGATAGTTGGTATTACCGTTGAGCCTGGGACTTCCAACAATAGCCAGGACGTTCATCTGCTTGCTCCCCGTGGCGCCAATTTCAGACTTGTCTCCGAACCTATCATTCATACGCCGCGTGTATTATAGCATGAATATCATCATGATAAACTGCATATTTGTCAGTTTTGTTGACACATCGTTTGTCATCCCGAGAGAGTCGGGCTTGCCTGTTACGCAAGGCGTTGTTTCGTAGGTGGGAGCGCTAGCCAGTTTGCTCTCTTACACGTTCCAGCTGAACTATTCGCAACATCGTTAAATGGTGAGCCCGAGGAGTAAACGCTGAGAATGGTGAGCCTTGGCCATTGATACAAATGAGATTAGTCAGTCGGCCCCCAGAGAAGTTTGTTTTGTCCAGTAAACTTGTTACTAGAAGCTGGGAATCACTCAGTTTGGACATCGTCATTTAGGCCAAGTTCCCACAGAGCGGCTCTTGGCCGAGCAACCGCCTAACATTCACTGAACGAGGAGATCTAGTTGACATGAGAGGGGAAAGTTGTTATACTGCGATTTGAGAATGAGAATTAATCGCAATCCTGCCCTGGAGCTCAAGGAACGACCGCTGACTACCCAGCGACGGTTGCTTCTAGACATCCTGCGCGAGGCCGAGGGTCACTTGGATGCCAGGGAGCTGTTCCAGCGGGCCATCGACAAGGACCCCCGCATCAGCCTTGCCACGGTCTACCGTAACTTGCGTCTGTTCAAGGAATTGGGGGTGATTGACGAAAGGCGCCTGGACAAGGTGCACTGCTACTATGAGATAAAAGGCTCCACCGAACATTACCATTTGGTGTGCCAGGGCTGCGGACAATTGCTTGAGTTTGAGAGCTCCCTGGTTAGCAAGCTAGTGGACGAGGTGCAGCACAACAGCGATTTTGATATCGTCAGCGCCGTGTTGTACCTCGAGGGTTACTGTCCGAAGTGCAAGAGCAAGGAGAAGGCACGCTAATTTTTTTCTCTTGGCGAATGAGAATGAGTCGCATTCGGATTTGCTATACACACCTGGATGGGAATACGTCTTGGGCACCATCGGGCAAGTGAGAACCAGGGTTCAGGTATCTTGCCGGCATGGCGTCAGAGTATCGTTGGGGATATCGCATTGGGAAAGAAGCTGCATAAAAAGATGCAAAGAGTCGAATATCGCAAGCGATTCAGTAGCCATGGGCAATCCACCGCCATGAAGAACAAGCGCAAGAGCCGTAAAAAGTAACCAGTCATTACAGCCCTAGTCAGCAAAATAGGATGCCATGCCAGACAAAGGAATTTAGAGAGGACATTGTGCACCCACTTGTTAAGAGGCATCATATTGAAGTGGGTTATATTTGAGCTGATTGATCACTTTCATGACAATTATCTGGGAAAATGGCTAGAGGTGCAAAATGCCTGGGCACAGGGAGATGGGAGGTAGGCCAAAAGCCGTGGAAAAGCACAAAGAGACGATGCAGCAGACTTCAAAAGCTAACAACTTTGGCCAATACTACAAAAGCGGACTATGGTGCTGCTCTGCGTCACCAACCGGAGCCCATCACTGGCTTATCGACGGCAGCGGCATAGGGCAGTGCAAGTACTGCGGAGAGAGGAGGCAGTTTGCCAGCCCGCAATTCCCGACTTGAGGACACTGGCTGAAGTGAGCGGAGCCAAAGCGTCCCGCTGAAGAATCGTTGAGAGAGCTATTACCCTAGCCTGAAGCACGCAGGTAAACTGGCACAAACGGTTAGCGGAAAGGGGGACATCATGAGAGATATTCAAATCGATAAGCTATGCACGGATTGGATTAGCGAAAACTGCAGTGAGGAAATCGCCTCGCAATACAGGCCTCACTCTCTAGCAATTCCTATGTTGAATTCCCCTGAACTGAACAATGCCCTAGAGGCTCTGAGGGAGGCCTTGTGCAAAACCTTCGGATCAGACGAATCGTTTGAAACCACAGACTACCATGAAGCCAGAAGAAAGCTTGGATTGCCGGGTGACGAGGTTCTGATTCCAGAGGTTTTCATTAAGGCTTTCACAGGAACACGCGAGTGAAGCTGAAAGACCCGCGCGTGCTGGAAATACCATTCAGCCCCTCTTTCCATCAGGTGGGCTATGAAGGAGGGCACGATGATAATAGAGATTACAGGCCAGGATTTCGATGAGGAGGTGCTGAAATCTGACTTGCCGGTGTTCGCCTGTTTCACCACTCCCTCGTGCGGGTCATGCTTTGCCCTTTGTCTGGTCATGGAGGATCTGGCCAAAGAGTATGAGGGGAGAATGAAATTCGTCAGGATCGATGCCGAAAAGGACTCTGAACTGGCAGCAAGGTACAACATACTTCCTTTGCCGGCTATGCTTCTCTTCCGGGGCTCTGAGCCCTTGAAGAAGCTACTTGGTTTTCATTACAAGGGGTCAGTGAGGCATTTGCTGGATAGTGTGATTACAGGAACCGAGCATTCTGTATAAGAGAGGAGGCCACAATGGTATTGGACGTCACAGATCAGAATTTCGAAGAGGAAGTCCTGAAATCCGACTTACCGGTGGTGGTGGATTTCTGGGCACCCTGGTGCGGTCCCTGCATAAGGATTAGCCCGTTGGTTGAGAAGTTTTCGGAGGAATTCAATGGTAAACTCAAGTGCTGCAAGCTGAATGTGGATGAAAACCTGGAGACGGCTATGAAATACCAGGTTATGAGCATACCCTTGCTGCTGTTTTTCAATGGTGGTCAGAAAATCGATGAGAGCCTTGGCGCGGTGCCAGAGAGTATGATTCGGCCCAAGGTCGAGGCGCTGCTCTAGCCTGCTCTTTAGCTCGAGACAAACGGTTAGAGAGGCAAACATGGCCAGTTTCGAAGAGATAGACGGGGCTCGAAGACTTCTGGGGTTGGAGGAGGCTGTAACTCTCAAGGAGATAAAGCAAGCTTATAGGAGAATGGCCTTTCGCTATCATCTTGACAGGGCTGGAGAAAATCCGGAACGCGAGGAGGAGATGAGGAAACTGAACTGGGCGTATAAGCTGCTCACGGAGTACTGTGCCCTTTATAAGTATACCTTCAGCGAGGAGGATGTGGCCAGAGCGTACCGTGAGGATGCGTATATGAAAAGATACGCCCATGGCTGGTTCGACGGAATATAGACCGAGGTTCGCTAAATGGGTGCTGGAAGTGTCAGAGAGCTTGAGGAAAAGATAGCGGAGCTCGAGCGCCGCATACCTCCCCACTCGATGCCACCAGCGATGCTTGAGGAGCTTGACAAGCTAGAGGAGCAACTTGAGAAAGCGAGACAGGCGGAGAAGGAAGGCTGATGCCAAAGAAGGTAGCAGCGGTGGATTATCAGAAGTGCCACCCCGATAAATGTGATCATGGAGTGTGCTTGGCTGCGCTGGCGTGTGAGTATGAAAATCTCATACAATCAAGACCCTATGAAGAGCCCGAGGTCAATACAGCCAAATGGTGCCATGGCTGTGCCGAGTGCGTAAAGGCCTGCCCATTGAAGGCAATTCGGATGGTTTAAGTCTAGTCTACAAGGCAACCGGTGAGTAAACGAAGATATAATGAAAGGAGGCTGAAATGACTGGGGTGAAGGTCACCTGCGTCGTATCTTGTCAGCTATGCGGTTGGAACACCGGGGCAAGCATCATTGCAGAGGAGGCCAATCTGTTTGCGGAGATTTTGAGGTTCTTGAGCCGATGTTCCGTACAGCACCCGAGCTGGGGCCCGGCGGGCAAACTGCTCGTTTCCTGGGATCCGCTGGAACCAGCAGCTCAGTGAGCAACCAACAAGGAGGCATGTTATGGAAGAACGTGACGTGGTCATCGTTGGAGCTGGCCCTGCCGGGCTTTCGGCAGCGATTTTTACCCAGCTCGATGGCTGGAGCACGCTAGTGCTGGAAGGTAGCTGGGTAGGTGGACAGGGGGCCATTGCCTACACGGTGAGCAACTACCCAGGTTTCCCGCCCGGCGATGGCGCCCTACTAGTGGAGAACTTGGAAAAACAGGTGACCTCACCTCTGCCCGCTGGCGTTGGCGCAGAGTTAAAGCATGAAAAAGCGTTAAGCCTCGATGCTGGGAAGTTGGTTATCACCACCGAGACGAACCAGTGCCGTGCCAAGGCCGTTATCCTGGCCACGGGCAGCACCATGCAGAGGCTTGGCATACCCGGGGAGGAGAGATTTCTGGACAAGGGCGTGTCTTACTATGCCAAGCGCGACGCTGAGAATTTCGCCGGGAAGAAGGTTCTGGTAGTAGGCGGCGGGAACACCACAGCGAAGAGCGCACTTGTGGCGAAGAGCATCGCTAGCGAGGTTACTCTCGTTCACCGTCGTGAGTCGCTGAGGGCGTATCCGGCTATGGTGGGGAGGTTGCAGAGAGAGGGTGTTCAGATCTGGTACAACACCGAGGTGAAGGAGATAAGGGGCAACGATAAGGTCGAGGCGGCAGTGGTGGTGAATAACAAGACAGGTGAGGAGAAGGAGGTAGCCATCGACTGGATGGTAATCTGCGTCGGGACGGAGCCAAATAATGAGCTAGCGCATGAAGCGCAGATCGAGATGGCGGCGAATTTCGTGAAGGTGAATACGCAAATGATGACCAACAAGCCGGGGGTATTCGCCTGCGGCGAGATCACCGGCTGCGACCGGCACCTTATCACGTCTGCTGCTCAAGGAGCGGCAGCGGGTATGGCTACCAGCGAGTATCTGGCGCTGGAAAAGGTTAAGAAAGGTGAAATGTTTGAGGGGACTAAGAACGGGAAGTACGCCGACGAGTATCTGGCAATGCTACAGCGATGACCATACCTCGAGTGGCAAACGGGTAGGCGAGGTGATGGAGCAGGTCGACTACGACCAGCTTGAGCCGGAGAACTAAAGATAACATGAAAGGAGAAAATTGATCGGTCAGGTGCAAAAGCCCATGGAAGAGATCTTGGGATACCTTGATGGCAAGGGAAAAGTTGTCCTTGTTGGATGTGGTGGCTGCGCCACAGTTTTTCACACCGGCGGTGAACCGGAGGTGAAAGAAATGGCAGACACCCTTTCCGAGCATGGAAAGAATGTCCTAGCCGCTATAGCTCCTCCCTTTGGGGAGTTCACCTGCTACGCTCCTTGGAGCAAGGCACGCTTAAGCAACTATCGACAAGCGATCGAGGAATGTGATGCCATCCTGATGCTTACCTGTGGTGACGGACTCCAAGTGGTGCGGGAGTTCGTAATAGAGGGAGAATTTTCGCTCGTGAAACCGATATATCCGGCAAACGATCCCATAGGGCACATGGGTGGAGGCCCTGCCCTGTTTAAGGAAAAGTGTCAGCAGTGTGGCGAGTGCCTGCTTGGAAGATTTGCTGGTATCTGTCCACTAACCCAATGTGCCAAAGGATTGCTGAATGGCCCCTGTGGAGGGTCTCAGGGCGGCAAGTGCGAAGTGGACCCTGAGCGCGACTGCGCCTGGGCGTTAATCATCGAGCGGCTGGAGAAATTGAATATGCTCGACGTGTTCGAAGAGATAGTTCCACCAAAGGACTGGAGCAAGATGGAAAGGCCGCGCAAGATTGAGGTCGCTCCACTTGTTCTTGGATAAGCAAGGCGGAAAAGGAAAGTGGCTGAGGAAGAAACTGTCCAGGAAAAAATGGCTCAGGAAGAGCTGGTCAGAGAAAAAGTAGACGACAGAGGCAACAAGTGGGAAAAGGTCTACTTTGGGGGAGGAGCGCATTTCAGGAACTGGCTGAACCAGTTCCTAGAGCTATGGGGCGAAGACAGCGTGGAGGTGGAGGAGGCGGATTCGAGGGGATTTCAGTGTTACGAAGAGAGCGGTGAGAAAATGTACCGGATCTGGGTAAGAGAACCAGACCAAGTAGCAAATTTACAGAAAGGGGGAGAAGAATGACTCAAGCAGAGGCAGAACTCATAGCCAGAGAGATCAGAATAAGATGCCTGCACTCGTCCTGGGGTGACCTTGTGGGCTTCTGGGAGGGGGTGATCGACAAACTTGAGGATGCCTATCGTGCAGTAGTGCGGAGCACAGCCTCCTCCTCTCGTGTCTCCTCGAGAGACTCCGCTGACATGCAGGGCATGGTGAAGGATAAACTAGCCACGGCTTTGAGCCAATTGGCAGGAGAGAGGCAGGTGGCTAAATTGGATGCAGAGGTTACGGCTCAATCAAGGCTCCACTTATGATCAGGGGTGGCATAATGCAGTCCGATGGCAGGTAAGCTTACTGAGATGTCGAACTGATACATAAGCCGAGCTTCGGCACAGCAGGCGAGTGATACGCCACTGGTAGTAACGGGAGTGCGCAATGGAAATTTCCGAATGGAACGCAGAGATTGAAAGAGAAAGAAAAGTAAAGGATAGGTTCTTTGGCAGCAATTATCCGGGATCGCCAATATCTCCTCAAGACAGGCACAGGTTTAAAGGGTTAGAATATTATCCACTTGACCCAGATTATAGATTTGAGCTTGAGCTTCATGAACATTCTAAAAAGCAAGTGGTGAGAATGGCTTATACCAAAGGCAATGAGGAGGATTTTCTTCGCTGGTGTGAATTTCGATTCAAGAAGGGTGAAAAGGAGCAAGTCCTCCAGGCCTATAAGCGCAATTCACAGGAAGAGATGTTGTTTGTTCCTTTCAGAGACTCAACCTCAGGCAAAGAAACCTATGGGGCAGGCCGCTATATCGACCTTGAGCCAGAGAGAGACCGCACTCCGGAGGGGAAGTGGATCCTAGATTTCAACCGAGGCTACAATCCATGGTGCGTATACAGTGAAGATTACACCTGTCCTTTCGTGCCTGGAGAGAATTGGCTCGAAGTTGCGATTGAGGCTGGTGAGAAGAATTATCCTTTGAAGAAAGACTAAGGTCTAGATCTGAAGGGAAAGGAGAGCGCTTACAAGGACCAAGGATATTTCGGAGGAAGAGGTGCATCAGGCACTAGGGCAGGTTGTGCACCCCGCGATCAGTTGCAGCTTGGTCGAGTTGGGAATGGTGAAAGATGTAACTCTGGAGCATGGCAAGGTCACGCTCACCCTGGCGCTACCCATTCTGGGTATCCCAGCCACCATCAAGGATCACCTTGTGAACAGCCTGCGCAAGGTAGTGACGGACTTAGGTGCAGAAGCCGAGGTCAGGATAACGGAGATGAACGAGGAGGAGCGCCAAGCCTTCTTGGCGATGGAGCAGGAGAGCTGGAAAGGTCTGCCGTGAAGAATAGGATGATAGGCCGTAAGCCAGAGCACCGAGCTGAACCAAACAGAAAGGAAGGAGTTTAAATAGATGCCTATCTACGAGTACCAGTGCACCCAGTGTGGCGAGAAGTTCGAGGCTCGCCAATCCTTTGGGGAGGATGGCTCCCACCTGAACTGCCACAAGTGCCAGGCACCCAACCCGCGGAAGCTGCTGTCTTCCTTCTCATTTAGCATGGGGTCAGGCGCGGGAGCGACTTCGTCGTGGGATAGCTGTCCCACCTGTAGCTCTGGCACATGCGGGCTTCCCCCAATGTAGCGATCGGGAGAGCCACTCAGGAGGATAGAAAATGGCATACAAGATTATAGAGGATTGCATTGGCTGCGGTGCCTGTGAAGTGGAGTGCGCCAACGAGGCGATCTCAGAAGGAGAAAGTATCTACGTGATCGACCCCGACAAGTGCACAGAATGCGTGGGTAATTTCGAATCACCCAGGTGTGCAGAGATATGCCCGGTGGAGGCCTGCGTTGCTGATCCGGAGCACGCAGAAAGTCAGGACGAACTCCTTGCCAAGTGGCAAAGGTTGCACCCGGGTGAAAAGCCCAAGGTTGCCTAGAACACTTCCCTAGCTAGGAATGGATCGGGATCTCGACCATGGTTAACTATGAAGTGATCGTCTTGGGTGGTGGCCCTGCTGGCCTCACTGCCGGTCTCTATACGTCTAGGGCTGGACTGAGAAGCCTGTTGATTGAGCAGGGGATATTCGGAGGCCAGATGGTTAATGCTCGGCAGGTGGATAACTATCCTGGCTTCCCCAAGGGGATCTCTGGCTTTGAGTTGGGCTCGCTCATGCACCGCCAAGCTGCCAGGTATGGATTGGAGACGATAACCGCTGATGTTACTGGCCTCACCTCGGGGCATGCTCATATTGTCTCTACCACAGGTGCCAGCTTTGAAGCCAGGGCAGTGATTATCGCTACGGGATCGGAGTATCAGAGGCTGGATGTCCCAGGTGAGGAGAAGCTTCTGGGGCATGGTGTTTCCTATTGCGCCACGTGTGACGGCTTTCTGTTCCGCGATAGGGTGGTCGCTGTCATTGGAGGAGGTGACACTGCCATCACCGATGCTCTGGAGCTGAGCCAGCATGCCAGGAAAGTATATGTGGTACACCGGCGAGACCGGCTGCGGGCAGGGCAGGTCCTCCAGCAGCGAGCCTTCGCTCAGGCAAAGTTGGAGTTCGTCTGGGATACGGTGGTTGAGGAGATCCTGGGCGAGGAGGTGGTGAGCCAGCTCAGGCTGCGCAATGTGAAAAGGGGGCAGCCTTCTCTGCTAGATGTAGACGGCGTCTTTGTTGCCGTGGGGATCAAGCCCAATAGCCAGCGCTTTTCGAGTATTGTGGAACTCGACAATGATGGGCATATTCTCACTGACGAGTTCATGGCCACCTCGGTTGCCGGCGTGTTTGCCGCCGGCGACATTCGCAGGAACTCCGCGCGCCAAATTGCCACCGCAGTTGGCGACGGCGCCATGGCTGCTACGTCGGTGTTCAAATATCTTCAGGAGTAGGACTAACAAGCGTCATTCGAGGGCCGGCCAGGACTTGGTTGACACGGGGACAGAGGGGTAGGCCATAGACAGCGAATGTGATATGAGATTCGAGGTGAAGAGATGACAAACGCAGCTTCGTTTGGAGACTACGCTATTGTAGCCTGTGGTACGCTAAACTTGGAGCTGAACTATCTGCAGCAGAGTGGTTTTCTGAATGCCAGGAAAATCCTGTATACCAAGCCCGGGCGGCACGAAATTCCCAGGGAGCTTGAAGAACAGCTGATAAGGCAGATAGGCAATGCCAGGAAGTACTCTCAGAAGATCATCGTGGTCTACGGCGGCAAGTTCTGTTACATCAACGCCGATGACCCCTACAGGACGATAGACAGGATAATCGAGGAGCAAGGATCGGGAATCTCAAGGGTCAAGGCCTCGCACTGTGTGGATATGCTGGCCGGTGCTGAGGAAAGGGAGAGACTAAGCGAGGGAAAAGATGTCTACTGGCTCACTCCGGGCTGGCTCAAGTACCGACGCTATGTATTTCAGGACTGGGACAAGGGCCTGGCCAACGAGAACTTTCCCAAGCACACGGGGGGTGCCGTCATGCTGGACGGCATAGGCTTCTGGGATGAATATGAGCAGAAATATCCTGAAGAGATACTGGACTTCTCAGACTGGATGGGGATTCCCATAGAACCCTGCAGGATCTCTCTGGACCGCCTCAAACGTCTGCTTTTGGACCAGATCGAGACTTGAGTCAAGTGAGCCGGGCGAAGCATAGAGGAACTATGCTTCGGCTATTGAAGTTTGAATAGAGAATAGGAGGTGAAATGGATCGACAGCCCCGCTGGAAACTCTTCGTTTATACCTGCTTCGGCGGATGTGCCACGGGTGTCTCGGCAGCCAAAGCTTGCATCAGGCTGTGGGAGCAGAACCCGGTTGAGGTAAAGATCGCATGCCTCCCAGCTGTGGTCATACCGTGGAAGCTCAAAGAAATGCTGAAATCGTCAGAGAAGCGGATGCTGGTCGATGCCTGCGGTCTGCGATGTGGTGCCAAGCTCTTCGAAAGAGAAGGAATGCCAGTAGACCGCTACATCGAGCTCACCTCGGAACTTGGGGTTAGGAAGGTCAAGCAGCTACCTTCAGGAGACTTGGAGGAGGAAGTCTACGAAATTATAAAGAAAGAAGCTTCTGCTCTCTTGGTAGAAGTTGCAAAAGGGGAAAAGGCAGAAGGTGGAGCTAAAGAAGAGTAAAATACGCAAAGCGCTAAAGATGGAATTGCGATGGAGGGGTAACACAAAAGAGAGATGAGCATGAGAATGGTTTTTACAGGACGAGGCTACTAAAGGAGGCAAACCGTGACAGGAGACGGGCAACTTGAGATTCCGCTGGCTCATGTGAGGGGATATGTTGTTGAGGGTGAGAGTGTGCCCGAGGTCCTAAGGAGATTGGCTGATGTGATTCAGGACGACTGGACCGTGCTCTCATTGGATGTGAGTTATGACGTTGGTGTTTTCGAGTCTGTCCGGGTAACAGCCTTTTATGAGTCAGTTGGTGAGGTGCAGGAGATACTGGATAATGGTTACATGGGTGGAGAGGTGCGTGGAGAGGTGCCTGAGTGCAAAGCAGAAGTATTTTCGGAGGAAGCGTTGGCGACCGTTGCCGAAGGCACGATTAACCAAGAAGCATAAAGTGAAGGCCCGGAATCCGTTTCGGGGCACTCAAAACGGGCCAGGCATTTATCTCCTTTTACTGAGCTTGAACCAAGGGTGAAAGCTGATTATGCATTCAGCACAGAACTCCTTGTTTGCCCCTCCTCTGAGGGTCATTTCTACAGCCAAGAGGCAATCCGCAATCCGGTCGGGAAGGAGAAAGTGCTCTTCCACGTACTTCTTACCTCTTATGCCCATTATCTCAGCAGCCTCCGGGTTTTCTAATAGGTGGTTCACCATCTGTGCAGTTTTGCGCGGTGTCTGGTAAAAGTAGCCAGTGTCGCCCTCTCTGATTTGAAGTGGAATGCCACCCGCATTGGCAGCTATCACAGGTTTGCCTTTCCATAGTGCCTCAGTAATCACCAATCCAAACCCTTCTTTGGTTGACGGTTGCATTATCACGCTTGCTGCCCGCTGTAATGCGTTTATCTCCAGGTAATTCTCAAGACGATTCACAAGCGAGAGATTCAGCACGTGGATGTCCTCATCGCCTTTCGTCTCTTCATAGATTCTGGCAAGAACCCTCTCCCCTTCCGGATCGTCGGTGGCCAAGCCACCTGCCAGTACAAGCTGACATTTTCTGCTTTCCCTGACGAGGCGGTAAGTAGCGATGGTCCTATCCAATCCTTTCCAAGGATCAAATCTTCCAATCTGAGCGACGATCGGTATATCGGGGTCTAGGTCGTATTTGGCGAGGACTTCGTTTATCTCTTCTTGTGTCAATTCCCGGTTCTTTTCAGAGAGGGGGTCAATGAAAGGAGGGATTATGAACTTGGGGAGGGGCCAGCGTGAAACAACGTAATGGGCTGCGGTGAATATGGCGGCGTCGTAGTGCACAGTCCAATCGGTGACGAAATCCCACAGGCCAGGGTTGGCTCGCAAAGACTCCCGTTCAATATCTAAGTGACAACGCCAGAGCCACGTTTCGCCAGGTTTTTTTAGATATCGGGTTAAACCTAGTGGCTGCGGGTCATGCACGATCACTACATCCGGGGTGTAATCGATAAGATTGGTGCTAGCGCACTGCTCAAGGGTGGAACAGTAGACTTGCTCCATCTCCGGGGTGAAGGAGCCCTCCATATCCTGAAGTAGGTTGTGCAGAGTTTTCGTGCACTCAAAGTACTCTTTGCTCCCCCGAATAATCTTCCATTCGGCCTCTATACCCAGTGAGTTCAGAAATGGGATAGCGGTATAAAGCATCTCTGCTACGCCTCCACCTTGTGCGGAGGCATTTAGCTGCAGTAGCTTCAGGCCTCTCAGCCTTTGAGCCACCCTTTGCAATCTGTCTATTTTCTCCTCACCCAAAACAGGAGAATAGCTCTCCAAAGCAGGCGTGGAAAAGGGGCAGAAGTTTTTCCTCTTGCTATAGATGGTCCCATCCGCTAGGGGAAAGGTATTTTCGCTGTCAACCATGGTCTAGCATTCCTGCTCTGAACAATTCTCTAATTGAGGACTATTCATTGTACCCAGAAAAAGCCGGAAGGGCAAGCTTTGGCCTCCTCTCCACGAGCCACTGCGCCTCCAAGTGAACAATTCATCGTATCGTTCCTTCATCCCTAAAAAGATGAGCTAAAACGGGCCCGTTTACCATATCGATTACCCTACCGTTTACCCTGTCGTTTACCACCTATGGTTTACCTGCTCCTAACGGTGCACGCTCCCCTGATATCATAGCTATCCCCTGGGGTGAGGGGACATCCTGATCTAAAACTGGGGCAGGAAGTTGCTGGGCTTAGCGTAATCCATAATTGAACGCTGATTAACTGGTGCGAAGATGCTCCAGTGGCAGGATTCTGGTCTTAGCCTATCGTCACAGGTGAAGCCCACAATGCCCAGACCCTGGCGAAACGCAAGCGAAGCTTTGCCCCGGTTGAACGAAAGACAAAATCGTGCAGCGGTGAGATTATAGCGGTAGCGGTTAGCTGTAACTTATGTAGACTAGAAATCATCATGAGCATGCTGATTTCCGCCGACATTTTGCCGACAAACTGTTTAGCACCCCTTGACACAGGATGGGACCAGCAGATACGAAACCGGCCTTGACCTAAGACCCGACATCACGCTATGCTATCTGGTGGCACAGGGTGGTACATCAGGTTTGTGCCTTTTAATCCGCGTGTCGTGGGTTCGATTCCCACCCGGCTCACCACTGGGTTACTACTGCAGTATTCCCGATCGCAGGTTGACAATCAGCAAAGCTTGGTGTAAACTCCTTACGCAGGAAATTCGATTGCGACTTTCCTGAAGTAACTCTTGCTTAATTCATCCAGACTGTTCCCTCAAAAGAGGGACCTCCGTAGTGAGGTGTAGACCTCGCTCCAGCTTAGAATGTAGAGACTAGCCCTGACTTTTGGTCTCTCCACTAATTAGCGAGCGTTTTCTAGCGTTGGCGCGCCGGCTTTAAAACTTAGAAACTCGTTGACTATGAACTCTAAGAGCGGGTTCCATCAGTTCCTAGAGAAGGCAAGTGAGCCGCTTTCAAGGCTGTCCACTCGTGGCGCATTCCTGTTGTTCACATGGCTAGTATTGCTCTTCTTCGGCATAATCGACCTAACGGGCTTTGTGTTCACCGGCCAGTGGCACAGGCTTATCTTCCTGGGCACAATAGCAGCGTGCATCACTGCTATATGCCTCATAATGAAAAGGGGATTTAAAAGAGGATTCACCATTGCCGAACTTGCAGGGCTAGGCATAACATCCCTTGTTATAGGTGGGAGTCTGACCTTGGTATAGACAGACCCATAATTTGGAGTAATCTAACATTCGCCCATGCTGTGCAATTTAATAAGAATGAACAGGGTTGCACTGAGGGCAAATTGGCAACCGAGGATTCATATCACCATTCCCCAATCACTGCAAACTGTCCCCTCACCAGAGAGACATCAGTGCCAGGTCCTTGCCTCCCTTCAGGGCACGTTCAGCTTTGGCCAGTTGCATTCAAATGCCGCTCGGCTATTAATCTTGGATATTGACCCGCCGTAATCTTTATCAGCCCACCTTCAAAATTTGGTTCGCAAAAATGGATTAGGGCACTTCCTTAAGACGGTGAGCCTTGTTATAATAGACTTGGCAAAGTAAAATCAACGCTGAGCCCAGTGGAGGAAAGGAGTGGCTGAAGTGATCTGTCCCAAGTGTCAACTTCAAAATCGGTCAGAATCGACATTCTGCGCCAGATGTGGCAAGAGGTTGCACTTCTATTGCCCTGCCTGCGGGGCAATCATAGCTGATGAAGTTAGTTATTGCATCAAGTGCGGCCATGGTCTTCATGTCTACCCTCCTAGCCTGCTGCAGAAACAGGAGCAGGAGCAAGAGAAAGAGAAAGAGGAGCGACAACGAGAGTACTACATGCCCAGAGTGAGGTCAGCCAGAGTCGCATCCGCATTACACAACATGCTCGGGCTCACCGAGGAGTCTGGAATAGCAGATATGCGTCGAGACCATCTTGAGCATTCGCTATGTCACGTATTTGAAGACCCCTGGCTTTCACTGCATGATGACAACGACGTGAGCGGTTTTCTACATGACTACTGGCAAGCGATAGCAGAACTGTGGTCTGAAGCCTTCAACGACTCTAACGAATACTGCATACGGGACATGCCAGGATTATCCGTCCTTAACATGGTGTTCCCCGATGTCATTCGACTGTGCCGCAAAGCGGGCGATTTCTCGAAAGACACTATGAAGCGGATGTTATCCCAGACTGGCATCGGCTCTGACTTCTGGCTTGAGAGAAATTTGATGCGTGGCAAGTTCGACCCCGATACTAGGTCATTCATACTCGATCCTGAATCAAGCATAGGTTCGGCAACCGTCCACATCAGGGAAAAGTTAGGGGTCATTGGCATGGGCAGGGCATCAACGCAAGGCAATGGGTCATGAAATCAAAGGGGGATAACCCTTTAGCGAGCCCAATCAGACCGCTTCCTATTGGAGCTCAAAATCGCCCCAGCGCTCACTGACCCAGGGCACGAAGGACAACACAAAAGAGATCAGACCTAAGCCCATGAGAATGGCTGCAGGCAGGATAAAGCCCATCGATAGATCCTTCGTTCCTGATGAAGCCAGATCGCACAATAGCGTATTTATGGTTGCCGGCACATCGTCGACGTTCTCAGTAATAGCGTCAGTAACTCTGCCCGGCACCATAGAGTATACCAGGGAGAAAATCACCACCAGCGGCAGCCCGGCAAAGAACATAGTGCAACCAATCCAGCGCAGAATCCTCTTCAATCTTGGCAGGTTCAACGCAACGATAATCCCCAACACCACCACCATTGCCCCGTAGAACGCAACCTGAGGGATATCGACAATGTGTTTGATAATCTGTCTCGGGCTATCGAAATCATCAAGGAATTGCTCACGAGTCTCATCCTCGTCTTTCGCCTCGTCAATAAGGTCAAGTATATCAGGCGCTTGCTCAATATTGGCATCGACGTACGGCATAGCTTCGCTTACAACCAGCTCTCTAATGGTGTTGTGATCCAGGCCGCTGGGGATACACTCCGGTAGCACTCCCTGACTGACCAAAGACAAGTCGGGCACCTGGCCAGGCTGGCATTCAGGCAGGGTATCGATCTTTTGGTCGAAGAAAGCCATGACGGCAGAATGAGCGCGTTGCTTGGCAGGCCTCAGGTCAATGGTCATATCGAGATTGTCTGTGTCGGAGCGGAGCCAGGGGAATAAATCGTCTAACACCGATTCAACTTGGGCCTGGAGCCACTCAGGAGGGAAAATCTGTGCGGTAAGTTCCTCTGCCTCCTGCCTGCTGATCTGGAGATCTCCATAGTAGTCTGGCACTGCTTCTATCTCGGGCAGCACATCCGTGTACACCCTGGTGTAAAAGTCATTCTCGTCAAGCTGGCCCTTATAGAAGTCTTCGTCCAGGACTTTGCCCTCAACGGCACCGAGAGTCAGACTGGCAGCAAGGAGAAGAAAGAAAACAAGGGCGAGAAATACGAGGGCTACTCTTCTGAGGAGGGATCGCA
>Ga0180438_10005723_pt1 | contig 17134 bp, 18 predicted proteins | sample SS_ome_12_FD_132455 | JGI IMG/M metagenome (GOLD analysis project Ga0180438, IMG submission 132455) | Hypersaline lake sediment archaeal communities from the Salton Sea, California, USA - SS_3_D_2 metaG | ecosystem: Environmental > Aquatic > Non-marine Saline and Alkaline > Hypersaline >...
CGTCTGATGAGGTTTGTTTATTGGAACCGAACATCGAACTGTCTCTCTATCTGAATCACTTATTGAACAGACCGCCCCTTTGGTATATTTCCATCTGTATATCCGAGAAAGGCTCGGCCTTTATTTTTCCGTCCGTTTGGTGACGAAGGATTTCACCCGTGCTCAGGTGGATGGTAATCGTCTCTCCGTCTTCGATACGGGAATCGGCCAGGTTGCTGATGACGATGGGTAGGCCGGCGTTGATGGCATTACGCTCGTAAATAGCTCCAAAGGATATGGCTACGATGGCCTGTACGCCCAGGCTCTTGAAGCAATCCACGGCCTGTTGACGGGAAGAGCCGGCTCCGAAATTACGGCCCGTGACCACGATGTCTCCCGGCTTTGCCTTCTGGGCAAAGTCTTCCCAGCCCTCCAGGTTGTCGAAGGTATACTGCCCCATCTGGTCGATTTCGGTGATGGCCAGGTATCGGTTGTGAAAAATCATGTCGGTATCGATGTTGTCCTTACGGATGATCCATACACGCCCGGTCAATTCAACCGGTTTCTCTTCTCGGGCTTCTGGCGAAACTTCCTTTCCAGGAGCAGGAGCCCGTTGCGGTTTTCCGGCGAAAAACACAGCAGGCTTCCCCGGAATTGCTTCGGGTGTGGTGATGATACCGGCCACGGCGGAGGCCGCCGCTGTGGTCGGTGACGACAGGTAGACCTGACCCTTGCCCTGTTTGCCGGCAAAGTTGCGATTCCCCGTACTGATGGTTATTTCCCCCGGGCCGTTCTGACCGATCTGACCGGCGGCGCATCCGGCACAACCGGCATTGCCGACCAGGGCGCCCGCGTTCATGAAGATGTCGATCAGGCCTTCCTTCAGACAGCGTTCCCATATTTTCCGGGTCGACGGCACGATCTTGAGGACAACGCCCGGAGCGACTTTCCGGCCTTTCAGAATCGTGGCCGCTATCTGCATGTCTTCGAACCGGCCGTTGGTGCACGAGCCGATGAATGCAGAATCGATTTTTGTGCCTTCGATTTCCAGCACAGGAACGACATCCTCAGGATGACCCGGTCGGGAGGCCAAAGGCTCCAGGTCCGATAGGTCTATCGTCACGGTTCTGTCATACACGGCGTCGGGATCGGCGTACACGGGTTCGAAATGGTCTTTGCTCAACCGTTTGAAATGCTCCATTACCTCGTCGTTAGGAGGGAAAAGGGAGACGATGCCGCCCATTTCTGTGGCCATGGACGCGATGGTGATTCGGGCGCTCAGTCCCAGGGTATCTGCAGCATCGCCGGTAATTTCAGCCGCGTATCCCAAAAGACCAGAAGCCCCGAACTCCTGGAGAAGCCGCAGGGTGACGTCCTTGGCGTTGGTGCGAGCCGGAGGTTTTCCCGTCAGGACGATTTTTATCGATTTGGGGACTTTGAACCAAATCCGTCCGTACGCCCAGGCCGCGGCGATATCCTGATCCCCCATGCCCTGGCCGAACGCGCCGATGGCCCCCAGGATGTTGGCGTGGGAGTCAGTGGACACCAGCGTCCCGCCTGGACCGACCAGGCCATCATCGATGGCGATGTGGGTTCCTATCCCAGCTTGTATATCGTAAATGGGAATGCCGTATTCCCGGGCGAAGGTTCGGCATATCTGCTGGTTTGTGGCGTATTTTTGGTCCGAACCCGTGGGATTGCAATCGAATGTGAAAAAGGTCTTCTCAGGATCGTGAATGGCAAGCGAGTTATCCCGGATGTTCTTGACGACATTGGCTCCGCCGAAGTCCCTTGCCAACCGGGCGTCGATGCGGATGTCTGCGATCTCGCCGGGTGTTACGGGCTTGTCGGCATGAAGGCTTAATATTTTTTCGATGAGGGTCGATCCCATGGTTGTCTCCGCGCTATCGTTCGATCAAGAGCCCCTTCTGCAACATGATCAGCGGATCGAATGTGGCAAAATCGGACTGATGGATGAAGATGGTTTCCACGACTTTAGGCCGGCCGTCGCCTTCCTTGGAGTGGCAGGCGATCATATTGACAATGTCGTCGGGGAATCCGTGCTGGGCGGCAAGAATACTCCCGGATATGGGGTGACGCGCATACTTTCCCGGAAGGCTCTTGCGGAATCCACCGGATCCGTCGGATTCGATCTCCAAAAGCTTACCCACGTCGTGGAGCAAGGCACCGGCGTAGAGTTTGTCGAAATCGATCCTGTAAGGGAGGTTGTCGTATGCGTCTGCCTGTGCCCGTGCCAGGGCGACTGCACCCTCGGTCACGGCGATGGTGTGCTGAATGAACCCGATACCGTGGGTATCGGCCAGGAGGGTAAACGGCATTTTCTTCAAGTCCTCCACGGATATCCAGTGACCTTTCTCACATGCGTCCACCCAGGTTTCGATCACTTTATCGCGGAGGTCTTTATCCTGGATGCATGCCAGTTGTTTTTGGAACAGCGATTCGATGTCTTTTGCTTGGATCATGCGGTGTCTCCCTCGGTAAACGTTCCCTGAAACTCAGGTTTTTATTCGATGATGTGTTTTTGTAAAGATAGGCAAGTCAGAAGAAAATAGCAAGGTCGGATTGATAGAAAAGGGATGGTTTTGCAGGCATCGTCTCCTTTATAAAAGACTATGCCTGGGTTGGTTCCAATCCCTGGATGAAGGCATGAACACACTCGGGCAGACGGATGCTGTACCCGCCTTCCATCACAACGAATGTCGGCTTGTTCAGATCGGCGATTCGCTCTCCGATTTTACCGTACGTCCCGACATCCAGGTCGAGCTGGGTGAGGGGGTCTTCCTGGAATGTGTCGAAGCCGGCAGAGATGCCCAGGAGACCGGGTTTAAAATCGGCGATGTACCGGCAGGCCTCATCCAGCACACTCAGATAGTTGTCTTCCGGGGTATAGGGCGGCAGAGGAAAGTTGATCGCATTCGCGTGGGAATGGAGACCGGTTCCCGGATACAGAGGGCTCTGGTGCAGGGAGACATAGAGCACGGAAGGATTCCCCATGAAGATGTCTTCCGTACCGTTCCCGTGATGACAGTCGATGTCGAGGATGGCGGCCGTTAAACCGGCATGTTCATCCAGAGCCTTTGCCACGGCTATGGCAATGTTGTTGATGTAGCAGAATCCCATCACGCGGTTTCGCGTGGCGTGATGACCCGGCGGCCTCATTAGGGAGAATGCAGGGTCTCCATTTAACGCCCATTGGTAGGCCAGGATAGCGGAGCCCGCGGAGAGGAGGGCATAATTGATAATGCCGGGCAGTGCGGGCGTATCGCCGTCGAAAAAGGTTTCTGTTTTGATGCTGGTGAGGAGCTCCTCTGAATGGACGCGCAAGACGTCCTCATCGCTGCAGGGTTGGGGACCAGTGAATTCATATCCTTTTTCTTTAAGATACTGATGCGTGGCCAGGATCCTCTGGGGAGATTCGGGATGACCCGGGTACTGGTAGGACAAGCATGCCGCGGAGTAGTACACTCTCATGATTTTCGGCTTTCGTTTAGGATGGTATGCGATTAAAAGAATTTAATGGATTGGAATACGAATGTCAAATAAAAAAAGAACATGGATTTGCAGGAGTATGTGCTTGAATTTCGGGCATGAATTATGTACATTAGGATTACTTTATGGAACTTCTGGATCATATCAGCGAAGCTGCCGACTATTTATATTCGTTTTTATCAGCTACGCGTCCTAGAATCGGTATTGTGCTGGGGTCGGGCCTGGGTTTGTGGGCGGAGAGTCTCGACGATCGTGTCACCGTCGATGTGTCGAACATCCCCCACTGGCCGGTGCCCACGGTGGAGGGTCATTCAGGGCGGATCGTGCTGGGAACGAAAGGAAAGGCTGCGGTCTTATGCCTGCAGGGAAGGCTGCATTATTACGAGGGACACGCGATCCAGGAGGTGGTTTTTCCCATCCGGGTTCTGGGGCGTATGGGGATTCGTCATCTCATCGTGACCAACGCGGCAGGCGGGTTGAATCCAGATTTCTTTCCCGGCGACCTGATGCTCATTACGGATCACATCAACATGATGGGAGCAAACCCGCTGGTGGGCTCTCATGATGCCTCGCTGGGCATGCGCTTCCCAGACATGACCGATGCCTATGATGGTGAGTATATCGCCCTAGCCGAAGATACCGCCAGGGAACGGAAGTTGACCCTCAAAAAAGGTGTTCTGGTGGCCGTATCCGGACCCAGTTACGAGACGGCCGCCGAAGTGCGGATGCTGCGGTCGCTGGGGGGTGACGCCGTGTGTATGTCCACCGTGCCCGAGGTGATCACGGGCATACAGATGGGGATGCGGATTCTGGGAATCTCGTGCATCACGAACATGGCCACGGGCATTTCCCAGGAGAAGCTGTCCCATGATGAAGTGAGGCGTATCCCGACGCAGGTCCTCGACCGTTTCGGTGTCTTGCTGAATGCAATGGTCTCAAAGATTTTCGGAATAACGTAAGGAAAGAAAAATCGATGAAATTTAGAATTATCGTCAATCCCGTTGCGGGTAGTGGAGCCGCCATAAAGGCGGTTCCTCAGGTCAAGGCCCTTCTGAATCGGCATGGTCTGCCCTTTGATGTCGTTGTCACAGAGCGGCCATGGCACGCCGCCCAACTGGCTGAGGAAGCGGCTGCTCAGGGAATTGATGTTGTCGTGGCCATGGGCGGGGACGGCACTGCCAATGAAGTCATCAACGGCCTGATGCGGGCGGCAGAGAAAGGTCCTATTCAAAGTGCCCTGGGTGTTTTGTGTGTCGGGCGGGGCAACGATTTCGCCTTTGGTGCGGGCATCCCGCGCGACCTGGAGGTGGGTTGCCGGGTTCTGGCCCAAGGGAAAAGACGACGCATCGATGTGGGCCGTGTGACGGTGGATGATTCCTCCGAGAGTCGTTATTTTGGGAACGGCATCGGAATCGGCTTCGACACCGTGGTGGGTTTTGAAGCGGCCAAGATGAAGCATCTTCGTGGATTTTTATCATACTTAGTGGCAGCGCTGAAGACGCTCTTCTTTTTATTCCGGGCTCTCAGAATCCAGATCGATTGTGACGATGATGCGTGGGATCAATCCTCATTGATGGTGTCCGTCATGAACGGACGAAGAATGGGGGGAGGCTTCCTGATGGCACCCGAGGCGATATCCGACGACGGTCTACTGGACTTTTGCATCGCCGGCGTGGCGGGTCGCATGCGACTGCTGTTTTTAATGACCCGGTTCATGAAGGGCACGCAGGGGAAGAGCAAGATCATCACGACAGGTCGGACAGAGCGGATCAGCATCACGGCACTGGAGGGGACGCTGCCCGCCCATGCAGATGGGGAAACACTGTCCACGGAGGGCCGAAAGCTGGATGTAGAGCTGATGAAAGACCGGCTGGACGTCATCTGTCCGTCCGAGGAGTAAATCTGTCGATGAGTCTGTGGGATTTCAAGGCGATAGGGTACGGGTCTCTGCGTTCTTCGATATTCACGCGTTGGATTCTGAGTCACGAAATGAAGCTTCTTAAAGGACTGATGGATCAGCAGCGCCTTCGGCCTGCCGTAGCAATGGACATCGGCACCGGTGTGGGGGCCGGCCTAGACATCTATTCATCGGGTACGACCGTCATCGGTTTGGACAGGTCATGGCCGATGCTTCGGAGAGGTCGAAAACAGGCGCGATTGATCGGTATCGTGGGTGATGCCCTGAGCCTTCCGTTCCTGGAAGGCAGTGTCCCCTTCGTTTCATCCATCGGATTGACGGAATATCTATCCAATAAACCAGCATTCTTGCGAGAAGTGAAGCGTGTGTTATATAAAGAGGGACGCTTTCTGGTCACCATCGCGCGGCCGAATATCTGGAATGGGCTGCGATGCCTTCTGGGTCATCGAATCCGCATGATAAGACCCCATCTGTGGACAGTCATGACCCGGGATGAGGGGTTCGTCTGTTTGGCCCAGGCAAGGACATTCCTCCAGTCTCAGTACCTCTTTCAGGTGGTGGATGATTAAAACGTATAACGATGATAGGAAGGTAGAATGACTCGATTCCATCTGCCTGATCGAATGATGTGGTTATGGTATCCCAAGAACCGATGGCGCACTTTCGTCTTTCTGGGTGTCTTCGGCTACCTGCTCCTTATCGATGGTGTGATCGGCCTCCGGCCGGATCATGGTATCCTGGTTGTTATTATCTGTGGTCTGGCTCTGGGGAAGGAAAAGTCCAAACGATTCCTGTTCGACTGGGCACCCTTTATCCTGTTCTGGATTGCCTATGATCTGATGAGAGGCGTTACGGATGCGCTCCGGTACGCGGTGAACGTGGCCCCTCCGTATCGAATCGAGCTCTTCCTGTTCGGTCCGCTGTTCGGCGGGCAGATTCCCAATTTTTATTTTCAGTATTTTCAGGTTATCCACGAGGGTGCTCTGGGCAAGATTCTCCTAGACATCATGGGTGCTGTATTTTATGTGCTCCATTTTGTGGCCCACCTCATCCTGGGTTGGATTCTCTGGCATACGACATCAGACCGACCTCTGTTCTACCATTTTATCTATACCATCGCCGTGCTGAGCGTGCTGGCGTTGGCCACGTTCATGATTTATCCTGCTGCCCCTCCCTGGTATGTGTACGAGTATGGCCTGGCACTGCCCACCGGTACGGTGGAAGGGAGCGCCGCCAGCTTGATAAATTTCGACAGACTCATCGGATTGAACGTGTTGCAATCGATCTGGAACAACTTCAACTCGAACCTGTTTGCGGCCATTCCATCGCTGCACGCCGCCCACGCTGTGGCCATCGCCTTTTTCGGGATGAAAAAATTTCGTCGATGGCGTCCTCTGTGGCTCATTCATCCCATAGGAACGTGGTTTTCCGCCGTGTACCTGAACGAACATTATATCATCGACCTCGTGATCGGGCTGGTCTATTTGATCGTGGCCTACTGTTCTGTGAAGTGGCTCATCTATCCCAAGGTTTTCAAGAAAGCCATCGAGGGCACCCCAGACACGTGATGTGCCTCTAGAACGAGTTTGCGGTTTATAAATGGCTATCGTTTTTTACGTCACCCGTTACTTCTGAAAGGGGATGATATATTCAAAGAACAACAGAAGAGGCATCGGCTGGAACGAGCGATTAAGAAACATGGAAAAACTCGTATCTCATTTTCATGGGGCGGTCGTTTGAAGAATAAGTCTTATCCTAGATTTTATTCCAGAATGCAGGGGATATCATGCTGAAGATTAAAAGACAACATTCAAAAGGACGTGTTCTTACAAGATGGTTATTTTCTGTTTGTCTTTTTCTCATTTTGTTTACAAGCCCGTTGTTTGTGTCGGCCGTGTTCTCGCGGGAGGTTTCCTCAAAAGAGTATCGATCGAAGGGCGAAGCGGATGTTATTACGGGATGTACGACAATACTGGTTGGCAAGCAGGCAACGGCCGACGGCAGCGTGATGATGGCGCACAACGAGGATATGGGGACGTTGTCGGGGAGGCTCGTATACCAGCCGAGCCGGAGACCGTCCCAGGAAGAAGTAGAAGTCAACTACGTCACTCTGCCTCAAGTGGAGGAGACCTACGGGTATTGGGCCTCGGGTAATTCGCGTTCCGTGGCCGACAGTCTGTACGACGGAGGATGGATTCTCTGCGGCATGAACACGTCCGGGGTTTCACTGGGATGCAATACGATGCAAACGCGGGAAGAGCCGATTCCCAGGGGAAAAGGCATATTGCGTTACAGCATTCGTCAGCTGGTTCTGGAAAGATCGAGGACGGCCCTGGATGCTGCCCATTTGGTCGGTAGGCTCATCGATGCGTTTGGTCAGAGCGGCAGTGCGGTGGCCTATTGTATCGCGGATCGGGATGAGGCCTGGCTGGTGGAGACTACGAATCGGCAGTGGGTGGCCCGGCGTATCCCTGACGACGGGTTCCACGTGGTGGCGAATCAGTATACCATCGAGACGGAGTGGGATATGGCCAGCGAGGACCTGGTCGCGTTTGCCATCTCTCAAGGATGGTACGATCCTTCCAGCGGGCCGTTTAACTTCAAGGTTGTCTATGGCGATCCAGACCGGATGGACCGTCCGGTGAATACCCTTCGCGAGCATCAGGGGCGCAGCATGCTCCAGGAAAAGATCGGCACGGTCACGGTCCGGGATCTGTTGAGTGTCTTATCCTCGCCTCCCATACAGAACACGGGCACGCAGGCCTTTATGATCTGGCAACTGAGGAAGAACGTGCCGCATGAGATCGGCCACTTGATGTGGCACGGCATGAGCGGTGCCAATACGAGCGTGGCCGTGCCCGTTTACGCAACCAGTACCGGCGTGCCGGACCCGTACACGGATGCACCGTTCGCGGAGGACGTCGAATCGGCGTGGTGGTCGTTCGAACGCCTCCAGAAGCATCTGTATCCCCAAACAGACACGTACGCGAAATCCTTTGGTGATGCGCGAAAAACACTGGATGCCTTCCAGGAGTCGATATACAAAGAGACGGCTGATGTCGAGTCGAAGGCAATGGGGTTATGGAAACGCGGGGATATTGAAAAGATAAGAGCCCTGTTTTCTCATTTTACGTACGACAAGCTGGAAGACGCCCTCGAGGTAGCGAGGAAGGTGTATTCATCGTTAGAGTAATCGAGTCTTATCGTTCTGTATAAAAATTACTTGACATTGCCCACTTTTAATATTAATTTATAATTAATATCATTATTAGGTTTCTTTATATTCCACGCTTATCCATTGTACAACGGGTCGGGATAGAATCGTTCGTTTTAAAAGAGAAATCCCGTACGGACATTCATAGTCGCTCTGAACGAGTCATAGTCTCGTCTGTTGTATTCGTCTTGGGATGGATAAGACGATTCACTCGGATTCTCGGCTGAGAATCCCGTTGGAATCATTTATCCCATCTGCTTAGGGAGGGTATCCTTCATCCTAAAGGTGCTCGGGCGAGCAGGATGATAGCGTTCTCTCACGCTGGATGGAATAGAAAGTGATGTTTCATGCATAGAATCGTCGACCAGCTTCGTACATCCCCTATCAAGCAGAAGCCCCGCATCGTCAAGCAAGACCTGATCGATTACTACAGGGATATCTCCTCCCAGCCCGGCAAGGAGAAGATCGGCATCGAATGCGAAAAAATCGGTGTCGATGTCAACACAGGCCAAAATATACCGTACTACGGGACCAGGGGCTTCTTGAACATCCTGAAACGTTTGGTCCAGGAACTGGGCTGGGACGTTATGGTGCGGAATGGACGCAACATACTGGAGTTAAAGCGAAGGGATACACGCCTGACCCTGGAGTCGGACGGGCGTATTGAGCTCAGCGGTCATGTACACGATTCCATCCACGATCTCTACCGCGAGTTTTTCCTGCATAGGTACGAGATATCCATCATATCCAACATGTTCGACATCATATGGCTGGGTATCGGGATGACCCCCCTGAGTCCTGCTGCGGAAATCGAGCTGATTCCCAAGACCAGGGTCGTGATGACGAACCGATACTGGGAAAAGATCGGTGGGTACGGGATAAACTGGTCCCGGCAGACGGCCTCGATCCATGCCAACGTGGATTATCATTCGGAAGAGGATTTGGTGCGTAAGTTCCAGGCCATGCTCAAGATTGGTCCCATAATCACGGGCATATTCGCCAATTCGCCCATCTGGCGGGGCAGGCTCACCGATAATCTGTGTAATCGCATGTACCTGGCCCTGCATTCCGATCCCATCCGGTTTGATGCCGACCCCTCTTTTTTCGATCCCGATTTCTCGATTGAAAAATGGGTGGATTACTCTCTGAAAGTACCGATGATGTTCCTGAAGAGGAAGAACACATGGTATGAAGTCCCCAAAAATTTTACATTTGGTGAATTCCTAAAACAGGGATTTCGGGGTTTCAGACCGACGATAGAGGATTTTGTCCTTCACGAGAGTACGATCTATACCGATGTCCGCATCAAGAAATACATCGAAATGCGCTGTTGCGATGCCGTACCGCCGGTCCTGGTCGCGTCTTTCCCGGCCTTGATCAAGGGACTGGTCTACCACCCGGACGGACTGGATGCCATCGATCGCATTACCAAGGGATGGGATTACAACACCGTACAGAGGCTGCGTCATCGGGTCGCGAAGAATGCCCTGCAAGTTCGGGTGAATCGTGTGCGCCTGTTCGACCTGGCCCGGGAATTGTTGGATATCGCCGATGCCAACCTGAAGAGCATGCGGGTGTACAACATACGCGAGGAGGATGAATCCATCTATCTTCACCCCCTGAGGGAATTCTTGATCGAGAGCAAGATGTGCCCCGCGCGTCTAATCGCGGTGAATTGGGAAACGAAGTGGAATCGAAATATTCACAAGCTCATCGAATTCTGTGCATACTGAATCGTTTTTTCGAATCCTGATACCTTGCTCAGGCAGCCCTCCTCCTCGATGACAGCCCCTTGCCTCATCGCTATAAAGCCTCCCCGAACACATGAAAGATGCATCCATGCCTTGACTTTTATGTAATTTTAAGGCATATTGGATGACTAAACCAACAGGAGATGGCAGCACACGGTGGATGCTCAAAAATCGTATACATTTTTGCTCTTCGATATCGACGGGACGTTGATCCGTTCCGCAGGTGCCGGCCGAGCAGCCATGGAGCGATCTTTTAAGGATGTGTACGGCTATGATGACGGATTTCACGATATTCATATGATGGGACGGACGGACCCGAGCATCCTGATGGAAGCCCTGGAGAATCGCGGCCTGGATTGGAACGCCGGGGAAGTGGAACGATTTCAGACTACCTATTTTCGTTATCTGGAAAAGGAAATCGAACAACCGAGAGAGGGAAAGAAGACGTGCCCGGGTATCGACGCTCTTCTCCCTGAGCTTCAAGAGAGGCCGGATGTCGTCCTGGGCCTGTTGACGGGTAACTGGCGGACCAGCGGCCTTATCAAACTCCGTCATTTCGCTCTGGATGGTTATTTTCCCATCGGTGCCTTTGGTGATGACAGCTCCAGGAGGGAAGACCTGGTACCCGTGGCGTTGGAACGGTTTCGAAAGCAGTGGGGCGACAGGCTGGACAAAAAGCGTGTGTACGTCATCGGGGATACGCCCCTGGATATTCAATGTGCCAAGCCTCATGGCGTGCGAACGGTGGCTGTCGCTACGGGATTTCACACCACGGCGCAATTGGCGCCCGATGCGCCGGATTATCTATTCGAAGATTTTCAGGATACAGAAAAAGTTCTGACCGTTTTTAACTGACCGTTTGAATCGTTTTTTTTACATATCATAGAAAATGACATCGTACGAGTTTGGGGCGGGAGTTTGTTGGATTTTCGTGTGTGACGAATATAAGATGGATTTTCATGGATATTCCCCGCCTCAGATGTGAATGTTATTCAGCATGGATGTCCAAGAACCCATAAAGCAAGGAGGAGCACGATGAAGATCCCTAAGATGCTGTTCGTTGCAGGAATCGTTCTGGTGATCGTCGGTTGCACGTCCGACCGTCCTTGGATTGGCACGTACGCTCTTGAGATCACAGAAGAGAGTAAAGAGATGTATGACATGTTTATCGAGATGGGCATGGTCTGGCCGGAGATTACCCTGAACGAGGACGGCACCTTTGTTACTCACAAAACCGAAGGTGGCGTGAAAATCTCAGGGAATTATACGGTCGAAGGCACCACACTCACGATCTATGCCCAGGAGGTCGGCGGTAAGGAGCCCGAGGGCAAGTATGCGGAACCGCATAAGGCGCTTTTCGAGGATAATTTTCAGGTTCTGATGATGGAGGGCCCGGACAGGGAAAGATGGGTTCGTAAGGAAGCGAACACGGCGTTCCTGAAAGGAGCATAAAAGACGGTGGTCCGGTGAATCGGACCGTGGTCTGGAATGATTCTTGGATAACTCGATATCGTGCCGTTCCACCCATTTCGCGGTTAAACGTGCTTATCGGAAACTTCAAGACCTGAAGCGCAGCCGGTATATCGAATCATTCCATCGTTCTCAGAATCCAACAGTCGTCAAAGAGTCCACTTTTTACCTGTCCAGATGTGGTCCGGAGACGTTTTCCATCACGATGTGAAAGCGTCGTGACGCTCAGCAAGGACGGGATTGAGGATGACGCGGCAGGTGTTTATCGCCAGGCATAATATTGTCAAACCATAATATAATAGAGGATAAAAATATGTCGGAGCAGATATACAGTCATACGATGTCCGCAGAAGAGCTCTTCCTTTTGCTCCTCTACCAGGCGAATCAATTCGAGTTGTTCAAGAATTTCATCATCGAAGTCTTGGACCTGAAAGAGATCATGACCGTGAATGAATTTCACGATCTGTTCAAGCAGTACAAAGACATGAACAAAACCAAACTGCTCCACAATCTAATGATGATGAAGCCAACGCTGGAGGACATGAAAATCGACATATCGCTTCTTTAGAAAGGAGACGCCCATCATGCTGAGACGCATCCATCCCACGGCGCTGGTCGTTTTCAGCGTCATCGTCGCATTCTGCCAATGCATCAAGACACCTGCGAACAAGCACTACCCTGTGAATCCATCGCCGCTGCTTCAAACCCGGTTTGTGAGACTGCCCCTGGGGATTGTACGACCGAGTGGATGGCTGCGGGATCAGCTCGTCATACAGAGTCAGGGTCTGACGGGCCATCTGGATGAATTCTGGCCCGATTTGATGGAGTCTGCCTGGAAAGGGGGTGAGGGAGAAGCTTGGGAGCGGGGACCGTATTATTTAAACGGTCTTGTTCCTCTGGCGTATATCCTGGACGATGATCGACTGATCAAAAAGGCCGAGCCCTTCATCGAATACATGCTGAACAGCGGCCGGGGTGACGGCTGGTTCGGTCCGCCCGCGAACGAGGATCGCTGGCCTCTGGCCGTGGCTATGAAGGTGTTGACCCAGTACTACGAGGCCACACGGGATACCCGAGTCCTCCGGCTTCTGGAGCGTTATTTTCAGTATTTAAAAGACAATCCACCGGATTGGCCCGACGATGCGTGGAGGGGCGTACGGGCCATGGAAAACGCGGTCACCGGGTATTGGCTGTACCGCAGGACGGGGAATCCCGACATCCTCGAAGTAACCCAATCGATTTTCAACAACAGCTTCGATTGGCCGTCCTTTTTTATCACATTTCCGTGGGACACCAAGGCCCTGGAGGAGAGGCGAATTCCCTATAACTGGAAGAGCGACGGCCTGACAGCCCATGTCGTGAACGTGGCCATGGCCGTGAAGTATCCCGGGTTGTGGTATCAACAGGCCAGGGACGAGCGGTTTAAGGAGGCGGTCTATCGAGGCATAGAGAACCTGGATACGCATCACGGACAAGTGGGTGGTCGTTTTTCGGGGGACGAGCATCTGTCGGGTCGCCGACCAACCCAGGGAACCGAGTTCTGTGCTGTCGTGGAGTACATGTTTTCCGTGGAGAAGCTGATGGAAATCTTCGGCGATCCGGCATTGGGCGACAGACTGGAGTTGCTAGCCTATAACAGCCTGCCCGGTACGATGACACCCGACGGCTGGGCCCATCAGTACGACCAGCAGGCCAATCAGGTGCTGGTCACAGATGCGGAGAGGGCGTGGAGCTCCAACGGAAACACGTCGAATCTGTACGGCCTGATGCCCAACTACCCGTGCTGTCTGGCGAACATGCATCAGGCATGGCCCCTGTTTGTGGAGCACATGTGGATGGCCACCCACGATCAGGGGCTGGCGGCCGTGGCGTACGGGCCTTGTGTTGTATCGGCGAGGGTGGCAAACGGCATGGAGGTGACCATCGTCCAAGAGACGGACTACCCCTTCGACGGCACGATTCGCATGACGCTGGAGCTTTCCGGCCCTGCCCGTTTTCCCCTCTATTTTCGAATCCCCGGCTGGGCGGAAGACGCTCGTCTTATTGCGAACGGCGACACGGTGGAGGCAAAACCCGGAACGTTCGCCGTCGTCCAGAGGCGATGGGAATCAGGCGATAAGATTCATATCACATTCCCGATGAAGGTTCGCACGGAGACGCGGTACAACAACGCCGTCTCAGTACTGCGAGGCCCTCTCTATTATTCCTTGAGAATCGGGAAGTCGTACAAGCGGGTTCGCCTGAAAAGCGACCGCATCACCAGCATCGATTACATGGGCTCTGCGGACTGGGAAATTCGGCCTACAACGCCCTGGAATTATGGACTCGTCATCGACCCAGAAGATCCCGATGACGTGATCGTCCAGAAGCATACCATACCGAAATTTCCGTTCATCGACAACGGCGAACGTGTGTATACACTAGAGAAGGATCGCTTCATTCCCTGGAAAGGGGATGCCAGCGTGGTACTCCGGATGAAAGGCAGGAGGATACCCGGTTGGCGGATGAAAGACCATTCGGCCGACGATCCGCCCCAGAGTCCTATCCCGTCGGATGAGAGGGAAAAGGTGATAGAGCTGGTTCCTTACGGATGTGCCCGGCTTCGAATCACCGAATTCCCGGTCATCGAACGATGACGTAAAATGAACTGAAGCGTCACGATTTGAGTCGATGTGGGATATTCCATGTGTGTTGTGTCGAAAGAATGGAACGGATAAAAAAAGAGGAATCGCATTTCAAGGGGGCATGATCGTAGAAGGCAGAACAAGCGAATCGCGTCTCATGGATTTTCATTCCCTGAAGGATTATCTGCTCGGTAAGAAGGGTGCGAAGGAAGACTTTCCTTTCGATCCCCATACGCTGGTCTTGAAAGTGATGGGCAAGATGTTCGCTCTCATCGCCCTGGAGGAAGACCCCTTGCGGATCAACCTGAAATGCGATCCCGAGCATGCCGAAGCGTTGAGGGCCATCTATCCTGCTGTCCTGCCAGGTTACCACATGGACAAAAGACACTGGAACACAGTGGTCCTGGACGGTAGTATCCCCCACGAGGTGATCCAGGAGATGATCGACGATTCGTATGCGTTGGTGGTCAAGAGGCTGAGGAGGGCAGACAGAGAGAAACTGTCGGCATGATGAATCAAGCTTCGTTTCTTCTATATAGTATATACATGAGTCGAATGAATCGTCACGGAGATCCATGAACATACTGATTCAGGGATTGCCGGGTGTTGGGAAGACGACCCTGGTTCGTGCCATAGCAGAGCGACTATCGGATTTCCGATTTGGCGGGTTTTACACCGAAGAGATCAGGGACAGGGGCCGCAGGGTGGGATTCCGCATCCAGACGTGGACCGGCAAGACGGGCATTCTTTCCCATAAATCCTTCAAGAAGGGTCCCCGGGTAGGTGCGTATCGTGTGGATGTTCCGGGATTCGACACCCTGGGCGTGACGGCCCTGGAGGAGGCACTGAGCACGTCCGGTATTATTCTCATCGATGAAATCGGGAAGATGGAACTGTTCTCTCGTCGGTTCCAGGAGGTCGTCCTGCGTTGTCTGGATTCCGACAAACCCGTCGTGGCGACGGTGATGTCGAGATCACATCCTTTTGTGGACAGGATAAAATCCCGGTCGGATTCGACCGTCGTGGACGTGACGATGCAAAACAGGAATAATTTAGTGGTCCCATTGTCACGTCAAATAATTGAAGAATCGATTGGTATTCAAGATTAATTTTCGTCTACGCCAGAGTCTTCCTGAAGGGCTATCCTACTCCGACCGCCCGATATCGCAGAGATCCTGGAAGGCGGACACAACCTCATGACTCGTCGAACTGGATCGCTTCCACCGGGCAGTCTTCCGCTGCCTCACGTATGCAGGACTCGTTGGCAGTCAGATTGGCGCCTTCCTTGATCTGAGCGATCTCGTCGCCCATCTCGAAGACCTCGGGACAGGTGTCCATGCAGAGTTCGCACGCCGTGCAATCTTCTTCCACCCAGACACTCGTGATGGCCATAATCATGCCTCCTATTTTATCCGCGCGATGTATTTTCGCATGGCATCGACCATTCGCTTACTGTGGGTTATTTTGTTCGTTTCCATGTCAAGGTATGTGGCATTCGGCATCATGGAAACCATTCTTTCAAGATTCTTCGGTTCATGGAGTGTATCCTTGGATGCGCCCACGATGAGAGTGGGGGCATCGATGGTATCCAGTAAATCCCAGACTTCGTATTTGGAAAAGGCAAGAGCCGCCCTCTTTAGTTTCCAGGGATCGGCAGCATCCAAGTTTCCGCAGTATTTTTGATACTGGGCGTAATCGGCATCCGTGTTCAAGCGGAAGTTTTTAAGGTACCATTTGATGAAGGGTTTCACAAAAAGGTAAAATCCAGGATAAAAAACGTGGATGATGACCATGCCGAACTTGGGCACACGGAAGACGGCGTTGGGTCCGATCAGGATGAGGCAGAGAGGATTTTGCTGGATAAAACGGCAGGCATCCAGAATCGCGGTGGCTCCCAGGGAACTTCCGAAGAGAATGTATTTATTTTTTTTCAAATGGTTATTCGAGATGAAGGCCGCAATATCTTTTGCCAGAGCTTCCACGCTATAAGCCACCTTCCCCTCGACGCGAGACGATATTTTTTCCCTGGTTTCGATGTAGTACACCGTAAAATCTTTGGTGAGCGCTCGGAGTACTTCTTTCCAAGAATTCATCTGGGTAATCCATCCGGGCACGAACACGACGGGAGGATTTTTACTCGGCTGCGGCGGGGAGAACGTGACGACTCGAAGAGAGACGGTGGGTGATACTGAGACCATCTCGTCCCGGTATTCTGTTCCAGGGTGGCAAAACTCGGATAACGGCTCCATATGATTTTCCCTCGTGATGGTTTTATTGGCTTCCGGACAGATGTTCAGGATGTGTCCGTATCATACGCAGAATCGGGTGTCGTTCCGTTCATTTCATTTTGATCGGTTCATCCGGGCGTACCACGTCCGGTTCTGCGTGTACAGGTTTTTGTATTCCTTGAAAAGGTTGTCGTAGAGCTTACGGTGATTCGGATCTGGCCGGAAGCTCCTGTCAATTTTTATATATTTTTTGATATCATCGTACGAATCGATATACCCCAGCGTCATGCTTGCCAGGAGGGCGATGCCCCGGGCACCGGCCTGCTGCGGGTCGGATACCCGGTTGATGACACGGTTGGTGATGTCGGTCATGATCTGGCACCAGATGTCGCTCTTAGCACCGCCACCGATGATGTTCAATTGAACGACTCTTTCGTAAA
>Ga0180438_10005727_pt1 | contig 17129 bp, 13 predicted proteins | sample SS_ome_12_FD_132455 | JGI IMG/M metagenome (GOLD analysis project Ga0180438, IMG submission 132455) | Hypersaline lake sediment archaeal communities from the Salton Sea, California, USA - SS_3_D_2 metaG | ecosystem: Environmental > Aquatic > Non-marine Saline and Alkaline > Hypersaline >...
GACCATGATGACGCCGCAACTGACGCGCGACGGCGGCCTCTCGCCGCCCTATCGCTTGGGCCGGGGCGCGCGGCGGTTCGTATGGCGCCAAGACCATGCCCGGCTGCGCGACTGGGCCGAGGCACACCCTATCAAGAGCCGCGTGTGCTTCTTGGGCCAACGGGCGCTTGCCCGCGCCGGGCAACTTTTGCTCGGCAAGGCGTTCTGGTATCGCAGAGAAGCCGTCGCGCGAACCCGAATCGACCTCCAATACACGTTTTGTGAAGTCTGCACCCGCTGTTCGGCCAAAGACATCTGTGACGGTTTTCACGGCGATTACGCCGCCATGTTCGGCACGGACGAAGCCCAGGCCATCACAGACGTTCCGCGCACCGAAGACCCCACAGCATTTATCCGCCGCCAAGAGAAAGTGGTCGAACCCGAAGACGAATCCTGGGCCTTGTAGCCATCCGGCGCCTTGCTGCCGTTCTGTATTCCCCCTTGTGCTCCTCCTATTACTCGTATTCTTTAATCAGGAACGCCGACAAACACGGACGAACACAGACAAACACAGAGCGTAATACGGGGTTGAGGCCTAGCTCGAGCATCACAAGTTGCGCTGTGAATGCAACCCGGTGTAACGGTCTTCGATTCCGATTGTTGGATTGCAAACACGAATAGGAGCAAGAGCAAGAGGAGCGCGCGCGTGATATGCTACACTTGGATTTATGAAGCCTGATTTTGACGTAATAGTGGTTGGCGGCGGTCATGCCGGCGTCGAAGCGGCGCTGTTGTGCGCGCGGACCGGCCACCGGACCATGCTGACGACGATCAATATGGACACCGTTGCGCGGATGTCGTGCAACCCGGCCATCGGCGGCGTGGCCAAGGGGCAAGTGGTGCGCGAGATCGACGCCTTGGGCGGCGAGATGGGGCGGTGCATCGACCGGACGGGCATCCAATTCAAGATGCTGAACCGATCCAAGGGGCCCGCCGTCCACTCGCCGCGGGCCCAGGCCGACCGCGTGGCCTATCAGTACGCCATGAAAGCTGTTTGCGAGAGCACGCCCAACCTGGTTATGAAACAACTGCTCGTGGACGACCTGGTCGTCGAGAACGACATGATCCGCGGCGTCCGCACCTCCGTCGGCGCCGAGATCACGGCGCGGGCCGTGATTGTTTGCACCGGCACGTTCATGCGCGGGCTGCTGCATTTCGGCATGGTCGAAGTGCCGGGCGGCCGCGCGGGCGAGCCGCCGGCCGCAGGATTGAGCGACGCGTATCGCCGACTCGGGTTCGAGGTGGGCCGCCTCAAAACGGGCACGTGCCCCCGCGTACACCGTCGAAGCATCGACACGACCGCCATGGCCGTGCAACTCGGCGACGAGGCGCCCCGGCCGTTCTCGTTCTCGACACCCATCGAGGGGTTCAATCCAAACAAGGTCCCCTGCTGGATTACGTACACCAACGACGACACCCATAAGGTTATCCGCGCCAACCTTGATAGATCGCCGCTCTTTTCCGGGAAAATCGATGGGGTCGGTATACGCTACTGCCCAAGCATCGAGGACAAAGTAATGAAGTTCCCCGACAAAGACCGGCACGTCGTGTTCCTCGAACCCGAAGGGCTGAACACGGCGGAGGTCTACGTCAACGGCCTATCCACGAGCCTCCCCGAGGATGTGCAACTTGCGTATCTGCGTACGTTGCCGGGACTCGACGCGGTCGAGATCATACGGCCCGGCTACGCCGTGGAATACGATTTTGTGCCCCCTACGCAATTGAAACCCACCCTCGAGACCAAGCGTATTCGAGGGCTGTTCAACGCGGGACAGATCAACGGCACGTCGGGCTACGAAGAAGCCGCCGGCCAAGGAATTTTCGCCGCGCTCAACGCCGTCCGATACGTGGACGGCGGCCCGCCGCTGTACCTCGGCAGGGACGAGGCGTACATCGGGGTGATGGTCGATGACTTGGTGACCCGGGGCGTGCTCGAGCCGTATCGGCTATTTACGTCGCGTGCCGAGTACCGCTTGCACCTGCGCCACGACAATGCCGACGTCCGCTTGGCGCGATACGGCATTGCGGGCGACGAATTCCTCGAACGTGTTCGGGCCAAGGAAGACCAGGTTCACGCGGAAATCGAGCGCCTCGAAGGAACGCGATTGGCGCCCTCGGCCGACCTGAACGCGTTCTTGGCAGCCCTCGGCGAGGGGCCGCTCAATGAGCCCCAATCGGCCGCACAGCTTCTGCGGCGCCCAAGGCTCACGTATGACGCTCTTCTAAACGTGTTGCCGGAGACGGGGTCACTCAGTTCCGAAGTGGCCGAGCAAATCGAAATACGGATCAAATACCACGGGTATCTCGAGCGGCAGCGTCGCGACATCGAGCGGTTCAAAGGGGCGGAATCGCGCCGGCTCGCCGACGACCTGGACTATTTCGCGGTCCCGGGTCTGCCCCAAGAATGCAAAGAGCGGCTGAACCAAGTGCGGCCGACCAACTTCGGTCAGGCGGCCCGGATCCCCGGCGTCCGGCCGACGGACATCGCCGTGCTGCACATCTTTGTCGAGAAACGGGCTCGCGAGCAAACCGACAGGAAAACGGCGGTATAACGAGTATTTTTTTGATCGAAGCGGGTGTGAGAGCGCATAAGCGTGGAGGGGCTTGCACGTCGGCGGCGTAATGTCTAATATGGTGGTGTGTGGCGTCTTGAAACCGAAATCGGAGGTGTGGGAGCAAGTAAACGATAGCCTACGCGGCCCGCAAGGCCTGAAGCGGATAGCGCCGAGCTTCATTCCCGGCACGGCAGCGCTCGCGGCGAACGTCTTGCCGATATTCATAAGACGGATGAGCGTGCGATTCGGCATTGCCAGTATCAATGGCAAGGCGGCCCGAGGTGGCGCGTCGAACACGGAAACCCTGGCGTTTCGTGGAATCATTAACAAGATCAGTGCGGTAGCGAGTCGATACTTCTGCGGGAGGGCCTGATTTGCCGGCGCCACGCGTTATTGCCTTGATCCTCTGTCTGGGTCTGGCCGGGGCGGTTTGGGCTCAGGATGAGCCGGACGATGAGATCACCGTTGACCTAACGGTGCATTACAATTCGGCCTATCGCGAAGGGGCGTGGGTCCCGGTGGACGTCTTCGTGAAGAACGACGCGTATGATGTGTCCGGCCACATCGAGGTGCGCATCTACGACGCGATGGAGCAGCTCACAAGCCCTATCTATCGTGTCCCTGCAGAAAGCCCAAAGGCCTCCAGAAAGCGGTTTCGCCTCTATTGCGCACTGGGCTTCGCCAACCGCCTCGAAGCGCAACTGTATGACAACGGCCGTGCCGCCACCCCGTTTCCGGCCTACTACGACAACGCCCGGGCCATCGATCCCAGCGACCTTATGGCCTTGGTCCTCACCGAGGAGCCTAGTGACTTCGGGTTCCTTTACCGCATCGTCGGGGCGGGCGACGACGAGCGGCGGGTACACCGCGAGAACCTGGGCACGGAAGAACTCGGCGCGTTGGCCGACTTTCCGCAGTGTTACGATCCATTCAATGTGGTCATACTCGGCGATATCGATCCGTCGAGAATCGCAGAGCGGCACCGCCGCCTGTTGCGGGATTATGTCGAAGCGGGCGGTGTATTGGTCGTCTGCACGGGCGTCAACGCAAGGGCATACCGGGGCAGTTGGGTCGAGGATCTTGCGGGCGTCGCCATTGGCGCAACGGAGACTATCAAAGAATCCGACCTCGCCGCCGCGGTGTTCGGCGAGGACGGGACCCGGGGCGCGAAAGAATGGCGGGAGTGCCTCCTTGCCGAGTTTCATAGCCGCCGGGTCTTGCGGCAACAACTCGGCAAGGACAAAACCTTAGCGGCGCTCAAGCCGCTCGGACGCGGCTTCGTCGCCACGCTCGGCGTCGACGGGATGAGCCGCGCCCTCCAGAACTGCCCCGGCTACCTCGCACTATGGGAATATCTCATGACGGTGCGGGATTCGTCCGAACGGTTCAATCTGGGCGCCGCAACCGAGGTCTGTGCCGACGCGCTGCCGCTGCTATCCGGGATAAAGATTGCGTCGCGCTGGACGGTGCTGACCTACTTGCTCGCTTATTTCGTCGTCGGGATCGCGTTAAACTGGGCCGCGTGCAGCCTACTTAAGCGGCGCGAGTTGTTCTGGGTCTTCCTGGTGCTTTTCTCATTGGGCTTTACGGCCTATGCCGTGGCCTTCGGCACGGTCGGCCTTGCCGGCGGGACAGAGATCGAGCAAGTGAACGTGGTAGCCCTGCCGAGGAACGCTCGTGGCGGCGCGCTTCATAGCATCATCGGCATTTTGCCCAGGCCGACCTCGTACTTCGCGCTTGAACTGGACCGTGAATTCGCGTTGATCCGCGATGTACGGGCTATCGGCTCGGTGCGGGGACGCGACCGCGCGACGTCGGAGCGACCGTTCACCGCGACCCAGGCAAGTCCCGCGAACGTGACGGGATTTCGGGTGAAATCCGGGACCATGCGGTTCATACTTGCCGAGAGCCCCGTCCGCCTTAACGGGGGCATTTCCGGGAAACTCATCTACGACGCCGACGGACTCAACGGTACGCTGAGAAACGAGACCGGCCTGCGCCTCGATAATCCCTTCCTCGTGATGAACGGCCAGTTCTGCCGCGTCAAAAGGTCGCGAGACGATTTCGACGTCTCGGTCTCACCGCATGAACTCGATAGTCTTACCGACGAATACAACGGATGGACGCGGTTCTCGCGCGGCGGGACGGCTCGTTGGCGCCCCGGACGATATTACTCCGACATGCACCTCGGACAATTCCGAGAGGGTTTCGCGTGGACGCTGTTCTCCTCTTGGCAGACCCCTGGCCGCTTCGGCGCCCCAAACGTCGGCGGGGGCGAATCGGTGAGGAGAACCCACGGCGCTTATTTGTGCGGGTGGCTCAAGGGATCCGTGGCAACCGACCCGACCTTGGACAAACCGGCCGCCAAAAAGATCAACGAAACACTGCTCGTGGCCGAGGTGGAAATCGAGACGCGCTTCGATACCGACGAGTGGACGTCCCTGGTCGTTCAACCCGCCGAGCAACGGGGGGGGAAGGCGGTTCCTCTTCCGTTGGCGTTGTTCGAGCCTAACGGGTTCGCGGTTTCCGTACCCCCCTGGTTGCTGCCCGGCAGCGGCGGTGAGATAGCCATCGACATCGAGTGGCGGCCAAAGCAGGACTATGCACTCTGTCTGGCCCTGAATGAGCGCACTGCAGAGAAGACCGTAAAATGGTCTGCAAAAGAGCCCGAGAGTACCGATGCCCGGCAGGAAGATGAAGGAGAAATTGTAAAGATTACCTATCGAATAACGGACATAGGCGATGTCTACGACGAGCAACAGGGTGTGGTTCGCGGCCAACTTTGGGCGTATCAAACAGGCACAGAGGCGCCGTGCGAAAATGATGGGTTGTTGGGCGCCGGCGGAAGCGGCCGAGCCCGATGGCAAGGCCGCTCGTCTGGGTGGCAGCGCGGCTTGCGTGTGGACGACGAGCGCGTTGCGGGCACGTTTATGGTCTCCGCGCGCGGCAGAGTATCAGGTGGACACAAACGCAACGCAGTGGGAGGGTTCTCGATATGGCGATGATTGAGACGATTGGCCTGACGAAGAAGTACGGGAGTTTCCTCGCCCTGGACCAAATCGACCTTACCATAAACGAGCGGGACATTTTTGGATTCATCGGCCCCAACGGCGCCGGCAAAACGACCACGCTCCGCATCCTGGCAACGTTGCTCGCACCGACGGCTGGCCAGGCAAAGGTCAATGGCATCGACGTCACCAGAAAACCGTTCGAGATCAAACGCATCGTCGGCTTTATGCCGGACTCGTTCGGCGTGTATGACGGCATGCGGCTGCGCGAGTACCTCGACTTCTTCGGTGCGGCGTACAAGATCCCGAGCAAGAAACGCAAGGGCATCATCGACGACGTCCTCGAACTCACCGACCTATCGAGCAAAGCCGACGATTACGTGAGCGCGTTCTCGAGAGGCATGAAGCAGCGGTGCTGCCTGGCGAAAACGCTCATCCACGACCCGCAAGTCCTCCTGCTCGACGAGCCAGCCAGCGGCCTCGACCCGCGCGCGCGCATCGAGATCCGAGAACTCCTCAAGGCATTGCGCGACATGGGCAAAACCATCTTCATCTCCTCACACATTCTCGCCGAGTTGGGCGACATGTGCAACCGCATCGGCATTATCGAACACGGTAAGATCCTTGCTGCGGGCGACTTCCGCGAGATCCTGGCGAACGTCAGGCAAGTGAACGAGATCCGCCTCGTCGTGCTCGACGGCGGCGACGCGGCCGCGAGAATTCTCGGACAAACGCCCGGCATCGCCAACGTCGACCGCTCGGGCAACGAGTTCCAGATGCAGTCCAATCTGGGTCGCGAAGGCATCAGCGAGCTTCATAACCGTCTCGTGGGCGCCGGCGTCAAGATCGTGTTCTTCGAACAGGACAAAGGCACGCTCGAGGATGTGTTCCTCCATGTAACCAAAGGGGGGCTTTGAGTACATGACTCTGCAAATACTGCGACATACTCCGTCCCGCCCCCAGCGTGTTCGTGCTCGTGCTCGAAATCATGATCGAAACACGATGGACGAGCACGACGGACAAGCACGAGAGCGAGTGGGGGGGCAACCAACACGAATCCGGGTGCGGCACTAGCAGAAAGGGCTCCAAACAATGCGGGCATTGCTTCCCACCACGGCGCTTGTACGCCGTGAATTGCTTACGAATCTGCGCCGCGTCCGTTCATTCGTTTGTTTGGTCCTTGTGGTAGGCTTCGTTACGCTGTTGGTCGTGGCCGTTTGGCCGCGGGACGTAAACTTCGCGCGGGCGGGCATGGCCACGGAGTACTTGCTTATAGCGGTATCGATGTCGTTGCTCGGCGCGTGCGCGTTGTTCATTCCCGGCCTGACGGGAACGGCCATCACCGTCGAGAAAGACCGCGAGACGTTCGACCTGCTCGATATGACCCTCATACCCCGTTCCAGCATCGTGCTGGCCAAGCTGCTCAATGCGGTTGGTTTCTTCCTGCTGCTCGTAATAGCTGTGTTGCCGGTGCTCGGCTCGGTGCTTTTCCTAGTGGGCGTCGACTGGGTGCAAATCGCGGCCTCCTTTGCGGTTATTTTCGTGACCGTATTCTCTTGCGCCATGGCCGGGTTGTTCTGTTCCACCCTGGTCCGTAGAACGGCCCTGGCGCTCGCACTCAGTTATGTTGGCATGATCATTCTGATGGGCGGCGTCCTTCTGCCTCCGGTCATCATCGCCGGCTCCCTGCGATGGGATGGCCTAATGCGGCTCATCGAAAGGGAGGCCCTATTCTTGAGCCCCTTAGTGGTGCTCGTCGAGGTCATTGGCGGGCGCGGCAATCCATCGGTATTTACTCGGTTTTTAGGCCTTCATTTCGTGCTGTTCCTTGTGTTCTTCGTTTTGGCTGTCCGCTTGCTGCGCCGGCCGCAAGCCCAGCCCAGAGTCGAGCAACGAAGGCCGATTGACGACGTTGCCGTGCTCGAGGCGCGCCGCAAGCAATTCCCCTTCTATCTTATCGATCCACTCCGAAGGAAGAAGGTCATCGAGGATGGCCGCAACCCCGTGCTTGTACGCGAACTGCGCTGGGGCCTGCTAAACCGGGGTTCGTTTCTGGTGCGGATCTTCTATGTAACGTTCGGGACTTTCTTTCTCCTCGGCAGCGCGGTTTTCATCAGCGCCATAAGACCCTACGCCGCGTTCCGGGAGGTGGTAGGCATGTGGCTGACGTTTCAGGCGTCGCTGATCGCGCTGTTGACGCCGGGGTTGACGGCAAATTCGATGACAAAGGAATATGAGCTTGGCAACATCGATTTGCTCCGCACTACCCTGCTCCGGCCGAAAGACGTCGTACTCGGGAAATTGGCCGCAGGCGCCGTATCCGTCGCGCCGCTCGTCCTCGGGTTGATGATTGCCGACGTCGGGCCCGCGCTGGTGCTCGCGTTCGAAGCGCCCAAGGCGTTTCCGGCGTTCTTCGTGGGTTTAGTGACAATCATGCTGACCGCCGCCGTATCCTTGGCGTTGGGCTTCCTCGCCTCGGTCCTCACGCGCCGCACCGTTACCGGGTTGTTGTTGAGTTATCTCTTCAACATCGTCGTTTTCGCGGGGATAACCGGCGCGCTCATGGTGGCGATCTTGATCGCCGACGAGTATACGGGGCTGCCAGGAGACTACATCGAGAGACTTGCCCACGTCGCAACCTTCTTCTCGCCGATCTGTGTTTACGCCGTCGACACCGTGGTTCCGGCCCGCGACAAGCTCCTGCCGGGATATTACTTGTGGGCGCTGAGCCTACTCACGTACGCGGTGCTCGCCTCCGGGATGGTGCGGCTCTCGATACGAATCTTCGCCGCCCTACGCATGCGCGACCGGTGAATCTCTTTGGCCCACATAATGCCGTTGGCATGGATGAAGCGTGCCAATCTATTGAGTTCACAGCGCTTGCGGAAATCACAGGCATACCAGAAGGCAGGGCGAGGGTTCTCGCAAGTGTCTGATACCAAGTTGCATTCAAACATCAATTTATGCGACTTCAGGCAAGCCGTGGCCTTGCTGTCATCCTGAGCGAAGCGAAGGATCTCGAACTCGTCAACGTATCTGTGAGAGCGAGATTCTTCGCGTTGCTCAGAATGACGCGTGAAAAAGCCATCGTCATGCGAAGCACTGTTGGCCCCATCGAATTAGTATGTCTTTGAAGGCAACTTGGTCTGAGGCTCAATAGACCGGCGTTATTCGCCGCGTTCAATTGCAGTATGTGGGTTTAGTAAGAAACAGGCGCAACGCATCTGGGCGACTGCAGTGCCAGGCGCCCAATACCCCGAGGCGCGCCGAGATGCGAGATCGTGCGGCGAAACCTGTCGCTAGTATGGCGAAAGCAGCGAGGCGGCGAGCATCACCACAATAGCGACGAGGTTGAGCAATCCGAAAAGGCCGCCCACAAGGATGCCTATCCAGGCATGCACCTTGCCTTTGGCCTCGGGGTGGCGCTTAGCGTAGACTACGCCGGCAATGCCCAGCGCAAGACCCGTTATGCCCAGGAACAGCCCCAGACAAGGGATGATCGAGAATATCCCCAAATAGTAGGCCGTAAGCCCATACGGGTTCCGATAGGGGACAATGGTGGCCAGCGCTTCGTCCGCTCCTGAGGTGTGAGCGCCCGGTTGAGCGCCCCCGCCCAACGGCGGCGGGACAACCGGCGGTTCCTCTGCGCGCTTCGAGCCACCCGTTTCGAGTCCTGAATCGTTCATGAGTTGTCTCCGGCGTGTTTTGCCTTCAAAGGCGACATCCCATCTTCACAGAGGCGCGCCATCATACGTCTTACCCTTTGTGTCTCCGTGAATCACCTACTTGGGACACTCATTACCGATGTTCAATCTTAGTTGCCCGGGTCACGGGTGTCAATACCACGGGGTCGATCAGCACCGGTTGCGGCCAGGCGCGGCATAGCGGTTCACACCTGTACCTATTTCCGCTATCCATGCTTCGCGATTCTGGGGAAGTAGAGCCAGAGGTGGCCGAGGTCGTCGTCTTCGCCGAAGACGATCTCGCCGTCGCGGCCCGTTACGGCGTCGCCAAAGACGTAGCCGTACCGGCGGCGTTCGATGACGGATACGGCCACGCCCAGATCGGCGACGTCTGCAGTGGCCGGATTGTAGCAAAACATCCTCGAAATCTCGGGGCCGCAGAAACCGAAGACGCGTCCGTCAAGCGTCACCGCCATGGGTCCGACGGGCGTCAGCGCCGTTTGGCCGAGCGGGGCGCTGAACCCCCGCGCTTCGTCAAAGGAAAAGAGGCGACCTGTGTTGTCGGCCGTATACAGCAGGCCGCTGTGTGGGTCTCTGGCCCACGCGCGGGGCGCCGTGTCCCAGACGCCCTTTGGCAGTTCGATCGCTTTTCGGCCGAGTTGACGGGCGCGCGGGTCATAGCGCCAGAGGTGGGTTGCTCCGTCGAAACCGACAATCGTGCCCTGCGAAGCGACGGCCAACCGGCCTGCCCCGGGAACTTCGCCGATAACCTCGATGTGGCCGTCCGTCATGTCAATGACGAAGAGATTGTGTGTCGTCGCACCAACGGTCGAACCGCTCGATGTGTCGGCCACGGCGTGAACTATCGGCTCGCCGGGCACGACTTCGCCGAGGTCTTGAAATGTAGGTCTTCTGAACCCCCACTCTTGGATCAGGTCAAATGGCAGCGGTTGAAGGTCGCACAGGATGACGCGCCCACCGCCCGCGCCGTTGACGCACGCCAGAAAGCGTCCTTCGCCGCAACACACGGCGGGGCAATGATTCCCGCCCTCGACGATCCCCAGGTCAAACACCACACCGGTCACGCCGTGAAACATACCCACGAAAACATGGGTCCGTTTGCCGCTCGTCCCGCCGTAGACGATCCCTGCGGGTGTTACGTCGAGTGCGGTGATGTGGCTCTCGTCCGCCACAATCGGGACGCTGGCCCCGGGGAAACACGTTGGGAACGCTACCATGGTTCCTTCTTTCATGAAGGCCCCGTGCACAATTTTGTCGATGCACGCCTTTGTTCCAGGCGCGTTCATGTCGTATTTTTTGTTTTTGGCGTTCATCCTATCCTTTCAATGCGGCAGCGCCGCAGCCCGGTAAGGGCGCTTTTTCAGGAAACACAAAACGGCAAGTGACGAGCAATGAATTCCGCGTGCTAACGACCTCCATGACGTCCCCGCCCGGACAAATCACACGTAATCTACTGCAGCGCCGCATCTGCCTGCAACCACTGCGTTGCGCTCGGCCGACCTGCTCAGTTTACTGCAGCGTACGCCCGCGCGGGCATTACAGAGGGGGAGAGGTTGCCGACCCACCCGCGTCGCCTCACGGGCAGAGGACGGCAGGCTTCCGGAAGCCGGGAGTCTGCACCCGCAGGGGTCGTTTCCTACGGCGCGGCGCCGGACGCCACGACCACGTCGATGCCTGCGGCCCGCAGCGAATCGAGGATTTCCGTGTCTGCCTTGTCGTCTGTTACGAGCACCGAGATTGCGTCTACGGGGGCGACTCGATGGAGGGCAAACCTCCCGAGCTTGCTGTAGTCCGCAACGACGATGAGTTCGCGCGAATGCTCGATCATGGCCCTTTTGGTCTGAGCGATGAGGGGATTCGGCGTGCTCAACCCCTCGGCAATCGAAATAGCGTCCGCGCCCAGAATGGCTTTGTCGGCGTTCAGTTGGCGTATTTGCTGCGCCGTTCTTGGCCCGATGGTCGTTCCGCTGGCCGCGGTCAGCGCTCCGCCTATAAACTCGAGGGTCACGTCGTCTCTGCCAAACACCGCTTGCGCGACGTCGAAAGAATTGGTCACAACGGAGATGTCCGCCGCCGTTATGTGCCGCGCCACTTGGAACGTCGTGAACCCGCCGTCGAACATCACCGTGTCGCCGGGGTTCACGAGGTCGGCCGCGACACGCCCGATCCGCTCTTTTTCCACGGGATTGATCTTGCGGCTCTCGGCCAGGGTCGGGCCGGGCCAAGCGCGCCGGGTGGGCGCTGCGCCGCCCCATGTGCGTTTCAGCAGGCCGCGTTGGTCGATGCGGGCGAGATCGCGCCGCACGCTCGTGGCGGATATACTGAGCGCAGCCGCGATTTCGTCAACGGAGGCCCCGTCCCGCCCTTCCACGAGCTCAATTATCTTCTCCCATCGGTCAGGGATGATGCGAACGTTCATATGGCGCCTTCCTGACGGTTCTGAGGGCAAATATACACGGCAAGCCCTGTGCATTCAAGCGAAATCAACCAAATTCTGGCTCTTTAAGATGCAAAACATTCATATTACAATTGAGAAGCAGGCTTTATTAACCGATTCACGGTTGACTTCGGGCACGCGGCGGTGGTAGGCTGTTTGGGAATTGACGCGCCGCCTCTCTCCCCACGCCAGGCGGTCTTGGCTGAAGCGGAGCCAGAGCGACTTACAAGGAGTATGCGAAATGAAGATCCGCGAGGCGGACTGCCTTGTTGCACAGTTCTACATCGAAACGGAGGGCGATTTGGCGGAAGTGGCCCGGGAAACGGTTCGGCATGAAACGATCGGCAAGTGGGATCGTCCGGGCCCGCCGAGCGAACTCTTCGGGAAATCCGGCGGGTATTTGCTCGATTACGAGGAGGTTAGTTGGGGCAAGGGTCGGGTGTCGTTCGCGTATCCACTGCACAACATGGACCTCGAGCACTCGGCGTTTGCGCACATCTGGGTGTCCATGGTGACAGGCATGTCGGCCATGCCGAACCTGGTCAAGTATCGTTTGATGGATTTCACGCTCCCCGACGAGGCGTATTCGCGTTTCCCGGGGCCGCAATTCGGCATCGAGGGCACACGTGAGATCCTTGGCGTATCCGAGCAGGAACCGTTGATCGGGACCATCGTCAAACCCACGTGTGGGCTTGCGGCAGATGAGGTCGCGGACATCTGCGAAGAGGCGGCGGCGGCGGGCGTCAAGTTCATCAAAGACGATGAACGGATGATGAATCCGGCGTATTGCCCGCTGGAGGAACGCGTCAGAAAAGTCGCCGAACGCCTGCGCGACGTCTACGAGACAACGGGCAACCGCGTGCTCTACACGCCGCACATTACGACGGGTCCGGACAAGATTCTGGACAATGCCAGAAGGGCCATCGAGGCCGGCGCGAACGGCGTGATGTTCGTGTTTATCGCCGCGGGTTTCGAGAGCTTGCGTATCCTTGCCGAGAGCCCCGACGTCAACGTGCCCATCTACGCGCACTGTTGCGGCAAGGAACACTGGGCGCGCGCCCAAGGCCAAGGGATCGACCCGGGCGTCATCGCGAAACTGGCCAGGCTCATGGGCGGCGACTACTTCCGAATCGGCGCGCTGGGCGGGTATTTCGCCAAGGACGACGTGGGCGAGGCGGCGGTGTTGAAACCGGCCCTGACCAGTCCGATGGGCGACATCATGGCGGCCGTGCCCGCGGTTTCCGGGGGCCTGGATCCGGGCAATTTACCCGACAACATCCGGTATTTCGGGATGGATGCCCTGTTCCTTGCAGGCTCGGGAATAGCCAACCACCCGGACGGAATTTCCGGCGGCGTGAAGGCGATGCAGGCCGCGGCGGCGGCCGTGACTGCACAGTGAATCAGCCGCAATCGGGCTGTACGCAGCAACCAGGAGACGCAACGATGGATAGCGAGAAGACGGCGGCGGGCATTCGACGGTATTTCGACCAGGTTGCTGCGATACTGGGCGCGGTCGACACACGGCCGTTAGCGGATGTGGTCGCCGCGATCCACGCCGCGCAGGCCAACGGCAAGAAGGTGTTTACGATGGGCAACGGCGGGCACGGCAACACGGCGGCCCACATGATAAACGATCTCGCCAAACACACGGTCAGTTCGGATGCGAAGGACGAGGTCGTGACGGGAAAACGTTTCAAGACCATGTGCCTGAACGATTCGGTGTCGTTCCTCACGGGCTTGGCCAACGACATGGGTTACGAACACGTTTTCAGCGAGCAACTGCGAAACTGGTGCGAGGAAGGGGACGTGGTTATCGGGGTCAGCGGCTCCGGCAACAGCGCCAATGTGTTGAAAGCGTTTGAAGTGGCGAAAGCTCGCGGTGCAACGACCATTTGCCTCTCGGGAAAAGGCGGCGGCCGGGCCAAGGAGGTCGCCGACATCTGCGTCGTTGTACCCTGCGACAAGATGGTCCAGATCGAGGACGTCCACCTCGCGATCAACCACGCCATCGCCGACGAGTTAAAGAAGATTGTGCAAGAACGGGACAACCTTACAGGGTAACGCGGGTATGAAGCCGGACAACCACCAACTCGTAGAGATGCTGCGCCAGATGTTGCGGATCAGGCGCTTCGAGGAAAACCTGTATCAGTTGTACTTGGCAAGACGGATACCGGGGATGAGCCCGCACCTGTCGGTGGGGCAGGAAGCAGTCGCCGTGGGCGTTTGCCAGGCGTTACGGCAACAGGACTATCTGCTCACCACGCATCGCGGCCACGGCCATGTGCTTGCCAAAGGCGCCGACATGAACCGAATGATGGCGGAGATCATGGGCAAAGAAACCGGTTACTGCCATGGCCGGGGCGGCTCGATGCACATCGCCGACGTGGCACTGAATATCCTGGGCGCCAACGGCATCGTCGGCGGCGGGCTCCCGATAGCGGTCGGGGCGGGTCTTTCGGCGAAATGTCGCGGCGCCGACGCCGTAACCGTGTGCTTCTTTGGAGACGGGGCGAGCAACATCGGCGCGTTCCACGAATCGCTCAACATGGCCAGTGTCCTGAGACTTCCGGTCGTATGGGTGTGCGAAAACAACAAGTACGCGCTTAGTACGCGCATCGAGAGCGTCTTGAGCGGCGCAAGCGTTGCGGCTCGGGCACAAAGCTACGCAATGCCGGGCCATGCCGTCGACGGCAACGACGTGCTGGCGGTCTACGAGAAAGCGGTCGAGGCGGTATCGCGGGCGCGCGGGGGCCACGGCCCGTCCCTCATCGAAGCGGATACGTACCGCTGGTACGGTCACGGGGCTTCGGACAATAGGTCGTACCGCACGCGCGAAGAGGAAAACGAGTGGAAGAAGAAGTGCCCGATCGAGAAGTTTAAGACGCGGGTTCTCTCCGCAGAGATCGCCACGGAAGAGGAGATCGGCGAGCTCGAGGCGGCCGCGGAAGAAGAGGTTCAAGCGGCCATCCGGTTTGCCGATGCCTCGCCGCTTCCGGATCCCGAGGGCGTGATGAAGCACGTCTTCAGTAAATCCTGATATCGCGGTAGCATTGACGGGAGTAAGCAAAGACCAGCAGCGTTGGAGCAGGCGAAGATGGCACAGTTGACGTACCGGGAAGCGATAGCCCAAGCCATCATCGAGGAGATGGCGCGGGATCCGCGCGTCATCCTGCTCGGCGAAGACGTCGGGAAGTTCGGCGGCGCGATGGCGGCCACGAAGGGCGTCTACGACGCCTTTGGGCAGGAACGGGTCATTGACACGCCCATAAGCGAAGCGGCGATTATCGGGGCAGGGCTCGGCGCGGCCCTGACCGGCATGCGGCCCGTCGTCGAAATCATGTTTATCGACTTCACGGCGTGTTGCATGGACCAAATCGCGAATCAAGTGGCCAAGGCACGCTACATGCTCGGCGGCCAGGTAACCGTGCCGCTGGTGATACGGACGCAGGGCGGCGCGGGCAAGAGCTACGCGGCGCAGCATTCGCAGAGCCTCGAGTCCTGGTTCGCCCATGTGCCGGGACTCAAGGTGGTCGCGCCGGCAACGCCCGCGGCCGCAAAGGGCCTGCTCAAGGCGGCAATCCGGATCGACGATCCGGTGCTGTTCATCGAGCACAAGTTGCTGTATGCCGAGAAAGGAGACGTGCCCGACAGTTCCGAGTATGTGCTGCCGATCGGGCAAGCGGAGGTCGTCCGAACGGGAAAGGACGTTACGGTGGCTGCGTATTCGAGGCAGTTGGTGTTTGCGCTCGAGGCCGCCGAACTGCTCGCGGATAAGGGATGCGACTGCGAAGTGCTCGACTTGCGCACGCTCAGTCCGCTGGACATGGCGGCCGTGCTCGAATCGCTCGAGAAGACCGGCCGGCTCGTCGTCGTTGAGGAAGGTTCGAGAAGCTTCGGCGTGGGCGCGGAAGTCAGCGCGCGGGTGATGGAGGAAGGGTTTGATTTGCTGGAGGCCCCCGTGACGCGGGTGGCGGCTTTGGATACGCCCATCCCCTTCGCGCCGGTGCTCGAGGGGGCCGTTATACCCAACCGCGACACGATAGCGGCCGCGGTCGAATCCATGTTTGTGAAAGGCTGAGCCAACGGAGGCAGTCCGATGCTCCACAGAATTTGCATGCCGGCCGTCGACGCCACGATGGAAGAAGGGACGATTGTGGCCTGGCGCGTCAGGGAAGGCGATACCGTCAAGGCGGGCGAAATACTCCTCGATTTGGAATCGGATAAAGCCACGTACGAGTTTGAGAGTCCCTGCGCGGGCGCGGTGCGGAAGATCCTCGTCGAGGCCGGTGAGACGGTTCCGGTGCAACAATTGATGGCCGTAATCGGCGACGCTGCCGACGAGATCCCTGAGGCGTGGCTGACGGCACGCGCGGAGGAAACAGCAACGAATCGGGAGCGACCTGCGCCGCCGGACGTGCAACCAAACAAGCGGCCCGGCGGTTCGGGAGGCGGCCGGATCAAGATATCGCCCCGGGCCCGCAAACTGGCCGACGAGCTCGGGGTGGATACCGCCGGCGTGGCGGGCTCAGGCCCCGGGGGCCGCATCGAATCGGCAGACATAGAACGGGCCGCCCGCAGCGCGGAGACCTCGGGTGCGGACGCTCCGATCCCCTTCTCTGCCGTGCGCAAGGGCATCATCCGGGTCGTCACACAGTCCAAGCGCGAGATTCCGCATTACTACCTCGAAACTACCGTCGATATGACCGCTGCCGTCGCGGGTAGGGAAAACGCTGCCAGCGTCGGCGAGAAGGTATCATTCAATGCGTTGTTGATGAAGGCCGCGGCAGCGGGACTCGAGGCGGAGCCCGGACTGAACGTGGCCTATTCTGAATCGGGCTACATGCCGCGCGCCAGCGTCGATATTGGCCTCGCCGTCGAAACGCCCGAGGGCGTCGTGATCCCGGTTATCGAGAACGTTGTTGATTTGGACCTTGCCGAGTTGTCGGCGCGCATTGACGCGTGCGTTGCGGCGGCGCGCGGCGGACGTTTCCCCGAACTAAAAATGTGCGGCGCCGCCGTATCCGTCTCGAACCTTGGCATGTACCGCGTCGAGACATTCATGCCTATCATACGTCCCGGCGAATGCGCCATCCTAGGCGTCGGCCGAATTGCGGACCGGCCCGTGGTTGAAAACGGCGCCGTGGTGGTCCGGAAAACCGCCCGAATCGCGATGTCCGTCGACCACCGGGTCGCCGACGGCGCCATCGCCGCTCGGTTTCTCGAGGCGTTCGCGGCCTATATCGAGCACATCCGCTAGCCCATTTTCTGGCCGTTGTATAGCCGAAAACGGATTTTTTCGAGGCGCTGTAGGAACGGTTGGGCCTGGACAAATCTCTCCCGCGGAAGTTATGCCCACATAATGCGGTTCGCGTCCTCGCAACCGAGC
>Ga0180438_10005728_pt1 | contig 17128 bp, 11 predicted proteins | sample SS_ome_12_FD_132455 | JGI IMG/M metagenome (GOLD analysis project Ga0180438, IMG submission 132455) | Hypersaline lake sediment archaeal communities from the Salton Sea, California, USA - SS_3_D_2 metaG | ecosystem: Environmental > Aquatic > Non-marine Saline and Alkaline > Hypersaline >...
CACCCGCCAACTGGGCCTCAACATTGACAACAACCCCACCCCGGGAAACAAGGCCGGCGGCCTGACGACGATCTATGAGAAGGCGCTTGGTTCCGTGGCCAAGGCTGGCATCACGCCCCTGATCGACGTCTACGACTACGCCGAACCGATCACCGCTCGCGGCCTGACCTTCATGGACTCTCCGGGCACCGACCCGGTCTCGGTGACCGGGCAGGTCGCCGGTGGATGCAACTTGGTGCTGTTCACCACCGGCCGGGGCTCCGTCTTCGGGTTCAAGCCTGCACCCAGCATCAAGATCTGCAGCAACTCGGCCACGTACGAGCACTTGATCGACGACATGGACCTGAACGCAAGCCGGGTGCTGGAAGGGGCAACCTTGCAGGAGGTGGCGGCTGAATTGCTCGACATGGTCGTCGCCGTGGCCTCTGGACAGCCCTCCAAGAGCGAGGCTCAGAACGTCGGCGAAGCCGAGTTCTGCCCGTGGAACCTGGGCGGGATGCTGTGACGGTCGCAATGGCCCAGTTACCCGGCAGCCCGATGCCCCGTCAGGCATGAGCAGACCCCAGGCGCAGCACCACACCCTCGTCTGGACCAACCCGCAAGCTCGCAAGGTCCACCGTGCCCTGGCGGCGCATGTCCGAGGCAACGGCGATGGCAGCCTTCCGGGCGACGTGGCTCAGGTCAAGCGTGTACACCTCCGCTCCGAAATTCAGCACAACCAGAAACCGGTCCGCCTTCGGCGCAGTGCGCAGGTACGCAAACACATTCTCTACCCCGGCGTCGAGCGAAACGTAGTCGCCCGCGCAAAGGGCGGGCTCCGCGCGCCGCAGGCGGGTCAACGCCCGGTACAGGCTCAACATCGAGGTTGGGTCTGCCTCCTGCCTCGCCACGTTTCGCTCTGCATAATCGCTGGCAACAGGCAACCAGGGCAGGACCCCATCGGCGGCAAACCCTGCGTTGGGTGAGCCGTCCCACTGCATCGGCGTGCGCTCCGGGTCCCGGCCCACGATGTGGGCGATCTCAGGCTGATTGACCGCCGGCGGATCCTGGACGAACTCGGGCGGGATCGGCACGTTTTCCATCCCGATCTCCTCCCCGTAATACGTTGTGGGGGTGCCACGCAGGGTGAGGAGCAGCATGGCGGCCACGCGCGCCTGGGCCTGCCCCACCCGGCTGGCGATGCGCGGCCGATCGTGGTTGCCCAACACCCAGTTGGGCCAGGCACCCGCCGGCAGCGCCGCCTCGTACGCGTCCACCGCCTGGCGAACGACCTGGGCGTTCCAAGCGAGGTAGATCAACCGGAAGTTGAACGGCAGATGGCACTCGTCGAGATCCTGTCCGTAGTACTTCACCAACTCATCGTTTGGAAGATAGAGCTCGCCTACCATCACCCGGTCATCGTATTCATCCAGTTCAGTCCGCATCCGGCGGATGATGTCGTGCACACCCGGCAGATTGGCCGTGTAGATGTGCTGTAGGCTCTTGTGGCGACTCATACCATCCCAGTCGGGATCCGGCGGCTCGTCGCGAAACAGCTCGTCCTTCAGCATAAGCCAGATCACGTCCACCCGGAAGCCGTCCACGCCCCTGTCCAACCAGAAGCGCATCACGTCGAGCATCGCCTCCAGGACCTCGGGGGTGCGGTAGTTGAGTTCGGGCTGCTCGACGGTGAACTGGTGTAGATAGTACTGCCCGGTCTCATCGTCGAAGGTCCAGGCCGGACCACCGAAGAAACTGAGCCAGTTGTTTGGCGGCCCACCGCCGGGCGCCGGATCGCGCCAGATGTACCAGTCGCGCCGGGGATTGTCGCGGCTGCTGCGGCTCTCGATGAACCATGGATGCGCGTCGGAGGTGTGGTTGGGCACCAGGTCGAGCAGGACTTTCAGGCCCCGTTCGTGCGCCTCGGCCAACAGCCGATCGAAGTCGTCCAGCGTGCCAAACAGAGGATGAACGTCGACGTAATCGGCCACGTCGTAGCCGAAATCGTGCATCGGCGAGGGGTAGATGGGCGAGAGCCAGATCGCATCTACGTTCAGGCTCTGGACGTAGTCCAGCCGGCGGGCGATGCCCGGCAGATCGCCGACCCCATCGCCGTTGCTGTCCTGAAAGGAGCGCGGGTAGATCTGGTAGATGATGCCCTTCTGCCACCACAGATAGTCGTCTGTCAAAGTGATGCCTCCTGTGTGTCACCGTTCAGGCGTTTGATGTGCTGACTATTCTACCGCATCAACCACCAGGCGCAACACGCTGGCGCCGTCCTCCTCCCACCCCCGCTACAACCCTGGATTTCACGACACCGGTCGCGCGATCCATCCCTGCGCCACCAGCAGCTCGGCGTTGTGGATCGATCCGGCGGCGGCGCCTCGGAGCGTGTTGTGCCCCAACACGATGAACTTGACGTCGGCGACGGTGCAGGGACGGACACGCCCGACGCTGACCGACATACCCCCTCCCTGGTCGCGGTCAAGGATGGGCTGCGGGCGATCGGATTCCCGCAGGACGACGATCGGACGGGCAGGGGAACTGGGCAGGCTCCCCACTTCAGGGGGAACACAGAATTCTTCCCAGGCAGCGATCACCGCGTCGATCCCAGGTTTACGCTCAAACTCGACCGACACGCACTCCGTGTGCCCATCCCGCACGGGGACGCGGTTGCACTGCGCGCTGATGACCAGCGACGCGTCAACAACTCGTTCACCCTGCAGCGTTCCCAGCATCTTGAGCGGTTCGCGCTCCATCTTCTCCTCTTCGCCACCGATAAAGGGGACGACGTTGCCCAGGATATCCAGCACCGGCACCCCCGGATACCCGGCCCCTGAGACAGCCTGCATCGTGACCACGGACAGCTTGCGCATGCCGAAGACATCCTGCAGTGGCTTGAGCGCCAGCACCAGTTGGGTGGTCGAACAATTGGCGCTGGTGACGATGAGCCCGCCCCACCCGCGCAACCGCCTCTGGGCGTGGATCAACGCCGTGTGCCCGGCGTTGACCTCGGGGATGATCAGCGGCACGTCCACGTCCAGGCGGTGGGAAGCGGCGTTGGAACAAACCGCGCACCCGGCCTGGGCATATCGCTCCTCGACCGGCCCGGCGACTCCCGAGGGCAGGGCGGAGAAGAACAGCTCACAATCGGGCGCTGATCCAACGGGACGCACGATGAGATCCCGCGCCGATTCTGGCATCGGTGTTGGGAGCAACCAGTGACAGGCGTCGGCGTATCGTTGGCCGGCCGAGCGGTCGGACGCGACCAGCGTGGTCACTGCGAACCAGGGGTGATCGCCGAGCAATTGGACGAACCGCTGTCCCACCGTCCCCGTCGCACCCAGGATACCCACCGGGATTCTATGCATGGCTATTCTCCAATCCTAACTCGCGGTGCAGAAAACGCACCGTATCCATAACTTGCTCTTCGGGAATGCAGAAAGAGACGCTATATTCGGTTGCCGCTTGGGCCACCGCGATGACGCGGGTGCGGTGTTTGCCCAGCGCGGCGAAGGCGTGAGAGACGATGCCGGTCTCGTTCCAACCGGGCACGCCCACCACAGATATGGTCGCCACCTGTTCCTTGGTCCCCAGGCGACAGACCTTGTTCTGGATATCACGTTCGAACTCGCGGCGGAGGGTCTTGAGACAATGCGCTTGATCCTGCTCTCGCACCACCAGGTTCAAGCTATGCTCAGAGAAAGACTGCGAGAACATCAGCACGTCAAGACCGGCCTCGCTGAGGCGCTGTAGCGCGCGGGCGGCCATGGGCAGCGTCCACGAATCATCCTGACTGCCAATGGCGATCAAGCTCAGGCCAGGCGTCGAGATAATCGCAGGCAGCCGCTCACGGTCGGGACTGGGCGTCTCGACGATCAGCGTGCCGCGGTGGGTAGGGTTGAAGCTGTTGACGATGCGCAAGGGAATGCCACGCTCCGTGACCGGGCGAATGGTCTTGGGATGCAGCACGTCGGCGCCAAAGTAGGCCAGGTCGGCGGCCTCGGAGTACGAAAGCTCAGTCAGCGTGTGCGCCTGGGGGACGATGTTTGGATCGGCGGTGAGGATGCCGTCCACGTCGCTCCAGATCCAGACCTCGCTGGCGTCCAGCCCTGCGCCGATGAGCGCGGCGGAGAAATCGCTGCCGCCGCGCCCCAGCGTCGTGGGCACCTCTTCCTCGGTAGCGGCGATGTAGCCGGTGATCACCGGAATCACACCGCGCTCGAGCAGTGGCACGAGGCGCTGCTGCAGGCATCGGCGTGTTTGACGCATCAGCGGCCTCGCCTGGCCGAAGTTGTCGTCCGTGACGATCAATTGAGCCGCGCTGAGCGCCCGGGCGCGCACCTTCCGCTCTCGCAACAGGGCAGCCAGAATGCTGACCGAAAGCTGCTCACCGAAGGAGGCGACCACGTCGCGCCCGCGGGCGGTCAGTTCGCCCAGCACGGCGATGCTGCGATACAGACGCTCCAGCTCGTGTAGGCGATCCTCGACCAGCCCCCCCACCTCCAGACGCTCCCGGCTGTGGTTCAGCAGGGTTTCCAGCACGTCAATGTGCCGGCTCAACAGCCCGGCCTTGATGTCGCGGTACACCGTGTCCTTGCCCTCGGCCGCGGCCCGTGCCCCGGCGATCAGTTGATCGGTGACGCCGCTCATTGCCGAAAGCACGACCACAGTTTCACAAGTCTCCGTGCTGCTCGTCCCTTGGTGATGCTCAATCACGATGTCCGCCACGTCGGAGAAGCGTTGGGCATTCCCGACCGAAGTGCCCCCAAACTTGTGTACGATCATACTCATCTCCTTCGTCCGGCTAGATCCCGTCCAGGGCCTGGCTCAGGTCGGCGATCAGATCGTCGGCGTCCTCGATGCCCAGCGCGTACCGGACCAGGTTGTCCCCCAGACCCACCTTGCGCCGCTCTGCCGGGTCGAGCGAGAACAACACGGCCGGCTGTTCGACGATGCTTTCAACCCCACCCAGCGTCGGTCCGATGTAGGGCAGGTGCAGTCGGTCGATGAAACGCCCCGTCGTTTCTACGTCCCCCGCAATCTCGAAACTGACCACGCCCCCGAAACCGGCCATCTGCCGCTGGGCGACCGCGTAGTCCGGATGCGAGGGCAGGCCCGGGTAATATACCCGCCGCACGGCGGAATGCCCATCGAGGAAACGCGCGACGCGCTGTCCGTTCTCGTTTTGACGGTGGACGCGCAGGTCGAGCGTTTTCAGACCTCGCAACAGCAGGTATGCGTCGTGGGGGTTGCTGATGCCGCCCAGCACCCCCCGCGCTTTTTCGATCGAAGCCAGGATCTGGCTCGACCCGACGACCGCTCCAGCCAATAGATCGTTGTGGCCCCCCAGGTACTTGGTCGCGCTGTGGACCACCAGATCGACGCCGTGCTCCAGGGGGCGCAGGTTGATCGGCGTGGCGAAGGTGCTGTCGATGGCCGTAAGAATGTCGTGCTGTCCGGCAATCTCGACCATCCGAGCCAGATCCATGACCCGCAGGTACGGGTTGGTCGGTGTCTCCGAGAAGATCACGCGGGTGTCCGGCCGGACGGCCGCCGCTAGCTCCGCGGGCCGGTCGATGGGCACCAACGTCGTCTCGATTCCCCAGCGGGCCAGAAACGTGAGCGCGAACTCCCGCGTGCGCCGGTAACAGCCGCTGACCATCACCACGTGGTCGCCACCGGACAGCAGCGTGAGCAACGTGGTCGTGACGGCACACATTCCGCTGGCGAAGAGCAGCGACCGTTCCCCCCCCTCCAGCGCAGCGATTTTGCGCTCCGCGGCACGCTGCGTGGGGTTGCCGTAGCGCCCGTACTCGTCGCGCACCGGCAGCTCGCCAGCCGCCTTGCGTTCCATGAAGTCCACGATCTCGGCTGTATCGTCGAACGTGTAGGTCGATGTCTGCACAATGGGCGTGGTCAACGCTCCATAGGGCTTGCGCTTCTCCTCCCCGGCGTGCACGGCCTGTGTTGAGAAATGAGTGGTCATGTGGTAACGTCTCCTCCGGTCCCTGGCGACCAGTATACTTGGGACGTATCTTCTCAAAACAAGCGGGGGCGGGGGACGTGCAGACGGCTTCGCCGTCCGCCCACCCCCCATCTTCCCCGACGTATTGAGAAGATACCTGGGGCCTTTCTTACCAAAAGGGGGAGAAACCAAAAAGCCTCTTCAGCGGGATATACCGAGTGAAGAGGCAAGAAGCACTGCTGCTTGTGGACATAGACTTCCCTATCCACGGTCTCATCTTCCAGAACCCGCTGAGGTTCTGCCGGAATTGGCACCATAGCCTGCGCCCGAGCGCAGCGCCTGGTTGCCGAGGCTTCACAGGGCCGGTCCCTCCACCTCTCTTGATAAGAACTATCTTATCCAGTGATATTCAATTGGGGCGAATACTATCACAACCGGGCAGAATGTCAAATGACGCACTAGAAGCGGAGGCGTTTGAAACCCTCGGCGTACTCGTAACCGACCCGGTCGCCTGCCTCGTGGGCGCGCTCGCGGATCCGCCGATCCAGCTTCTCCAGGTCGAGCCCCACCTGGCTGGCGTGCCGCGCCAACGCAGAGATACGGGCGTCGATGCACGCGCTGATGTCCTCCCAATAGTCGGCGTCACCGGTCCAGAACAGGTAAGCCTCCGATACGCGCCACGGCTCGACGTCGCCCATCAACTGCTCGGGGAAAATGTACCATTCGCGGGCGGCGTAGATCGCGTCCAGCGCGGCCTGGCCCGCGGCGCGGTGGTCGGGGTGAAGCTGGTAGTGCCGCCACGGGTCGATCGTCATCACGATGTGGGGCCGATGCCGGCGGATGATATTCGAGATCTGGCGGCGCAGTTCCAGCGTGTTCTCCAGCAAGCCGTCCGGGTAGCGCAGGAACATCACCTGGCTGACGCCCAGATCCCGTGCGGCTGCGCGCTGCTCCTCCTCCCGCATCGCGGCCAGCCGTCCAGGTCGCAGGTCCGGGTCGTGGCTGCCCTTGTCGCCGCTGGTCAGCAGCACGTACGTGATCTCCTTGCCCGCCTGGGCCCATTTGACGACCGTCCCGGCGCAGCCAAACTCTGGATCGTCCGGGTGTGCGGCGATCACCATCACGCGGTCCAATGATTCCGATGTTTCCGGCATAGCGTGCCAATCTCCCAGTCACGTTTTTTGGGTCGGTGTGTGAACACACCAGCGCCCTGAGAACCTACCGGATATTACCGCGCATTGCATCGCCTGTCAAATACCCTGAGACAGGACCTCGATCGGACCGGGGTTGACAAAACGATCCAATGCGTGTAGTGTTCGCTTCCGTGGGGCTGAGAGACGGTTATTCTCAACCAGTAGCAGAATATGGGGAGGGTGTGATGAACGTTATCGTCATTATACTGGACAGCTTTCGGCAGGATCACGTCAGCTTCTACAACGGAGGGGCCCCCGTGTTTGAGGGCGTCCCCGCCTGCCGGACGCCCAACCTGGACGCTTTCGCGCGAGAATGCATCGTCTTCGACAATGCCTATCCCGAGGCACTGCCCACGATCCCTGTGCGCACCCAGTTCTTCACCGGACAGCACACGTTGCCATGCCGGCCGTGGCAGCCGCTGACCCGGGAGGATATCTCCATCGCCGAGATCCTGCGCGCCGAGGGGTACGTCTGCGGCATAGTCTCCGACTGCTACCACTACCGGGCGCCCGGCATGAACTTCCATCGTGGGTTCCACGCCTATCGCTGGGTGCGCGGCCAGGAGTACGATCCATGGACGTCGCATCCGCCCCGCCGGGACTTGGACGACTACGTGAACGAACACTACGACCCCACCTGGCGCGGGCGCGTGGCCCAGTTCCTGGCCAACACCGACGATTTCACGCGGGAGGAGGACTGGTTCCCGGCGAAAGTCGTGGACGAGGCGATCGGCTGGCTGGCGAAAAACCGGGGACACCGCCGCGTGTTCTGCTGGATCGACTCCTTCGACCCACACGAGCCGTGGAACCCGACCCCAGAGTTCGACACCTACACCGACCCTGACTACCGGGGGAAACGATTGGTGATGCCGATGGGCGGTCCGGCGGAGCGCTGGGCCACGCCGCAGGAGATCCGGCACATCCAGGGGCTATACGCAGGCGAAGCGGCGTTCGTCGACCACTGCCTGGGGCGGCTGTTCCAGGCGCTTGCGGATCTGGGATATACCGACGACTCGGTCATCGTGCTGGCGTCGGATCACGGGCACCCGCTGGCAGACCACGGCAAATTCCTCAAGGGGGGCGACCGCCTGTACAACGAGCTGCTCCGGGTACCGTTCATGATCCGCCTGCCCGGTGGCCAGGGAGCCCATCGCACGGAGGCGATCGTCCAGTTTCACGACGTGCTTCCCACGCTGCTCGACCTGCTGGGGTTGGCCAACAACGCGAGCGCGATGCAAGGACGCAGCTTCCGCCCGGTGCTGTATGGCGACACCGACGGGCACCGCGAGGTCATCATCACCGGCTACCACGAGGCGCCGGACCGCTGCGTGCGGGACCGGACGTGGAGCTACGTTTTGCGACCGGGAGAGGAGCCGGACGAACTGTACAACCTGATCGAGGACCCTCAAGAGCGCACCAACCTGGTCGACCAGTATCCGGAGGAAGCCCGTCGCCTGGCCCGCGCCTTCGGCAGCACCTTCCGGCGTGGGGCTGCCCAGGTCGAGGTGAAGGGGATCCAGGGCAAGTACGAGCTGGCGTCGGGCGGCATCGCGTAGACGGCACGAAAACTCTTGACACCCACCCCAAATGCTATACAATACAATTGATGGAAACGATACCATTACCGATGTTGCCAAGCACGCCGGGGTGTCTCCGGTCACAGTCTCGCGGGTGATCAATAACAGCGAAAGCGTCAGCGCGGCCACCCGTGAAAAGGTGGAGCGCGCCATTTTCCTCTACAACACCAACGAGAATCCACTCAAGCAGCAACGTTGCATAGACGTTGTCGTCGCCCAGCGGGTGGACGGCGTGATCATTATTCTCGCCGGTCCAAGGAACACCTCGACGGCCGAGCACCGCATCACCGGCTATCGCCTGGCGCTGGCCGAGACTGGAATTTCCATCGACCATCGCTTGATCAAGCGCGGGGAGTACCGCATCGCATCAGGAGAGGAGCTGACGGATCAGGTCCTGGGCGATTGATCTCTCCGGCCAAGGAACACGGCAAGTTGGTTGCCGTGCACACCCTTGGAAGAATAGACCGCGTCTTTCCAGTCTTGCAAGACGTCGGATTCGACGTCGTTCACCCCCTCGATCCAGAAACCAATGACATCTTCGAGCTCAAGGAGAAGTGGGCGAACAGATCGCCATTGCCCTGGATCACAACATTGCCCACGGGCTGCTGGTTGGAGCGATCGAGAGATAAGCCCTATGTCCAGAGAACCATATGGGTGTGTTTGGCGGAAGACTTCAGAAGTCTTGTCGAGCCTGTGTGAAACACCCCCAAGTCACATACTGTCGTTATCAGGAGGCAACAAGCATGAAAGTAAATTCCCCTAAGAACAGACTGATCGGCGATATGCCCAAAGTAGGAATTCGTCCGGCCATCGATGGCCGGTTGGGGGGCGTGCGCGAGTCGCTCGAAGAGCAGACGATGAATATGGCCCAGTCCGTGGCCACGCTATTGACCGGCAACCTGCGCCACGCCAACGGCCTGCCGGTCGAATGCGTGATCGCCGATTCCTGCATCGGCGGCGTCGCCGAGGCCGCCCAGGCCGCGGACAAGTTCGCCCGGGCAGGGGTCGGCGTTTCGATCACCGTCACGCCGTGTTGGTGCTACGGTTCCGAGACCATGGATATGGATCCCTACCTCCCCAAGGCGGTATGGGGCTTCAACGGCACCGAGCGGCCAGGCGCCGTCTACCTGGCCGCCGTCCTGGCGGCCCACAACCAGAAGGGGTTACCCGCGTTCAGCATCTACGGGCGCGACGTCCAGGACGCGGGCGACACCTCGATACCGGCTGACGTGCAGGAGCGGCTGCTCCAGTTCGCCAAGGCCGGCCTGGCCGTCGCCACGATGCGCGGCAAGTCCTACCTGTCGATGGGCAACGTCTCGATGGGCATCGCCGGGTCGATTGTCGATCACCATTTCTTCGAAAGCTACCTGGGGATGCGGGTCGAGACGGTGGATATGAGCGAGTTCATCCGCCGGGTCGACGAGGAGATCTACGACGAAGAAGAGTACGCGGGTGCGCTGGCGTGGGTCAAGGAGAACTGCAAAGAGGGGCGGGATCACAACGCGCCGGAGGTCCAGCACTCCCGGGAGCGGAAGGATTGGGAGTGGGAGTTCGTCGTCAAGATGGCGATGATCGCCCGCGACTTGATGGTGGGCAATCCCCGGCTGGCTGATCTGGGCTACGGTGAGGAGGCGCTGGGGCACAACGCCATCGCCGCGGGCTTCCAGGGGCAGCGGCAGTGGACCGACCACTTCCCGAACGGCGATTTCCTGGAGGCGATCCTGAACTCGTCCTTCGACTGGAACGGCATCCGGGAGCCCTTCGTCGTGGCCACCGAGAACGACTGCCTCAACGGCGTCTGTATGCTGTTCGGGCATCTGCTGACGGACACCGCCCAGGTATTCGCCGACGTGCGCACCTACTGGAGCCCGGCGGCGGTCCAGCGGGTGACGGGCTACCAACTGACGGGCCGGGCGGAGGATGGCATCATCCACCTGATCAACTCCGGCGCGGCCACCCTGGACGCTACGGGTGAGATGATGGTAGACGGCGAGCCGGTGATGAAGCCCTTCTGGGAGATCACGCCTGAGGATGCGGAGAAGTGTCTCCAGGCCACGGAGTGGTATCCGGCCTCGGTCGGGTACTTCCGGGGAGGCGGATACTCCTCGGGCTTCCTGACCCGCGGCGGTATGCCGGTCACCATGTCCCGGCTCAACCTGATCAAGGGGCTGGGGCCGGTCCTCCAGGTCGCCGAGGGGTACACCGTCGAGCTGCCGGAGGATGTGTACAACACGCTGAACGAGCGCACCGACCCCACCTGGCCGACCCACTGGTTTGTCCCCAACCTGACCGGCAGCGGTCCGTTCAAGGACGTCTACTCGGTGATGTACAACTGGGGCGCGAACCACGGGGCGATCAGCCACGGCCACGTCGGCGGCGACCTGATCACGCTGGCCTCGCTGCTGCGCATCCCGGTCTGTATGCACAACGTGCCGGAGGAACGGATCTTCCGGCCCAGCACGTGGACCGCGTTTGGGGCGATGGATCCGCTAGGCGCCGATTTCCGGGCCTGCGCCAACTTCGGGCCGCTGTACGGGCAGTATTAGGAAGGAGTAGGGAGTAGGCAGTAGGCAGTAGGGAGTGGGTCGCCGGTGGCGTGGCCTGATCCAAGGGACCCGGCACTTCCGGCCGGATACGCTCATTGTCTTGAACTATGCCGCCACTGGGTGCATCGGGTTTGTCCGGGCGCGCCCGGTGGCGGTTTTGGGGAACGCGGTCGTCCTGCCTGGGCGAACTGTCACGGGACCCCCCACTTCGTGGGAGGCTTGCAGAGGCTTGCAGACGGTTGACACGTATCGCTGGCCCGTTATAATTCTCACGGGCGGGGCTGACCGCATGCGCGTCTGCCCCAGATCGACACAACGCTGACCAAGGAGCGACGATGACACCAATCCACGAGGAACCTGTGCCACCCCAACGGGCGATGGTGATCGCAGCCCATCCGGACGACATCGAGTTCGTCGTCGCGGGCACCGTGGCCAAGTGGGTGCAGGCGGGAACTCAAATCCGGTACGTGCTGGCCACCAGCGGGGATGCCGGCAGCCACGAACCGGGCATGACGCGCGAGAGCCTGGCCCGCATCCGCGAGGCGGAACAGCGCGCCGCCGCGCGCGCCGTCGGGGTGGACGACGTCGTCTTCCTGGGCTACCGCGACGGCGAGGTGGAACCGACGCTGGCGCTGCGGCGCGACCTGGTCCGGGAGATCCGGCGCTTCAGGCCGGACACGGTCATGTGCTACGACCCGACCCGGCTCCTCGTCGGTGACCGGTACATCAATCATCCCGACCACCGGGCGGTCGGGCAGGCCGCACTGGACGCGACCGCGCCGGCGGCGGCGATGCCGCTGGTCTTTGCCGAGCTGCGCGAGGAGGGGCTGGAGCCCCATCGCGTGAAGGATGTGCTCATCGCATCCACCGTGGAACCCAACACGTGGATCGACGTCAGCGACACGCTCGACCTCAAGATCGAGGCACTGCACCAACACGCCAGCCAGTTCCCTGACGGCTGGGATCCCGGCGATATGATCCGCGAGTGGGCCGCCGAAAGCGGAAAGAAAGGCGGCATCCCCTACGCCGAGGCCTTTCGGCAGATCGTTCTGGTGAGAGAGGACGGAGACTGAGACGCAGACCCGTCAGGTTCTACCGTAAGGGAGGCGATCATGTCTGAACAGCGGAACTTCCTGGCCCTTGACCTGGGTGCGGAGAGCGGCCGGGCGATGCTCGGCCGGTTCGACGGGGAGCGGTTGCAACTTTCGGAGGTACACCGCTTCCCCAACGGGCCGGTCCGCCTGCCGGACGGCCTGCACTGGGACGCGCTGCGCCTGTGGACCGAGATCAAATGTGGCCTGGGGCTGGCTGTCCGGGAGCACGGGGCCGATCTGTCCGGGATTGGCCTCGACACGTGGGGCGTGGATTTCGCACTGCTCGACCGGGACGGGGGGCTGGTATCCAATCCCTACCACTACCGCGACAGCCGGACCGACGGTATGCTTGAGGAGGCCTTCCGGCGCGTGCCCCGGGCGGAGATCTTTGAACAGACCGGCATCCAGTTCATGCAGATCAACAGCCTGTACCAGTTGCTCTCGATGGTCGTCGCTGGGTCGCCAGCGCTCGACGTCGCCGAGACGTTCCTGACCATGCCTGATCTGTTCAACTACTGGCTCACCGGGCGCAGGTGTTGTGAGTTCAGCATCGCGACCACGACCCAGTGTTACGATCCGCGCAAGCGCGACTGGGCCAGGCCGTTGTTGGAACGGTTGGAAATCCCACCCCAGATCTTTCCTGAGATTGTGCCGCCGGGGACCGTGCTGGGGGAGCTGCTGCCGGCGGTGGCCGGCGAGGTCGGAGCAGAAGCCGTGCCGGTCATCGCCCCTGCCTGCCACGACACCGGGTGCGCCGTGGCGGCGGTCCCCACCGAGAAGGAGGACTTCGTCTACATCAGCTCGGGCACGTGGTCGCTGGTGGGGGCGGAGCTGCCGCAGCCCGTCATCAACGCGGAAAGCCTGGCCTGCGATTTCACCAACGAGGGGGGCGTGGGCGGCACCATCCGTTTCCTGAAGAACGTGACCGGGCTGTGGCTGGTGCAGGAGTGCCGGCGCACGTGGGAGCGGCAGGGTGACGCGCTTTCCTACGACGACATCACCCAGATGGCCGCCCAGGCCGAGCCGTTGCAGTCGTTCGTCGACCCAGACTACGGCGAGTTTCTCAAGCCCGGCGACATGCCATCCCGCATCCGCGCCTTCTGCGAGATGACGGGCCAGCCGGTCCCGCCGAGCAAGGGGGCGGTCGTCCGGTGCGCGCTGGAGAGCCTGGCGCTCAAGTATCGCCAGGTGATCGAACGGCTGGAGCAGATCTTGAACCGGCGCCTGGAGCCGATCCACATCGTCGGCGGCGGGACGCAGAACTGGCTGCTCAACCAGTTCACAGCCGACGCGACCGGCAAGCGGGTGGTGACGGGGCCGATCGAGGCCACGGCGGCGGGCAACGTGATCACCCAGGCCATGGCGATGGGGTACGTGGATTCGGTGGCGGAGGGGCGGCGGATTGTACGCAACTCGTTTGAGCTGGGAACCTACGAGCCATCGGGTGAGCCGGGATGGGACGAGGCCCACGGGCGTTTCCTGGAGGTGATCGAGCGTTGTTCGTAGTGCGCACTTGAGGGCGGCTCCACGGCGCTGAAGCGCCTACTACGAACCCCTTTCTGTACGGACATCGGAGTAGGGTAGCAATCCATGGACATTCATCATTTTCAGAACCCCCCGAAGGAATACCGCGAGGTGCCCTTCTGGTCGTGGAACGACGATCTGGACACAGAGGAATTGCGCCGGCAGATCGCGTTGATGGACGAGGGCGGCTGGGGTGGCTTCTTCATGCACGCGCGCGTGGGACTGCGGACGCCCTATATGGGCCAACGCTGGATGGCGTGCGTGCGCGCCTGCATCGAGGCGGCCCGCGAGCGCGGGATGGAGGCCTGGCTCTACGACGAGGACAAGTGGCCCAGCGGGTTCGCGGGCGGGCTGAGCGTCGCCGCGTATCCCGAGTACCGGGCCCGGTCCCTGGCCTGCAAGGTCGACGACCGGCCAGCACTGGTGGCCGAGCGCGTGGCGACCTTCAAGGCCCGCGAGAGCACGGGGCGGCTGATGGACTTCCGTCCCGACGCCGCGCCCGAACTGACAGATGGCGCCGAGCGGGTGGTCCAATTCTACCCGCAGGCGATGCCGCTGGGCCAGGCGTGGTTCAACGACTATGCATACGTGGACCTGTTGAACCCCAAAGCGGTGCGCGCCTTCCTGGATTCCACCCACGAGGCATACGCTCAGGCCGTGGGGGACGACTTCGGCGACGCCGTCCCGGGCATCTTCACCGACGAGCCGTGTCTCCACTTCCACCGCGGTTACGAAGCCGGGAAGGGCACGGCGATTCCGTGGGCCGATGACCTCCCGGCGGCCTTCGAGGCGCGCAACGGGTACGATCTGCTGGCCCACCTGCCGGAGTTATTCTTCGACGTGGGCGACTTCCGGGCCGTGCGCTACGACTACTGGCGTACGGTGACCGAGCGCTTCGTCGAGAGCTACACCCGGCAGGTGTACGCGTGGTGTGACGACCACGGGCTGGCCTACACGGGCCACTATATGGCCGAGGATAGCCTGCTGTCGCAGATCCTGTGGGTGGGGGCGGCCATGCCCCACTACGCCGCCATGCACGTCCCGGGCATCGACAAGCTGGCCCGGGAGATCAACGCCGGGGCAGGGACGGTGCTCACGGTCAAGCAACTGGACAGCGTCGTGTGCCAGCTCGGGAAACGCCGGGCGCTGTGTGAGAACTACGGTTGCTCGGGGCAGGACTTCGCCCACGCAGGGCGGAAGTGGATCGGCGACTGGGCCTACGTCCTGGGCATCAACCTGAATAACCCACACCTGTCGCTCTACAGCATGCGGGGCGAGCGGAAGCGCGACTATCCACAGAACATCTTCTACCAGCAGCCCTGGTGGCCCGATAACCGCCTGATCGCCGACTACTTCGCCCGGCTGAGCTACGCGCTCAGCCAAGGGCAGCGGGTGGTCGACGTCCTGGTGATCCACCCGATAGGCAGCGCGTGGACGCTCTACCGGCCCGGGGCAAGCTATGCCGTGGACCAGCTCGACCGGGCGCTGGACGAGCTGTTGATAACGCTCATACGGGCGCAGCGGGACTTCCACCTGGGCGACGAGATGTTGATGGAGCCGGGAGCGCCGTGCGAGGCGCGGGTAGAGGAGGACGAGGCGGGAGCGGCGCTGGTGGTCGGGGAGATGGCGTATCGGGTGGTGATCGTGCCGCCGGGTGTGACGCTGGCGGAGAACACGGTCCGGCTGCTACGCCGGTTCGCGGCGGTCGGCGGAGCGGTGCTGGCGATGGAACCCCGGCCCACGCTGGTGAACGGCCGGGCGACCGATGGGCCAGCGGTGCCGGCGAAGGCCCAGCTCGTCACACCGGACACACTGGTCGATACACTGGACAACTGCCTGCCCTTCGACGTGCGCGTGCCGGGGCGGCCGGCGATCTGGTGCCACCACCGGCGGATTGGGGAAGCGGACTGCTACTTCCTGGCCAACACCGATTTGGAACAGGGCGGCGTGGCCACGGCGCAACTGCGGGGCACGGGGCGGCTGGAGGCCTGGGATCCGGGCACCGGCGAGGTGCGGCCGCTGCCCAGCCGGCAGCGGCTGACCAGCGGCCAGCAAGGGGGAATCACCGACGTCGTGCTGGACTTCCCTCCGGTGGGCTCGCACCTGCTCGTACTCCACCGGGACCAGGCGCTCGAAGCGGTGCAAGCGGGTTCACCGGAGACGCTGAAAGGCCCCGGTACCATCGTGGGCGAGATTGCGCTGGATGACACCTGGCAGATCGCGCTGAGCGGCCCCAACGCGCTGACGCTGGACACCGCGCAGGTGCGGGTCGGCGAGGCGGGGGCGTGGAGCGAGCCGATGCACGTGCTAGACGCCCACGCCACCGTGGCCGGGGCGGGGGTCGGGGCTCCGTTTGGGCTGCGTTTCACTTTCGACGTGGACACCCGCCCGGTTGGCCCACTTTACCTGGTCGTGGAGTCGGCGGAGGGTGTCTCTCCAACGGATTGTTATGCCATCGCCGTCAACGGGGAGAGCGTCTTCGGGGATGACGCGGGCTGGTGGACGGACATCTCGTTCCGCAAGGTGGAGATCGGCACCCTCGTGCGGGCGGGCCGGAACGAGGTCGTGCTCAAGGGCACGTTTGGCCGGGACACGGAACTGGAGAGCGTGTACCTGATTGGCAGCTTCGGCGTGGCCGGGCGCCGATTGCGGGAGGAGAACCGGCACAACGGCCAGGTCTTCGACCGGTACGCCCCCGTTTTTCGTGTGACAGAGTTGGCTGATTGTATCCAGGCGGCGCGTGGTGCGCAGGGCCTGGCGCTGGACCTGACGGCGCAGGGGCTGCCGTTCTTCGCCGGCCGGGCCACGCTCCGCCAGGCAGTCGCGTTGCCTGCCCTGCCGGAGCGGGCCGTGCTGGAGATTCGCGGCCTGCGGACCGCCGTCGCGCACGTGCGCGTGAACGGGCAGGCGACGGGCGCCGTCGCCTGGCCGCCATACCGGGTGGACGTGAGCGCGGGCCTGCGGCCGGGCGGGAACGAGGTCGAGGGCGAACTGGTAGGCACGCTGCGCAACCTGCTGGGGCCGCACCACCTGGTGGGCGGGGACCTGGCGTGGACGGGACCGGGGGAGTTTCACGACGGGGGCCGGTGGACGGACGATTACGTGCTGGTGCCGTTTGGGTTTGACGGGGTGACGTTGAGGATGTTTGGGCCTTGACCGACGAGCAGTCTTGGCCGTTCGTAGTGCGCACTTCAGTGCGTCTTCGGGCGCTGAAGCGCCGACTACGAACCTGGGGGCCGCGGGGGAA
>Ga0180438_10005730_pt1 | contig 17122 bp, 11 predicted proteins | sample SS_ome_12_FD_132455 | JGI IMG/M metagenome (GOLD analysis project Ga0180438, IMG submission 132455) | Hypersaline lake sediment archaeal communities from the Salton Sea, California, USA - SS_3_D_2 metaG | ecosystem: Environmental > Aquatic > Non-marine Saline and Alkaline > Hypersaline >...
AGGGCTTCGCGTCAGTTCGCAGATGTTCGAGCAATTCCTTCAAGAAAGTAATTACCGTAATTTAGGAGTGGCGGAACAGAAAAATAAGCTTATTGAGTATAAGCAATATCTCGAAGAAGCTGAGCAAGCACAATGCAGTTCGAAATTACAGCGATACTTAGTGCAAGGCGCCGATTTTACCCTTTCAGTGTTAAAGCTCTTTAGCTTTGCTCTAGGCGGGACACCAATTTTGAACCTATTTGCCCTTGGTGGAGCCACACTTGGACTCAATGGATTGGATAAAGTCTGGACGTATAACACAAAGAGATTGCAAGCGAAACCGCATACTGAAGCTTCTCCATTACCCTCTACATGGCAAAAAGTGGTTGAATACCTAAAAGAAAATAAAAAGATGGTAATAACCAGTGTTATCATAGCCGCTTTATCAATTACCTTAACTCCATTATTAGCTACGATTAATCCAATGCTAGCTGTGGGTGCACAATTATCATTCGGGACTATTGGAATGGCTAATATTAGAACGAGTTCTCCTGTAAGTGATATCTTTTTTACTCGAGATGGTGAAAGAGTTATTAATAAGATTTTGGTTAAAAATTTAGACTTGACATCTTTGCTTGATCAAGAGACATTCGAAATTATTCAAGACTTAATGAATTCTCTAAACACTGAGCGAAAGTATAAGATTTTTGATCCAAATAAAATCATTAAAGATAGATTGGGAAGGGAATATATTTCCTTTAATATGATTGGTTTTCAAGAAGCTCTAAGGCAATATGAATCGGGAGATAAGCAATTTGGCGGCTTAATTTATGTAATTAATATTTTAGGCATGCTTTATGTAGGTTTAACCACTCGAAGTCTGGATACTCGGTTTGTCCAGCATATATTAGATAGTATAGAAATTTATTGTAGAGCTAAACATGACTCTGATACACCGGGGTTAACTAGAAAGGTTCAACAAATCGGTTTTGTATTGGAAGTTATTCTAGGAAGAGATATTGAAAGAGACCACAGGAGACTTTCTTTGCTAAGTAGTCTGAGAAGGTATGATGAGAGAGCACAATTGCTCAATGAGATTTTAGAGGACATAAAACCATATATACAACCTGAAATACTCGAATTACATTATGGAGAAAGAAAGTTAGGTGTTAGAGAAGATGTTTATATTAAAAACTTGCCTATAAGAGAATTTTTCGGTGGAACGAGTAGCATTTTAGGTAATATTGAAATAGATGTTCTTGATACTAAAAAATACGGGTTAAATGAGATTTATGGTGGGGGTGCAGGGAGTCGGTTTGCCCTGCCAATATATGATATAGCAATAATGATTGCATTGGGATGGAATGCTCAGCAGATCTCGGATGTTTTAAGAGGAGAGGATTATAAAATAGCTTACGCTACAAAAAGGAGAGTCGAATATGTTGTTGCAGAGATGCTTGGGGGGTCGTATTCCGCACAGGATCAACTTCTTAAGCCGATAATAGAGGCATTAGAGAAGATTGAAGGAATTACTTTACATGATATTTATCTTCGATTTAAAGACGCTGAGTTAATGAATCAGTGGTTTTATGAATGGAGTATTGGTAATGAGATATTACAATCTGATATAGATAAAATATACAATATTTATAAATTGAACCCAGATACTAGTTTAGATACCATAGAGGCTTATCTTGAACAACGAGAGCGGTATTATGCGGGGTTATCAGAGTCAACGTGGATAGAGTTGATTGTAAGTCGTCCCTTCATGACAAGTGAAGGTACAGTTAGCGCGGGTATTAAGACAGTTCAAGATTATATGGCGGTTGGACATCGGAAAATGAAGAGAATTCTAGATATTCTGGTCAATAAATATGGATATAATGATTATAAAGAATTCAAGCGAGATATGCAAAGGATTGAAGTTGAAAAAATTCTTAAAAAAGGTTACTACTTAAATGATTTAGGAGAAAGAGTTGTATTAAAAAAAGGGTCGTGGGTTGTTAACTTAATGAGAGATAAAATTCATCCTTTTCTTACGGGTAAAAAACCAGAAGGGCATATTTCCTATTTATTTGGTGGGATGTCTATTGAACAGATTTGGGAGTTTTATCATCTTCGGGATCATTACATTGGTGATACATCTTGAGAGATTCAATTTGATAAATGCGTTCTCTCATAATATTTAAATTAATTCTTAGTCTATTTGTAAGCAATGAATAAAAAGTATGCAATAAACAAGTTTATTAGTTTAAGGCTCGAAGGGAAAGAAACAAATATCTATCTAGGAGGGAAAAAGTTCAAACAATGTAATAAAATATTGTTATCAGTTCCATTAAATGATGCAGAAAATTATGATAGTATTGATGAGTTGATATACAAGGATAATGTTGGAATTTCCTCTAATGAGGTTTTCTTATTGCCTCAGGGTAGGTCTAATTTTCAAAAACTGGAACCTTTTGAAGAGTTTTGGGCGCATTGTTCGAATTTACAAGCGTGGGTTGAGATGAATTATGATACGAGATTTTTGAATTTCATGCTTTCTTTTCCAATTTTAAAAAGGTTAGCTGAGTTAGGAGATGATACTGCCATTAAAGTCTTTAAAGATGAAATCGCAAAGAGATTTTCAACTGGATATCCTCCAGTTGTTAAATATTTGGTTCTTGAAGGTTATTTAGATTATTTGAATAACGAGGAGACTAGAACTTTAGTACAGAATATAGAGAAACTAGAATTAAGTGGTATATCACTAGACAGTATACCTAAATTTGTGTTTAAAGCTAAGAAGTTGAAAGAGTTGTATTTAAATGAAAACTGTATAACAGAGATCGGACATGAGATAGGTTTAATTAAAGAACTTAAGACTTTTGACGCAAGATATAATTTAATTCAAAAGATATCTGAAAATATCGGATGTTTAACAAAATTAACTTATTTAAATTTGGAAAAAAATAAAGTAAAAATTATTCCTGAATCTATAGGTAATCTTTTATCTTTACAAGAGCTTTATATAAGTTTAAATTTAGTTGATAAATTACCAAGTTCAATAGGAACTTTAAAAAATTTAAGAAGACTGGACGTTTCTCGTAATAGGATTAGTGATTTACCTGATAATATTAGTTCTTTATTAAATTTGGAATACTTAGATATATCTGAAAATCAATTTCATTATTTTCCAGAGTTAATTGGTAAGTTGACTTCATTAAATTCATTAAATATAAGTAATAATAATATTAAAATCGTACCAAATATTATAAATTTGCCAGAAAAATTGGTTAATTTAGATTTTAGTAATAATTTTCTTGAAGAAATTCCAGTTTGTATAGCGAATTTGAATAATCTTGAAATTCTATATCTTATATTTAATGGGATTAAAATTATCCCAGAGTTCCTCAAAAACCTCCGTTCATTAAAAGAATTGGCTATTTTTGGTAATCCACTTGAAGAGATACCTGAACTCATCATAGAATTGCCTAATTTGAGAGATATTATTCTGGATAAGACTCAAATAGCCTTAATTGATAGCAATTTATTAAAAGAATTAGAGACCAAGAATATAAGGGTATTAATTCAAGAAATTTAAATTAAAAAATCAGCTATATTAATAATTTAGAATGTTTTTTAGCTTAACTTTAATAGCCTTTTGGTTTAATAAAACAAGATTTGAAAGTAGATCGATGGAGCTGGGGGGAATCGAACCCCCGGGCTCTCGCATGCCAAGCGAGCGATCTTCCATTTATCCTGCGGAATAGTTTCCGCTGTCTAATCCACAGCCCCACTGAATTTACACCATTTCAGTCTCCACTAAAAAGGTACAACTAATTCATAGAAATGAAGAATGTCTAAAATAATATTTTATAAAATAATAAATTTATGTTTTGTTTTAATATTAAATTAGACTTGAAGAAAAGAAGATAATAGGGAAATCCCCCCAGCTCCACTATAAATCTTAGTTTATTTTTATTCAATTAAATAATAGATCATTATATTCGTGAAATGCTGATTTCACGATCATATTAATTACCGTAAAACTTATTGTGTTTGAGATTTTTAGTAGTTTATAATGCTTAATTACCAATATTTGGTGAAAATTACAGAGATTTTATGTAAAAGGTAAAAATAAGATTTTTCCCGATTTTTTTGAAACTATATTTAGTATCAATTTATTTTCTTTCATTTATCGGGTTATTCTTATAAACCTTTTAAGAAATTATGAAAACGGAGGTAAAGAAAACAATGAAAAAAATTGGAATTTTAGGAGGGATGTCTTATGAATCAACAATAAAATACTATGAGTTGATTTTAAAGAAATATTATGAAACTTTTCACGACTTTAATTATCCAGAGATAGTTATTTTTAGCCTTAATTTTCAAAAAGTTATTGACTATGAACTAAATAATGAAAAAGAGAAATACATTGAGTATTTAATCTCAGGGATTAGAAGTTTAAGGAATGCTGGTGTTGAATTTATTATTATGGCAGCTAATTCTCCGCATTCTGTTTATAATGAATTAGAGAGTTTATCTGAAATCCCAATTTTAAGTATTGTTGATGTAACAGCAGAACAAGCAAAAAAGTTAAATATGCAGAGAATTTTACTACTTGGTATAAAATATACGATGCAATCGTCCTATTATCAAGAATCGTTTAAAAAAATAGGAATAGATGTAATTACACCCTCCCTTGAAGACCAAGAAATTATAGATGGTATAATTTTCAATGAATTGGTTATTGGTAGTTTAAAAGACAGTAGCAAAAATGAATTATTAAAAATTATTCGGAAACATGTTGTAGATGGTGTAATACTCGGTTGTACGGAACTTCCTCTGATATTAAAGCAAGCAGATATTGAACTAATATTACTTGATACTATGGATATTCATACGACTGAGGCATTAAAATATTGTTTAGAATAAAAAAAGAAAGGTTTGAAAGCTTTTTTAATCCTCAAATGCTATAAATAATAATTATATAAATATGGTAATTGCTTATAGGTCGCTTTAAACTTACTAGAATTGAAGCAAAGAATATTGCACCAATCATTTTAGTCATGCTTTTATTATTTATCTCAATTGCATGCGCTAATATGTTAATCCCTAGTTATAGTGCTATTAAAATTCAATTTGGAATACCTGAAACATTGCTTGCGATACCAGACGCCTTTTTTGTTTTAGTGAGTGCATTTTTTGCACTGATGTGGGGATACTATACCGATAGGATAAATCGAACAAAAGTAATAATGGCAGGAGCATTTTCATGGACTTTTGGTATGATGCTGACCGCTCTTTCCTTTAATTATCAAATATTAATTATTTCAAGAATGTTAAGTGGCGCAGGTTTAGGGTGCGTTCTGCCAGTCGGTTATTCTATAATTGCGGATGCAATACCCCCTGATGAGAGATCCAGCTGGTTTGGTACTTTAGCAATCTTAAGCTCTGTTTCGAATGGAATAGGTCAGGGGTTATCATCATTCTTAGGACCAATATTTGGTTGGCAATTTCCATTTTTTCTATTATCCGCTATAAGTATTTGTATTGTTTTTATATTATTTTTTGTTAAAATTCCTCAAAGAGGTGCGAGTGAGGATGAACTTTTAGACCTTAAAGCAATGAATCTTGAATATCAGTATACAATTACAAAAAAAGACTTATCTAAGATCCTAAAAAAGAAAACAAATCGATATCTAATAATACAAAACTTTTTTTCAATCATTCCAGGCACAATAACTATTTTCTTTCTAACCTCAATGCTAAACATCTATTTTCTATATGAAATTCCTACGGAAATAAGACTTCAAACAGCTACTATTATGGCGGGAATTTTAGGGGTGGGATATATTTTGGGAAATCTTTCTCTTTCATACTTAGGAGATATTTTATATAGAAAAAACAAAAAGAACAGGACAAGGTTAGCTACTGTGTGCATAATTTTAGCAATACCCTTTTTTATTGCTTGTCTTTTTTCAATAGAACCAATTCAAGTAATTAGGTTAAATATTACATATCCTGATCCTATTAATACACCCGAAATAGGATCATATATGTTTAGAACGATATTTGAAATATTTAGGGTTTATCCAAACTATATATATTATTTTATATTCGGTTTATTGGGGACTATGTTTAGTGCAGGTCCTGTAGCCAATCGAAATGCAATAATGATTGATATAAACCTACCAGAGCATCGCGGAACTTCAGTTTCATTTATGAATTTATCAGAACAAGTTGGTAAAGGTTTAACACTATTAGTTTCATACTTTTTAATATCTTATCTAGGAAGCATATTTAACATGTTGTTATTTTCATCATTATTCTGGATTCCAGCAAGTATTTTATGGATTTTCGCAAATAAAACAGTAGGAAGAGATCTAACTGTAAAATCGATGATTTTATCGGAACGACAACAAATTGGATTATTAGATTATGTCTTTGAGCTTGAAATTCAAATGGATCGTGCAATTCAGAAAATTCAGGATTCAAAATACTACATTTTAAATGATCATAAGAAATTCAATGAGTTAATAACTAGCGCAATCAAAATTTTGAAATATTGTGAAAGAGAGAGTGAGAACAGAACTATAACAAATATTAAACAAAGAACTAACGATCTTTTAATACTTGCGGAGTCAATTAAAAGAATGGCAAATCAAATATATGAGATATTAGAAAATAAAGACCTTAGCGAAAAAGAGATAGATATGCTAAATGAAGATTTAAAACAAATAATATTAAAGATAGCAGAGGGTGAAAAAAGCACTTTTGGAGAACTTCAAATTTATTTTGAAGATGCACAGTTAAAGATTGTAGAAGCAAGACTACTTCGAAAAAACGACTTACTGAGATGTATGAACAAAATAGATGAAGCAATAAAAATATACGATAGAATTAAGAATCTTCTTAACGAAAGATTAGAAATAATCCCAGATAGTTCTCAATTATCAGAGGAAGATTTTTATGTATATAACAGAGAACAGACCTTATTAGAAAAATGTATTTCTTCTCTTAACGCTACAAAAGAATTGAAGGAAAAAATTGAGAATGTCTTCACTCAATTAGAAGAGCAGGGTATTAGTAAAAAAGATTTAGTAAAAATTTCTGAATTAACACTTGAATACAATATTAACCTTTATCAAGTGATTACTGATACAATAGGTAATGAACATAAAACGAAGGTTGCTATAAATAACATATTAAAGAAAATCGATCAGATTTTTAATGATTATGATAAATGGAAAGAAGTGGAATTGAAAGTCTTTTAATTACTTAGGAATTCATTTTTTAATATTTCTTTAAATGCAGATCTTTCTGCGCCAATAATCTCTTTAACGTTTTTTCCCTTTTCATTATAATGATCAGGACTATCATTATCAGAAAATAAATTTACTAATAAAATTAAGCAATTTCGTAGCTCTAAATCTTTAGTTTTTCCTTCAGAGAAATTTTTCATGATCTTTATCAGAAGATTACTTAAATACAGCCTAGAAAAATGATTAGGGTTAACCTCTTTAGTACTGAGTTTGCTATTGTAAAAATCTAAAATGTGAGCTACACAATCCATACTGATTTTATTCCCATACCTATAATTAACTCTGAAAATCGCAGTAATTTAGCTACTCGATTTAAGTTAATTTTTACTTATTCTTTTTAATAACAAATGATAAAACTGGTATAAAAATATATTTGAGTTTCTTTTCACTTGAAAATCTTGAAAATGTTATTTTTGAAGCTCTTTTTTATATCTGATTCTTGTCTAAATCTAAGAAAGATCAATAATACTAATTTCTATTATAATAGAGCAAGGAGGAATATACTAATTTTAGAAATAATTTAAAAATGTTTAAAAGTTAAAGTTCTACTTCAACATTTTTCACAAAAGAATCAATAGATTGCTCAAGATCTATTATATCATCAATATTTTTAATCTCAGAACCCGCAATCTTATTTAAAAATTCCTTTAGTATTTTTTCCTTTTGTTTATCATTTGGAAAGATTAAACTACTCTTATAATGTTCCCAGTCAAGAATTCCAGTAAAAATAATGAATAGAATTTCGATATGGCTATAATCGATTAGGTTATGCAGTTTTTCTTTAGAGATTAACATTTTAGTATGATCTTTGTAAAAGCCTGAAAGGTCATTATAATAATTGGTTATAAGAGCAATATTGTCTAACTGTGCTTTTAACGCCGCTTGGTTAATAGGACTATCTTCATCCTTATACATTATTTCGAAATATGTGTTAATGAAATCCTTTAGTTTTTGTAATTTTTGTTGGAATACTCTTGTTTTAACAATTCGTTCAAACATAGGACTTTGCTTATCTTTGTAGAAACGAAGTTCAAATTTGACGATTGCGAGTATATCCAAGAAGAGTTCACGTATATCTATATCCTCAATCATGTTCTCACCGTTTCAGTTAATCTCCTCAATCTTTAGATTGGTTTCAACTATCTTACACGAGTTAAAAAATTAATAATATGATAAAAGTAACCTTGAATTTAAAATAATTTAATTTAAAATTCCAATTTTTAAATATGCTTTAAAGTATTTATATTTTTATGTTTAAGCACTACTTAAACAGCAACAACTCCCTAATATTAGTATAACCCTTTAATCTACTGTATCATAAACTTCACACAAGTTTTAAAAGAAAAAGATTTAAGGAAACTCCTCGGGCATACATTATTCTATATTTCCCCATCTTAGCTTTTCATCGCATTCGGTGCAATACCATGTTTTACGGACTGGATTGTAAGTCATGTCCTTCTTGGGATTAAAACACACGGCGTGGAGAAGAATTAAGGCACTTAATGGACTCTCAATAGGCCAGTACTGGTCATTTAGTGCCGGATTTATCTAGCGATATTTAGGATTATCAAAAAGATTGGTATTTTTTATTAATACTTTCTCCTCCTCATCAATCTTTGATTAATCTGCTCTTTCAGCGGCTTTTGTAACTTACCTAAGGTTATCTCGAATCAGTTTTAATTTTGCATCATTTATCCTTATGATTTCCTTTTTTTTTGGAAAAAGCTTACCAATTCAGTTTTTCTCTTAGTACTAGTGGATATAAAGATATTTAAATTGTTATAGTGTTTTAGCTAACTAAATTTTGATTCGCGTTGGAGCTGATTTTAAGCAGAATGTGTAAAATTTTACCAAACTTTATTTTAAAGATAGGGAGTAATTTTTATCTTCCTAATAACGTAGAGTAAAGGCTCTTTGGTCAACTATCTTTTCCTCAAATTTAGTTGGTATCCTATAAGGTATATTTTTTATCATTTTTCGATAAGCTATTGCTTGAATGTGCATTTTAAGAATTCTGATTGGACTTAACATAATAAATCGAATATTATTTTGAGGATTCTTCCGTAGGGTTATAAATTTAGAATAATAAGACTCTGCTTTAATTCTTTTATTTGGTTTTTCTAATGCTATAAATCTTTCAATAATCTTCTTTAACTCTACACTATCCTTAAAACAAAAATAATTTGAGGCTTTTAAAGACCATTTAATTGATTCTAAAATATATTTTATTGAATTTAATTGTTTACGAGGAGTCAATAAAATACCAAAAAAACAAATAAAGATATTCATAACTGTACTTCTAAACATTTCCTGAACAGAAATGTTAATTCTGGGCTTTATTATGTTTCTTAAATCCTCTCCATATAATAATGTACTATTGATAATTACATTGCTAAGGACAATATTTCTAGGGGCAAAAATTGTTGAAAAAACTTTGTTTACTCGAAAAATTTTATGGAATTTAGCCGCTTCCCAAAATTCTTTCTTGGTTAAAAAGTGACTAATAAACATTCCAGTAGAGTAATTGATTACCCCTAAAATACTTCGAGTAAGTTTTGTTGAAGAGTCTTTAAATCCATGCTTTATTTCTAGACCAATAAAGTACCTTTCTATTTCTCGTAAGTGGTGATTGGAAATTCTATCCTTGAAAATGAATAATAAATCACAGTCTGAAATAGGGCTATAGTCTCCTGTCGCTTGTTGACTACCAAATAAAAGGATAGAGAGTATTTTATTTATTCCAATTTCTTTGTTTATTAAAATGATGACGTCAATTATGTATTTCCTAGACTTTTCATTTATCCAATTAAGCTTAGATGAGAGATATTGATTTATTCTTTCCGATGTCTCTTTCGAGTCAATTTTATCCAAATTGATCAATAAATAAATATTTTAGATTGTTAAAATTTTTAATTAAAAGAAATTGTTAAGATAATTAGATTCGATTTGCTAATGAATATGCTTTGCTAATTGCTTCTAAAACTGTCTGGGGTTTTTTTACATCCCCAATCCTTTCAACAGGAATATTTAATGCCTTGATTTGTTTATAAAGAATATCAGCAGATTCAACTCCAGTTGCGTAATAAATATAATCAACATCACTTATTCTTTGCTCACTATCTGTAGCATCTAAATAATTTACATAATTTTCTCCAATTTCAGTAACTTTTACGTTTGTTAGCATTTTTATTCCTAAAGCATCACATTTATCAAGTAGAACCCATTTTGTAGTCTTTCCTAAGGCAGACCCTAATTTCGGAAGTTGTTCTAATACTGTTACTTTATTTCTTCCTTCGTGAAGCATTTTCAAGGCTACATCTGCTTCTAATGCTTTATAAAAAGTAAGAAAATCAAATTGTTCTAGATTTAAACTTCCAAATTTAGCTAAATAGAGCGCTAACTCAATTCCTGTTGCCCCACCTCCAATTATGACATTATTTTTACCAACAGGAGCATCTCCACTGAATACATCATTCGCCCAGAATACATTTCTATTATCGATTCCAGGAATTGGTGGTTTGAGTCCTTTCGATCCTGTTGCAAGGACAACAACATCAGGGTTGAACTCTTTTACTTTTTCGACTGTAACTTCCTCATTAAAGTAAACAGGGATTCTATGTTTTTGTATCCAGTATGTATAATCATCTATGATTTTTTTAAATTCATTTCTTCCGGGGGGGATCCAAATAAGGTTAAGTAATCCACCAATCCTATCATTTTTTTCGAAAATATGAACATCATGGCCCCTTATTTTCGCAATCCTTGCAGCCTCAAGCCCAGCAGGACCTGATCCTATTATCATTACTTTTTTCTTAGTTTCGAGAGGATTTAATTCTGTTTTAGCTTCATTCCCTGCACGTGCATTCCTTAAACATGAGACGGGTTTTAAAAGGAAAATACTATCAAAGCAACCCTGATTGCATCCAATACATGTCATAATATCCCGCAGTTCTCCTTTTTGAGCTTTTAACGGAAGATATGGATCGGCAATCAATGTTCTTCCCATACAAATAGCATCAGCTTTGCCAGCCATGAGAATTTGTTCAGCCAATTCAGGATTATTTATTCGATTTGACGAAAAAACTGGAATTGAAACATAATTTTTTATATTTTCTGCTAAATAAGCATAACAACCCTCTGGGACATCCATTGTGGTTTGAGGTGTTTTAGTTTCATGCCAACCGCCAGTAACATTTAAATAATCTAAATGAGGTGATAATTTTTCGGCTATATGTTTTTTTTCTTTATAAGTATTACTTCCTGGAACAAAATCATCACCAGAGATTCTATAACCTATCGGAAAATTATCAACATAAGATCTCATTAAATCCAAGGTCTCTATTGGAAATCTCAATCGATTCTCTAAGCTCCCTCCATACTTATCCTTCCGTTTATTAGTTAGTGGAGAAATGAATTGAGTCATTAAATATCCGGCATTTGCGCATATTTCAACTGCATCAAAACCAGCCTTTTTAGCTCTTAATGCAGCTTCAGCAAAAGCTTTTTGCTCTCGCTCTATATCATTTAAATCCATTTCTCTCGGCATTGTCTTACTAAAGTTACTATAAACCGCTGATGGGGCAATCGGTGTTGTGCCAATTATCTGGGGATAAGTATATGCACCCCCATGATAAAGTTGGGCACAAATCTTAACATCTTCACGTGCTTTATGAACTGAAGCCGTGAGTTCAGTCAATTTTGGTATGAAATTATCATTTTCTATGGAAATCATCATTGGAAGTCCTTTTGCATAAAGATCGACATAACAACCTCCAACAATAAGCATTCCAGCGCCACCTTTTGCTCTTTCGATATAAAAATCAATAAGTCTTTGGGTAATATAACCTTCATTAGCATAATTTAGGTTAATTGCAGGCATCACTATCCTATTCGGAATCGTCATATCCCGAATTTTTAACGGACTAAACAATTTAAAGAATTTCATTTTAATCCACTTTGATTAATTTCTAATTTAATATAATTGAAATTGTTAAATCTTTTTAATTATAAATTTGCTTAACCAAATAAAGTTTAACTTTTTTTAAGAACTAGGGATTCATTATTCTATTACATTAAATTTTGAAGATTTGAAAAGAAATTAAATAAATTGTATTTTTCAGTTATCTGAAATAGGAATCAGATCCCCTATCTTCTTGAACACCCTTCATAAAGTGATCTGCTTGTCTTTTATAAGAATCAAGCACATTTTCCATCTCTTCGATTTGTTTATTCAACTCATCAAAATTCATTTTAATATTGAAGTAATCCTTTAAAATCGTGACCAACGCTTTAGATGCACGAGGATCAAGGGTCATCATGGGTAATGGTAATGTTTCAGCCAACAAACAGACCCCAGGTGCGTAATTTCTTTGACCAGCATAAGCAGGTAATATTCCATTTGCTCCTGCGATTACTCCGCTCTCCATTAAGAGGATATCTTCAAATTTCAAAAAAGATTTTGTCGTTTTTTCATGAGTTCCACAAACATGTACTTTAGGTTGATCTCTTATCTTATCAGTTACCATAGCTCCAGTGCTTACATACATTTTAACGTTATTCTTAGTAATATTATTCATCTCTTCACAGAATTTTTGGGAAAATTCAAATACACCTTGTGAAGATTGGGGCTGATAATTTGCAGTTAGGATAAAAATATCACTTTCATTCTCTTTCTTTCTGGATTTATAATATACTTTCGCTGTCGGAATTTCTAAAAAACCTTTTTCAACGTTAGACTTAGGGGGAAAATCAAAATATTCTATATCAAGAAATTCTTCAGCCTTAATCGAGTCCTTTATAGAGGTTATAGCAATTTTACCCACTAAAGCGATCCCGGGCCACCCAACAAGGACCACTGGCTCATTTAAATCCTCAGGTACTATCTCAAATTTTTTGTTTATTTTCATATCCATTTTATTCAACTTGTTTATTACATTTCAAAATTTAATTGTTCACCACAATTAGGACAATATTGCTTTCTTTGAGTCATATACGTTCCACAAAACGGGCAATATAAGCCCTTCTTCGTGAGTTTATCTGTTATGTCATTATATTCGCGAGATTGTTTTTCATAAGAATATTGCATGTTTCTTTGGGATATATCATAACTATAATTCTTTCCAACGCTTATATGCACATATAAAGAACATAATAAGCATACAAATAATGGACTAAACACATAATCCATAAGTTCATTGAAAAAATTATACGAAAAGATCATTCCAAAATTCCTCGTAGTAGGATTAAACCAAGAGTTATAAGTATTTTGAGACACTACTAAAAAATTATCTATTATTAAATGGTAAACGAGTCCTACTCCCCAAATAACTAGGTTACTTATGAAAAAAACAGCAATTATTTTCCAGAATGACCCTCTTGCAGTATTTCGTGCACTCTTTACGGGATTTTCTATATTTCGTGAGCTGTAGGTAAATATCAAAAATGAATAAAACCCTATAATTATGATAGATGGAATATATATTAAGAATGCTCCAAGAGATACTCCTAATCCTAATAATAATAAAACTATTATTATTTTACCATTAAACGTTTCTTTAATTTCTGTTAATAAAGGCGGAGATGCACCTTTAAACTTTTTATATACATAAGATCCAAATAAACACATTGAGAAAACTCCAAATAGAGTTCTCATTAATCCATCTAAAAATAAAATGATATATGAAATTGATAAGTATTCAATCATAATAGAAAGATCCAATTCGGTTATCTCAGCGGGGTCTTTTTGAAGAATGAGATTCAATTCGGAAGTAAGAATGATACTTTGCCAATTAAGATCTGCAATTAATAAATTCTTTAGGATCATAGAAATGATTAAGAAACTGGCAAAGGGTATTAAAAGTTTAGCCCAATTTTTACCAAAAAAGGAAAAACCAGCAGAAAGGACCTCACTAAATCTTTTATTTGCAAATCTCTCAAGATTTTGATAATCCTCTGACATAATTTTTTATTATCTTTTTAATAATAAATAATTTGTTAAAAAAACTTAATTAAATAATAGATAATACAATAAAAATAAGAATATGATTAATTATTTTATTTTCAAACCAATTAGGTATTATTAATATTTTATGTATGGTCAACAGCCTCCTACGCGTTCAATTCCCGGAATAATTTCTTATATGAGTTTTTTCTCGACAAAGAGAGCAGCTTATACTATTTTAATTAGTACACCTTTAGCATTTGCTTTTTTATCTTTTCTTTTTAACTCTCTATTTACTTCAATTTGGAATTTTTTTCATTTATTTAATGCAATTATCCTATTCTATATCATAATGGGAGGAGGAATAATATTATCGAGATTTCACTATGCGGAAAAATCTCCTATATTAGAATTACCCCCTCATGGGTGGAGTATGCAATTAAATGCTTTCTTTTCAGCAATTATTGGCATTTCATTAGTGATTGGTCAAATTATTACCATTTTTTTAAGAAATATAACATTTCAAGAAGTCTTTTTTATACTTGGTACAATCATCGCATATATCATAGCATATGTTATCTATTTTTCATTTACAACCGTTGGAAAATATGGTAATTTCATTCTTGCATTAGTTCAGCCATTTGCAGCCATTATCTTTTTTAGTCTATTTGCAGCTCAACGCCCTCTGGATTTTTTTATCAGAGCAACATCATTTTTCATTATTTGTGCAGTTATATTTGCCATTCCTTATGCAAGAAGCTTATCTAGTGTAAGTAATGTTTATAGAGAAGCGATGGGTATTGGTGGGTATCCATTCATAAGAGCCTTTGTATTATCCATGCTTACAGAAGGAAATGATGATCTGATTGAAAGTTTTTTTGATCAGATAGGAGTAAATTCAGATATTGAAATTCAATATTTTGCAATAAGAAATAGTAAAAATAAAGAGTTAAAAGGATTATTTGTAATACCACATGTGCATTTTGGTCCATTTAAAACCTGTGGTTCCTCAGACTTACCAGCGCATATATATAGGGATTTTAAAAGAATCAAGGGTGCCACTGTATATCATACAACAAATGATCATACTCAAAATTTAACCTCTCAAAAGGAAGTAGAAAAAATTATAACCCAAATCCATTCTGACGTCGAAAGTATCGAAAATGATTCTTCGTTAATTTGGATCAATAAAATACCCGACGTATCAAGAAAAATGGCTAATTCTGCAAAATTAATCGGAACTGAAATAAATGACGCCGCGATTGTATTTTTAACTAGACATCCATTACCTTCGGACGATATTGAAGCTAAAATAGGAGATGAAATTAGGCGAATTGCTAAATCTAAGGGGTATAAGGATTTAATTATTATCGATGCTCATAATTCAATAATTGGAGATGAAATTTTAATCAAAAAAGATTCCTTCGAAGGGAAAGACATAATTTCAGTCGCAGAAAAATTCTTATCTTCCATTAAAAAAGCAGAAAACAGGGAAAGAACTACTATCCAATATAGTGTAGTAAGAGATCCATTAGAGGAATACACACCTAAGGATGGAATAGGAATTGGTGGTTTAATAGTTCATTTATTTAAAAATTCGGATACAGGACAAAAAACAGCATTAATTCATTTTGATGCAAATAATGCATATGTTGATATCCGGTCATACATTTTAAATATGCTTCAAAATAGGGGAATTGAGAGAGGAGAAGTAACCACTTCAGATTCTCATACTGTAGCAAGGCAATTCAGTCGGCGAGGTTACTCTCCTATAGGAGATAAGATTAAATTAGATAATATTTTGCAAAAATTAGATGTGTTAATTTCTCAAGCTCAACAAGATCTTGAAAATGTGGAAGTTCTCTATTTTGATTCTGTTGTTAAAAATGTTAAAATATGGGGAGATCCAAAATACTTTGACGTTATTATGAACACATTACTAAGAGTCATAAAAGTTTCACAAGGATTACTCACCTATAGTTTGATTGCTCCAACATTTTTCTCGATAATTTTGTTATTATTTTTTTATAATATTCAATTTGGTATTATTTTTTAATAATATCAATATGAAGTTGTTTCTCTGGAAATCGACAACATATTACGTTGATATTATGCAGATTCATATAACATCTTTGTTCCTTTTTCATTAAATAAATTCTTTTCATAATGATTTCAGATGTTAAGTTCTGAATTACAAAAACTATTAAAAGTATCAATAATTGGAGCACCAGCGGTAGGAAAAACTACAATGTTAAAATTGCTTTCCAAACATACAATCGACAGGCTATATCTTCCCACCCATGGTTTTGATTTGAAAACGGTAAAGATAGATGATTTTACAGTGAAAGTATGGGATTTTGGTGGTCAAGGCGGTTACCTTAAGACCTATAGTAGCGATCATCTTTTAGGATCAGACCTACTTTTTATAGTCACTGATTCTTCACCTCGTAACGTTTTAAGATCCCGAGAATTAATTAATTATGCGGCCCAATTTGTTGGAAAAGATTGTCCTATAATTGCGATTGCGAATAAACAAGATCTGCAGAGAAATGATGGAAGAATGGATCCTAGAAGAGTTGAGGAGATACTTAACATTAAAACTTACGGGCTTACTGCTATCGACCCTAGTCAACGACTTAAGTTGATGGATATTATTAGAAAAGAATTAAATAAAATTTCAATAAGAAAGAGGTTAAAAGAAGTTGCATTTTGATGAAAAAGAATTATTTGGAGCGGCTTTAATAGGATTTGACATGATTGATGGTCCTTTTTTAAAGTGGAAGAAAGAATATGGTAGCAGTACTAATATTATGAACCTTGATGATTTTGCTATGAACTTCTATTTAGCATTTCGCGGGGGAAATGCTGGTAAAAAACCTAGGGCAATTCTTTATGA
>Ga0180438_10005731_pt1 | contig 17116 bp, 13 predicted proteins | sample SS_ome_12_FD_132455 | JGI IMG/M metagenome (GOLD analysis project Ga0180438, IMG submission 132455) | Hypersaline lake sediment archaeal communities from the Salton Sea, California, USA - SS_3_D_2 metaG | ecosystem: Environmental > Aquatic > Non-marine Saline and Alkaline > Hypersaline >...
GACACTTTAGTCCGAGTTTTTAGAGCAACCCTTTTTTTTAGGGTGTATTCAATTTCCCGTGCGCAATCACCTTATGTTTAAAGTCTTTGCATGTTCTTTTTTGTAGGTGCTAGCAATTCTTTGTAAGGCTCTTTGGTAGGTAGGATTTAAAAATCCGTGAGCTTCTCCAATAGATTCTTGTTCACGTCCGATGTAATGAGTGGCTTGGTGGATAAGGGAACGTAAATTCCCGGCTATGCATGAGCAAATGAATGGGATGGGGTCGGTTCGGGCTACAAAATTGTCTGTTTTACGCCACCCTTCTTTTGGGCGAAACAAGTGAGCTGAGCCGAGTGAGACAATGTCAATGAGATCACGGTTTTGGGCGGGTAATTCTTTCATAAGGGTTTTAATTTCGGCTCCTCCGCCAGAATGGGCGATGATTAGCAATCTTGGCCCCCCCATTAAGTAATTGTTTGTTTTTTGCTCTGTATGTGGTTGAGACCATGGTTTGAGTTCAGCGAGAAGCGTTTGAATTTTTTTGAGAAGCTGTGAATTAGATTTAGACTCTGGGTTTAAGGCATTAACGACATCAGGAATTGTGAGAGGAAGATAAGCGTAGTCGACACGACTATCACCGAAAATCTGTGAGATGGATCTGCATTTGTTTCTGCATTCATCATGTGAAGTTCCAATGCCATTAACAAAGAGAATGCGAAGATTATCAGCAAATCGTTTGGATCCAACAGATCCAGTTTCCGGTGTGCCTTGTGGACAAAAAAAAGAGCATAATGAATTAACTAAGTTCATATAAATACCTCTGAAGGTATCAATTTTACTGATTTTCTTGTAAAAACAAATTGCTATTTATTTTTTGAAAGAAAAGGAACTCGAGGACGCGGCTCAAGAGTGAAGCGTGCATCGAAAGGGTTTCGTTTCCATTTATGGTAGGCCAGTCCTGCAATCATTGCTGCATTGTCGAGGCAGAGTAGAGAGGGAGGCCAGAAGGTGGGGAGCGAAATGTATGAAGAGAGGGCCTTTCGTAGAGCGTTGTTTTGCGTGACACCTCCACCTAAAAAGATGGCTCGTGGTTGGAATTCATCGCATGCCTTTTGAATTTTTTTGCAAAGATCGGTGATAGCTGCATGTTGAAATGAGGCGCACATGTCAGCGACAAGATCTTGAGAATAGAATGAGGATTCTTTTTGTAGAGTATAGAGCGCTGCTGTTTTTAAGCCGCTAAATGAAAAGCAATACGGTTTTTCTTTGACCTTCCCTGCTTTTAATGGGAATCGATAGGGATTACCTGATTGAGCCATCTGTTCAACAACTGGTCCTCCCGGATAGCCAAGATTGAGCATTTTGGCGACTTTGTCAAAAGCTTCTCCAATGGCATCATCAACGGTTTGACCTATTAGCTCATATTCTCCAATATCATGAATGGTTAAAAGTGTGGTGTGTCCGCCGGAGAGAACTACTCCTAAGGCTGGAAAGAGGAGATTTTCGCAATTCATCATCGAAGCATAAAGGTGGGCTTCGATATGGTTGATGCCAATCAGTGGGCGATCTAAGCTCCAAGCTAGTGCTTTAGCTGTTTGTATGCCGACAAGCAGTGATCCGATGAGGCCTGGTTCAGAGGCAACAGCGATGAGATCAATTGATGAGAGGTCTATCTCTTTTGCGCAATCGTTAATAACCGGAATAATTCGTTCGATATGGTGACGTGAAGCCAATTCTGGTACGACACCACCGAATGCATTATGGATTGAAGCTTGTGATGCAATCGTATGTGAGATGATCGTGTTGCCATTTTGAACAATGGCAGCCGATGTCTCGTCACACGTTGACTCAATTCCTAAAATTAACATTATGTTTTTAAACCAAGACCGTATGCTGCTTTTTTATCAATTATGTAAAACGCCGGATTTTCTTTTGTTCCAATTCTTTGTGCCGGAGTTTCTATATAATTATACTCGCCGAAGAATATTTTTTTTAGTATTTTTGATTTTCCTCTGCCAAGGGCAAGAACATAGACGTTCCTTGCTAGATCTATAGCTGGGAAAGTCATGGTCAGACGCCAACATTCTTTTTGAGGAACATAATTAGGTATAACAAGGCGTTTATTCTCTTTTAAGGCTTCGGTATTTGGAAAGAGTGAAGCAGTGTGCCCATCATCTCCAATGCCGAGTAACATGAGATCAAGACGACCTTCGGAACAGATTTTTTTAAGTTTTTTTTCATACTCTTTTGTTGATTCTTTATTTTCCCCAATGAGTCGATATTTTTTTGCCTGATCAAGAGGAGGTGTGGAAAAGTAGTGCATGGCATTTCCATAATTGCTCTCAGGACTCTCTGGTGGTACACATCTTTCATCACTCCAAAAAAGATCAAGGCGAGGCCAATTGATCATCAGTGCAGAAGAGGGCTCAGCAAGCATTTCATAAAAGGGTTGAGGTGTTTGCCCGCCAGCGAGTGCAACAGAAAATGAGGACCTTGCATCAATAGCTTTTTTCGCTTTTTCGATAAAGATATGAACGCAAAATTCATAGGCCTCTTCAGCAGTTTTAGCTACGAAAACTTGGCGTCTTTCGTCTATTGTTACTCTTTTCATGAACACCTTGAGAAATGATAATATATTAATCGTGATTGAAGCTTTGATTTTCTGTAAAACCAATTCTTCAATCACGATTAGTATATTTTTGTAGGCTATTTGCCATTAAAACTCAATGTTTAGCTTCTATTCTTTTGCCACATCTCGTGCGTGAGAAGCTCAACCAATGGTAGGTAGTGTGCGGATGCAGTTTGTTGGAAGATTTCATTGGGCAGGGCGCGTCCACGTTGAAAGCTGCCAACAAAGAGTGTATAGGGCATTTCGCATTGATCTTTAGATGAAGCATGAACAGCAATATGACGATCATCTGTTTCATAGGAGAGGAGAAAGTGCGTCTCGTTTTCTCCTCGGCATTCGACGCTTATGATATTGCCTTCTTCGATAAAGGCGCTATCTGCTGGAGAGAGAGTCACAGTTATCTGATGGTCGTTGGATCGGTATCGAATGTGTATATGATCTGCTTCTTCTTTGAATTCAACTGGTTGCCAATTAAATCGAGAGGCGATCCATGCTTGGAAAAGTAAGGCTTGGGAATCATAAAATAGATTTGTTGTAAGACTAGGTCTTTGGCTAAAACGAATATTAATCGTGTGGCTTGTGAAGAGTTGGTGTAATCGGTCTTGCGTATTAAATACTCGCAAAAAGCCCTCTCGCCATGGTTTTGTTCGAGCCCAATTGAGGTCAATAAAAGTATGTTTTTGGGGCAATTGTTTATGTTGGTCTGCAAAATGGCCAATATTTGAGAAGCGCTGAACATCAAAGATGATGCGGTCGACATAAGGAAGGAGTTCATTGACTAGGGGGGCAATCTCCCATGGCTCGTGGCCTATGAGTAAAAAAACGGGGAGATCGGGAATGATTTCAGGCAATATGAGAAAAGGAATTTGGTGGGTGAGATTAGGAGATGTTTGAATAGTCATAATGTCACAGCAAACTGGTTGAGGTCCACTTCTTAATGTTCGTGAAAAGGTGTTTTGTCGAAGAAACTCTTCCTTTGCCTCTGAATCAATAGCGATAAAAATAATTTTACATGGAAGTTTTTCAACGATTCGATGGACGAGCCGCTGACAATGCATTCTACGCGCCATATCTTTTACAGCAACAATAAGAGTGAAGAGGCTTGCTTTTTTTGGTGTTATTCCTTCAGGTGTGGTTTCTGTAGGACAAAAACCAAAAAGTTCATCATCGATGAGTTGCATATTTTGTTATCTCCACAAAATTGTTAAAGGAGTCGCCATTTTCGCCCTTCTTTTTCTATCATTGCTGTAGCTTCTTTTGGGCCCCAAGAACCAGAAAGGTAGTTAGGGAGTTGTGCTGTAGGTTTTTTCCATTGCTTAAGTATTGGATCGAGGAGTTTCCAGGCGATCAAAACTTCATCTTGTCTTGTAAAGAGCGTGGAATCTCCAATCATTGCATCGCATAATAGTCTTTCATATGCTTCTGGGGAGGCAGTGCCAAAATGTGAGCTATATTTGAAATCGAGTTTGACTGGTTGAATCAAAAGACCGCTTCCAGGTATTTTTGAGCTTATTTTTAATGATAGGCCCTCATCTGGTTGAATGCGAATCACAAGGGCGTTTTGTGAATGTGCATTCATGGTATTAAAAAGGACTCGGGGAGGTTCTTTGAAAAAGATGGCGATTTCTGTGGCTCGTTTAGGAAGTCTTCGCCCTGTTCGTAAAAAGAAAGGGACGCCAGCCCAGCGCCAGTTATCAATAAAAAGTTCTAATGCAACAAAGGTTTCAACATTTGATGTGGGTGAGACATTTGCCTCTTCTCTATATCCAGGGACGGATTTTCCATGCATGAATCCAGGTCCATATTGCCCACGAACTGCGAAGTTGTCAACCTGGTCTTGAGGAATGGGACGTATTGACGAGAGGACTTTTACTTTTTCATCGCGAATGGAATCAGCATTGAGATTAATAGGAGGTTCCATAGCAACTAAGCTTAGAAGTTGCATCATGTGGTTTTGGAGGATATCTCGAAGGGTTCCAGCTTCTTCGAAATGCTTGCCACGTGTTCCCACACCCTCTTCTTCACTCACTGTGATTTGTACGTGATCAATATGTTGGTTGTTCCAAAGGGCTTCGAATATCGAGTTGGCGAATCTGAGGACTAAGAGATTCTGCACAGTCTCTTTGCCAAGCCAATGGTCGATGCGGAAGATCTGTTTTTCATCAAGAGCTAAGTTCATTTGTTCTTGCAACTCAAGAGCTGAAGTGTAGTCATGGCCAAATGGTTTTTCGATAACGACGCGTGAAAATTTTGTAGAGTGTGAGTTCATTGGATAAATGAGTTGATGTTGATCGAGTTTGTGGACAATCCGTGCAAAATGACTTGGTGGTGTAGAGAGATAATAGATTCTATTTCCCTTTGTTCCAAATCGGCCATCAAGTTCCGTAAGAAATTTTTGTAAGCGCAAATAACCATCATCATCTTCAAATTCAGACCGATGGTAAAAAAGTTGTTCGCTAAATGATTGCCAAATCCCTTGATCAATTTCTTTGTTTCGAGCATGCTCTGAAATGGCTTTTACCATCTCTTCTCGAAATTGTTCATGAGTCTTTTCTCTTCTGGCAAAACCTACACACGCAAATTGTGATGGCAGCAGCCCTTCATAGGCGAGAGTATAGAGCGAAGGAACTAATCTTCGAGCGGTCAGATCGCCAGTTGCTCCAAAGATAACGAGGATACACGGCTCGGTTAATTGTGTAATGGTGCTGTCTTCAAGGGGATTCTCAAATATATCCATTATAGTTTCCCTTTATCTATTTCATTGTATAGCCTTAAGCATACTGCTTTTGCCAAATCAATTCGACGAAAAAATGAGGAAGGGATAGAGACGTGTCCGCATTATTGCGGACACACTTTATTTATACATGTTTTTTTAATTCAAGGATTTCTTTTGTAAGCATCTTATCTGCTTGGGCCAGTTTTTCTTGTGCGGCGGAACTAAATAGCCATTTATTTTTGACAAGAAGGTTTTTTGGATATTCTAAGCGTTGAATAAGCGTGGGGACGTCCAATGCTTCTTGAATTTTCTTTTGTGTTGTGTTCATCGTTAAAAGTGCAGTGGCACCATGCAGATTCTTTTCAAGTAAATTTAAACTTGCAGAGAATCCTTCTTTCCATTCTGTAAGTCTTTCGACGAGTTCTGCTTTTTTACCATCAAGGCTAAATTCTTTTTGATCTTTTGGTTGATCTTTTTTGAACACGACCCTTCTTCGAACTGGGGAAGCCTGCTTTTCATTAGCTCTTGCAGCCTTTGATGGCCTAACGTTTCGCTGTGGTGAATTTAATGGTCTTTTAGGTGGATGTTCACTTTGTGCTTGTATGAGTGTTTCGGTGCATATTTTTGACGCAGGTGTGATTTTTGGTGCTTTTTTTGTATCAGATGATCTTTTAAATACAGTGCAGTCTGTGTTAGAAGAGACTGAAGTTGTTGCTGCGGTGCTCATAAATATAATCCTCACATTTTAAATTTTTAAAAAAATCAACATTATTTTGCTTGGCAAATATTAACCTTCAATTAAGATTCTAGATTTTCTTTTGTTTGTGATGCGGCGATCTCTTCTTTTTTTTCTACGAGGGATTTTTGCAGTGAATCTATGAATGTAAAAGTTTCGTTGAGAATCGATATATAGGTGTTGACCTTTTCGATAAGTTCTTGGTGAGTTGAAGCGCCGTCAAAATCGCTTTCAATATATGATGTCAACAGGCCTAAACTAATATCAAAGATTGTTGGGAGTTTTGTACCATTTTTTAGGACATCTTTTTTTTCGTGTAAAAGGTCCTTTATTTTTTGTGTCTGTCCGATCAAACCTGGGTCGCGCTGTTCTTGTTTTTTTACATATATTTTTTTGCCGATCCAATCGAGAATCGAAGTGTCTTGTGTTTTTTTGGGACTTTCTTTTGGCGGCGCTAATAAGGTTGAAACTAGAGTGGTAATTGAATTTTTAGGATTTGGAGTTTGTGAAAATTTTTCTGGTTGTTGTATTGGCGAATTATTTGTCGAAGATGGAACTGAAGACATAAATGCTCCTTTATTATGTTTTTCTAACGGAAGTATATTTTTTTGATCTATTTAATGGCTATTTAGAAGATTTGTTATATAAGTTGATTCGCAATGTAAGAAATTCAGAAAGCTTTTTGAGTTGTTCTTGTCCCTTTTCATCAAAAACGTCATCGCGAATAACTCGCGTCAGTTTTGTGAGCTGTGATTTGAGATCTTGGACAGTTTTGGCAGAAGTGAATTGCGTTCGATAAGTTTGTATAATTTGTAGAAGGATTTTTTTTTGCAGAGCGATTGCCAATCCACTTAATTGAGAAAACTCTTTCTCCCAAGAGGTTAAAAAATCAGAGATCTCTTTCCGTTCAGTTTCTACGGTGATTTTTGTTGTTCCAGGAAGGGAATATGGAGCGGATCGTTTAGATGTTAGTCTGGTAATATAAGTACGATCTACTCTCGGAGTATCTGTACGTTTAGTTCGAGAAGATGGTTCAACCATGCCTTAACCCAAAAGTTGCTCACATTCACTATAGTAATCTCTGAATAAGTTCCATGAGAAGAAGATGAGTAGATTTTTTCTCATGGAACTTATTCAGAGATTACTATAACAGTAAATGAGGTTTTTGGTGAATATACCGATTATGATTGAAATATGGTGTTAAAGTAGGCATCAGCTTAGGTTTTTAATAATCTTTTTTCCATTTTATCGAGACGATGCCTACGGCATCGTCTCCTACTTCAGCTTCAGCTGTAATTCTATAAAAGAGAGGAGCAGAGATGCCAACTCGGTTAGCATCTGATGAGATATCTCTTGAAACGCTGACAATTACGCCTTGAGATATATATTTTCCAACACGTAATGAGACCTCGTTTTGTTGAGATAGGCCTGGTGTAGAAGTGTCGCTCGTGTCTAGTTGCGAGGCAGTGCCAGGGCTTGTGGCACGGCTGGGAGAGGAGCCGATATCAATCACATCAATTCCTATGGTTTGTTTGACTTTGTCAATTAATTGAAATGGACCTGATGTATGTTCTAAAGTTAGGGCTGTGTTAGCAAGTTGTAATGATTCAAGGGGAGAGAGATCGCTATATTCTTTGTTAAACAAAAGCAGAGAAAGAATTTCATTATCTGTACGAGGCGGTGTTGATTGAATAGAGATTTTGGGATTTTCAAGTGAGCCGCGAACAATTATTCGTGCAGTGATAGTGGGAAGCGTTGTATCTGCAGTAATATTGAGCCGTGAATCTCGAAAGAGGTTTCCTGCTACAGAAATGGTTCCTTGAGAGATAGTGAGTTCTTTATTGGCTAAAGTAAATGAACCTTTTTGGCATCGCAATTGGCCATCCATATTAAGTTGAGTGGCAGGGCCTTTCAAATGGGCCTTTCCTTGCCATATTGATTTTAGGCCTCGACCTTCTATATTAAGACCTGAAGAGCCATCAACGGTAAGATCAAAGTTAACGGTAAATGGTGTAGATGTTTTTGGTTGATCATGGCGAAAGGTTATGGGAAGTTCAGGGGCAGACACAGGGAATCGAGCAGCAAGGTCTATATGTGCTTCTCGAGTAGTTGTGGATCCGCTGATCTTCAGGGTATGGGCGGTTCCTTCTAATTGGACGGTGCCGTCAGCAGTAAATCGTGCATAATCAACAGAGATAAATTCAATATTTTTACATGTAAGTTGAGTCATCCATTCAAGGCCGTTATCTCGAGTAAATTTCACATTGCCAGTACCATGAACGACGCCTTCTTTGTCATCTGTTGCTTGAATAGAGGAAACTTCAAGGACATTATTCATGAATTTTCCCTGCATGGCAATGTCGGTTAATGCTTCACCGGTATGTAGAAGATCGATTCGTCCTTGGTTGAGATTGACAGTTCCGGTGTATTCTGGCTGAAAATAGGTCCCTTTGGTTTTGATATTAAAATTTATTATTCCATCAAAATAGGCAGCAATAGGCATCCATGGACCTAAAAGTTCGGAAAGATGAACGTTTCCTTCAGCGTGAAGGTTGATCGGTGCTTCAGGGGACATTGTTATATATGGAGTGTTCGTTATTCTTTCGATAGGACTTGAGAAGTTGATGATAGTGGGGTTGGGAATACCGGTTCCTGCAGCGCACATTTCTGACTTAAATTTATTTTTATATATAGAAAAAGTCGAGCCTAGAGCTATATGTCCATTGGGAAGACCAAGAGAGGCTGTGCGAAAGATTTCTGTATTTAGTTGTCCATTAGCATCGATAGTACTGGCTTGAGCGTGGTAGTAGATATGCCCATTGAGATATCCATCAATATTTGGGGTAGTGCTGAAAAGTAATGGTAGGGGGAGATGTTCTATATTAAGGTCTCCAATTGCTTGAACGCGAGAATTTCTCGTCCAGTTTCCAGAGATACGGCTGTTTTGTCCTATTCGTAAGTATCCGGAGAGTTGGGAGATATAGTCGTGTGTTCTTTCTATGTGTAAGGGTTGTTCTAAGAGAAGGTCATATGGGCCAATATGTCCGTCGAGATGGATAATATCGAGAGTTTGGATCAGAGAAGAATATGTAGCATGGCCTTGAGAGGTAATGTCGATAGGTAAATTGTTGATCTGTCCGATTGCTGAGCTATCAAGAATCTCTAATTCTTTTGTGTGAAAATCAAATCGAGAGGAAGAATGAGCGCGGTCGATTTGGATAAAAGGAAGGGAGAGCGAGAAGATTTCAGACGAAAAGGAGAAAATATTAGGGGTTAGGTCATTATTGGAAAAAGTGAAAGAGGAGTCCCCACAGTGGAATTTTCCAAAGGTGAAATCAGATATTGTTGCTTTGCAGGAAAGTGAGCGCTTTGGATCGGTGATATGGTGGAAGGAGAGTTCTGTACGCCCACCTAAAGATTGGCGGATAAAGGGTTGAAAGATGGCCAAATCTCGACATCGCAGGCTAATCCAAGATTCGCTTTTAAGATTTTCTGTTTGGTAGTTGAGAAACAGATGGAAGGCTGATGCTGAAAGATCGGCAGAGAGTGCGACTTTGTGCGCATCGATTACACTTGATCCACGCAAAAAAAATTCATTATGATACATTGTGCCTGATAGATCAGCTGAGGAAGTGAGTTGCCCATTTTGAAAAGTGAAATTGAGCTCACTAGTAAAGCGAAGAGGAAGTGAATTTATTGAAAACATGGGGACATTAAGGCGCATGAGATAACGATTTCCCTCTTTGGAGAAGAGATTCAATTTCGCACGTCCTTTTAGGCGAATCGTTTGAATCGGTTTAAAGGGGTAGTTTATAATAAGATTTTGCCCATCAATATGTTCAGAGGGTTTTCGTAATTTTCCGAAGCTGACATATGCTTGAAGCTCTTCACATGAAATTGAGATCTCTTGTTGAGGAAAATACTTTATTTTACCCTCACCTATCCCTGAGAGCTGTACGGCATAAGTGTTGAATGTGCGCGTTGTTCTTGGACACTCGAGTTTCCATGTTCCGTCCATTTTTTGGATGAACATGCGTTTGGTAGGATCGATTGTGGCTGTAAGGGCAACGGACAGCGAATCATCTTCATCAAAAATTAGGTTTTTTGGTCCTTCTGTATTTTTTGTTGAAAGATGGATTTTTGCCTTGAGATCAATTTGATCTTTCTTTTTTTGCAATTTAATGCTGAGTTTGTTAGGCCATTTTTGGGGTTGGTTTTGTGTGATAGTAATGCGAACTGAGGCCATAGAGAGACTGCTTGGAAGGTAGAAGCCTCCTTTAAAACTGCAATCTAGGCTGGGTTCTGGAAGACGTTGGCTTTTAATATATGCGGAGCGAACACTGAAGAAAGGGATCCAAAAATCCGGAAGAGTTATCTGAGTAGAGCTTTGATTTTTTACATATTGTTCAATTTTGTCGGTATCGCAAAAAACGCCGCGAGCTCGAGCTTGAAGGAAAGTGCATTTACCAAAGAACATATCGACAAACAGAGGAGTAATAGAGAGTTTTTCGCACATGATAAGTGGCGTATTTGTCTCATCTGTACAAGAGAGATGATGGGCGCGGATAAAAAACGGAGGGAAGAAATCCATTCGTTCTATATGAACGTTCAGGCCAGAGGCTTTAGAAAGCTTTTGTTCTATATATTGTGTGGTTGTTGTGCGTATTGTTGGGATGAGAAAAAATGCATTAAGAATGAGGAAGATACAGCAGAGAAAGAGTAACAGTCGTTTGATCATCTAAAAAGCCTGCCCAATGCTAAAGTAAATTTGAAAGATTGAATCAATATTTCTCCTTCGTTGTAAGGGAAAAGCGATATCAAATCTAATTGGACCAATAGGTGTTGCATATCTTACACCAAGCCCCAACGACTGTAAGAGCGAACGATCTGTTGGTCGTGGCATTTGTTCGTTATATACATTGCCAATATCATAAAAAGCTACCCATCCTAAGTGTTTTTGAGGACGTAGGCGAATTTCAAATGAAGCTGTGAGCATTGATCTTCCACCAACGGGTTCTCCTTCTTTATTTAATGGACTTATACTTCCTCTTCGATACCCACGGAGGGCGTTTTCAGAACCTCCAAATACTCGATCAGGAAGGGGAATAGTTTGTTTTTTTGCGTCAAAGACATTGGCCATTCCTAGCCGTAGGGCTAAGGTGACAAGATTATCAGCAAAAGATTGGTATCCGCTTAAAGAGGATGAATGCATGAGATAAGAAAAACGAGGTTCAAGATATTGCCAGGAAGGGGTAAGGCGAAGATTGAGCGTAAGACCTGATGTTGGATCTACTGGAGAATCGGCAGAACTTAATCGAAGATGAACTGGAAATTTGAAAAGGTGATAGAGTTGGTGGGAGAGGATTTTTTTGGATTCTAATCGCTCTACACTTGGTCCTAGCAGGATGTTTGCCCATCTTGCCAGACGACGGTTTAAGAGGATTGATGCTTTAATTGCAGAACTGGTGAAGGGTAAATAGTTTTGGGCATCGTATTCAAGGATATAAAGGAGATCTTGCTTGTATGAACGAAAATGAGGAATAGTATAAGAGAGGGTGGCTGAGCGTTGTCTTTGCCATATGGCCGCTTGGGCGGAGAGTTTGCGGCCCAGACCCTGAACATTGCGGTTTTCCCAACTAGCAGAAATACCAGCGCCATAGGTAGTCATATAACTTAAGCCAAAGCTAATTGAGCGGTGTTTGCTATCAGAAGCTTGAATTTTCATGGGCAGGGCCCAATCATCGCTGAGGGTGGTGCCTTCTTCTACTTGAACCGATCGGAAGAGACCACTTTTGAGCAAACTACTTTCTGTTTGTTCGATCAAATGAGGTGAGTAGAGTTGTCCTTCGCTCCATGCTTGACGAGCTTGAAAGAATTCAGGCTCTACTTTTGTTTTTCCCACAATAGTTGTTGGCCCAAAGACGATCATGGGTCCTGTTTGGATCTGAAAAGCGATATCCAATGTTTTTGTAGCGCGATCAGCAGTTAGTTTTTTAGCGATTATTTTGGTAAAGGCAAAGGATCGAGATTGTAAAGCTGTAACCACTTCTCTTTCGATGGCTTGGATTTTATTGCCAAGAGCAGGGGCATTTGGTTGAAAGGAAGGGGCATCTGCAATTTGAGGGCCAATGGGAAGAAGATTTGCTCTTTTTTGAACCTGTTCTAAGACCATTTCTTCGTCGCTCCAGATCAACATGAGTTTTCCAAAAGTATATTGCTCGCCTAAAGTGACAATGAATGTGACGTTGAGTTGATCGTTTTGCAGCATGCGTGATTCAACTTTGCAATCAAAATATCCGTGGTAAAAAGCGACATCTTTGATGCGTTCTATGTCATTTTTGGCTCGTAATCGAAAGATATTAAGGCTAGGGACTTGTTTTTCCTGCGCAGAAAGGAGAATAGAAGACTTGATAATCTCTCTTCTTAAGGTCTGGGACCCAACACCTTGAACGGAGGCGGTGTAGGGAAGGGCGAGCAGAATGTTGAGGGGAAATAAAAGAAAAAAAACTACTCGAAACAATGTGCGATTCCTATTCATCAACTTATTTGAGTATAGAGTAGTACGGATAAGGATATTTTGACTAGCGATTAGGGGTCTAGGTATATAATTTAATAACTAATACGCTATTTGACTCTCCATTATCTGTTCGGAGAACATTTTTTTCGAAATATGGCCAAAATTTGTCCCAATCATCTATTTGTATTAATGTTCTACTTTGGTCTATGAGATAGTCAATACCATTTTGACGTTGTAAAGAAATCACGTGATTATTTCCGTCGATGTCTTCATAGCGAATTTGAATTTCCATATTTTTATCTTTTCGATTGATGAGATTGCGAATTTCTTGAAATCGTCCTTCTATAGTATCTTTGCAATCACAATCAGGTGCTATGCAATACCATTGGTCTGCTTCCTTAGTTCCTCTATAATCTTTCAAAAAATCTTTTTCTTGTTGTTTTAATTGTTGAATTAATTCTTTTATGTCTTCTGTTTTTTCGTCCAGTGTTGTTGTTTTAAGGCTATCCCAAAGGCAGTTAACAGAGCCTCTTTTAAGATTTGGATGGAGAGTAAGTTTTTGTTTTTTAATAGGTTGTTCTAGGAACTTTTGTGTCATCTCTCTTATGAAATGAATTTTATCAGCTTCTTCGGTGGGAAGAGGTTCTTTATTTGTTTTTTTAATCTTTTTTCCCAAATATTCGCACGAAGAGAGTTCTGCCTTTAGAGTGCCACTACATTGTAATAAAAGAGAGGTTGTTAATTTTTCATCTAACATCATTTTAATAGTTTCGGGAAGAGGCTTATTTGGATGTAGTCGTTTTGCCCAGGCGACTGATCGTATCCAGCCGTGACATTCGCCCATAATGATTGAGTCGATACATAATCGTAAAAAAATTTCTTTAGCGCTATCTTCTTGAAAAACACCTCTTCGAATGCCAGATTCAAGAACTTCTTTTAATTTTTTTCCAAAACTATTTTGATTAAAAAGTTCCTCAAAATAAATAGGGTTAAATTCTGAATCATTAATTTTTTCAGTTTCTACTATTTGTTCGCGTCTAAGGTTGCGAAAACTTGATAAAGAAGTGCCTTCGATTTGATGAAATCCACAATCACTATTTGATGTAGTTGCATTGATTTGGGTCATATATTTTTCTTTGTTCTATTTTTATTGATAAAACAATTCTATCTCATTAACTTATATTAAGTACAAGAAATAAAGAAAGTTGTAAATGCATAAAATATGGATGAGATATATGTGATAATGAGTAAATCGAGTATAAAGGAAAGATCATGGAGTTTTTATGATGAAGTGCTTTCTTTTGCTCATCCTCACCTCAGTATGTTTTGCTGCACCATACCGTGTGGAATTGACTGGTCATATTTCACAAATGAAGTGCACAGAGGTTCAGGAGCAACTTTCAAGCCTTTCATTTGAGACGAATAAAGAAATTGATATCGTCCTTTCATCTACTTCAGGAGATCTTAAGGCCGTTTTGCAATTAACTTCCGGTTTAGCAAAGGTGCGTGAAAAGCATGATCTGGTTTTACGGGCGTATATTTATGAGCAATGCATTGGACCTTTAGCTATGGTCCCTTTTGTCTGTCAAGATATTGTTACTACTCCTACAGTATCTTGGGGGGCGATTACTATCTATGTTGATAATCTTGCAACACTGTCAATTGTTGAAGCCCGAATTCGGGCACTTATTCCGGAAAAGTTGTCAACATATTCTGAACGTGTTTCTCTTTTGCAGAGATTTGTTGGCAGTGAAAAAAAACCTGGTGAGGTAGTTACGCAGCATGAATTGGCAACATATCTTCCAGTTACTGTGCAAGCTTTTCAATTAGAAAGCCGAGAACCCGATCGATTTCAATTATCCTTAAATGAAAAGAGTCGAATTGGAAGAATTGTTATTCGTGATCAGAAGCAGGGTATTAGTGAAGCAACATACGTATATGTGAAGTCTGCTCTCGATGCTTTTCGCGAACAAAAGGTTTCATATATTATTTTGGAGTTGAATACCCCAGGTGGTGAGGTTTTTGCTGCTCAAAGGATTTCTAATTTGCTTCGCTCTATAGATCTTAAATATGGTATTCCGGTTATTGCTTACATCAATAATTGGGCCATTTCTGCAGGTGCTATGCTTGCCTATTCTTGTCGCTATATCGTTGTTGCTCCTGATGCAAGCATGGGCGCTGCGACTCCTGTTATTCAAACAGCAGAAGGTGTGAGCACGGCACCTGAGAAGATTAATTCTGCTCTACGTACGGATTTCGCAAATCGTGCGGCATTTTTTGGCAGAGATGCAAATATTGCTCGCGCTATGGTCGATCCAGATCTTATTGTTGTGCGGCGTCATGGGGAGATCACGGTTCTTTCAAGTGAAGAGGAGATACGAAAAGGGGGGTATGATGCTGATGAGGTGATCTCTGCCGAAGGGAAGCTGCTCACGCTTACAGGAGAGGAGATGGTCTCTTTAGGTGTTGCTAATTTTATGATTCCTAAATCTTTTGTGCAAAGTCCTGATGCTGAGATTTCAGAGTATATTGCGCTTGGCGATTATGCGCTCATTTCGTTGCCTGGATTTTCAGACTATCGAGATGTTCCGGTACACACATTCGAAATGGATTTAAAAACCAGTATCATTGCTTTTTTAATCTCTCCTGTTGTCAGCTCTCTTCTTTTCTTTATTGCTGTTGTCTGTATCTATTTTGAGTTTTCAATTCCTGGCTTTGGTCTTCCTGGTATTTTAGGTGGTTTGGCTCTTGTTCTTATGTTTATTGGCAGTCATGCGCAAGAGGCGATCACCTGGTTTGAGCCAATTTGTTTGGTCTTAGGGCTAGGATTAATAGCTGTTGAGCTTTTTATTTTCCCAATATTTGGGATCTTTCTTTTTATCGGTGGTGGACTTGTTCTCTTTGGGTTATTAGCTCTTCTCATTCCCGGGTTTCAGTCTGTAAGCTTTGATGGTCAAGCATTAAATGCGGCTGGGCAATATGTTTTGCATCGCTTAGCCTGGCTTTCAGTCTCCCTTTTATTAGCTTTAGGTGTTATCATTTTTTTCTGGAGGCGTTTGCCACTTAAGTCACTCAAACTTTCTGGTATTGTACTAGAGAGCGAGGAGCATGAGGAGAAAGAGAAAATTGACTTGGCAGTCGGTGATATGGCTAGGGTTGTTTTTACATTGAGACCTGCTGGAAAAGTCAATGTTCGTGGCAAACTCGTTGATGCGATTAGTGAGGGACGATTTATTGATCAAGGTGAAGAGGTCAAAATTGTTGAAATTCGAGGGAATATTGTGATTGTTGAGGGGAAAGGATGATTGTTCCGTTCTTATGGCTTTTAGTGGCCTTCGTGTTGCTCTTTTTAGAATTTTATCTTCCTGGAGGGATCATGGCCATGATCTCAAGTGTCCTTTTTCTCATTGCCCTTGTGAGCGCATATCAAGCATTTGGTCTCATTGGAAGTATTGTCTTTTTTATCCTTTCATTATTTGGTGTGATTATTGTTGCTCGATATGCTCTTGTTCGTTTGAAAAGAAGTAAGGATACTTTTTTTTTACAAGATAGCCAAGAGGGGTATGAGGGAAGTGAGAAAAGGCCAGAATATATTGGAAAAGAAGGGGTGACCTTGTCTGATCTTGGCCCTTCAGGTTTTGCAATGATTGAAGGCAGGCGTTTACAGGTTGTCTGTCAAGAAAGATATGTAGATAAAGGTGAGCAGATTGTTGTTGTTGATTCACGCGGTGGTTATTTGATAGTATCACCCAAAAATTCGGAGAAATAAGGTTATGATTATTGGAGAAGGGGAATTTACTTTTACGTTCTTACTGTTTGCTATTGGAATTGTTGTTGTCATTATGCTTTCAATTCTGGGGAGTTATATTAGTTTATGGTTTCAAGCTTATGTTTCCGGGACGCCGGTCCCATTATTTAATATCATCGGCATGAGCCTGAGAAAAATTCCTCCGCGCGTTATTGTCAATGCTCATATCAATGCCCATAAGGCCGGATTAAAGGAGATTCGAACGGCAGATCTTGAAACTCACTTTTTAGCCGGTGGCCGTGTTCTTGAAGTTGTTGCTGCATTGATTGCTGCACAAAAGGCGAATATTCCTCTTGATTGGAAGAGAGCAACAGCTATTGACCTTGCTGGCCGTGATATCTTGGATGCTGTAAAGACAAGTGTCAACCCTAAAGTCATTGATTGCCCAGAGAAGTCGCGAGGTGATGCTATCAGAGCAGTTGCAAAAGACGGTGTACAGCTCAAATGTCGAGCTCGCGTAACAGTTCGAACGAATATTGCCCAACTTGTTGGAGGGGCTACAGAAGAGACGGTCAATGCTCGTGTTGGAGAAGGTATTATTGGTGCTATTGGTGCTGCCGAAACTCACCTTTTGGTATTGGAAAATCCTCAGCTTATTTCAAAGCGTGTGCTTGACAGGGGGCTTGATGCTCAGACAGCTTTTGAAATTCTTTCGATTGATATAGCCGATATTGATGTTGATAAAAATATTGGTGCTGAACTTCGTGCTGCTAAGGCTGAATCTGATAAGC
>Ga0180438_10005733_pt1 | contig 17113 bp, 17 predicted proteins | sample SS_ome_12_FD_132455 | JGI IMG/M metagenome (GOLD analysis project Ga0180438, IMG submission 132455) | Hypersaline lake sediment archaeal communities from the Salton Sea, California, USA - SS_3_D_2 metaG | ecosystem: Environmental > Aquatic > Non-marine Saline and Alkaline > Hypersaline >...
ATTCCGGCAAAAAATTCCGGCAAAAATTCCGGCAAAAAGAATCAAAGAGAAAATTCATGCAAAAATAAAATTTCATGGATTCTCAATATTTTTTAAATGTTTATTACACCCCCTAAAAATTTTAAGCAAAAGACAAAACCATTTTATTATTAGTTTTGTTTACAATTTCTGGATTTGATTTTTTTGTTTCAATAAATTTTTTCATATCTTGCATTGTTTGATCTAAACCTTTTTTAACATGACGCATTTCTTTTTTTTTTCTTTCTTCATCTTCATAATAAATAAAAGTTACTTTATCTTTTGTAATAACAATTTTATCTTTTGATTTTGGAAGAATATTTTTATAAATTTGTTTGATTTCTTTTTTTTGTTTTTTCTTTGTTCGATATTCTTTTGTTAAATTGCTGACAATATTTCCAATGCATAAATCATTAGATTTTACTTTCTTTACAAAAATACATTTGGCATCTTTGGGATCGCTATCAAAAGCAATATATCTATCTCCTTGTTTATAAATGTAATATATTTTTAAGCCATGTTTGATATTGAAATTCATTTGTTGATTTAAATAATCATGATCAGTCCAATAATATCTTTTAGGAATATTTTTTGATATATGAATATTTTTATAATCAACGCATCTTGATAATGCAGTATACAACATATTTCTATTTCTTTGTTTTGATTTGATGATAATTGCAAAGTCTGTTTCTATTTTACCGCCTTGATATTTATGAACCGTTGAAGAATACAAAGGATGAAAATTTGATTGAAACTCATCAATAGATAATTTCAAAATTGAATTTTTGATAAATTCTCCATCAATAAACATTGACCCCTTGATAAAAACATTTTTATCATTGTATTTATATAATTTACCTTTCCAGTTATTGGCAATACCTTTTGATTTTAATTCTTTGTCATTTTTCAAACAAATGATAGGCGAATTTTTATCTAACATATATTTATATGCTTTCCCCTTTTTTGATTCTTTTTCTTTGCCTGATTGGGTTAATCTAAAAATAAACTCTTTACCATTTTTATTGAAAGTATCACAACATAATTTATTATATTTATCTTTATCTTTGTTATTGTCTACTAAATAAAACGGATATACTTTTTCATCATCCACTGGTTTAAGTTTTTTGATTAGTTCATTTGTATATCCTGTCTTTCTAAAGTTTTCTAATAAATTATAAGTTTGGGTTGTATATCTTGCATACTTTGGATTGAATGCTTTATTTTCTACATAGCTAAATGAAGAAAGAAATTCTGACATATCAAAAGATTCAATTCCAGAATTAGCAGGAATAATTGGTGGTAATTGGCAGACATCGCCGATATATAAAACTGGTTTATCACAATTTACAATAATTCTTAAAAATTTTATTGGACACATAGAAAATTCTTCTAATACAATTTGATCATATCCATTTAGATATTCGATTGCAAGTTGATAAATATATTTTGTATCAATCATAAACATTTCAATAGTAGAAAAAGTCCAATTGTCGATATTGTCTTTTAGTTGATATGCTTTTTGTTTAATTTCAATAACAGCATTATTTGATGTAGATAAAAATAAAATCTTTTTATTTGGGTCGGAATCTTGAACAGCTTTATAGGATTTACCAGATCCACCACTACCAAAAAGACATTTGTCTTTGATAACTAAATCATATTTTTCAAATTCTTTAATTTTAGGATTTCTGGAAAAAATATCACAATCAACAATATCATGAAATGCTTTACCGATATTTTCAAAATAAGAATTATGTTTAGAATCTTCAGGTGCTATTTCATTATGTGGGATATAATAAACGGCATCAGTTTTTACTTTTACAACTTCACCGTATTTTGAACATTTTTTGATTAAATTTAGAGTGTCTAATAAAGCAAATGATAGACATGATCTATAAAATGAACTTGTATTGTAATAGTTTTTTTTCTCTGAATACATTTTCAAAAAATGATAATCGGCGTTATCGCTTGTTTTCCAAAAATATTTTTTATTGTTTTTTTCTGCTTCATTGATGAGAAAACATAATGAATTTACATCATTTGTAAAATAAGATTTACCACTTCTTTTTGTATGATTTTTCATTGATCCATTTAATAAATTGTTTAGTGTTTTGAATTGCGAAGAATCAAGTTTTTTAGTAATATCAATAAACTTTTTGAAACAGTTGGGTTTGAATCTTTTTTTAGTTTTGATACAGTATTTGATATCGCTATCATTGATATATCCATTTTCCAATAATTCACAAATAACATAATAATGAAGAAAACAATTTCCAAATTTAATTCCATTGATTTCTTTTTCACAGATAAAATATTCTCCATATTCAATTTTACCTCCTTTGAACTCTTCTACTTGGTGATGGATATCATATAATGGAATATAAACACCTTTTTTATTATACCAATTATACATAATAGATGAATAATGTTTTGAAATATCCATCATAAAAAGATCTTCTTTTTTACAATCTTTCAATGTTTGAACAATTGGTTTTGGTTCAAAATTTCTCAAATAATAATCGGATGATTTATTATAATATGATTGGGGAATATGATCAATAATACCCATAAGAGATTTTGCAATTTGTGAATAACTTTGATTTGTAAATTCTGGCATATTACCATTTGTCAATTTATTTAATTTATCCATGGTTTGTTTTCTTCCGTGATAGTCGTCGTAGTCGCAAATCATTATTTCTTTTGTTGGATGTTTGAACATTGTTAATTTCCCCGTCTTTTGATTGATATCGACATATTCTACTGCAAAGCCTGTTTCAGAAATTAGATATTCACAAACATTGAATATATCATCATCTTTATTGATAATATATGTTTTACATTCTTCTTGAAAATCATCAAGGCTTGAAAGTTGTTTATCCATGTAAATAAAATCATTATAAAATTCATGTTCTTGTAATTCACCGAAATATTTTTGAATATTGCCTCCTGCGGCATATTTAAGATTGATAGTTTTTTGAATATCAAGATTTGTGATTGGGTAAATATGAGAATTGTTCACATAGAAAACTAATTTTTTCCGACTTACATCATTAGCTCTAGAATACATCAAAACATTAAAATCAGGAGATAAAATTGTGTAATGGACATTTGGAAAATTATCTTTCATAAATAATTTAAAATTATTTACCGAACAACCATATTTGATAACATCTTTACAATATACATTCAAACCATCAGTGATTCTTCTTCTAGTTGCTTTTTTTGAATAAAATTTAGATAGTTCAGTATATAAATAATCGATAACGCAATTTTGGTCGATATCTTGTTTTTCATTATTTAGTTTGGTATTAAACAATTTTAATTCTAAATAATTTTGTTCAAACATTCGGACTCGATGATGAAATTTGAAATCATCGGGAATTTGTAAGGAGTTGAAAGATAATCCTTTGACTCTAATTTCACTAAAACCAAATCTAGGAATACCTTCGAAATAGTCCATAAGTTTGGCAATGATAATTGATTCAAGGTTAAAAGTTGTCAAATCTTTTTTTGCTTCAATAACAAAACTATAATTTCTTGTTATTGTTTTTTTAGATCCGCCTTCAAAAATTACATCTAGTCTCACTTTACCAGATATGATATATTTTTCATTACCGCTAAATTCATCAAACATAATATCAATAAATGGATCAGAAGTTTTAAAACCATATTTTTTTTTTCGTTCGTTAAAGTTGATATTTGTTAATGGTGAACTTTTCAATATTGGATTGTTGAGCAATTGTCCAACTTTTGTTTTTTTATTAATCGTGGGAACTTTTACTTTGTATGGCATTTATACTATATATATATATAATTATATATCAAGTCTTTAAATTGGTTTAGACAATTTAATACAATAAAGGGGCTTAAACAAATAATATATAGTATTATAATAAATGCCTTGTAAAAATTGTAAGTGTTTTTTATGTATTCCAGTTAATGTTCCAAAGCAAGTTTGCATCTATAATGAAAAGGGAGAGAAGAGATGCATCAATTGTTTGATATTTAGACCAGCAAATGAATATCACATTGCAAGTAAAAAGAACGGCACACGTCGTGCAGATTGCATTGATTGCCGAAAAATAGTAAATCGTGCATATTATCTCAAACGCAAAGAAAGAAAAACTCAGAATTAGAATAAATAAATATTACATAAATTATATGAATACTTACTATTCAAAAAATAAAAATCATTTATTGGATTATCAAAAGAATTATTATCAAAAAAATAAAGAGGAAATGGTTAAAAAACAAAAGGAAAAATACCATATGGAATATAAAAATGATATTAAATATGTTATTAGAGCGAGAAGAACATTTGAAGAATGGTATGGTAGGGAGAAATACAAAAAAAAATTTTGTATTTTTTGTAAAAACGCAGTGATCAGTAGAAATTTTTATAAAATTCATATTCGTACCAAGAAACACCGTTTAAATACATATAAACTAAAAAATTATATAGATTTTTTGCACAAAGAATGTATCAGTTACGAACCAATAAAAATAATTATTAAAAAAAAAAAGAATAATAAATTTTTTATTAAACAGACCGATAAAGAAAAATCTCTTATTTTAGATTTTGAAGGTTAGAACAACGAATAACTTTTGGGTTTCCGTCAATGTATGTCCAATAAAATTTTAATTTTTTTACTTGATAATTTTCAAAAGTCAAATTATTTCTATATTTGGCTTTAAAAAAAGATTGTGTTTCGTCCATCCAGAACCAAACATAATGATAATCATCTTTATCTTCATACCAAAAATCGGAAATAAATGAATATATTTTAGCCATATAAATTTGAATAATATTTTAATCACTGTTATAATCGTCAAAATCAATCAATAAATTTTTTATTTTTGGATCTTTTATTTTATTTATTTTTTGAATGATGGAATATTCATTCATTTTTTCTTCATATTCAAATTTACAAAGATTGCATACGCTCGAATAAATTATTTTTTCATATATTTCATTCATTATTAGAATTCTATCAACGAATTCAATTTTAAAATGATGGTAATTTTTATCTTCTTTACATATTACACAATTCATTATTTAATATCTAATGACATTTTTATAATCTTTAAATATTCGCCATTTAAATCATAATTTTTATTTGCTGCGATCAACTCATCATATAGAACACCCAACATCATATTATCATATTCATCAAGATCAAATAATGAGTTTAAATCAAGAAATACTTGAGATTTTGATTCTGTTTGTTCCATTATCAAAGCCATTGTCATTGCTATAAAATAATCGTCCATTTATTATTATATATTATTTACATTTTATCTCTGGTAAATATTTTCTTGCTATATCGCAATCCTGATTTATCATCGGTTGTCTATTGTCCTTAGCTTTATCAATCTTATTTATAAAAGCATACATCCTCGCATAGCCCCATTGCTCTGGGCTCAGTTTTGCTGACCTTGGGGCTGATGGATCTTTTTTAAAACTTCCCTTAAGTCGTACAGATTCAATATTTGTTTTCCAAGCACCCTCTCCCCTCTTCTTTACTGCGTATAAGTCGGATTTATTGAATGAAGTTATTTTTGAAATATCGTCGACCGAATAACTTTTCTTTGTGTCTAAATTATATCTTTTAAATACTTGATCTCGATGTGTCATATATTATAATAATATATTTTAAATTTCTATTCCTGCGAAATTTACATAGGATGCTATGACATTATTATTTCCACTAGCATTAAAAATTGTTAGTTCAAAAGTATCATTTTGATTTGCTAATCCTGTAAAATTTAAGGTGCATTGTTTGGGAGCAGTCCCAGCACTATCAAGAGTAACATATGAATAAGCAAGAGGAATATCTACTCCATTAACTCTTAAACCAAGTCCAACTTGTTGCCCTGCTCCACCTGCGACCACTTCTAAATTAGCGGAAGCAGTTATGATGAAATTCGCCGACCTCTTCTTCAAATATGTTATTAGTCCTCCTGTTGTCAGTGTAGCAAATTGTGTAACAAGACCAATAGCGAGACCAGCAGTATTAAGAGTATTTGGATTATTGGTTGATAAATCCGTTTGTGTGGTATTAGTAGCACTTAAAACATAAGTCACTTGACTTCTTAAATTTGGGTATATTGAATTACCTTCAATAACATATGAAGGGGCGATCGTTGGATTCACAACTAGAACTTGAAATGCTGGGGTATTTAAATTTATATCAATAAATGTATTAGAACTTATTGTTCCTTCTATGACACTTGAAACTAAGGTTGTGTCAATGCCGTTTTGATCATATTGAGGATGAAAAAATGAACCAGTTATATTAAGAGCATTTAATGTTCCGTTTAAATCTAACATATTACCATTAAAAAATGTTGTTGCAGGTGTTCCTCCTTCTTGAAACCATCTTAAAAATTCACAGCTTGATAATTGAAGCTTAGAACAATCCGTAATTTTGACACCAACAGGAGAAGGAGATCCACTTTCAAAATATGTAAATATACAATTATTTAAATCAATTAAATCATATCCTACTGTTTGCATTCCGTTTTTAGTGTTTCTTATTTGGACATTTGTCATATTAATTGTTTTATCTTGTGCTACATTTGAACAATCAAATAATTTTCCGCTATTGTTTGAACTTGTTAAAGTTATGTCACTTACTGATAAATTTTCATTAACTGAACTAAAAAGAGAACTTCCTCCATTATAATTAATAATGCTATTATTTTTTCCAGTTCCCATAATCTTAACATTTGCCGGAAGAACATAATTATTTGATGTATTACGAGAACCAACAAAAATATAAGTTGTATCACCTTGAAAAAAATTCGGCATTGTATTTGGTTTAACCCATATTACTTGCCCATGAATATTTAAATCGGCAAACTGAGAAATAAAAACCCTTGTATCTTCAACTTCTAATCTTGTAGCACCACCCACACCAATATCACATCTATTGCCCAAAGCTCCTAATAAAGTTAATATTCCACTACTTGAAACTTGATTTACATTTGATATATTATTATTATTCATATCAATATTATTATTTGAAGTTATATCTCCGCCTAGTTGACTTTCAAGTGTATCAGTTAGAACTCTATTTGCTGAGGCGTCATTTATATTAATAATATTATTATTTGTCATACTTACATTTTTAAATATTTCCCATTGTGCGGCGTCAATTTGACCAGCAGGAACTCCAGCATTTAAAAATCTTATTAGATTAGAATCAATATCTAAAAATGAAGTATTTGATTTCAATAATAGATCGCCGTTTGCTATGACATTTATATTTTTTGTATTGGCGTTTATGTTTATTCCGTCTGTTGGATTTGGGTCTAGTTCAATTGCACTTTGCGAACTTTGTCCGATGATTTGTAAATTTGCGGATGTATTATTGATAACATTTACATTTTCAATTTGATTTTGATTCATATTCATTGTGCCTGTCATTGGTTTGACTCCTCGTCTATCATAAAGATTTATATGTCCTCCATCTCCTGTTCCTCCGTTCAGGTTTGCTAATGTGAGATGGTCTGTTGCTGGTGCTGTGACAGTTGCTAAAACTGATTGATCAACATTTAAATAATCTATTGTATATTCAGTCGGAATTGCCGCCGCTGCTGCTGATGTTTCTTTATATAACAATCTAAGTTCCCAATTAGCAGGAAGGGTAGACCAATAAGGAGCAGGAGTCACAGTATTTGAAGAAGAATTATTCGGAAGTCTATCTGTGAAAGTCAGCGGTAATTCATAAAACTGAATATCAAATGTATCAGAGCCAACTCCTGTACTTGCTACACAATTATATAAACCGCTTACGCCTACGGTACAATCATTAGAAGCATTTATTTTTGTTACTGTCACGTTTATTTCCCACCATCCACGACCAATATTTGGATCACCTGCTGACATTCCAACATCTCTAATAAATAATTGGTTGGTGTAAAAATCAAATGCTCCTGAATTATTAGGAATACCAATAATGAGTTGAAATTGTCCGAAAGCTGTTACTCCTACTGTTCCATTATATAAATAACCCTTTGTTCTAAATCTTACAGATCCTCCGACAGCAATATCTGAAGTATTTATTATATCGCTTCCATTGCTATTTACATATAGAGGATTCCACGCTATAGGATTATAGCTTGTTCTTGGGTTCGTCATTTGAAATAAATTTTGAACCACTCGTCCTGTTGCTGAAGTTGGAGTTTGAAATGATGCAGTGCTAAAACCTCCGCCTACATTAGTTAAGGTGAGAACATCACCTATTGAATTTGTTGATGTATTTGGTGGCAACGTGTAATCTTCATTTATTCTTAATCCTGTTCCTATATTTGCGGTGTTTATTGAATTAGTTATTAATTTATTATTACCATTATTTATTAAATTTACATCATCTCCAATATCAATTCCTGTTCCTGATACAGAATTTATACAATCAGTATTTAAACAGGCAGGTGGATTTATGGTAACATCCGAATTGAAAACTAAAGTTCCATCTATAATTAGGTCTCCACGGACACGCAAAGATCCGTCAATGAGCATATCTCCTTGACGAACTGTTGTTTGTCCTGTATGTGTATTATGTCGACTTTGTCCTGTTCCTAGCATTTATATATTATAATAAAATATTTTAATATTTAACCTGACGCCAAATAAGCTTTCAAGACAATATTGATTTTAGCAGTTCCAATTGGTAAAATATTACCGAGATTGTCTCTCAATGTGATTCTAATTCGTGATAAGTTTCTTGGCTGTTCATATAAAATCAAGGCGAGTTCATCATCATTATTTTGTTTATACGCATATGAATTATATTCGGTATCTGCTAAGGAAACAGGTTCGGCGACTGAAATCAATCCAAAGTCTCCATCGATTGCGTTAGTATCTGCAACCTCTTTTGAGTGAATATAAACATTTTGATATCCTGAAAGTTGGACTGTTCCATCTGCTGGAAGAGGAGAACCCAAACCAGAAGGCACAAATAGATTGTCCGTTAACCCTAAAACATCAGATATTGATGATCCATCGGCATTTGTTTGGAATGTCACATCAGGTCCGGCTGTGACTTCAAATTCTAATTTGTTCGTTAGTTCATTATATGTAACTTCAACAACTGATGTTGCTGTTTCGGCATTGATTATAATGTTTAGTTGTGCCACAAAATCCCAAGGATCAGGGGGAGATGCAGTGATAGCTGAAATAATATATTGACCTTCTGGAAGAATAGCCGCTCGAGGCGTTGCTCCTTCTAAAAATGTAATTACATTATTTGATGATGATCCGTAATCAGAACCCCTGATATTTGGGAATACATTCGGCACTGTAACTTCTTTCACAAGAACTTTTAGCACATTTTGAGTATAATATTTTTCTCTTAAGTTAACCACAAAATCGGAATTTGAGTTTGAGGATTGAACATCCTTATCTTCTGAACTGATAATTATGAGTTTTTCACTTGACATTGTATATATTAATAAAATATATTAATTATAAATATTATTAGTATATTAATTTATATTTATCATTTCATCTAAATTCTTCCTAAATTTCTCTTCATCTTTACATCTTAAATTTATATGTAAGAAATTATACGGTTCAGCTGTTGCAAATTGGATGATTTCTTTGAATTTCTTTTTTGTCATATTTGCTGGAGTGTATTCATCAACCATCAGATCTATTTCACCATCTGAAGCAGGGAAAAAGAAAATGTTATTTGCTTGTAGCCTTGAGGCTTTGGGTGTTTTATTAAATCTTTGTGAACAAAGGAATGTTGAAATATTTAAATGCCTACATTGGATAAAACATCGAAGAAAAGATTTTGTATTGAGGAATTTTGAGTCCGATTGACAATCATCAAAAATAATCAGAATTTTAGGTGATTTTAACAATCCTTTTGTTTCTATAAGTTTTTGCTGAGTTTCTAAAATATGATCAAGTTTTTTTGTATCTAGTTTAGTGTCAATCCTTTTCTCTGGTAAATTTAAAAATTTTACTAAATCATCACCTCCATGGGCTGTTGGACTAAATAAAAAAATTAAATCAAAATATGATTTCTCACCTTCCTTCTTAGGTCCATAAAATTCGGGACGTGTCAATAAATTAATTAAAAGATTTGATTTACCGCTTCCACTTCTACCATTGAAGATTACCGACGAAGCATGACGAGGAATGATATCTGCTTTCATCAATGGACGTTGTTTGATATCATGTTTATTTGTTGGATATGGAACAATTTTCAGAATATCTGATTTTTTCATTTTCATAACATTCTCAGGAAGTTTTTTTGCTTTTTCTTTTATTTTTTTATCAAGTGGCTCAAATTCAAAAGGACGAAAGTCTTCAGGTTTTACTTCTTCTTGTTCTAAAGTGTTAATATCATTATTTACTGGATCATCAAAATAATTTGAATAATCGGTGCTAAATTCGAAACCGGTCGGCATTATATTAATACATTATATTTTTTTTAAGGAACTTTACCGAATAGGGTTGTTGTTTGGATGTCGAAAGGTTGAACATTCGTATAATATCTATATGGATTTGTTCCTTCAATTTGAAGTCTATCGAGATCTGGATCATAAGGTGTTACCTCAAATTCTGATAAATTATAAACGGAATTTTCAAATTTCATTTCTGGTAATACTGGACCTAGTTTGACTTCGCTTACTTGTTCTTTATTTGGAATATCCAATTGACCTAATGGCACATCTTGATCAATACCTCCTCCATTTAACATTAATTGTTCAGAGATATAATTTGATCTTTTAAGGGGATTATTTTTGATATTTCCCTTTGTCCCTTCACTTGTTGGGATCACAAAATCAAACATTGCGTATTCATCGAAATCTCCTTGAATTTCTGATTGTGATTTGTCAAGAATAGATGTTGATGGAACAATGAATTTGGGTCGAAGAGTCCCTTTTTTACTCTTTGAATCTTGTTGTATTACTTGCAATGTATCAGGGGGAGGAATGATTGGATTTGTAGATAGACCTTGTGACACTCCTTGAGATACTCCAGCGACAATTGCGGGGATTGAGGATTGAGTGACTCCCAATAATTCTAACCCTAAACCAAGACTTCCTCCGGCTATTCCTCCTTTTATTGCACCAAGACCAATTGCCCTAATTGTTTCAGCCATTCCAGCTCCAGCTCCAGTTGATCCTACGGCAGCAGCAGCAGCACCAGCAGTCGCACCTCCAGCAAGTCCTCCCATGATTGCCCGATTTCTGACTACATTTGCACTTTCTTGTCTTGATACTGCTTGTAATCTTTGTCTTTCTGATTGAATTTGTTCTACAGTTGGAGCTCTTATCAATTCAAAATCTCTATTTAATATTCCGCTCATATCATTTAAATTGAGGGCTAAAGTGTTTAACATATCACCTAAAATTTCAGGATCAACACTCGATCTCAAACCGGTCCGAAGAACTGTGTCAAATCTATCGGTAGTATCTTCTGGATTATCTAAAATTAGATTTACTTGTTCATAGTATGGAACAATAAATGGATTTTGATATTCTGATATCCCCAGCGGAATGGACATTGGAGCATCATTGAATGCTCGATTTAATTGATCAAGTTGTGTATCAAATCTCCTAAAATCTCCTTCTCCTTCTCTTGCTAAAAACATATCTTGGAAATTTTCAAGAATTCCTGATTCGCTTTCTAAAAATTGATTTAGTCTTCTAGTTTCTTCTGATTCCACTTCTTCTTCTCTACCAAGTGGAGCTGTATTTAAGAAATATCTTCTCGTTGTTATTCTATCAAAATTATTTAATGCTACAGGTCTCAACCTTCCTCGACTTATATAATCTATTATCTGATTTCTTATTGATGCGAATTGATCAACATTTGCATTGTTGATAACTCTTTCTAAATTTCCTTCTAAATTAACAATTTGATTTGTTCTTACTTGCAATTGGTTTCCTCTAACATTAAAAAAATCATTGAAATTTAATCCAAAGGCTTCTCGTAATTGAGGAATTGCATTTGCGATAATTGGTGCAAATGCGGATGCCTGACCACCAGTGACCATATTTCCGATAACTGTAACTAGACCAATCGTTCCAATAGCATCAAATAAATTATTGAAATTAATTTCTCGTTGTCCCAAAAGTTCATTTGCTAAACTTCGTTGTCCTTCATCCAAACCTTGAGTAACTCTACTAATTTGATCGGATCTTAATCCTAAACCAACTACGCCGGCAACATTGGAACTTTGAAGTGTTCTTGGCTGGGGCGTGTGTTTTCCTTCTCTTGCTGATTCGATTATATCTCTTTGAACATCTCCTGAAGATGTAGTTAATGGTGCGGTTGGTCGTGTTTGAACTCTCTCTGGAGCTGGAATTGGATCTTCTGATGCTGGAGTTTGTCTTGTACTACTTAGAAGAGGTCCAGTATTGCTTCCAATATCTTCTTCAAGAGGATCAGGCATTGAAGTATTTAAATTAATAGGTGTCAGTTGTGATAATCCTTGTCTCGCAGTTCTCGATAATTCTGGTTCTTCCACCATTAATTTTTGAAGAACATTTCTATAAATACTTTCAGTTGATTGTGCATCGCGATAATCTTCTAAAATTTGTTTTATTTGTTCATTATTATAACCATTATCTCTTAAATGACTGTTCAATCTTTGGCTTATTGGTCTATCCCTATTTGTATCTGGAATAAATGATCCAGTTTGTGTTCTTGCAATGTCATTTGCAAGAGACCACATCAGCTCATCATCATCTTCTCTTGCTCCCTTTGATATTTTTTTCTTCCTCCCAGTTTTTTTTTTCTTCTTAGGTTTTTTAGGTTGTTCTGGTAATTCCGGTTCTGTAATTCTAGGCATTACATCAACAGGAACTGGAGCACCTGCTAAAACTCTTGTTTCTTGTTGTTCGGATTCTATGAAAAATTTAATTTGTATATCATTATATCCTTTATCTTTAAGAAATTCTTTCAATCTTTGCTCTGGAGTCTTCATTGAAATTCTTAGTGGAATTTCTTCACCAGTGACTCTATTTGCAATTCTATTTGCCTCTTCCATAGAAGAAACTTTTTCTCCTTCCTTAGGCTCAACAGATGCGGATGGTTGAACAGATGCGGATGGTTGAACAGATGCGGATGGTTGAGGTGTTGGACTGGGTGCAGGTTCAAACAATTGATCCATTATTTGAGGATTTTCTCTCACTGCTTCAACTGCATCAGATTGGGATCTCAAAGTTGAATGATCAGTGACAGTATTATAAATCGAATCTCGAATATTCGGATTTTCTCTCAAAAATTGCTTTGTCTGGTTTCTGTTAAATCTTTTAGTTCTAGTTCTTAATTTAGATAATGGCAATATTTTTTGTTTTCTTAATACGTCAGCGAGAAGAGCTAAAACTTTAAAAGCAAATTCAACGCGGTCTTTTGTTTGTCTTTTGTTTGAACTCATATTTTTTTTTATACTATATAAATATATAAAAATAAAATGACCGATCATATAAGCACAAATGAAAAAGAGCCTCAAATACACATAGTCGACCCAAATAGTTCAGGGGGAAATAGAGAAATTAGTCCTCATGCGGAATATGCAAAATATATTGATGATCAGATCGAAAGAGAAATAAAAGAAAAAGCTCTGACGAATATTTTAGATATTGTAAAATTTGAACTTAAAGAAGAGGAAGAAAATTTTAAAATGTTACCTTTATCAGATTTTCAAAAAGAAGAATTATTGTTTGATTATTTGAAAGATAACAAAAATTATAATGAATTATATTCGAAATATCAAGATGTAAGAGCTATCTATAACCAACAAAAAAAACAAAAAGAAAAAGATTATAAAAGTCTACAGCAAATCAAAGAAGAAACCGCACAAGAACTTGAAGAAGAAGAGGATAAATGGGATGAAAGATTAAGTCCAACAGATTAATTTTATTAATTCTTAAATAGAATATATAAAATTAATTATTTATTTTAAAGTTCACCTTTAGCTCTGTTTCTTTTTGGAGTTGGTCTCGGTCCTCTAGGTGTAGCACTTGGAGTTGGTCGAGGCGGTGGCTTAGATGGTGAAGATTTCAATTTTTCTTCTTGAACTGGTTGTCCTCGTTTGGGTTCCCCTTCAGGTGCAAGAGGTCTTTCAACGGTTCTCAATCTTTCTTTTTGTGCAGATGTTCTTTGTTCTTGAAGTACATCGTAAGATCCAGAAAAAATATCAAATAGTCCTTCTGCTGGAAATTCTAAATTTGAGTTAATTAAATTTTTCATGTTTTCTCTTGCGATTGATTCTCTGGATTGAGTAAAAGGAACTAAAGAAATATATAGATTTTTTTCATCATTATATGCTTTTACCGATTCTTGAATTTCTCTAACAAAATCTTGTGTTTGTGAAAAATCAAGGTTTGATCCGCTCAATTGTGATTCGGTTCTGATTTCTTGTTTAAGTCTTGGATCTAAATCAGAATCTGTGTACAATTCAATTTGTTTTTCTTCAACAGTCAAAGGACGATCTAAAGATGCAGAGCCCGCAATCTTTGCTCTTTGCTGTGGATCTGTGAATTCAAGTTCTTCTGTTGGGTTATAGTTATTTTCATATAAAACATTTTGATTTGCAACTCCTGAAATATATTCAGTAGTATAATAATTATTGAAATCAACCTCATCGCGAAATATTGGATTGATTAGCCCTCGATCTCTATCAAGTTCTTGTGTTTTCACAAATTCTGTTCCTAATTCTTGGATTGGAGTTCCGTTTAGTTGTAGTGGTATATTAACTGACATTTATAATATAGATTTATATTTTTTTTTGTTATATATAGTATATAAACGATGTCAAATAACGCTCAGGAAAATATGCAACTCAATGATTCTCTCAGTCAAAGCCTACTTCAGGTCAATAAACTTTTATACCGAATGCCGCCAATGATTGGCATTGCATCTAAAAAACATCACCGAATTGATTATTTTCAATCAAATACTTATGTCAACGGTGAAGTGATGGTGTTAGATAGTCAAACTGGATCTGAATTCATTAATCCTAAAACATCTTATTTGAAAATGCTACTCGTCCCAAATGGTGATGGTTCTTTCAATACTGGTTCAGTTGGCAATGTCATATCAAGAATTGTTGTCCGAACTCGCACAGGAAAAGAAATAAGCCGTCTTGAGAATTCTAATTTATTAATTAAGTATAAACAATTATACGAATGCCCCAGAAACTGGAAACGAACAATCGGTGTTTCTCAAGGTTATAATGTATCTGAATCTGTAGCAGTTGAAACTGTACCTGTAGGTGGTAAGGTATATATCCTTCCTCTGTGGGTCATCCCATGTTTCAATGTTGATTGTTTACTTCCTCCTCAAATGATGGAAGGTTTACGAATTGAAATCACTCTCGAAAGTCCAAATGTCGCTTTCGGACCAACTGCTCTTGGACCAACTGTTCCTTCAACTGTAACTGAATATTCAGTCGTAAGACCAGAAATTCATTGGGACTCAACCGATCTTGCCGATCAATTCAAGAGAAAAATCGCTGAAATGGCTTCTAAACAAGGTTTAAATATTGTTCATAAAGAATATTTTCATACCATTGTCGCGTCTTCAGCTTCAGGACAGACTCAGTTTAACTTTGACGTGAAAAAAGCCGCTTCTAAAGCATTGCGTCTTTTTATTATCACAAGAGATCAATCACAAATAAGCGATCCTTCCGCCGATGGTCTCGCATCTTCTCAATTCGATTATATTTCTCAGCAATCCAGAATCGGTGCAATTTATTATCCCAATGCTCCAATTAAAGTTGATGATATCACACAAAACGGCAATGTTGAATCTTATTATCAAACTGCATATTGTGCTGGAAAAGTTGATCAATGTTGGTATTCATTAGCTGTTGATCCTGAACAGTTCACCGCTCTTGGATCTACTACTTTCAATCAATTAAACAGTCTTTTAATGTTTAATTACAATAAATCTTGCGTGAGTGATCTTCAAGGGTCTCAAGTCAATAACTCGAGAGCAATTCTTGTTGATTTAGAAGCCGCCGCACCTGCTGTCGGACCTGCTCCTCCTGCATATGCTCGAAGACTTGATGTATATCTTGAACATCTCCGAGCATCTAAATATTTCACCAGTAACTGTGAAGTGAGGGACTAAATAATTTTCTAATTATAATTTATTAGCATTGTAAATTGAGTATCGAGAAAATTATTTTCATTATAATATCTAGGTTAATTTTATCATTCTTTCTTACCATTTTATCATTTAAATAATAATTTTTTAATTAAAAAATAATAAAATTATTTAATATTCTTTTTCTGTATTTTTGCGAACAAACATCGCAATGGTGACGACGGCGAAGATCATTTGTATTGGGATATTTTAAACAAAAATCATATATATCTTTTATTTTCTTACATATCGGACAAAATTTTTTATTCATCTTTTTAAGTTCTTTTTTGAAAAAATACTTTTTACACTTGTGACAATTACAATCACTACAAGGCATATAAAGTATTTATATATATTTTTTTAAGTATAATAATATTTTTCAGCCTTGATTTTGACTTAAATAATATAATATATTATTATTATATACAATGTTTTTTATTGAGAAACATTCCAATATTTACTATTTAGTTATTCATAGTAGAACTGGACGAGTTGTTGCCAGATGTTCGTCAAAAGAAAAAGCAAAAAGAACAAAGCAAGTTTTTATGACAAGAAAAATATATTAATTAAATATATAAATGCCAGAATTTAAAAAGTCAACTCGTAAAGGAAAAAAATATATGGTAAAAAGTCCAAAGGGTAAATGGATTCATTTCGGAGCGTCTGACATGGAACAATTCAAAGATTCAACAGGTCTTGGATTGTATTCTGATAAAGATCATGGAGATGAACTAAGAAGAGAAAGATATTTGAAAAGAGCTAAAGGAATAAAAAATAAATTCGGCGAATTATCTTGGAAAGATCCAGAAAGTGCAAACTATTATTCAGTGAAATATCTTTGGTAACTAATAAAAAATTTTTAGGGGGTGTAATAAACATTTAAAAAATATTGAGAATCCATGAAATTTTATTTTTGCATGAATTTTCTCTTTGATTCTTTTTGCCGGAATTTTTGCCGGAATTTTTTGCCGGAAT
>Ga0180438_10005734_pt1 | contig 17111 bp, 18 predicted proteins | sample SS_ome_12_FD_132455 | JGI IMG/M metagenome (GOLD analysis project Ga0180438, IMG submission 132455) | Hypersaline lake sediment archaeal communities from the Salton Sea, California, USA - SS_3_D_2 metaG | ecosystem: Environmental > Aquatic > Non-marine Saline and Alkaline > Hypersaline >...
ATCTGCTGACGCATACGTCGGGCATCCCCAGTTATACGGAGGAGCCCAACTTTTTTCCGGACGTGAGCCGCGATCCTTACACAGTGGACGAATTCATCCAATCGTTCTGCAGCGGCGATTTACAATTCGAACCCGGCTCCCAGTTCCGGTACAACAATTCCGGGTATTTCCTCCTGGGAGCCATCATCGAGAAACTAACGGGCAAGACATATGAAACCGTTCTCCAGGAACGAATTCTCCAGCCGCTGAACATGGCGGATACCGGATACGACCGCCACGCTCCCCTCATTCCCAACCGTGCTTCCGGGTATACGAGAACATTCGACGGATACGTGAATGCAGAATACCTGGATATGTCACTGCCTTACGCAGCGGGATCGATGTACGCCACGGTGGAGGATTTGTACCTGTGGGATCAAGCCCTGTATACGGAGAAACTCCTGTCCAAAAAATACAAAGAGATGATGTTCAAACCCCATTTTCCTGGTCTGGGGGGACACTACGCCTATGGCTGGACGATACGGTATCTCCCAGTAGGAACGACGGCAGACAGTGTCCTAACCGTCAGTCACGGCGGCGGGATCAATGGTTTCAACACCCTAATTCTTCGTGTTGTTCAGCCTAAACATCTCGTCGTACTGTTCAACAACACGCCGGGAGCGAATCTGGGAGGCATGGCCCAGGGCATCATCAACATTTTATACGAGCAGCCGTTCGACCCGCCGAAGAAGTCCATCGCAAGAGCCCTGCACGACGTCATTCTGCAGGACGGCATAGAGTCGGCCATCGAAACCTATCATGAGCTGAAGGCCCATCAAGAAGAAGCCTACGATTTCCGTGAGCGGGAACTCAACACCTTGGGGTATCAGCTTTTGGGTTCTGAAAAAATCGACGAGGCTGTGGCCATATTCAAGCTCAACGTCGAACTCTTTCCCGAATCCTTCAACGCGTACGACAGCCTGGGAGAAGTGTACTTCCAGAAGGGGGAGAAAGAACTGGCCATCAAAAATTACGCGAAATCATTGGACATCAATCCCAACAACACGAATGCCATCCGGATGCTGAATCGGATGATCGAAGAAGAATGAAGAGTTACGATTACGACAAGAGAGACCAGGTTAGAGAATTGACTTGGGATGATTTCGCCACATTCTCCAAGTACTTGGCGGAACGGCTGGCTCCTGAAAATGTTGACATGATTATCGGCATCGCCCGGGCGGGCCTGCTGCCGGCCACGGCCGTATCCTGCATGCTTCGCAAGGAGATGTATCCCGTCCGGTTAACGCGCCGGCAGGCTGACGTAGTCGTCTCCGAGAAGCCTGTATGGAAAGTCACGCTTCCTGAAGCTGAATTGACGGATCGTGTCGTGGCCGTTGTGGACGAGATTGCGGATACGGGCGAGACGCTGTCAATGGTGGCCGAGGGGGCCAGAGAACGGGGTGCAAAACGGGTCATCACAGCCTGTTTGATATCCCATACATGGGCCAAGCCCGATATTGTCATCCTGGAGACGGACGACTTGGTTCTGTTTCCGTGGAGTGCTCGGGTGTACGATAAAGGCGAATGGCGAATCCACCCCGAGATTGAGGGCCCGATTCGGAAGTTGAAGCGAAGAACGTGAATCGGAATCGTATGGTTCGGACACATGTCCTTCATATATATGTAAGTTTATGTGAATTCGACGGATGCCCGCAGCCATTAAAGTGAGTTCGATCCGGTTCCGTATCCTTTGTCAGGATAGTCAATGTATCGATCCTCAACAAACGAGACCAAACCTCTCCAACGAATGCTCGTGACCTCTTCTTGCGCCAGGGGAACCCATGCCGTATCGGAAGGTAAAAGAATGGTATGCCCGAAACAGACGTGTACTAATTTGACGATATGTGACAAAACGTCGGTTTTATCGGTTCGTGAGTGTATCATCGTGAATCAAGGCTCAACAAAGAGGATACGGTCATGAGTTCTCATACATGTAAAGTCAAGACAAAAGTCCGGGGTGTGGATGTGAAGGAGGGCGCCGGTGTGAAGGTGCATCGCCTCATCGGGACGCGCACATTGGACCACATCGATCCCTTCGTCCTCCTAGACGAGTTCAAGAGCGCCAATCCCGAGGATTACATCGCCGGATTCCCGATGCATCCGCATCGCGGCATCGAAACCATCACGTATATGATCAAGGGCGCCTTCCGTCACGAAGATTCCAAGGGAAACGGGGGCCTGCTGACGGATGGGTGTGTACAGTGGATGACGGCCGGCCGGGGCATTCTGCACAGCGAAATGCCCGAGCGAACCAAGGGCCTGTTATGGGGGTATCAGCTTTGGCTGAGCCTGCCGGCCAAGGATAAGATGATTCCACCCCGTTATCAGCATCTGTCGCCGGAAGATATTCCAACTGTCGAAGACGATGGTATGTTTGTAAAAATCATCTCCGGCAGCTATCACGGAACAACGGGTCCTGCCACCAATTGGGTCAACACGCATTATTTTGATGTGGCCGTGGATAAAGGACAGGTTTTTGAATTTCCAATCGATCCAAAAATGAACAGCTTCTGCTACGTCCACACGGGCTCCGTGCTCATCGATCCGCATGGCGATCCTCACATGGTGCACGAGAAAGAATTGGCGGAGCTGGACAACAATGACATGATCGAAATAAAAGGAGTGTCGGATAAGGCGGGATTCTTACTCCTGTCGGCTTATCCGAACAACGAGCCCATCGTGAAAGGAGGGCCGTTCGTGATGAACTCCACAGAAGAGATTGCCCGGGCCTTTGTAGACTATCAGAACGGCGTGCTGGACAAGTAGACGGGCAGTCGGGACCGGAGATGGTCATCCTCTCCGGTCCAGGAAAGGAAACGATACCGTGCGTCATCCGAGCTTGGTCAAGTGGGAGAAAAAATTAAAAAAAGCTCTCGATGAGTTGGACGACTTCCTGGAGGATAAGTACGAGGGCAGGTACCGTCTCCATCCGGTGAGGTCTGGCAGGGGCAAGACATCCAGCAAAGCCCATGACGGTCTGTTCGATATCGTGGCCAAGTTTACCCTGGGTGCAGGATCGCAGTTCGGAAGGGGTTATATCGTAGACGTTGACGTGGCCACGCTGGAGGACATTCCCCAGAAAGTACAGAAGGAAATCGAAGACGAGGCCCTGAAGAAATTACGAGAGACGATTCCCAAATACTTTCCTGACACTGACCTGCGTGTAGATAAGGACGGGAAGGTCATCAAGATTCACGGCGATTTGAGTCTGGGAACACTTTAGTTTCTCTCTACGTCATATAAAGTGACGTGCTGATGTAGTGCGTCTTCTTTTCAATATGATAGGGTTAGCATGCCGCCTATTCGATTCGAAAAGCGAACCGTGACCGCGCGGATTCGTCATCCGCTGAAAGATTTTCAGGTCACGGAGGAGGAGATCGAGGTCAGGACGGACCCGCTCCTGGGATATACCTCACGCATAATAAGCTCCAAGGGACTGGATGCACAGCCTGAAGACGATCCGCTCCCGGACTTTGCCAAGGCGTCATCCCCCTGTTTTTTCTGTGAAGGTCGGGTCGAAACCAAGACACCCATGCTCCCGGAGGAGATACATCCACAGGGCCGAATACAAGTCGGTAAGGCCCTGCTCTTTCCAAACTTGGCAGGCTACGGTAAATACAGCGGCGTCTGTATTCTTTCGAAAGATCATTTTCTGCCCATCGAATCGTTCCACGTAGAGCTCATCGTCGATGCACTCAGGGCTTGCCAGGTGTATTTTCAACAGTGTGCTCAGGCCGACGACGAAACGCTCTACCCTTCCGTGAATTGGAATTACCTGCTCCCCGCAGGAAGCAGTTTGCTGCATCCCCATCTTCAGCCCGTTTTAGACCCGATACCCACGAACACTCATCGAGACATCATCGATGCCGCCGATGTATACGAAGAGATCACGGGAACCCGCTACTGGCAGGATTTCAGGGAGACTGAGAGAAACGGACCGAGATTCCTGTTCGAATCCGATGACGGATTCTGGTTTACGCCGTTTGCGCCCGTGGGATTTAACGAATGCAACGCCCTGGTCGGTCGGTGTGAATCGTTCCTGGACCTGGACGCCCGAATCCTTGGAGAGATAGCGGAGGGGCTTCACCGCGTTTTCCGGTTTTACCACCGGATGAAGCACAACAGCTTCAATCTCGTCCTCTTCTCTCCGCCCGTCGGGTGTAGATCGAGCGATAACATGCCCTGCCTGCTGAAAGTGGCATCCAGACCTGTTTTTGCGCCGTATTACCGGAACGATGTGACCTTCTTCGAGCGGTTTCATCAGGAATCGGTCATCGACCGATCGCCGGAGGAATTGGCGGAGGCGTTTCGAAATTTTCTGAAGCATCATAAATAATCAAGGGAGAGATTATTAAAATGCACAGATGCATGAAAAGTGTACCGTGTCCCAACCGGATGACGGCCTTCACCGACGCGCAGATCGTCCAGGCGCGGAAGCAGGTACCGGCCTGGGACGTGTTGGAGGTGGACGGGATTAAGAAGATACGCCGCACGTTTTCTTTCAAGACCTTCCCGGAAGCGCTGGCTTTCACCAACATGGTGGGCGCCTTGTCAGAGGCGGAGAATCACCATCCTTCGATCCAGATCGAATCGGAGATGGTGACCGTGACGTTTTATACGCACAAGGTGAACGGGTTGCACGATGACGATTTCTTGATGGCGCGTAAGATTGATCAAATCGCAAAATAGGAGGTCGATTTGGCGTTTAAAATCGTGTGGATGGACCGATGCCTGGCCGTGGCGGCCTTTGCATTGGGTGTGGTCAGTATCTTTATCCGGGATGTGGACAAGTGCCCGATTTATTTCATGCTTGCCTATGTCCTGTGGCGGTTGAAATAATACCCGATAAATCGAATCGGCCCTTCTTCATGAAGGATGTGTAACGGCGCATATATTATGATGCGTCAAAGATGCTGGCGATGATATGCATATCCAGCTTCCACGAAATCGACACTCCATGTCGTATCGGATGTATCGCAAGACCCGTGTGAAACAGGGGAAGGTGAGGAAGCCATCCCATGGATGATCTTGTGGCTCATTTTCGGTTTTATGAGGAACTGAACGATTTTCTTCCTCCCCAGAAACGCAAGAATCCATTTCCGTATACGTTTAAGGGGGTACCTTCCGTGAAGGATGCCATCGAAGCTATAGGTGTGCCCCATACCGAAGTGGACCTGATCCTCGTGAACGGCCGGTCGGTGGCCTTTGACTATTGTCTTTGCCAGGGGGATCGCGTTTCCGTGTATCCGGTCTTCGAGAGTCTCGACATCACACCGGTCATCCGGCTGCGGGCCGCGCCTCTTCGCCGGACGGCCTTTATCTGCGACACGCAGCTCGGCCGGTTGGCCCGGCTTCTGCGCATGATGGGATTCGACACCCTGAATCGGAACGATTACGACGATCCCGAGATTGTCCGTATATCGCTGAAGGACAAACGCATTATCCTGACCCGGGATATCGGTATCCTGAAACAAAAGGTCGTGACTCACGGATACTGGATTCGTTCTACGTCACCGGATGAACAGTTGGAGGAAGTACTCCGGAGGTGCGATCTTTTTGGTCAGATCAGGCCGTTTCGTCGATGTCTGGTGTGCAATGGCATCGTGGAGCGAGTGGATAAAGAGACTATCCTGCACCGGCTGGAGCCCAGGACAAAACGCTACTACGATGAATTCTACAGGTGCCCAGATTGCGGACGGATTTACTGGAAGGGATCCCACTATCAGCGCATGTTAGCCAAGATGGAAAAATATCTCGGAGGCGTTCGTGAAGATCATTAAAAAGGTCCTATTTTTCGTTTCCCTTTTTGCCGTCTATCTCATCCTGAAAGAATTGGTCGTTCTTTACCAGTTCATGCGTTCCATCCATCCTGTGGCCGGATACGGCGCCCTGGCCGTGATTCTCGTGTTCATTTCGTATTTTATCCTGGTGCCTCTGTTTCAGATCGTCCGGATTCCCAGGAATTTTGCGCCGACGAGGAAGATGAAGAAGGTTCCGGATTTGGTAGAGCGCCGCATGAGGTACTTTCGTACGAATCCGTTCCTTCTGGACGCCGGTTTCGATTTCGATAACCTCTCACCCGATGAGGAGGGGTATCAAAGGATCGTCGAATTCTTGAAGCCCCAGGCCGAGAAAATCCGGAAGAAATATGTCACCCAGCTTTTCTACAGCACAGCCATCGCACAGAACGGATTCCTGGATGCGATTTTGATTCTGTCGTCCAGCATCAATCTCGTGAAGGATCTTTTTATCCTCTACCACGGGCGGGTTTCCAACAAGGATCTTCTGTCCATCGCCAAGAGAGTCTACTACTCCATGGCCATCGGCGGTTCGGAAGGAGTCGAGTATGCCACTGAGGAGATTTTTTCTAAGCTGACGGCAGGGGGCATCCGAAGCATTCCCTTCGCGTCGAAAATACTGGGCTCGATTGCCGACGGATTCGTGAATGCGGCCCTCCTGACACGTATCGCCATCATCACCGAGAATTACTGCAAATACATCTACATCAAGTCAGAGAGGGATTTGTATCCGACTTTCAACGCTGTGATCTCGTCCACCAAGATTATCACCTCCGACGTGATCGAAAAAATCTTCGGTGAGCTCAAACATATCGCGAAAGACCGCACCAGCCGGTATGTGCTGATGACGGTCAACCCTGTGGGTTACATCGTGGGGCACGCCATGGCAAAGAAAGCGGAGCGTTCGGACAAGTTGTCTCCCGCCCAAAGAGAAATGATGCGGGAGACGGCCATGCTAGCCCAGAATCCCATTGGGTATGGATTCGGAAAAGTTGCAGGACTGTTTAAGAACAGACGAAAATTGTTGAATGAGTCATTCATGTTGGACGATACCGTCCTCTGATTCTCCAGATCATCAAATGAGGGATAACACGATGCTGGAAGACGAGAACATCGTGCGATTTTTTGATTGCATGAGTCAGCGGAAGGATGGCCAGTTGGAGCATCTTCTCTCGGATTCTGCCGAGTTCTACTTCCCCAAAACCCGGCCGTTGCTGGGTAAAGATCGAATTCTGACGTTTTTCAAGTTCCTCTGGCGGCAGTACCCGGAACTGACGTTTGAGATTCAGAGGGTGATACTACAGGAACAGACGGCGGCTGTGCACTGGACGAACCGGGGGACGAACCGGAAGGGCGAGCCATATGAGAACGAGGGGGTCACACTTCTGGAGATCAAAGATAATAAGATCGTTTATATCAGCGATTTTTTTAAGGATACGGGTCTCTTTTAATATCGCCTTAAAAGCCTACTCCAGAACTGTGGGCAGGATGTGATTTGCAACGACAGATAAGAGTGATTCCATCTGCTCCCATTCTGTTTCTGTATCTGCGTTGGCGGTCGTCACGATGACCATATCGAGATCGGGTGCGTTGAGGATGAATTGACCACCATAACCCGAGGCAAAATAGACCGGGTACTGGCCAAACCTGCCGGTCCACCATAAATATCCGTATCCCACGTCCTCCATCTCCTTCCAGGGTTCTGTAAAATTTCGATAGTTACGGACAGACGTCTCGATCCAATCGGAAGACAGGATCTGTTTGTCGTTGATGCGGCCGTTCTTCAGATAAAGATATCCGAATCGGGCCATGTCACGGGGAGCCAGGTGCAGACAGCTTCCGCCGTAATGAATTCCGTTTCCGTCGGTCAACCACTTTACTTTCTGGATTCCCAGGGGACGGAACAGATGCTTCTGTGCAGAGGCCAGGGTTGACATGCCTGTTACCCGCGTGATGATTCCGGATAGCAAGTGGGCCGAATGGCTGGAATAGCAGAAATCCTCTCCTGGATCGTACTGGAGAGGGGAGTCGATGATAATCTTGAGGAGATTGTTCCAATCTTTTCTATAGACCGGCATCGTCAGTATTTCGCCGAAACCGGCCTGCATCGTCAATAGATGCCGAATCGTGATGTCGCGTTTTCTGGGATCCGTGCAGGATTCGAGCTCATCCTGAAAATAATCCTCCAGTTTTTGATCAACGCTGTCGATGTATCCTTCTTCCAGGGCGATACCCATTAGGGCGGAAGTCACGCTCTTCGTCACAGAATAGACAGGGTTCATCGTATTTGCAGAATTATTATGGTACAACTCGACCACCAAATACCCATTCCTCACCATGAGAAAACTGGTCACATAATCCATTTTTTCAATGATCTTGAAGGCGTCTTGCAGTACATCGGGATTCAAGCCTTGATCCTCGGGAGCAGATACGGGCCAGGGGTACGGATTTGTGACGTTCTCCTTGAATAGAATGCCGGTGGAGCAGGTGACAACGACCAGCAAGCCGATTGTCATAGATACAATCCAAATGGAGACGGTGTTCTTCATAGCATTATCATATCTTTCAACAATGCCAATGGGCATATGTGTATCGACACCGATGCATCGTCCTGCTCGATGGGATGTGCAATGGCGATGTCCATTTACCGGGATTCGTCCTGGGGCTTCAGAGTCTCCAGGAGCGACATATCGACCCAGTAGATGTCCCTGTTTCCCCGTCTGTTGCTGGTGAAGAAAAAATATTTGCCGTCGGGCGACACGTAGGGACGGTTTTCTGAGGCGGATGAATTCACGCCGTCGCCCATGTTGACGGGCTCTGTCCATAAACCATCCTTCGTGCGGAAGGTCACGTAGATATCGTCGCTTCCGTATCCCCCCGGTTTGGTCGAGCAGAAGAAAAGGTAGCTCTCATCGGGCGCAATGTAGGGATCCCATTCGTGTTCCTGGGTGTTGATGAGAGCTCCGAGGTTTTCGGGTTCCTGGTACGTACCGTCTATCCGGTGTGATCGGAAGAGATCGGACTTGCCGAATCCGCCCCGTCCACGGCAGAAAAAGTAGAGCGCTCCGTCCCGGGTCATCGAGGGGTAGCTTTCGTGTTGGTCCGTATTGATGGGAGCCTCTAGACGGCGTGGTTCAGACCAACCGGTATCGGTCTTCTCGACCATCCAGATATCACCGTCTTCTCTCTGGACACCTCTATTCTGTATCGGTCGCTGTGAGGTGAACAACAGGGTCTTGCCGTCGGGTGCTATCGTAAAGTCTTTGTCTCGGTAGGGACTCGAGAATGGTGCCGCTACGGACCGAGACCATCGGCCATCTTTCAGTTCGATGACATAGATTTCATCCTCGGAGTCCCATTCTCTCCGGAAAACGAAGAGTTTGCCATCCAGTGCGAATCCAGAGCAGCCTTCTTCCCGATCCGTGGATATGATTCCCGGAGCAAACAGTTCCGGTGTCATGCCCGGCGGTTCTTGGCCCAGGTAGGGGCCGTGTATATCGGCCGTCGTATGATTCTGAGTGCAGCCCGCTTTAAGCAAAAAAATCGTTAGAAACCACACTGAAAAAATCGGGAGTCTTTTGGTGACAAGCATGGCAAACTCCAATATTTTTTTTATTTAATACAGGAATCATCATTCACTATCGTTGATGAACCGTCTGGGGTCAATCCCATGGTGACTAACGCACTTTACCCTTTCTCAAGAGTAAAGTGCGATGAACATCGTACGTCATAGTCTGATTGTGGCTCTGTCGATGACTACAATTAGGACACGAGAGTGCGCGTGATTTTTACCACTAGATCCGATGTCGGGTCTGGACACCGGACATATTCGGTGGTCACACCGTCGGGATCGATGACTTTTTCATAGGGTGTTCCTTCGTATTTCCATGGGAGCGTCACGCCATGCTCCAGAAGCCGGATGAATTCGATCATGGACGCTCGCAGCCAAGGGCAGATTTTACCCCAATCCTTCGGGTATTCAAATGTGTCGCCTTTTTTATGACACCACGAGTCTTCGCGCGCCTCGTAAATCTCCAAGGTAATCTTATACCGTTTACGCTGGGATTGTCCTCCGGCAGCTGTGGCTCCCACGATGGACGGCATGGCAGCGAGACCGGCCAAACTCCCGCATGACGTTCCTAAAAATTCTCTTCGTTTCATATGTTCCTCCTCTCGTTTCTTTTGTGTGTTCGCTTCTCTAGGTCTGGAACTCATTCGACTGGTTTAAAATCCTGAATGATCCTGGCGTCCACCCAGTAGGCGTCTCCGCCGCCGTTTTGCGGCGCTTTCCACGCCTTCAAGATGGCGTCGTAATTCATCGGGCTCTGGCTCCAGAGATCGCCATACCTTCGACTGGTATAAAACAGGTATCTGCCGCACGGTGAGAGCATCTGACAGTTTTCACCACCTGGTGAATTGATTCTTTCTCCCATGTTTTTCAGGGGAGACCATGAACCGTCATCCCTACGAAAGGTGATATAGAGATCGGAACTGCCGATATGTTCCTCCTCCCTCACGGTGGAGACGATCAGGTAGCTCTCGTCAGGAGCGATAAACGCATCGCCCTCGAAACCGGGACTGTTGATGGGCGGGGGCAGGAGTTCGGCTTCCACGTATTTGCCGTCTACTTTTTTAGCTCTGTAAATGTCGCTGGCGCCCATGCCGCCTTCCCGGCGGGACTGGAAGTAGAACGTCTCGTCCCTGGTTAGGGATGGATAGAACTCGTGCGTTTCGGTGTTTATCGGGTATCCCATGTTGACAGGTTCCATCCATCCATTTTGTGTTCTGTGTACGACCCAGATATCGTAATCCTCTTCCGGGTCTCCGTGTCCTGACCGGGGTCTGTTGGAACAGAAATACACGGTGTTCCCGTCGAAGGATACGAAGGGATCCACGCCGCCATGCTTGCCGGAGAAAGGCGCTACCTCGGGCTTTGTCCATCGGCCATTATCCTCCCGGGTCATGACAAGCGCCCATTTCATCGGTCCGACGGAGACAGAATAAATAACCTCCTTTCCTCCGGGGAAAAAGACGGCGTTAAGTTCGTACAATGAGGTAGACAAGACGCCAGGAGCGAATAATTCACCCTCCAGGCCGGGTGGTTTTTGGCCGAGATACTCACCCTGGAATACAGGAAAATCACTTTTCTGACTGCAGTGTATCTGCAGAAGCACAATGAGCAATACGGCCAATCCCCAAATTCGTTTTTGCTTCATGGTAATGACTCCTTTTATCATTCTTGTGGTTTGTATTCTTCGAGGATTTTCGCATCGACCCAAAAAATATCACCCTGGCCGTTACGGTAGCTGGTGAAGAAAAAATACTTGCCGTCTTCCGTCACATAGGGGCATAATTCATACTCGGCCGAATTGATGGCTCCGCCAAGACTTTTAGCTTCGGACCAGCCTCCATCAGAGAGCCGAACGCTGATGTACAAATCCGTCTTTCCGAATCCCCCCTTATTTCTGTCGGAACCGAATATGATATACGTCTCATCGCGAGCGATGAATGCATCGAATTCGCCGTCTTCCGTGTTGATGGGACTGCCTATGTTTTCCGGCTCGGTATAGGCCCCATCGATCCATTCCGATCTGAAAATATCCTGTTTTCCAAAACCACCCAAACCGTCGGAATGAAAATAAAGGGTGCCGTCCTTGGCTACCGACGGACAATTGTCGTTCCCCTCACTGTTGATGGGTGCACCTAAATTCTTGGGAATTCCCCATTCACCGTTTTCCAGACGTTTAACAACATAGATGTCTTTCGGGCCCCGTGTGTCGTCCCGCAAGGAACCAAAAAACAAGGTGTTGCCATCCGTCGTTAACGAGGGATTGACATCGGTTTGACCGGTGGCAAAAGAAACCTGTCGGGATTGCGTCCAGATTCCATCTTCATATGTGACCAGCTGTATCGCACTGGTTCCGGGTCCTCTGGAGCGAGAAAAGTAAAATTCACTCCCGTCCGGAGAAAACACTGAATTCAGCTCACTATTGTCCGTGGATACAATTCCGGGTGCAAAAATCTGGGGCGTTAGACCCGGTGGTTTCTGACCGAGATAGGCATCCTTCCATGCAGGGATTTTATTTTTCTGACCACAGTGAATCTGCAAAAGAACGATGGATGAAACAACCATACTAAAAATCCGTTTCTGCTTCATGAAGATTCCTCCTTTTATCATTCTTGTGGTTTGTATTCTTCGAGTATTTTTGCATCTACCCAGTAGATGTCCCATCTCTCAGGAGCTCCACGCGCAAAAAACAGATACTTGCCGTCGGGTGAGAGGGATGCGACGTGGTCTTGTTCGGGCGAATTGATCTTATTGCCCAAGTGAAAGGCCTTTCCCCACTTACCGTCCGCATCAGGGAAACAGATGTAGAGATCGATGTCTTCTTCTCCGCCGACCGCACCTGGCCGTTTGGAATCAAAGATGAGGAAACGTTCATCGGGTGCAATGCAGGGATGCGCATCAAAGTACGGTGAATCTATGCCCCCTTTGAGTAATTCGGGTTCGGCATACTGGCCGCCGATATAATGCGCTTTGACAATCCCCCAGTCGGCCTCTCCCGTGCGAACCGTATAGTATATCGTGCGATTTTTCGCAGATGTGACATACATACCGAGACCATAATAACGAGGATCCCCCCAGCGATCTACCGATCGTTCCGCCATCCAGAGCCCGTATTTTCTCTCAGAAACCACGGGTTTTGGCCTCTCGCTACCCCAGAATAATAAACGGCCATCAACGCTGACATGCGGCTCGTCATCGTAATACGTACCGCTGAATGATGCGGGAGCGGGTGCAGTCCATCGGCCATCTTGATATCGGCAGACCATGATGGTGTTCTGACGAAGCTCAATACTTCCACGTGTAAAGTAGAATTCCTGACCGTCAGGAGAGAAGGTGCAGCCGAATTCTTTATATTCCTCGGTCGATACGATGCCGGATGCAAAAACCTTGGGCGTCATGCCCGGAGGCTCTTGGCCGAGATAGGGGCCTTTTAAAACGGGGAAATCATGCTTCTTCGCGCATCCCATCAGCAAAAAGAAACAAAACAACATGGAAGAAACACTCGTGTATTTCATCACGATTTCCTATTACTCTTATTGCAGCGGTTTCAATTCTTCGATGATTTTCGCATCGACCCAATAGATATCCTCTCCATTCGAATAGAATAAAAATTTGCCATCGGGTGAGACGAAGGGGATTTGTTCATGTTCCGGTGAGTTTATTTTTTCACCGAGATTGACTGCCTCACCCCAGGAGTCCTCGCTATCGCGAAAACTGATGTACAGGTCGTTGCCTCCCATACCACCCGGTCTGTTGGAATCGAAGATGATGTATCTCTCATCGGGTGCCACATATGGATGAGCATCTTTATAGGGTGAATTCAGACTGCCTGTGAGTGCTTTGGGCTCCTGAGATCGACTGTCAACGAACCGAGATCGGACGATATCGCATGTATCCATCCCCTTTGAAATGTCGGTGTAATAGAGAACATCGCTGTCGGATATTGTCGCGAACATACCTAGCATCAAATGCCTCGGTTCGCTCCAACCGCTTGGGGTTCGTTCCATCATCCAAATTCCGGATTCAGGCCTGCCAAAAAACAGCCTGCTGCCGTCCGGGGAGAAATTCGGCTCGGCTTCGGAATGCTCGCCGGAGAATGGCGCTATCTCAGGAGCCGTCCAACCATTCTCTTCCAGCCGGCAAACCATGATCGTGTGTCTTCTGGGCTCGACGTACGTTCGCGTGAAAAAAAACTCTCTGCCGTCGGGTGGCATCGTGCAGCCGAATTCTTCATATTCCTCGGTCGATACAATGCCGGGTGCAAAAACCCGGGGCGATCGGCCCGGAGATTCTTGGCCGAGGTAGGGACCTTTTAACACGGGGAAATCATGCTTCTTTACGCATCCAATCAGAATAAAGAAACAAATCCATATGGAAGAAACACTCGTGTATTTCATCACAATTTCCCATCACTCCTATCGCAGCGGTTTCAATTCTTCGATGATTTTAGCCTCCACCCAGTAGATATCGATACTCCGATCGGGCATCGTTCGAGCGAACATTAGATACTTCCCATCGGGCGTCACCTTGGGATACCAATCATAGTGTTCAGAGTTGACCTGTATACCCAGGTTCTGCGAATCGGACCAAGACCCGTCATTCTGTTGATAACTTACGTAGAGATCGGATTTCCCGATTGGACTCGGCCTGTAGGAATCATAAACGATGTAGCTTTCATCGGGTGCGACGTATACGTGCTCTTCATAATCGTTCGAGTTGATCCTCTTGCCCAGGTTTTCAGGTTTTGTATACGTTCCATTGATGAGACGTGACCGATAGATATCTTTGTCTCCAGGATCATCGTAGTTTCCCGAAAAATACAACGTGCCGTTCTTGGAAACCGACGGACTTATCCGTCTGGCCCCCAAATCCGTGTTTGTTAAACGGAAGGGAGTTCCCCATTCAGGTCCCTTTTTCTCAACCGCGTAGATATCGTGAATAAACGCCTCTGATGACGTGTCGTACCAAACGAAATATAAAATGGGTTTGTCGGGTGAAAAGCACGATTCTCCGCCCGGATAGTCATCCATGAAAGGGAGCTTCTGGGGCTTGGACCATGTTCCGTCGGCGTACCGCATGAAATAAATGGAACCCTGATGCCCGGGGGAGTAACGCGTGAAGTAGAATTCCCTTCCATCGGGAGAAAAATGGCCGCCGTATTCGGCATTCTCTTTGGTCGATACGATACCCGGTGCAAAAAGTTCTGGCGTGTCTCCCGGTGGTTTCTGACCAAGGTACGGGCCTTTGAGAATTGAAAAATCATCCTGAGCTGTATTTGTATTCAAGTCGGTGCGAAGGATAACGACATCTTTGAGTTTCTCGTAAGGAAATATCGATCCATCTTGATTGAAACTTCGCAGCTGAGAATTGGCGATGTAGTAAAAAACGTCTCCTGCAACAGCGCCTGTGGTCGGGATGATAAAATACCGATTACGGGTTTCGATGAGTTCCATGCGTTCGACGGTATCCCCCTTCCTGTTCAGGAAGAATCGGCTGATCCGGTTGAGCCCGTTCTGGACGCATACAAGGCTGCCTTTATAGAAATACATGCCATCGATGCCGTTTAGCGAGAGATCATCAGGCTGAGACAGGAGTCGATACTTTCTGGTCGGTATATCGATTCGGTACACTCCATCGCCGCTGGCTGCCATATAGAGCGTGTGATCGTTGGCACCGACGGTAATACCGTTGGGATAGAGAAATGCATCGGATTTGAGAAAAAGCTCCAGGGTATCACGGTCATGAAAAACCACGTACACAGCCCCAAAATACGTGTCGGTGACAAAAACGTCCCCCTGAGATGTGACGGTGACATCATTAAAAAGATGACGTATGCCTGTCTCATGAAGTGTATACTTCTTTATCAGCTTTCCCGTTTTTAAATCGTACTTAAACAGACCCGACCATCCCAATTCGTCCGGATCGATATCAGGATGCTGTCTGCTAACTGCTGAAGCCGCCCATAGAACCCGGCGTTGGGCATCCACCTCCATACCCAGAACAACTCTCAGACCATCCTGCTTCTTGTCCGTGAAATCTGCGGCATGCCCCTGTTTATCCACCTTCACAATCTTGCACTTCCATACACTACCGAGATAGAAACAGTCGTCCACAGCATCGTAGGCGATGCCTTCTGGAATCAGGTCCTTTTGGGGAATCGTAAAAGCCACACGGCTCGTGTTGATGGGTTTTTGCATGTCATCGATGCGTTTTTGAATTTTCGAAAATCCGGGTAAATCGCGTACGGGTGCCAGAGATGTATCCACTTCAGCCCTAAAATCGTAGCCCAGGATCAATGCTTTCTCCAGGCAGTCCATCGCCTTTCTGGGATCACCCATCAACCCGTGTAATCGTGCGATGCTGTAATGCAATTCCGGATCGTGCGGAACCATGTCCAGCAGATTTTGATAGCTTTCAAGAGCGATAACATAATCCTCTTTCTGCATGGCTTCACCAGCCCTGCTGTTTAAGTCGAGGTGTTTCCCCACGGATTTTTCTTGTCCGGACACACGGGATACAAGGATGGACATTCCCATTAAGAGAAGCAACGTCTTCTTCATCGGGTTTCCTTTCTGTTACTCTTTTGTTCCGTACGAGTTTTTCAACTCGTGAATCCAGGTTGCATCCACCCAGTAAATATCCCGGTTTCCCGTCTTATTGGTGGTAAAAAAGAAATACGTACCGTCCGGGGTGACATACGGGATGTATTCTTGGTGTGGAGAATTCACCCGGTCTCCCATGTTTACGGGAGACGACCATGTGCCGTCTGCTTTCCGGAAGGTCACATAGATGTCCGCCTTTCCGTAACCGCCAGGTCTGTCCGAGCAAAAGATGAGATAGCTTTCATCCGGAGCGATATAGGGGTCTACTTCATGATACTCGGTGTTCACGGGAGGCCCCTCATTGACGACCTCGGTATATCCATCGTCTTGCTTGGTTGATTTATAGATATCACCCCGTCCAAAACCGCCATCGCGATTGCTGAAAAAATAGAGCGTCGCATCCTCAGTCACCGAAGGGTAGCTATCGTGCTGGCCCGAATACACGGGAGGCGGAAGCAGCCAAGGCTCCGACCAGCCTTTATCCGTTCTCTCCGACACCCAGATCTGGTAATCCTCTGTGGGTGATTCTCCTTTGTGCAAAGGACGAGCGGATGCCACGAAGACAGTTTTTCCATCCGGAGAGAGCATGAAGTCCCAGTCGTGCTTGCCCGCCGAAAAAGGGGCCAAACGGGGCTTGCTCCACACACCGCCGATCTGTTCCATCATCAGGATACCGTCCTGATCAGACCGGGCACGAGCGAACAAGTAAAGCTGCCCATCGGGTGAAAACGAGGATCCCCCCTCCGTCGCCTGGGTGGAGATGATCCCAGGAGCAAAAACGTCCGGTGTCATCCCCGGCGGTTTCTGCCCCAGATAGGGACCTTTTAACACGGGAAAATCGGATGCCTGAGCGAAAAGATTCAGGGATGAAACGAAAACACTCACCATAAAATATACTCGGATTTTCAAATACATCGGTATATCCTCCTAATTCGATCCATTCGGTCTTAATAAGTCGATAACCTTGGCATCGACCCAGAAAATATCGCCTTTTCCATTTCCTGGACTATTCACGATGTTCATCTTTTTCTCATAAGTGATGGGACTGTCCGAAAACGTGTCGAATAAATTCCGCTCACTGTAAAAGAATATATATTTTCCATC
>Ga0180438_10005735_pt1 | contig 17110 bp, 18 predicted proteins | sample SS_ome_12_FD_132455 | JGI IMG/M metagenome (GOLD analysis project Ga0180438, IMG submission 132455) | Hypersaline lake sediment archaeal communities from the Salton Sea, California, USA - SS_3_D_2 metaG | ecosystem: Environmental > Aquatic > Non-marine Saline and Alkaline > Hypersaline >...
CAGTATGAGGTATCAGCTATGACAAAGAAAGGCTTGATCTGCCAGCATTGTGGACGTCCGATCGCCGTACCAGGCTCCCGATGTCCGTGGCCTGGCTGTGGCAAGACTATCATGGTCATCTGCGCGGCATGCAAAGAATATACCAGCGATGACGGTGCGTTTTGCGAGCAGTGCGGCGAGCCCCTGGTGGCTGCCTCGTTCGAATCCCCGGTGGGACTCGGGCCAGCCCAGTCACTCGTCACTGACCTGGCAGAAGACAAAAAGAGGGCGCTGCTGGTTGCCAGTGGCGTGATGGCTGAGTACACGACCGGCTTCTTCTATGACGGCAGCGAACAGCGCTCAGTGCTGGTAGACCTTTTCGGGGCGCCCCTCACGCCCCGACGGAAGGCGGAGGCCCTGCTCTTTGGCGCCATCGCCTACCTGGTGCAGCATGGCTATGCTGCTCTGGAGAGAGGGCCGGGTATGACATCGGGATTTCAGTGGCTCGAAGTCAAGCCCTGGGATGGTCAGAAGCGGAGTCTGGAAGGCCAGATGGGCCAGCGAGCGGGGCAGGGGATGGCCTGTATCGAGGCGATGCAGCAGACCGTAGCTAAGGCGGTAGGCTTTCATGTCGAGGTGCAGATTGTGGATGACGAGGGCGACGTCGTGGACCGGACGACGGTTGAATTGGCTGCACTTCCGTTCCTCACAGCTCGCATGGAAGCGCAGAAGGCCAGAGGCCTGAGCAGGTGGCTGCTGAGTGGCAGCACCGTGCCGTCCACCGAAATACGTGCCCAATTCGACAGCACAACCCCATCGGGCGTGGTTGGGATGGCCTGGCAGACGCCACTCCCCCCACACGAAAAGACCGCTGCCTGTCAGGAGACGTACCAGATGCTGCTGGATTTTGTAGAAGCTGACACCAATCGCGCCGAATCCTTGGTCATGGAGATCGAACGCGTGTTGCGCTGGTTCGAGCGCTGCGAAGAAATGCCCGGCCTTGTGAGCCACGAGTTGTAGATTGTGCAGGGACTTGGCCTGATAGCTGTCGCCCTCCTTGGCGCATGGTTGGCCCTGTGCGCGGTAGTGTTGGGAGTCTGGCTGCGCATACCCGCTCCTTCACCGGGAATGGTTGATGCTATGGTGCCTGATGACGAATCAGCGGAGGGAGGGTAGCTTTGTTGCCCGGAGGGCTGATCTCGATTCTCATCCTGCTGCCCAATCTATTGTGGATGGTCTTTCCGCCGCGTGGCAAACCAGAGGACGACCGTGACCCGCGGGGCGGGCTCCACAAGGCAATGGAGGTTCTGGAATGGGTGGGGCGGATCGCTGCGCTGGTGATCCCATTCTTCTACCGGATAGAAGTGCAAGGCAGCTGGAGTGTTGTCGCTTTGGCCGTGATGGCCTTGGCATTATTGATCTACTATGCCGGATGGGCGCGGTATTTCCTCCGCAAGCGACGGTATGGACTCCTGTTCGAACCGCTCTTGGGAATACCGATCCCGCTGGCAGTCAGCCCCATCGTGTACTTGCTGGCGGCATCTGCGCTGTTGGCATCCTGGTATCTGGCACTGGCCACGGTGCTCCTCGGCGTGGGGCACCTATCGATTAGCTATTGGGAGTTCAGAGGGATGGGATCGTGAGCGCAACATCGCTGCCCTATGGCTGCGTACTACCGAAGCCCGGCCGAGAACACTCCCGCATGTTGTGCGTGCTGTAGATTTTGGGATGGCCACTCATGACGAAAGCGGCTCTGAGAGAGCATAGCAGAGTAGGGGTGAGAGATGCGAGCATTGATCGTCTATGATTCGGTCCATGGCAACACCGAGATGATCGCAGGGGCCATCGGCGACGCGCTGGCAGGCGAGGTGAGGATGCACCGGCCTCAAGGCGTCGACGATGCGCCCGCAGTTGAATCTGTTGACTTGCTCATCGTGGGGTCTCCGACCCACGGCGGATGGTTCACGGAGGCGATTAAGGATTGGCTGGACAAGATCCCGGCGGATGCCCTGCAGGGCATGCGTTCAGCCGCGTTCGACACCCGGACCAGGCCCACGATACTGAGCCGCATCTTTGGCTTCGCGGCGCCCCGGATCGCGAGAAGCCTGGAGAAAAAGGACGCGATACTCGTGGGCGAACCGGGGGGCTTTAGCGTCGAAGGGATCAAGGGCCCACTCAAGGAAGGCGAGCTCGAGCGGGCAGCCGTTTGGGTACAGGAGATTGCCTCGAGCATGGAGTAGGAAGATCTCGCCACTTAACCACTGTCACTGGCATGCAACAGGAGCAGATATGCGATACAAGAGCGTCGTTGTGACAAAGAGAGGCGGCCCGGAGGCACTCCAGGTCGTCGAAAATGACCTGTGCCCGCCATCGACTGGGCAAGCTCGGATCAAGATCCTTGCTACGCCGGTCTGTGGACCCGATATCCAGCACCGTTACGGTCAGACCCCGATCGCGCCCAAGCTGCCGTTTGTGCCAGGCTATGCTGTGATCGGCGTGGTGGATGCCATGGGAGACCCAGAGCAACGAGGGGGCGGAGGTGGCGCCGACTTTGCCGTGGGAGACCGGGTTGCTGCTTTGACCATCTTTGGGGGCTATGCCGAGTATGCTTACTTGGCGGAAGAGGACCTGATCCCTGTGCCGGCTGGGCTGGACCCGGCAGAGACGGTGACCCTGATCCTGAACTACATCGTCGCCTACCAGACGCTTCATCGCTCTGCCAAGGTCGAGGCTGGCGACAAGGTGCTGATTGTTGGCGCCAGCGGTGGGGTGGGAACTGCATTGCTGGACCTGGGCAAGCTGGCCAACCTCCGCATGTACGGGATCGCGTCCAAGAGCAAGCACCATGTCCTGTTGGAGTACGGGGCGGTCCCGATCGACTATCAGACCCAGGACTTTGTCGAGGTAATCCGCCAGGCGGAGCCCGACGGACTCGATGCGGTATTCGACGGCATGGTCTGGGGGTACCTGGATCGTGGCTTCTCGCTACTGCGGCGTGGTGGCACCTGGGTGCAGTACGGCAATCCGCTGAGTTTCTCAGGCTTGTTGCGCCTCCTGGGCAAGCTCGTCTTGCTCAACGCGCTACCGAATGGTCGCTCCCTTAGACTCTACGGGACGACGACGTCCAAATTCGGTCGAGGCCGGTATCTGGAGGACTGGGCCACGCTCTTTGAACTGTTGGAGAAGGGCAAGATCAAACCTGTCATCATGGCCAAGTTTCCAATCCTGGAAGCAGCCCGGGCCAATGCGCTGCTGGAAAGCGGCCGGGTTACTGGCAACGTGGTGTTGGTGGCGCCGGAGCTGCTATGGGGCCATCGGCTCCCCGGCAATCACGAAGGAGTACTACGGGAGTGGACATGAACATCACTGCAAGAGCCATCGTCGCGGGGCTATTTTTCGTCTTCGTCTTCCTCTCCGGCATCTGGCTGAGCCGGACGGGTAGGCCACTCAATGTGGGCATCTCCACGATTCACAAGCTGATCGGGCTGGCAGCGGGGATCTTTCTCCTGGTGACGCTCTACCAACGAAACCGCCTAGTCCCGCTGAATGCGACAGAATGGATTGCCATCGTGATCACCGGCCTGTGTTTCCTGGGCACTGTCGCTTCTGGCGGCTTCCTGAGTTCCGACAAGCCTGTGCCGGTTGCCGTGTTGCGGGTGCACCAGCTCGTGCCGGTCCTGACCGCGCTGTCCAGCGGTGTCACTCTGTACCTGGTGCTGGGAGCTACATAGATGTCAGAAGCAGCAACAGCCCAACACGCAGAGGTGTCAGGCGCGGGCCCACTTCGCCCTATGGGCCTGGGCCGGTCGCTGCTGCTATTTGGCGTGCCCGCGATGGCGATGTTTCTCTGTTTCTACGTCCTCATGCCGGCCCTGATCGAGATCGGCATCCTGCCCTTCTATGCCTACAGTGCGGCCCTGATCATTCCCCTGGCAGGGTTGCTAGTGGCAGCTCTAGTGGCCTATCGGGCGGAAGGCAATCCGTTCACCTGGCAGGCCATGGCGGCACGCTTCCGCTGGCGCCGGATGGATGGGCGGGCTTGGCTATGGACACTCGGGGTGTTGGTCTTGCAGATAGCGATTTGGTTCTTGCTGCAGCAGCTCTCGGCCTGGCTCATCGCAGCGGACATCGTACCCGTGCCGCAGAACCTACCGGCGTTTCTCGATCCGCAGACTGCGGCAACCGGAGGCGTATACGACCGGGCAGTTGGCGGCTTGCAGGGGAATTGGGGGTTTATCGCTACCTCGTTGGCGGTCCTCATTTTCAACATGCTCGGGGAGGAGATGTGGTGGCGGGGCTACATCTTGCCCCGCCAGGAGTTGGCCTTTGGCAAGTGGACCTGGCTCGTGCACGGGCTGATGTGGACCGGCTTCCACGCCTACAAGTGGTGGGACTTGCTCAGCCTGTTGCCCCTGTGCCTGGGGCTGTCCTACGTAGTGTGCCGCCTGAGGAACAATACGCCGGGTTTGGTGATGCATACCCTGCAGAAGGCCGACTTTTTTCTGATGGTCGTGCCCCTGTTCCTGGTTGGCGGCGGGTGAGGGTGGACTATCTACTGGACGCCAGATTCTTGTCAGGAAGACTCGATAGTGTGAGGGTATACTGAATGCCTGAAGGGAGGTACACAATGAAGACGTTGGTTGTCTATGATTCACTCTATGGGAACACAAAGATGATCGCTGAGGCGATCGGTGAGGCACTCCCAGATGAGGTAGAGGTGCTGCACGTTAGCGAGGCAGCGCCTTCAGGGCTACATGTCTATGACCTGCTGGTCGTCGGTGCCCCGACCCACGGAGCCAAGCCATCACCTGACATGCAGGCATTTCTGGACCAGATCGGAGCGCGGGGCTTGGCGGGTGTCAAGGTAGCTGCCTTTGATACGCGGATGACGGTCAGACTGATCACGATGTTTGGCACTGCCGCCCCCAAGATCGCCAAGGCACTACAGGAGAAGGGTGGGGCCCAGGTGGGCAACCCCATGGGCGTCTTCGTCAAGGGCGGCGAGGGGCCGCTGAAGGACGGTGAGGTTGAACGCGCCGCTGCCTGGGCCAAGGCTCTGGTAGGGAACCAGCCATAGCTCGGCTGTGCTTGCGCAGTAATCGCCCAGAAGGCAACAAGGAGGAGAAAGTGTCTCAGTCCAAACGGAATCAGCTGGTTGGTGCTGAAGGAGAGGATAGCCGATGGCGCTCGCTCTATAGGATCGGCGCGGTGGCTGCCGTCATCTCGGTCTTGGTCATCCCCCTATCCATCGCTGCATTCTTCGTCTGGCCCCTGTGGCCCGATAACATCCTGGCTGTCATACAGAATGATTGGTTCGCCGGGTTGATGGGCCTTGACTTTATGTATCTGCTCAGCAACGTGTTTGCTATTCCCTTCTTCCTCGTCCTCTATGTGACACTCAAAGAGGTCGATGAAGGTTGGGCGCAGGTAGCCCTGACGATGGGTTTCCTGGGGTTGGTCTGCCTTGTACCGTCAAGACCTATTCCCGAGATGTTTGCCCTCAGTGACCACTACGCGACCGCGACCACAGAGGCTGAGAGAGACATCTACCAAGCCACCGGACAGGCGATGCTATCCCACTTTCACGGGATAGCCTACCATGCGCATTACATCCTCGGCTCTGTTTCCCTCCTGATCAGCTCATTTCTCATGCTGCGCAGCGATACATTCCGAAAGGCAACCGCCTATGTGGGCATCGTGACCAACATCGTCGTCTTTGGCCTATACGTACCTGAGATAGGCGTCTGGCTCTCGATGCTGTCGGTGGTAGGGTACATGGTCTGGTACATCCTCATTGCCCGCAGGCTCATCCGGCTAGGGTGGGGCGGTTTGCAGCGGAAGGTGACCTAGATGTCCCGAGTAGACGAACGTGCTGCCCACCCCGAATCTGTAGATCCACGCTGGAGAGGCCTGTACATCGCCGGCGGGGTGGCGGCCATTGTCGCCGTCGTGGTCTTCAGGAGGCACTTTGGGGCAGAACTTGCGCTCCTCGTGGATATGGACATCATCAGCATGGAGCCACCCGTCAGCGCCTCCGACTGGTTTGCGCTGCTCCAGGACAGCGCCTTCCTGGGCCTTCTCATGCTCGACCTCTTTGACGTCGTCAACTACCTCCTCGTGGGCCTGATCTTTCTGGCCCTCTATGGCGCCCTCCGACGAGCAAGCAAGGCGATCATGACCGTCGCGACGGCCTCTGCCCTGGTAGGGGTCGCCGTCTACCTGGCCTCGAATCAGGCCTTTGCCATGCTAACCCTGAGCGACCAGTATGCAGCGGCGAGCACCGACGCAATACGTGCCCAGTTCCTGGCGGCCGGGGAGGCGCTGCTGGCCACCCACAATCCCGCGGGCGTGAACCTAGGCCTGTTCCTCGTCGCTCTGGCCGGTCTGATCGCCTCGGTGGTCATGCTGCGGACCCGTGTCTTTGGTAGGGCCACCGCGATTCTCGGCATAGTGGCCAACAGCCTGGTGCTGACCTTTTACGTCGCCCTGCCCCTTGCGCCAAAGATCGCCCCCCTGTTCCCAGCCACCTCGGCTCTATTCCGGCTACTGTGGTACATCCTGATCGCCCGACGGCTTTTTCAACTCGGGCGGGGTGCACCGGAGGTACAACAATGAACCAACAGGCCGATCACGGCAGGTGGAGGACTCTATACTATGCTGGGGCTGTGGCGCCCCTGATCGCCCTTCTCTTCTACCTGATCGAATTCAGTATTCTGTTTCTTGAGACACCGTATCCAGCCACGGTCGAAGGTTGGTTCGCGCTCATCCAGCAAAGCAAGTTGCTGGGCCTCTGGTACCTCAACGCGCTGGACATCCTCTCTTTTGGGCTGCTAGGCATCATGTTCCTGGCCCTCTATATGGCTCTCCGGCGGGTTCGTCCGTCCTGGATGCTCATCGCCCTTTACCTTGCTTTGCTTGGAGTCGTCGTCTTTATCGTTCCGCGGGCACTCCATCTCTCTCTGCTTACACTCAGCGACCTGCACGCTGCTGCAACCACGGAGGCGCAAAAGACCGTCTACCTGGCAGCAGGAGAAGCCTTGTCGCAGGTGAGCGCGGCGACACCGCAGACCCTGGGTTTTCTGTTCATGGCTATAGCTGGCTTGATCATCTCTGACGTCAGCCTGCGCAGCCAGGCCTTGGGCGAGTGGGTACCTCCTGGTAAGGCCGCGGGCTATGTGGGTATCGTCGGATTCATCGCCGCCCTGGCCAACTTTGGCAGCCGGCTGCTGGCCCCAACTCTCGCTGAAACTATCATGCCCATCAACGGCATCCTGTGGTTCGCATGGTGGATCCTGACCTCTGTGAGCCTGTTCAAGCTGGCCAGGAGGACTTCGGACTAGATAGCTGAGGCTCGTGGTGCGGTGAACTCGGGCTCAGATCGAGGCCGAGTAGCGCGCAAGACAGTCGTAGGAGATAGACCTGGTGAGTACAAAGATCTACTATTTCTCGGGAACCGGCAACTCGCTGCACGTAGCCAAAGAACTGCAGAGACGCCTGCCAGGGGCGGAACTCGTGCCGATCCTGAGCCTCGTCGGACAAGAACATGTGATAACCAGCGGGGACACCGTGGGATTTGTCTTCCCGCACTATGCCTCCTCACTCCCCAAGGTGGTTCGCAGCTTTATTGAGAAGCTTGATCTGAGATCGGCAAGCTACCTGTTCGCGATTGCGACGCGGGGCGGCACCAAAACGTGGGCATTTGTCGAGATCGACGAGATTCTGAAGGACAAGGGCCGGCGGCTCGACGCACACTCTGCGATCACCATGCCTGGTGGAAATGACGCGCTGGTCAAGAGCTATGCAGAGCGGATTACAGAGGAGAGAGTACAGAGGCTGGAATCTGAGATGCTGGCCAGGCTCGATGCAATTCAGAGGACAATCATGAAACGAGAGGTCAGCCGGGAAGAAGACAAGGGCCACGTGGCGCCACCTCTATTCCTGGTCCCTTTCGTCCCTCTCCTCGACGCGCTGGCACCACACCTCATCCGGCTCGGCAGAAGGGTTGAGAGTTCCTTCGAGTTCTACTGTGACGAAACGTGTACGGGATGCGGTATCTGCGAGCGGGTTTGTCTCGCCGGCAAAGTGCAGATGGTCGATAGCAGGCCTGTATGGCAAGAGGGAGTCAGTTGCCATGGCTGTTTCGCCTGCCTGAGCTACTGTCCAGAGGAGTCGATTCAGGTCAGGTCCAAGTGGTATTTGACGTCATACACCGAGCAAAACGGTAGGTATCATCATCCCGCCATAGACGCGAGCGACATCGCGAGGCAGAAACTGGGGAGATAGTACTTTCTTTGACGATCCACCACCACAAGCAGGCGGCTCGCTTCGCTGGCGCTCGCAAGCACCTGACGGAGAACGATAAAATGAATCGGGCGACAAGAATCAATGTGGTCACACTGGGCGTCATGCTTGCTCTGAGTGGCATGTTGGGCCACGGCCTCTTTGAGGTCCTCCAGGGGAACACGCCCACGGGCGGTCTCTTTATCGAGGCCATCGGTGAGGCCCAGAGAATGTGGGAGCATGGCACCGAGGGTGCGTTCACTATCATTCCCAACTTTCTCATTACCGGTCTCCTGGCGATGGCGGTTAGCCTGTGTATTATCATCTGGTCGGTCGGTTTTGTTCACAAGAAGCAAGGTCCGCTGGTGTTCTTGTGCCTGTTCATCCTGCTCTTTCTGGTCGGCGGCGGCGTCGCCCAGGTTGCCTTCTTCCTTCCTGCTTGGGCTGCCTCAACTCGGATCCGAAAACCGCTGACCTGGTGGCGGCGGGTTCTCCCCGAAGCCTTGCGCCGGGTGCTGGCCAGACTGTGGTCCTGCTTCCTCATCGCCGCCTCGCTGCTGCTGGTCATTGGTCTTGTGATCTCAGTAACCGGCTTTGTCCCGGGCGTGAACGACGCCGATCTGATTCTTAGCATCGATTGGTCACTCCTGGGCATTGGGTATCTGCTCTATATGCTGGCTCTGGTAGCTGGATTCGCATACGACATTGAGAGACAAACCGATTCATCCGAAGGCCAAAAGAAGACAAAGGAGCGGAAATGAGAAAAGCGACACGAATCTCGGCCACGGTGCTCGGCTTGACCGCCGGTGTGGCCGGCATCGAACATGGGATCTTTGAGTTTCTGCAAGGCAATGTCAAGCCCGAAGGTTTGATGATCTCTTCTATAGGACCGCCGTGCGTGCCGGAATTGAGCTGGAATCAGTGCGAACCGGCCATGACCGTCATCCCCAGCTTCTTAATCACGGGCATCCTGGCGGTCATCTGTGGCCTCATTGTCACGGTCTGGTCGGCTTTCTTCGTGCACAGAAAGCGTGGCGGCCTCATCCTGATCCTGCTGTGCGTCCCAATGCTGTTGTTTGGCGGGGGCATCTTCCCGCCAATCATCGGCGTTATTGCCGGGGCGTTGGGCACCCGGATCCACAAACCGCTGAAACCCCGCGAGAGCCGTCTCACTGGCGGCCTGGTGCGCTTCCTGGCGGTGCTGTGGCCGTGGGCGCTAGGCCTCTATGCCGCGTGGGTGTTGGGTCAGTGGGTCGTCGGCCATTTCTTCAACGACTGGCTGCTGGCCAACGGGTACCTGATCATTATCATGGTCCTGGGTCCCCTACTGTTGACCGGGCCCGCCGCGTATGCGCACGATCTTCGGAGAGCGACTGGGGCCGACCAACAGAGGTGACCTTTCTGGACGCTGGCATCCTCAAAGACGCTAAGAAACTCGGTTGCGCTGGTCGTGCGCGCCTGTCTGACCCTGGCTTAGCGTGAACCATTCGCTGAACCCATGGTATACTGGCGACCGCGTGTTCGGGTCCCTATCGCGTCTGCCTCTGCCATTAGGTCCAGGCTCCTCGCAGGGAACGTAGCCGGTCACGCGAGTGTACAGAAGTGAATCAGGTTGTGGGAGTCTACTTGAGAGATGTCGGCAAAGGAAAAGCTGGAAGATCTGCGTCAGCGCTTAGGCGAGATGCGGTCAGTAGTCGTCGCCTATTCGGGTGGCGTGGATAGCACCCTACTCCTCAGCGTGGCACTCGAGGTGCTGCAGGAGCGTGCGCTCGCCGCGACGGCTGTCTCACCCAGTCTTTCGGAGAGGGAGCGAGAGGAAGCGGTGCGGCTGGCGCAGAAGCTTGGCGCGGAGCACATTCTGCTGCAAACTGAGGAAATGGAAGAGCCCGCCTTCGTGGCAAACGGTCCCGACCGGTGCTATCACTGCAAACACATTCGCTTTCGACAACTCAGGGACTATGCTGACCGCAAAGGTTACAAGTACGTGGTGGATGGTACCAACGCGGAGGATGTAGGGGATCACCGGCCTGGCCGAAAGGCGGCGAGGGAACTGGGCGTGCGCAGCCCCCTTGAAGAGGCGGGGTTCACTAAAGCTGAGATCCGCGAGCTTGCCCGCTCGCGGGACCTGCCCAACTGGGATGTGCCCTCCGACGCCTGTCTCGCCTCACGCATACCCTACGGCATCCCGATCACCGTCGAGAGGCTGTCAAAGATCGGAAAGGCAGAAGAGCTACTCCGAGACCTGGGTTTGGGCCAGGTGCGGGTGCGAGACCACGAAGGGATCGCTCGCGTCGAGCTTGAATTGGAGGATCTCCCTATGGGGATTGAGCACCGCGAGACGATCGTCGCGGGACTGAAGGAACTCGGGTTTTCATACGTGACCCTGGACTTGCAGGGCTTTCGCTCTGGAAGCATGAACGAGGTGCTGAGCTAATGGACCAGAATCGGTTGCGAGACCTCTTGGCCCGCGTCCAGGAAGGGCAGACCACTGTTGACCAGGCGCTGGAGCGCCTGCGGACGCTGCCCTACGAAGACCTGGGGCATGCTCGCCTGGATCTACACCGGGAGCTACGCCAAGGGATGCCAGAGGTCGTATTCTGTGAGAACAAGACGGCCGGCCAGGCGATCAGCATTCTGAACCGCCTGTGGCAGCACCATGATAAGGTGCTGGCGACCCGCGTGTCCGAGGACATGGCCCGGGCCATCCAGGCAGAATTGCCGGAGGCGCAGTACGACGCGATGTCAAGGCTGCTCAGGCTGGTACGAATCGAACCAGCCAACTTGAGCCCTCATGCTCCCTTTGGGCTCGTGTTGAGTGCAGGGACGGCAGATCTCCCTGTCGCTGAGGAAGCAGCAGGTACCCTGGAGTTCCTGGGAAGTCGCGCCCAGCGCGCCTATGACGTCGGGGTGGCCGGTCTTCATCGCTTGCTGGATCAAATGGAGCAGCTTCGCGGCGCGGACGTAATCATCACTGTGGCTGGAATGGAGGGTGCGCTGACGAGTGTTGTGGCCGGGTTGGTGGATTGTCCGGTGGTTGGCGTCCCGACGAGCGTGGGCTACGGAGCCAGCTTCCAGGGCCTAGCCCCCCTGCTAACCATGCTCAACGCTTGCGCGCCAGGTGTGGCTGTGGTCAACATCGATAACGGCTTTGGCGCAGGTGTGTACGCCCATCTCATCCTTCGCCGGCTCTCGCGGAGGGGTAGATCGTGAAGGTTGCCTATTTTGACTGCCTTGCTGGTGCCAGTGGCGATATGATCTTGGGTGCGCTGCTGGATGCGGGACTCGCCGAGCAGAGCCTCCAAGACGTGCTCGATGCGTTGCACTTGTCCGATGCAGAGTTGCGCTGCCATCGTGTGCTCAAGAATGGTTTCAGCGCGACCAAGCTGGACGTCGTCGTCGCAGACGACACTCCGGAACGGCACCTGTCTGATATCGAAGAAATTGTGCGGCAGAGTGCGTTGTCCCCAGGACTCAAGGACAGATCCGTTGCCGTGTTCCGGCGCCTTGGCCAGGTGGAGGCCAATATACACGGCGTATCACTGGATGAGGTTCATCTACACGAACTGGGAGGGGTGGACACCCTTGTCGACGTGGTCGGCACGCTCTCCGGTTTGGAGGCGCTGGGCATCGAGCGCGTCTATTCATCACCCCTACCTCTGGGCAGGGGCTTTGTCCAGGGCGCCCACGGGCAGATCCCACTGCCCGCACCGGCAACTGTGGCTCTGCTCAAAGGGGTGCCTATGGTGGGCAGCGATCTGGATATGGAGCTCGTTACCCCGACCGGGGCTGTACTGCTAAGCTCCCTCGCCGAATCCTTTGGGCCAATTCCAGCCATGACCCTGACGGCGGTGGGCTATGGCGCGGGGTGCCGTGATCTTCCGATCCCGAACGTCTTGCGCATCCTCATAGGTGACCGCCAGATGCGATCGGAGCATCCCGTGGTGGAGACACTCGTGAAGCTAGAGACAAACGTGGACGATCTAAATCCTGAGATCTATGACCACGTGATGGCCCGGCTGTTCAAAGGCGGTGCACTGGATGTTTTCATGTCCCCCATCCAGATGAAAAAGAACCGGCCTGGGACCTGGCTCCACGTGCTGTGCCGTCCTGCAGACGCCGATTTGCTCGAAGAGATCTTGTTTGCCGAGACGAGCACCCTGGGGGTGAGGCAGCAGCTTGTGGGCCGGCACGCGTTGACTCGTGCCAGCAAACAGGTCGAGACAGCCTATGGGCCTGTGCAGGTCAAGATCGCTCAGTGGGGCCCAGGCCAGACCAAAGCCGCGCCGGAGTATGAGGACTGCCGGCGCCTGGCGGAGCTGCATGATGTACCCCTGCGTGAAGTATACCGCGCAGCAGAAGCTGCGCTTGGACAGATCACACCGGGCTCCTGAGTCATCAGATCCGCCACCCTTCGGCGCGACAGGGCACAGGCAGAATTGAGGGATGCGACGGGCAAACGTCCATCACCCAAACCGATGGGCTGGAGGGCTCAAGAACTGCGCTGGGCGGTCACCGCAGGCGCCGCCCCGGGCAGGGTTACGAACCATTGTTTCTGCACTTCCAGACATGCCCCGGACTGCTGCCGCAGGCACCCATCGAGCGCACCGAAATCGGTCCGCGAAGTCAAGTCAAGCGACAGCGGAGTGACCGACACGACTCGATCCACCATCACCGCCCAGACGTCAGAATCGAACTCTGCCTGGTCGGGCTTGTAGATTTGGTGATATCCTGGGCGGCCCTGGCCATTGGCCCGATCAGGGGCCTGGGGGAGGTAGTAACGGCGGCGGGAGAGGCGGGCCAACCACCACGGCGTATCGGGCGTTGCGTCAGAGGGGATGTTGACATTCAGCGCCTGCACGTCGTACGGCATGCCGTGGGCCAACAGGCGCTTGGCGAATAGCCGGGTGAAGGCACGGGCAGCGGTATAGTCAGCGCTGTCGTCACCGGTCAGATGGTAGGCTGCGTCCATTTCAAGGGAAACGGCCAGCGACGGGATGCCGAAAGCCCCTCCCTCGAGGGCAGCCCCCACCGTGCCAGACACGGTGACCTCGGTGCCGAGGTTGGCTCCGGAGTTGATGCCCGAAATCACGAGCGACGGCCGGCGTGATGCCAGTTCGGTCACTCCGTGAATCACAGCTAGTGCCGGACTGGCGTCTACGGCGTATGCCATTACTCGTTGACTCTCGAACTCCAGCGTGCCCTGCACAAGCTGGCCCGTCACGTGGGGCGGCATGGAGCGCCCTGCCCCCGACCACTGGCGGTCAGGCGCCACCACCAGAACTTCGCCCAATGTTAGAACCGCCTCCACGACAGCCCAGAGCCCGTCTGACTCGAAACCATCATCGTTGGTGACCAGGATCAGGGGACGCACCAGCCGTGGTTCGTGCGCATGCTCCCCGGATGTCCCATTGTCGCGGATGAGGTTCCCGCCACAGTGGGGACAACGCTTCACGTTTCGATACCGATAGGCTCGATATTCGCATCGATCGCAGTAGTACCAATAGCGCAAGGGCATGCTAAGAAACCTCCGATCTTCTCATGCGCTAAGAACAACCACCCGTGGGGTGCGTGTTAGCCAGTGCAGTATTGCACAGAAGGGTTAAGAACCATTTAACTGCTTGTTAACAAACGGTTAAGCTTCTGGATGTTGTGGTCAACTCGTGGCGCAGAGTAGCGCCAGATCCGTTGGCGACACGCACCCGACGGACTTGACCCACGGCGAAGGCGTGATACAATCAAGGCACCATGCCCGAGCCCTTGCTGATGACCAAGCTCTACATCCCGCCGCTGAGGCCAGGCCTGGTGCCTCGCCCACGCCTGATCGAACGGCTGGACGAGAGTCTGCAACTGGGCCGCAAGCTGACCCTCATCTCCGCGCCTGCCGGCTTTGGCAAAACCACTCTACTCAGCGAATGGGTCGCCGGCTTCGAGCGACTCGAACCAAAGGTTCGCGCTGCCTGGCTATCATTGGACAAAGGGGATAGCGACCCGAACCGCTTTCTAGCCTACCTCGTCACCGCACTGCAGACGGTTGCGGACGGTGTAGGGGCAGCGATGTTGGCAGCGCTCCAATCCTCTCAGCCACCGCCAATCGAATCGCTTCTGACGACCCTGCTCAATGAACTCACCAGTATCCCCGAACACTTTGTCCTCGTCCTGGATGACTATCACGTGATTGATTCACAAGCGGTCGACACGGCCCTGACCTTTCTGCTCGAGCACCTGCCGCAACCTCCCTTGGGAGGCATGCACCTGGTCATCGCCAGCCGTGAGGATCCTCATCTGCCGCTGGCCCAACTCCGCGCCCGAGGCCAACTGACGGAACTGCGCGTCAACGATCTCCGCTTCACCCCCTCCGAAGCCGCTGAGCTACTCAACCAGGTGATGGGCCTTGAACTCGCAGCTGAAGAAATCGTCGCCCTGGAGAGGCGCACCGAAGGCTGGATTGCTGGCCTGCAACTGGCCTCTCTTGCCTTGCAAGGGACGCTTTCAATGCAGGACCGCAAGGACACCACCAGCTTTATCAAGTCCTTCACCGGCAGCCACCGTTTTGTGCTGGACTACCTGCTCGAAGAAGTCCTCGAACGGCAACCAGAAAGCATCCAGAGATTCTTGCTTCGCACCTCCATTCTCGACCGCCTATGCGGCCCTCTCTGTGATGCCGTGCGATTCGGCGGAGCCGAGATCGCCGACCGCTCGCGACGAGCGGCCACTGGCGGGACAGATGCCGTCGGTTCAGCAGGAACTGACACTTTGCCCAGGGGTGGCGGCCAGCATCCCACGCCTGCTGCTTCCGGGCAGGAAATCCTGGAGTATCTCGACAGCACCAATCTATTCACCATCCCGCTGGACAACGAGCGGCGCTGGTATCGCTACCACCGTCTCTTTGCCGAGTTGCTGCTACAACGGCTGCGAAGCATTGGCGGGACCGAACTCTTCAACGAATTGCACATTCGAGCTAGCCAGTGGTATGAGGACAACAGCCTGCCGGTTGAGGCGTTTCACCACGCTGCTGCCGCCAATGATATTGAGCGTGCCGCGCGACTGATAGGAGGCGAAAGGATTCCCCAGCACATGCGTGGTGCAGTCACGGTCATCTTGGACTGGCTGGCGTCGCTGCCAAACACAGTCCTGGACGCCAGGCCTTGGTTGTGGTGGCGGTACGCCTCGTTGTTGCTGGTCAGTGGCCATACAACCGGGGTGGAAGAGAAGCTTCAAGCTGCCGAAGCTGCGTTGCTGGCACACAAGCCAGACACCGAGCCTGCCCTGCCTGTTCCGGGTGGAGCCGAGGGGAGCGCGGTCGAAGGGCCGGATGACGAGACCCGGAACCTTACTGGTCTGATTGCCAGCGCCCGAGCGACACTGGCCTTAACTCGTTACGATCCAGAAGTCATGCTGACCCAGGCGCGCCGCGCGTTGGAGTATCTGCAACCTGACAGCCTGATTTCCCGCGCCAGCGCCAACTGGACGATGGGGCATGCCTACCTTCTCCAAGGAGACCGTGCCGCTGCCCGCCGTGCCTTTGCCGCAGCCATATCCATCAGCCAGGCAGCCGGCGATGCCTTCACCACCATCTTGGCCACAATTGGCCTGGGCAACGTGCAGGAAAGAGAGAACCAGCTCTATCTGGCAGCCGAGTCCTACCAGCGTGTCCTGCAATTGGCAGGTGATCAACCCCTTCAAATCATCGCCGAGGCGCATCTCGGCCTGGCCCGCGTCTTGTACGAATGGAATGACCTGGATGCTGCTGAACGGCATGGAGAAGAGGGGCTTGAGCTGGCGCGACAGTATGAAAGCGTTATCGATCGATTCATTGGCTGTGAGGTATTTCTTGCCCGCCTGAAACTTGTCCAAGGGGATGTGGCTGGCGCGACCACGCTGCTGGCTCGTGCGGATCAGTCGGTGCGCCAGCATGGCTTTATCCACCGCAGGCAAGAGGTAGCGGCCGCCAGGGTGCTGGCATTCATTCACCAGGGTGACCTCGCGGCAGCCGCTCACCTCGCTGGTTCCCACGAACTGCCCATCAGCCAGGCCCGGGTCCACCTGGCCCGGAAAGACGCCTCCGCAACACTGGCGGCAGTGGAGCCGGTTCGCCAACAGGCCGAGGCAGAAGGGTGGGCGGATGAAAAGCTAATGGTAACCATCCTCCGGGCGATCGCCTACCATACACTTGGCCAAAACGATAAGGCAGCGCGCTTGCTCGATGACGCGCTGGCAATGGCACAGCCGGCCGGCTTTGTCCGTATCTTTGTGGATGAAGGTCCGCCCATGGCCAATCTGTTGTCCGAAGCAGCGGCTCGCGGGATAATGCCAGACTACACGCGCAAGCTGCTGGCTGCCTTCGAAGCCGAGAGGCAAAGCGGTGCGCATGGGCCCTCTCACGCCATCACTCCCTCGGTGCAGCCCCTCATCGAGCCGCTGAGCCCACGCGAATTAGAAGTACTCCACCTCGTCGCCGAGGGACTGTCGAATCGCGAAATCGGCGAGAGACTTTTCATCGCCCTGGACACGGTCAAGGGCCACAATCGCAGTATTTTCGGCAAGCTACAGGTTCACAGACGCACCGAAGCAGTGGCCCGCGCCCGCGAGCTGGGACTGCTGTAGCATGAGCCTCTGTAGGCCTGAACCCTCTCCACTCTGACCAATCCAAGAACAACACCTCGTAGCAACACCTTGGTGTCTATGCAGCAACACCATGTTGCTGTTATGCTGTTCGTATATTGAACAAGTGGCATGGGCCAGTTTTCTACTACCGGCCACAACAGGTAAAGCATAATGGCAACGCTACCCAACGCAGAAGTAGATCCAGGTCATGCTCCATTCTATCAAATCAGGCTCAAGGGCCATCTGG